>Ga0207877_10044_pt1 | contig 191003 bp, 171 predicted proteins | sample LinPmetageLP29_FD_184046 | JGI IMG/M metagenome (GOLD analysis project Ga0207877, IMG submission 184046) | Marine viral communities from the Pacific Ocean - LP-29 (SPAdes) | ecosystem: Environmental > Aquatic > Marine > Oceanic | place: Pacific Ocean | collected 2009-08-23
ACGAAGAATGTTTCGCAATATTGGACTGAATCATCATGGCAACTGAAGTCGCAGAAGCCGCCGGCCACGCCGCCGAGCACGCTCTTACGCCTTCCGCGTATATCGCGGAGCATTTGCAGAATTTCAACAGCATCGGCGGCAAGCAGGCCTCCGTCGTCGACTTCTCCGTCATCAACTGGGACACGATGTTCTGGTCCGTGTTGATGGGCCTGATCGGCATCATCGTCCTGGGCATTGCCGCACGCCGCGTCACCGCCGGCGTTCCGGGTCGCTTCCAGGCTTTCGTTGAACTCGTTGTCGAGATGGTCGACGATCAGGCCAAGGGCATCATCCACGGCGATCGTTCCTGGATCGCTCCGCTGGCGCTGATGGTCTTCGTGTGGGTTACGCTGATGAACGCGGTCGACCTGATCCCGGTGGACTGGGTCACGGGCGTCAACCACCTGCTCGGTACCTTCGGCGTGCACGTCCCGCACCACCGCGCGGTGGCCACGGCTGACCTGAACGGTACGTTCGGCATGTCGTTCGCTGTGCTGATCCTGATGATCTACTACAGCTTCAAGATCAAGGGCGCCGGCGGCTTTGCACACGAGCTGCTGTCGGCACCGTTCGGCGCCAAGTGGTACCTCGCGCCATTCAACCTGATCCTCAACATCATTGAATTCCTCGCCAAGGCTGTGTCGCTGGGCATGCGGTTGTTCGGCAACATGTACGCGGGCGAACTGGTGTTCCTGCTGATCGCGCTGCTTGGCTCGGTCTGGACGTTCGGTGCTGATACGTCGGCACTGGGTTTCGTGGGTCACGTGGTGGCTGGCGCAGTGTGGGCGATCTTCCACATCCTGATCGTGCTGCTGCAAGCCTTCATCTTCATGATGCTGACGCTGGTGTATATCGGCCAGGCACATGAACACCACTAAGTAGTTGCGGTTCAGGTTCTCCGGTTCCGTTTGATTTTTCCAAGTTCTCAAGTTCTTAGTCTTTCACGTAAAAGGGAGTCATCATGCAAGCATTTCTCGCCAACATCCAAGGTCTGACCGCCATCGGTATCGGCATCATCATTGGCCTGGGTGCTATCGGCGCCTGCCTCGGCATCGCACTGATGGGCGGTAAGTACATCGAAGCCTGCGCACGTCAGCCTGAACTGATGAACCCGCTGCAAACGAAGATGTTCCTGCTGGCTGGCCTGATCGACGCGGCATTCCTGATCGGTGTTGGTGTGGCCATGCTGTTCGCGTTCGCCAACCCGCTGCTGTCGGTCATCAAGTAATTCTTTTCGGTCTGCATGATGCCGGAGGCGGCTAGGGTGAACGCACCGCGTGACCCTCGCCGCTTCGTGCATTGATCCGTAGTCTCAATACCGAAAGGAACACACCATGAACCTGAACGCCACACTCGTCGCGCAGATGGTCGTGTTCTTCATCCTGTGGTGGGTTGTTGCCAAATTCATTTGGCCGCCCCTGGTGAAGGCGCTCGACGAACGCGCGAAGAAAATCGCCGATGGCCTGGCCGCTGCCGATAAGGGCAAGGCCGAGCTGGAGCTGGCCAACAAGCGGGTCGACCAAGCACTGACCGAGGCGCGCAATGAAGGCGCGCAACGCATCGCGGACGCTGAAAAGCGCGCCCAGATGACCGCCGATGAGATCAAGCAAAACGCCCAAGCCGAAGCCGCGCGCATCATCGCGCAAGCCAAGGCCGAAGCCGAGCAGCAAACCGTGCGCGCGCGTGAATCGCTGCGTGACCAGGTTGCTGTTCTGGCCGTCAAGGGTGCCGAGCAGATCCTCAAGCGTGAAGTCAATGCGCAGGTCCACGCCGATCTGCTCAATCAACTCAAGGCTGAGCTGTAATCATGGCAGAACTCGCAACCGTTGCCCGTCCGTACGCAGAGGCGCTGTTCCGCGTGGCGAAGGCCGGCAATCTGGGTGCATGGTCTGAGCTCGTGTCGGAAATGGGGCAAATTGCCGCCGTGCCCGACATGAAGGCAGTCGCCGATGATCCGAAGCTCTCCAAAGCCGATGTGGCGGGGATCTTCCTGTCGGCGCTGAAATCTCCGGTATCGCATGAGGCGAAGGAACTGGTTGGCCTGCTGGTGGCCAACAAGCGCCTGACGCTGTTGCCGGAAATTGCCGCGCAATTCCATGTGCTGCGGAATGCCAGCGAAGGCGCCGCCGACGTCGAGATCACCAGTGCGTTCCCGCTTGAGGGCGCGCCCCTGACCGAACTGGTCGCCACGCTCGAACGCAAGTTCGGCAAGAAGCTGCAGGCTCACGTGAGCGTCGATCCTTCGTTGATCGGCGGCGTGCGTGTGCAGATTGGCGACGAAGTGCTCGACACCTCGGTGCGCGCGCGCCTGACGCAGATGCAGTCTGCGCTGACCGCCGCGTAATGCTGTTTCGCGAGGCGCCGATGCAATCGACGATATCGCGCCCGCAGACAGATTGAAGAATTAGGAGCATTCGATGCAACTGAACCCCTCCGAGATCAGCGACCTGATCAAGACCCGTATCGAGGGCTTGAAGGCTGGCGCTGACGCAAAGAACACCGGCACGGTCATCTCCGTGACGGACGGTATCTGCCGCATTCATGGCCTGTCGGGCGTGATGCAAGGCGAAATGCTGGAATTCCCGGGCAACACGTTCGGCCTCGCGCTGAACCTCGAGCGCGACTCTGTCGGCGCTGTGGTGCTGGGTGAGTACGAGCACATTTCCGAAGGCGACGAAGTCAAGTGCACGGGCCGCATTCTGGAAGTGCCGGTTGGCCCGGAACTGCTGGGCCGCGTGGTCAACGCACTGGGCCAGCCGATCGACGGCAAGGGCCCGATCAACGCCAAGAAGACGGACGTGATCGAAAAGGTCGCTCCGGGCGTGATCGCGCGTCAGTCGGTGAGCCAGCCGGTGCAGACCGGTCTGAAGTCGATCGACGCCATGGTGCCGATCGGCCGTGGGCAGCGTGAGCTGATCATTGGCGACCGCCAGACCGGCAAGACCGCCGTGGCAGTCGACGCCATCATCAACCAGAAGGGCAAGGGCATCTTCTGCGTGTACGTGGCAATCGGCCAGAAGGCTTCGACGATCGCCAACGTGGTGCGCAAGCTCGAAGAGCACGGCGCGCTGGAATACACGATCGTGGTGGCTGCCGCCGCTTCCGATTCGGCTGCCATGCAGTACCTGTCGGCCTACGCCGGCTGCACGATGGGCGAGTACTTCCGCGACCGCGGCGAAGACGCGCTGATCGTGTATGACGATCTGACCAAGCAAGCTTGGGCGTACCGTCAGGTTTCGCTGCTGCTGCGCCGTCCGCCTGGCCGTGAGGCTTACCCGGGCGACGTGTTCTACCTGCACTCGCGTCTGCTGGAGCGTGCTGCGCGTGTGAACGCCGAGCATATCGAGAAGATCACCAACGGTGAAGTCAAGGGCAAGACCGGTTCGCTGACCGCACTGCCCGTGATCGAAACGCAGGCCGGCGACGTGTCCGCGTTCGTGCCGACCAACGTGATCTCGATTACCGACGGCCAGATCTTCCTGGAAACCGACCTGTTCAACGCAGGTGTACGCCCCGCAATCAACGCCGGTATTTCGGTGTCGCGTGTGGGTGGTGCTGCCCAGACCAAGGTCATCAAGAAGCTGTCCGGCGGTATCCGTACCGACCTGGCCCAGTACCGTGAACTGGCTGCGTTCGCGCAGTTTGCTTCCGACCTGGACGAAGCGACCCGCAAGCAGCTCGAGCGCGGCCGCCGCGTGACCGAACTGCTCAAGCAGCCGCAATACCAGCCGCTGCAGGTGTGGCAGCTGGCCGCGTCGCTCTACGCAGCCAACAACGGCTTCCTCGACAACGTGGACGTGAAGGACATCCTGGCGTTTGAAAAGGGCCTGCACGACACGCTGAAGACGAAGTACGCCGACCTCATCAACCGCATCGAAGATACGAAGGATCTGTCGAAGGACGATGAGGCCGCCCTGCGTGCCGCGATCGAGGATTTCAAGAAGTCCGCCGCGTTCTAACCGCGTCATTCCCTGAACTGGTCACGCTTAGCCTGCGTGGCCAGGTCGGAACGGAGAGAGTGAAATGGCCGGAACAAAAGAAATCCGCACCAAGATCAAGAGCGTGCAGAACACGCGCAAGATCACCAAGGCGATGGAAATGGTCGCCGCATCCAAGATGCGCAAGGCGCAGGAACGGATGCGTGCTGCCCGCCCGTACGCCGAGAAGATCCGCAACGTGGCTGCGCACATGGCGCTGGCCAATCCGGAGTACAAGCACCCGTTCATGGTTGCGCGCGACATCAAGCGTGCCGGCCTGATCGTCGTGACGACGGACAAGGGCCTGTGCGGTGGCTTGAACACCAACGTGCTGCGTGCCGTCACCACCCAACTGCGCGATCTGCAGAACAAGGGCGTTGAGACGCAAACCACCGCCATCGGTACCAAGGGCATGCAGTTCCTTGGCCGCGTCGGTGCAAAGGTGGTCTCGAATGTCGTGCATCTGGGCGACACGCCGCATCTGGAAAAGCTGATCGGTGCAATCAAGGTGCAGCTGGACGCGTTCAACGCTGGCCAGATCGATGCCGTGTACCTGGCGTACACCCGCTTCATCAACACGATGAAGCAGGAGCCGGTGGTCGAGCAGCTACTGCCGCTGACCGCCGACAAGCTCGCGCAGAGCGACGCCGAGAAGCAGGCCTACTCGTGGGATTACATCTACGAGCCGGACGCGCAAACGGTGGTCGACGAGCTGCTGATCCGCTATGTCGAGGCGCTGGTGTACCAGGCGGTGGCCGAGAACATGGCCTCCGAGCAATCGGCCCGGATGGTGGCGATGAAGGCGGCTTCGGACAACGCGAAGAACGTGATCGGCGAACTGCAACTGGTCTACAACAAGACCCGTCAGGCAGCGATCACGAAGGAACTGTCCGAGATCGTCAGCGGCGCAGCTGCAGTCTGATAGCCACGGCAAAGAATCAAGTTATTGGAGATACAAATGAGTATCGCAAACGGAAATATCGTGCAGTGCATCGGCGCCGTGGTGGACATTCAGTTCCCGCGCGACGCGATGCCGAAGGTCTACGACGCGCTGGTGCTGGACGACAGCAACGACGCTTCGTTCGCCGAGAAGGGCCTGACCTTCGAAGTGCAACAACAGCTGGGCGACGGCGTGGTGCGTACCATCGCGCTGGGTTCGTCCGACGGTCTGCGTCGCGGCATGCGCGTGGCGACCACCGGTGCGCCGATCTCGGTGCCGGTCGGTCACGGCACGCTGGGCCGCATCATGGACGTGCTGGGTCGTCCGATTGACGAAGCCGGCCCGATCGCCTGCGACGAAAAGCGCGCGATTCACCAGAAGGCCCCGAAGTTCGACGAGCTGTCGCCGTCGGTGGACCTGCTGGAAACCGGCATCAAGGTGATCGACCTGGTCTGCCCGTTCGCCAAGGGCGGTAAGGTGGGTCTGTTTGGTGGCGCCGGCGTCGGCAAGACCGTGAACATGATGGAGCTGATCAACAACATCGCCAAGCAGCACTCGGGCTTGTCGGTGTTTGCTGGCGTGGGCGAGCGTACCCGTGAGGGCAACGACTTCTACCACGAAATGAAGGACTCCAACGTGCTCGACAAGGTGGCCATGGTGTTCGGCCAGATGAACGAGCCGCCGGGCAACCGTCTGCGCGTGGCGCTGACCGGCCTGACGATGGCCGAGCGCTTCCGCGACGAAGGCCGTGACATCCTGTTCTTCGTCGATAACATCTACCGCTACACGCTGGCCGGTACCGAAGTGTCGGCACTGCTGGGCCGTATGCCTTCCGCCGTGGGCTATCAGCCGACGCTGGCTGAAGAAATGGGCAAGCTGCAGGAACGTATCACGTCGACCAAGACTGGCTCGATCACGTCGATCCAGGCCGTGTACGTGCCGGCCGATGACTTGACCGACCCGTCGCCGGCAACGACCTTCCTGCACCTGGACTCGACCGTCGTGCTGTCGCGTGACATCGCTGCACTGGGTATCTACCCCGCAGTGGATCCGCTCGACTCGACGTCGCGCCAGCTCGACCCGCAAGTGGTTGGCCAGGAGCACTACGAAGTCGCCGACCGCGTGAAGAAGACGCTGCAGCGCTACAAGGAACTGCGCGACATCATCGCGATTCTGGGCATGGACGAACTCTCGCCGGAAGACAAGCTGGCTGTGGGCCGCGCCCGTAAGATCCAGCGTTTCCTGTCGCAGCCGTTCCACGTTGCAGAAGTGTTCACGGGCTCGCCGGGCAAGTACGTGCCGCTGAAGGAAACCATCCGCGGCTTCAAGATGCTGGTGGACGGCGAGTGCGATCACCTGCCGGAACAGGCGTTCTACATGGTCGGCTCGATCGACGAAGCCTTCGAGAAGGCCAAGAAGCTCCAGTAAGAGCAACGTCTGGCACCGCGCGTAAGCCGGGGCCAGTACTGGCTTCCTGAATCCCCTTCAGGAAGCCGCTTTTCTGAGCAAAGGAATCGAGATGGCAACCATTCATGTAGACGTCGTCAGCGCTGAGCACGAGATCTTCTCCGGCAATGCCAAGTTCGTGGCGCTGCCTGGTGAAGCCGGCGAGCTGGGCATTCTGCCCGGCCACACGCCGCTGATCACGCGCATCAAGCCGGGCGCCGTGCGCATCGAGAAGGAAGACGGCGGCGAAGAGTTCGTGTTCGTTGCCGGTGGCATTCTCGAAGTGCAGCCCAAGAGGGTGACCGTGCTGGCCGATACCGCAATCCGCGGTCACGACCTGGACGAAGCCAAGGCGAACGAAGCCAAGCGTGCGGCTGAAGAGGCGCTGCAGAATCAAGGCAGCGACCTGGATCTGGCCCGTGCGCAGAGTGAACTGGCCGTGGCCGCTGCGCAGCTTGCAGCGATCGCGCGCCTGCGTCGCAAACGCTAGGGCAAGTGTGTACCGGCCGGTGTCATCGGCCGGCGCAGAGGAAAAGGCAGCCCCGAAAGGGCTGCTTTTTTTTGCCTGAGAACTGGCGCAGTGCCTGCTCAGCGGTGCTCACCTTCGCGCTTCTCATCACCGCGATTGCCTTGCGGATGCGGCTGGGCCTCGTGGTGTTCCTGCCGAGGTGGTTGTGCCTGCTGCTGCGGTTGTGGCGGATGGGCTTCAGGCGGACGCGGTTGAGGCTGCGGTTGTGGCGGGCGCATCTCAACGTGCGGTTGCGGTGCGGGACGCGGGGCTTCCATGTGCGGTTCCGGCCGGCGTTGTTCGGGCTCGGGGCGTGCGCGCATCTGCGGCGGTTCGTTGTGCTGGCGCTCCTGCATGGCCGGTGCCGGGTTACCGTTGAAGCGATTCGGCTCCTGGCCGCCGCGCTGCGGCTGAGGTTGTGGCGCTTGCGCGCCGGCTTGCGGCAGTTGCGGACGCGGTTCGAAGGCGCGGCGCTCTTCTCGCGGTGTACCGGGCGCGCCGTCGCGCAGCGGTGGACGTGTCGTCATGCCCGCCGGGCCTTGTGGCGCCTGTGTAGTCTGCGGTTGTCCCGGGCGGTCCTGCGGCGCGGCGGCACCCGGCAGCGGGCGTGGCCGGTTGATCGCGCCCGGGGCCATCAGACCCTGTGGAGCTGATCCAGGTTGGGCACCATGGGCCGTCTGCGCATTCTGCGGGTTTGGGGAGCCCATCAACCCTTGCGGCCCATTCGGACCGCGTTGTTCCGCCGGTCGGCCAAGCTCGTTACCGGCGCGTGAGGGCCCATTTGGTCCATTGGGCCCACTCGGCGCGGCGCGAGTCAACCGTAGACCCGCTGCCTGTGCAGCGGCTGGCGCGGTCGGCATTCCCGTATCGGCGTGGCCTCGCACTGGCGCAACGCGGGCGCTCACGTTGCCGCCCGTCCATGCCGGGCCAGCGCCCGGGAGCGCACCGCCTTGAGAGCGGAACCGTTCTGCCAATGCATCGTGTCCACCTGCCGGCGCGGCGGGTGCTCGTACTGCAATCGCCTGACGTGCAAACGCCTGCTGCGGCGGCAACTGGTGCGGCCCGCCGTTGGCCGCTGCACCCACCAGGCTGGCACGCACCGGTGCCAGCGCCGGCGTCGACACAAACTGCGCATGCGCCATCTGCGCGCGCAATTGTTCCGGTCGCAGATGCGTCATGGCGGGACCGACCGGCTGGCCGTTGACGAAGGTCTTGGCTGGCACCGCCGTCAGTGCGGCTGGGTTGTTGGCATTGACATAGGTGACGCGGTTCACGTTGCGAACGTTGGTCACGTTGGTGGTGTTGTTGATGATGGTCTTGTTGACCGTGACGTTGTTCACCACCACCGTGCGGTTGATGTTCGTCACGTAGGTCGGGCTGGCCGCATACACCGGGCGATACGCCTCGCCCGGCGCCAGCGGGAACCATGCCACCCCCGGCGAGCCGATCGAGATGTTGATCCCCCAGCTCACTCCACCGCCGCCTCCGCCGCCCACGAAGCCGACGAGCGCTGGCGCATAGACCGGCCGCGGTACCACCGGTCCCGGCACCCAGCACCACGTCGTGCCGACGTACGCCCAACGGCCGTAGTGGAAAGGCGCAAAGCCCCACGGCGCGTCGTCCACCCACGTCCAGCCCCAGGGCGCCACCCAGGCCCAATGGCCCGTGCGATACGGTGCCCAGCCGACGGGCACGGCGCGCGGTACCCACACGGCGCCATAGCCGTCTTCTTCACGCCAGGTGCCGTTGTCGTCGAGGGCCTCGTAGCCGGTCATTTCGCGGCCGACGTAGCGGGCGGAGACCGAAGCGTCTTCGCGTGCATCGCGCGATTCGGCCCAGCGGTCGAAGGCGTCGCGACCTGGGTTGTCGGTGCCGCCGGCCTCGGCGAGGTCCGTGCCGCCGAAGCGGATTTGCTGACCTGCGCCGAGCGGCGTGGAGCGGTCATCGCCGTAGGCCGTGCCCTGACCGTGCCACACGGTGACGGTCGTGCTGGAACCATCGGGGGCGACGTCAAGACGGTATTCGCCCGGTGCCTGCGGCGTGAACGCCAGGTTGGGCGTATCGATCTCGATGGTCTGGTCGGCCGGCAGCGACCGCACGCGAACCGACAGGGCACCTTGCGTGAGCTTCACCTGCGTGTTGCGGTCGTCCAGGTCGACGAGCGTGGCGCCGGTGTTCTGGCCGAGGCGCAACGCTGTGGAGCCGACGTGGAGCTCACTGTGGCTGCCTTGGTCGGACCACAGGCGGTCACCCGTGGTGAGCGGGCGGTTGAGCGAGGCGCCGGCCCAATCATCGGAGCCGGCGGGCGCGAAGCTCACCGTGCCGGAAAAGTCCGACAGTCGCGCCACCCGTGAAGCCGGATCGGCTGCCATCGCGGCCTGCGCACCGCAGACCAGCAGCACGGCGGCAACACCCACCGCGCGCAACACATACGGCAGCCGTACACCGGAAAGGGGGGAACGACGGGAAACCTTGGACATGATGAGCCCTCGTTTTTATAGCGGCCTGTGCCGCGTGGATGTCTCCATTTAACGCGGCAGGCGGCGAGGGGTCGACTTGCCTTTGTAAGAGCGTGTTTCGCGGTAGCAGGCAGCCCCCAGATGTATCGGCTGGATCCAAGGCACTTGCGAGAGGCGGGAAGCTGTCGGGCAGGCGCGCGAATTGCGCACACAAAAAAAAGCGCGCGGGCCGGGGAGCGCCGCGCGGACGGGAAATCCCTTCGAGGGGTCAATTCGAAAGGAGGGGGTAACCTTGCACCGGGGTCTGCGTCCGTGGTCGTCGCCCTGGACGGGGATGGTCATCCGGCGCCTGATATGGCGCACAACAATTGGACACAAACGCTGGGGTGCGACGGCATTGTGGGTGACGGGGTGGCCCCGAGGCGTAACAAAGTGTGTCGGATTGCAATCGAATGCAAGCGCGGTAAAAGCCGCCCTGTGTGAGTCCGAAAGCGCCTGAAGGGCCGGTTCGGGGAACGCCTGCTGCACCTGCACAGTCCCATCGTTCTGCCGCTGAGGCAGACGGGGCTTGGAAAACGGCGAACCAGCGGTGTGTGTCCTAGTCTGGGGTGTCGGGTTGATAGGAGGGAGGCATGCACAGGCATGCGATGCACGATGTGTTGCAGAAGTCGGTGAGGGCGGGCGTTTTTGTTACCTTGATGGGGGCACTTGGCGGGTTGGGCAGCGCACAGGCCGGAACAGAAGCGGTCTTCGCTGCGCCTGCAGCACCCGCGAGTGCGCCGCCCGCCTCGGCACCTGTTGCTTCTGCGCCAACTGTCGCCCTTGCAAAAACGAAAGAGCAGCACGAGCGCCTGGCGGGTAGTTTCTGGCAGGGCACGGTGGGAAAGGGCGCCGACAGCCCAGGGTGGAACGTCTGGCTGAACGTGTACGACCCGCCACCCAGAGGGCAGGACGCGGACAAGGACCCGGTGGCCGACACGCTGACTGGCGATGCCTACGACGACCGCCCCCAGGGCCGCACCTTCTGGACCATCGAAGGGCGCAACGTACCCGAGCGCCGCTTCGTGTGGCGCGAGCGCGCAGAAGCACTCGATGCGGCTGGCCAGCCCGTCGTGCGCGAGGGCGGCACGCTCTCCGGTGCGCTGTCGGCCGACGGCTCCGCCGCCACCGGCACCTGGAGCGATGGTGGCCGCAGTCAACCCTTCACGCTCAAGCGCGTGGCGCGCTATCAGGAGTCCACGGGCGCTTCCGGCCAGGCCAAGCTGACCGAGCGCTATCCGGTGACGGGCGACGCCGGCATCGACGCGCTGATCCAATCGCTGCGCGTGCGCAAGTGCGATCAATTCGACAACGAATGCGTCATCCGCATCAGCGCCATCGGTTTGGGCGACACCGTGAGCCTCTTGCGCATGGTCTGGGCCTACAGCGGCGGCGCGCACGGCAACTACAGCTTCACCGCCGGCAACTGGCGACGCGGTGCGCAGGGCTTCCAGCCGATCGCCTTGGCCGATGTGCTGAACCCCACATCCGCCTGCCTGCAGAGCTTCAATACGCAGATTGTCGATGCGCTCAAGCGCGAAGGCGCACCCGATGCGCCGCGCGGCGCCCTAAAGGAGCGCGACCTGCGTAACGCCGCGTTTCCGTTTACGCTGCAAGGTGACCGCATCGTCGTGCACTACGGGCCGTATGAGGTCGGACCCTATTCGTCGGGCGCGTTCCGTGCTGCCGTGCGCATCGATGACCTGGGCGCCGCATGCAAGCGGCCCGCAACCTGATTCCATCTGCATCGTCAACCATGTTGTCCGCCAATCCCTCCTACGCTGACGAGCAAGCCACCATGCGCCGGCTGCTGTCCGGCAAGACCATCGCCGTGGTCGGGCTGTCGCCGCGTCCCACGCGGCCCAGCTATGACGTGGCGCGCTATCTGCAGCAGGCCGGCTATCGCATCGTGCCCGTCAACCCGCAGCACGCGGGCGAAGACGTGCTCGGCGAGCCCTGCTACGCCACGCTCACCGAAGCTGCGACGACGCTTGCCGCCGCCGGCCAGCGCATCGATCTGGTCGATATCTTCCGGCGCTCAGAGCAGGTGCTGCCCGTCGTGCAGGAAGCCGTGATGCTGGGCGTGGGCGGCATCTGGGTGCAGCTCGGCATCGTGAATGACGAGGCGATGGCCGTGGCGCGCAACGCTGGCATTCCGGCCGTGCAAGACCGCTGCACGAAGATCGAACACTGGCGACTCGGCATCGGCGAGCAAAAATAAATGTCAGCCCCCAAGGCCCTGTGCGACGAACGCGACGGCGCCCCGGACTGACATTCCGCTGCCGCTCGCGCCGTGCGGCTTCCTGACGTATCGGAAGGTCCAAGCCAGCGCGACGCGCTACACTCGGGCGGTCATCGCATCCCGCTTACGTCATGGCCGTCGATCCGCAAATCCTGCAGTTCTACCAACGCCTTGCCGAACAGTTCGGCGCCCTGCCACCGCCCGAGGACGCAGCCGCGCAGCGCGCGCGCTTCGAGGCGATTGCTGCGGTATCCGCCCGACCCGATCCCGACGGCGTTGAAGTTTCTGACTTGAGCCTGCCGCTTGCGGGCCGCACGCTCGACGCCATCGTCTTTCGTCCGAAAGGCGTGGCAACGCCGCGTTTGCTGGTGTGGTTTCACGGTGGCGGATGGGTGGTTGGCGCGCCGCGCACAACGCATCGCATGCTGGCCGCATTGATGGCGCAAGACACCGGCTGCGCCGTGGTGAGTGTCGACTACCGCCTCGCGCCGGAGCATCCATTTCCCGTGCCGGCCGATGATGCCCGCGACGCGCTCGCGTACCTGGCCGAGCAGCGCGTGCACCTCGGCTTCGATCCGGACTTCCTGGCTGTGGGTGGCGACAGCGCCGGCGGCCATCTTGCGGTGCAGGCCGCGCAGGGTGCGCGCCCTGGCCTCGTCAATGCGCAGTTCCTGCTGTACCCCGTCACCACGCCGGCTTTTGGCAGCGAGAGCTACAACGCGTTTGCGCAAGGCCCCGGCCTCACGCGCGATGAAATGCGCTGGTACTGGGAGAAATACATCGGTGCAGACGCCCTCGCCAAGCCCCTCGCCGAGCAAGACCTCCGCATCTTCCTGATGGCGCGCACGCCGGCAACTACGCCGCCCGATACCGTCGTCATCGTGGCGGCGCACGACGTGCTGCGCGACGACGGCCTGCAATACGCCGACTACCTCGTGCAGCACGGCGCGCAGGTCATCACCATCGAAGCCTCGGGCATGACGCACGCCTTTGCGCGCATCCAGTTCGAGGCCGAGCGTGCACGTGAATGGATGCGCCGCGCGGCGCACGCATTCGTCGGGATGATCAGCGGGGAATAAGTGAGGGGCAGGGCCTAACGCGTCGGCGTGCGGCGCTGGCGGAACGCGGCACGCACGCGGCGTGTGACAAACAGCGAGAGATAGTCCTGCACGCTGGCATCTGCCGCCAACGCGCGCATCGTCTGCATGTACTGCTCGCGGACGAGATCGGCCGGTGCGCCGGTGTCCTGTGCGATCTGCTGGATCTGCTCGTCCTGGTCTGCGATGGGGGTGCCCATGTGTCCTTCCCGTCGTTGCTTTGGCAGTGACGCGCGGGGCTGACTTGCGCGGCGAGTGATCACTATAGGAAACGGGCCGGAACAATCCAGCCTTGTTGCAAAGCTTTCAGCGGGCAGCCTGTGCGGCATCAAACCGGTGCTGTTGCCGGTGCAAACACTGCACCGGCAAGGATCATTTCCCCCAGTTCGCGGGCATGCTCTGCAGACCGATGGCAGCGCCCGATACGTCCGTCACGCGGGCCAGTTCACGATACGCAATGGCCTGCACGCGTTCGGGCAGCGGCACGAACTTCGCACGCGCGGCCAGTTCGTCGCCGTGGAAGTAACCCCACGTCAGGAACTTCAGCGCGGCCAGCGTGCGCGCGCCCGATGCGCTGACCACCGGCACGACGATGAAGGTGCCCATAGTGATCGGCCACGTTTCCGCGCCCGGCAGATTGACCAGCGGCGCGGTGAAATCACCCTTGCGGTTCCATGCGCTTTGCGTGACGGCTTCGCGGAAACCGCTCACCTGCGCGCTGACGAAGCGGCCCGCGACGTTGCGCAGTTGCACGCCGCTCAGGTCGTTGTCGAGGATGTAGTTGTAATCGACATAACCGATGGCGCCGGACGTGGCCTGCACGGCTTTGACCACATCGCCGCTGCCCTTGGCCGCTGTGAAGCCTGCGGGCCAGTTGATGGTCGACTTCGTGCCGTACGTGCTTTTCCATTCGGCGCTGACGGCGCTCAGGTAATCGGTGAAGTGGTACGTCGTGCCCGAACCATCGGCGCGCACGACCGGATGGATCTTCAGCTTGGGTAGCGTCACACCCGGGTTCAGCGCGCGCAACTCCGGCGCATCCCAGCTCTCGACCTTGCCAAGGAAGATCTGCGCCAGCAGTTCGCCCGTCAATTTGAGCTGACCGCGCGGTACCCCTGGCACGTTCACAAACGGCACCGCACCCGTCACCACCGACGGCACGCAGACGAGGCCCGCCTTGGCAGCCTCCGCGCTGGAGAGCGGCACGTCGGACGCACCAAAATCCACGGCGCCTGCGCGAATGCGCTTCAGGCCTTCTCCCGAGCCCACCGCGTCATAGCTGAGCGTAACGCCGGATGACGCGGCATACCCCGCCGCCCAGACGCGATAGACCGGTGCGGCGGCGGTCGAACCTGCCCCGCGCACCTCCGCGCGAGCGAGAACCGGCAAGCCCGCAGCCGCAACGGCCAGGGCGAGAACAACGTGCTTGAACATGAGAAGACCTGCGGGGCTGCAGAAGACGCAAAGCATGCGATTGTAGCGACGCGCATGTGACAGCACGGCGTGTAGCCCTGATAGAGCCCATCTACAACATGGGGATCTGTTGTAAGACGTTCCGCAAACGTTGGGCGGAGTAGGGGGTGGGATCGGCGGGTTTGTTTAGGACCCGCCGATCCCCGGCTACCGATCAGGCGACGGTGCTGGCCGCGTCGGCCTTGATCAAGCCCTCGGCTTTCAACGCTGCCACCACCTGCGGCCGCGCACCCACCCGTGCCATATACGCCTGCACATGCGGATACGCGCCCATCGGCAGCGCCAGGAAGTTCGTCCAGTTCAGCACCGCAAACGCATAGGCGTCGGCCACGCTGTAGGTGTCGGCCAGGTAAGGCTGTTTGGCGAGGCGGGCGTCGAGTTCGGCAAAGCGCTTGGCGAGCTTGTCCTTGGCGCCCTGGCGCGTGGCCTCGGGTGTGTCCTTGTACCAGAGCGGGCCGAAGCCTTTGTGCAGCTCGGTGCTGACAAAGGTGAGCCATTCGATCACGGCCAGGCGGTGCGCGCTGCCGGGCTTGCCGATCAGCGCATGTGTCGGGTCGAGGTCGGCCACGTACTGCAGCAGCGCGGCAGCTTCGGTGTGGCGCGAGCCGTCGGCCAGCTCCAGCAGCGGCACGTAACCGCGCGGCGAGATCGTGTAGAAATCCGTGCCATCAGCGGTGAGGTGCTTGGCCAGGTCGACGGCGGTCAGGTCAAACTGCGCACCCACTTCGCGCAGGGCGATATGGACGGCCAGCGAGCAGGCGCCGGCGGAGTAATAGAGCTTCATGGTCTGGGTCTCGTGAACAGGTTGGGAAAGCCGCCAACGGCGGCGGTGACGACACTGTAGGATTGCGTCAGTGCCAATGAAATAGGCAGAACAGCAAATCATGCTTGCGCAAACGCAATACCGATTGAGCGCGGCAGACCTGGAGATCGTGCTGGCGATGGTGCGCACGGGCACGTTGGCGGCGGCCGGCGAACGGCTCGGCGTGGATGCGTCCACGGTGTTCCGGTCGTTGCAGCGCATCGAGCGCGGGCTGGGCGCCACGCTGTTTGCGCGCTCGCGCACGGGCTATCTGGCGGGCGACCTGGCGCACGCGCTGGCGGAGCAGGCCGAGCAGGTGGAGTCGGCACTGGAGGCCGCGCGATCGGCGGTACATGCCGTGCCGGACCAAGTGTCGGGCACGGTACGCATCACCACCACGGACACGATCCTGATCGGCCTGGTCGCCCCCGCGTTGAAGGCGCTGCAAGCCCAGCATCCGAACCTCAACTACGACCTGCGTGTGAGCAACGAGCTGGCCAGCCTGACCCGGCGCGATGCCGATATTGCCGTGCGGGCCACGCGCCGTCCGCCGCAGCATCTGGTGGGCAAACACATCGGGCCGATTCGCGTGGGGTTATACGCGGGGCGCGCAAGCGGCATCACCTACGCCGATGTCGAAGCTGGCCGCACGCCGTGGCTCGCCATTGACGATGCAATTCCGGATCACCCGTCAGTCAGTTGGCGCAAACGGCATTTCCCCAAGGTCATGCCCACGTACTTCGTCAACAGCTTGCAGATCGCGGCCGAGATGGTCGGCATGGGCATGGGCGTCGGGATCCTGCCCGTGGTGATGGCGCAGACGCGCAGCGATCTGGTGGCGCTGCGGGATCTGCAAGACGCCAATCAATCGGAGCTATGGCTGCTGACGCATCCGGAGTCGCGCCACCTGCGGCGGATCGCGGTGGTGTATGGCCACTTGGCGCAGACGCTGCGTCTGCCGTAGTTCAGTTCGCAGCAACGGCCGGGGCGACGACGGGCTCGTCGGGAATGAGCGCGGCGCGGCGACGCAGATCCTCCGTTGTCTCGCCATGGTCATCGGGCCGCCAGCCTGGCGGGCGGAACAGGTAGCCAAACACTTCGCCGGCCGAGCGGGCGGTCTTCAGGTCTTGCCACAGCGCCCGCCAGTGCGCGAATTCGATCACCAGCAGGTTGTACGTGCGCATCGGGTGCACGAGGCCGTAGCGGCACGGCACGTCTTTGCGTTCGGGGATGTAGGTGCCGAACAGCCGGTCGAACACGATCAGCACGCCGCCGTAATTGCCGTCCAGGTATTCGAGGTTGGACGCGTGATGCACGCGGTGCGCCGAGGGCGTATTCAGCACCCATTCCAGAGGCCCCAGGCGGGGAATCCACGTGGCGTGGATCCAGAACTGGTACAGCAGATTGAGCGACAGCAGCATCAACACGATGCGCGGCGGCATGCCCAGCAGCGGCGCCAGCGCAAAGAAGGCGAGCGTGCCGGTCAACCGGCCCGTCCAGCCGAAGCGGTAGGCAGCCGAGAGGTTCAGGTCATTCGGCGAGTGGTGGATGGCATGCGTGCACCAGAACCAGCGCACGCGGTGCGCGGCGCGGTGGTACCAGTAGTAGCAGAACTCCTGGCCGAGAAAGCACGCGGCCCAGCCCGTCCAGTGGTCCATCGGCAAGGACCAGAGACGATGCTGGTAGACCCATTCCAGCCCCTGCGTCCAGAACGCCAGCGGCAGCAACCAGCGTAGTGGGTACTCGCGTACCAGGAAATCGACCATCGACACGCCGGCGGCCTTCCAGTCGTAGCTGGCCCACCCGTTTCTCAGCGACAGCACGATCGCCTCGGCCAGCGACGACACCAGCACGAGCACGACGGCGATCTTCAGGATGGTGAACAGCACGGCCATGACGCTGGGCTCCGGGCTCCGTTGGGAATGCCAGCGACGGTACTGCAAACGGTGCGGGGGCGGCAATCGGGGCCGACGCCGGGGTGTCTTACAACGTGTTCAACGCGCCCAGGTGTTGTTGCGGTTCCCCGGTGGCGGGGTCGATTTGAAGGGCGTCGTGCATGGGCTTGTGTTTCAACCGGATGAATTGCCTGGGCAATCATGCGAAGCGTTGCCTTTTATCGCAGCCATCCTTTTGTGGGAACGGGTTTTGCCGCCTCAAGTTCGCCTGTGCGGTGCCGTAGCAGCTTGAGTGGCCCCGACAGTCAGCAGTCGGTTCTGGAGGGCGCTGCGGCCAATACCGTACGCAGTCAGATTCATGGAAAAGGTTTCGCCTAGAAGAATCATGATCTCCTCCCTCCGCACTCGAATTCTCCTCATCTCATCGGCCACCGTGGTTGGTGCCCTGGCGCTGTCTGGGGCCGCAACGTATTCCATCGTGCGTTCCAACACGATGGAATCGATCGACCAGAACCTGGCCGCCGTTGCCAGCGGCAACACGCTCGCCATCGACAAGTGGGTCGGGGCAAAGGCACAGGCCGTGAAGGCCACCGCCGGCGTGATCGAGCACGGTGACCCGCAAGGCTTCGGCAAGCACATGGGCGATGCCAACGGCTTCCCGATCATCACGATCGGCTGGACCGACAAGAGCTTCATCTCCACCAGCGCCACCACGCCCAAGGACTACGATCCGACCGGCCGCCCCTGGTACAAGCAGGCAATCGCTGCGGGCCAACTGCTCGTCACCAAGCCCTACGGCGACGTGTCGACCGGCGTGCCGTACGTGTCGTTTGCTGCGCCGCTCGTCAAGAATGGCGAAACCACCGGTGCGTTGTCCGGGGCTGTGCCGCTCGACGGCGTGCGCGAGGTGGTCGCGGCGGTACACCCGACACCGTCGAGCCTCGCCTTCGTGGTCGCCAAGGATGGCCAGGTGATCGCTCACCCTGACGCAAAGCTGATGCTCAAGCCGGCCACCGACGTTGCGCCGTCGCTCACCGTCGATACGCTCGCCAACCTGGCCAAGGCGACTTCGCCGCTGGAGGTTGAGCTGGCCGGCGCGCCGAAACTGCTCAAGGCGCAGGCCGTGCAGGGCACCGACTGGTATCTTGTAATCGCGCTGGACAAGGCCGAAGCCACCGCCGGTTTGCGTAACGTCGTCAAGGCGCTGGCCGTGGCCATGGTGCTGCTGACGCTGGCCGCCGTGGGCATCGCCGCCTTCTTCACGTCGCAGTCGTTCCGCCGCCTGTCGCAGGTGCGCGACGCAATGGACACCATCGGCTCCGGCGGCGGCGACCTGACGCACCGTCTGCCCGTGGTCGGCAACGATGAAGTCGCGCAGATCAGCGCGTCGTTCAACACCTTCATCGACAAGATTGGCGAAGTGCTGCTGGAAGTGCGCGCCAGCGTCGACAGCATGAAATCCGCCACCGGCGAGATCGAAGCGGGCAACCGCGATCTTTCCAACCGGACCGAGGTTTCGGCCAGCAACCTGCAGGAAACCTCTGCCGCGTTGACGGAGCTGACGACCAGCGTGAAGAACTCTGCCGATGCGGCCGTGCAGGCCACGCGCCTGGCCAGCGACGCAAGCGATGCCGCCACGCGCGGCGGCGAGGTGGTTTCCAGCGCCGTCAGCACGATGGACGAAATCGCCAAGTCGTCGGCGCGCATTACCGAGATCATCGGCGTGATCGACAGCATTGCGTTCCAGACCAACATCCTCGCGCTGAACGCTGCGGTGGAAGCGGCCCGCGCCGGCGAGAACGGCCGCGGCTTTGCCGTGGTGGCCGGCGAGGTGCGCACGCTGGCACAACGCAGCGCTACGGCCGCGCGCGAAATCAAAGACCTGATCCAGGCATCGGAAGCCAGCGTGAAGACCGGCGCGCAACGCGTGCAGGCCGCCGGCGCAACGATGCAGGAAATCGTGCAGGGCATCGAACGTGTGGCGCGCATCATCGGCGAGATCGACGGCGCGATGCACGAGCAGAGCACTGGCATCAGCCAGATCGATCGCAGCGTCGCCGAGATGGATCAGGCCACGCAGCAGAACGCGGCACTGGTGGAGCAGTCGACGGCTGCATCGTCCATGCTCAACGAACAGGCGCACGGCCTGGCTCGCACGGTTGGGCTGTTCAAGTTGCGCAACGTCTGACGCGCCGCTACATTGACCGCCCGTCAAAGTGGGTGACCGGCACGCTGGTCAGATCGATGTCTTCCAGGCAGCGGACGTTGACGGCAATCATTGGTGTGCCGTCGGGCATCGCGCCCTCTGCATAGGGATGGATGCCGCAGGTCGGGCAGAAGCGGTGCTTGATCACATGCTTGCGGAAGAGATAGGTGCTGGCGTTGTCTTCCGGCGTGAGCAATCGCACCTTGTCGCGGGCCACGAACCACAGCAGCGACCCCTTGCGCTGGCAGATCGAGCAGTTGCATGCCATCGCGTTTTCGGGATGCCCCTCAACTTCGAACGCGACGTTGCCGCAGTGGCAGCTTCCTTTGTGTGTCATGCCGGTCTCCTGTGATGTGCGTTTGTGGCGGGCTTTGCGCCGTCCACTATAGGCGAGCCGGTTTGCGTACGAGGGGCACGTTCTCGGGAATCGCCCTAGGTCAATGGCTCTGTGTGCCGATGCGACAATCGCCGCGAGCGCGCCAAACGAATGAGCCAATCAACGCGCCACGGATCGCCGCGCCTTGGCGGCGACCGCGTCATGAGGAGCCATCATGCATCGCCATCGTCCTGTTACCGTGATCCGGTCGGTTTCTGCCGCCGCCATCTTTGCCGGCTGCGCCGGCGCGTTTGCGCAAGCGTCGCAACCGGCTGCGGCAGCGGCTCCACCCTCGGCACCGCCGCTCTCGGCGCAGATCATCAACATGGGCGGTATGGCCCCGGACGAGATCGGCCCAGTCATCGCCGAGATGGGTACGCTGCGCACCAAGACGCTGGTGACGGCGGCCAATGGCACGGTGGGCGTCCAGGTCGGCACCGTGGCCAAGCACACGCACACGTACTCCGACGAGATCCAGTATGTAATGTCGGGCACGGCCACCGTCTGGCTCGACAACGCGCCGCGCGAGGTCCGGGCGGGTGATCTGATCGTGATCCCTCGTGGCGTGGTGCACGGAACGCTGACCACCAGCACGGATTTCAAATCGATGGCGATCAAGCTGCCGCCGCAGCGCGCCGGCGATACACACAAGGTGCCGTGATATCTGCGCCCTGATCTTCGGCATGTTGGCCTGGGTCAGGTCGGAATAAAAACACCATCCCTTACAATGGCGCCCTCCTAAAGAGTCCATCGCCATGTCCGCACCGCTCGCCAACGACACCTTCCTGCGCGCCCTGCGCCGCCAGCCCACCGACTACACGCCGCTGTGGCTGATGCGCCAGGCGGGCCGCTATCTGCCCGAGTACAACGCCACGCGCGCACGGGCTGGCAGCTTCCTCGGCCTGGCCAAGTCGCCGGCGTATGCGACGGAAGTGACGCTGCAGCCGCTGGATCGCTATGCGCTGGACGCGGCAATCCTGTTCTCCGACATCCTGACCGTGCCCGACGCCATGGGCCTGGGGCTGTCGTTTGCACAGGGCGAGGGCCCGCGCTTTGCCAAGCCGGTGCGCACGGAAGCCGATGTGGCTGCGCTGTCGGTGCCGGACATGTCGTCTCTGCAATACGTGTTCGACGCCGTGGCGGAAATCCGCCGTGCGCTCGTGCAGGACGGCCGCCAGCGTGTGCCGCTCATCGGCTTCTCGGGCAGCCCGTGGACGCTCGCCTGTTACATGGTCGAAGGCGGCGGCTCGGACGACTTCCGCACCGTCAAGTCGATGCTCTATGCGCGCCCGGACCTGATGCACCGCATCCTGGAGATCAACGCGCAAGCCGTGATCGACTATCTCAACGCGCAGATCGATGCCGGTGCCCAAGCTGTGCAGGTGTTTGATACCTGGGGCGGTGCCTTGGCCGATGGCATCTATCAGCAGTTCTCGCTGGCCTACATGGCGCGCGTGGTGGAAGGCATCCGCGCCGGGGCAGACGGCCAGCGCGTGCCGGTCATCCTCTTCACCAAGGGCGGTGGCCTGTGGCTCGAAGCCATGGCCGAGACCGGTGCCGACGCGCTGGGTGTGGACTGGACCGTCAACCTGCAGCTTGCGCGCCAGCGAACGGCAGGGCGCGTTGCCCTGCAGGGCAACCTGGACCCGACGGTGCTGTTTGCTGAACCCGACGCGATTCGTGCCCAAGTGCGTCGCGTGCTGGAAGACTACGCAGCCGGCGGCGGCAGCGACGGCCACATCTTCAACCTCGGCCACGGCATCTCGCAGTTCACACCGCCCGAAGCGGTGTCGGTGCTGGTGGACGAGGTGCACAGCTTCAGCCGCGCGCTGCGCAAGAAAGCGAAGTCACACGGTTGAGATCAATGCTGCGGTGCGATAGCGTTTGAATCGTGCCGCAGTCGTGCGTGAAGCCAGGGGCACGAGTTGAATCTTCGCCGCTTTGGTGCATTAGGGGTGAGTGACTACTTGCGTGCCGGTGGCCCCATCTGGCCCGAAAGAGGTGTCAAGCGATTTATTTCGTGCTTTCTGGTGCGTAACCCGGCTGTCAAGACTTGACTTATGCACAAAGCTGTCGCGGCTGGTTCTTTCCGCGGCGCAACAGGGAAGGCTGTGTGCACCCAACGCATAAGTGTTTGATTTTTTTGAAAGAAAGGCGTGTGCGCGTAAATCGTGCAAGCTAGAAAAACGGTGAGTCCATTGGCCTTTGCAGAGACTGCAGGCGACTTTTCAACAAAGTTATCCACAGGCTATGTGGATAGCCCGGAAAACGGTCGCCGATCATGGCGCCAAGCCACAAACCTCAAGTAATACTTGAACATCGAACCGGCCACGGCAATGGCTGTAAAGGCAAGGTGAGATGGGCAAGACGCATTTTCCAGGTGCGGGATCCGCCGCTGCATCGCAACATTCCCTTTGCAATTCAACCCTTTGCGCCTTGCATGACCACGTCCCAAGTCGACGCCGCGTTTTCTGATGCCAAGGTGTCGGCCTCCATTGCTCGCGTGGTGATTGATACGCCGCTCGATGCGGTGTTCGATTACCGGTGTGGGCAGCCCGTGCTGCCGGGGCAATTGGTTGTGGTGCCGTTTGGCAACCGGCGTGTGGCGGGGTTAGTCGTCGAAACCGCCGCGACCACCGATGTGCCGCAAGAAAAGCTGCGCGATGTCGAGCGGGTGCTCGACTGGGTGCCGCCGCTCGACGCCGAATGGCGGGCCCTGGCCGAATTTGCTGCCGGCTACTACCACCGCGCGCTCGGCGAAGTGACGTTACCGGCGCTCCCGCCGCTGTGGCGAACCCCGGGCAGTTGGGACAGCCTCGCCCGGCAGGCCACCGAAACCGTCTACGTGATGTTTGAACCGGCCCGGGCAGCGTTGCTGGACAGCATTCCGAAACGTGCGTCCGGCGCCATGCGATTGGCCGAAGCGCTGACCGGCGATGGCGAGCTGTCCACCAGCGCTGCTGTTGAACTGCACGGGCAAGCCGTCGCCAAGCTGCGGGATTGGACGTCCGTCGGCTGGCTGCGCGCAGAACTGCGGCCGAAGGCGCTGTTGCCGCAACCGCTCGAACTGCCACTGCCTTCCATCGCACCCGCACTGAACGAGGAACAGACCGCCGCCGTGGCAGCCATTGCCCAGGCGGGGGCGGCCGGCAACTTCAGCCCGTTCCTGTTGTACGGCGTCACCGGCAGTGGCAAGACCGAGGTTTACCTGCACGCCATCGCCGACGCCCTGGCGCGCGAGCCCGCCGCACAGGTCCTGATGCTGGTGCCCGAGATCAACCTGACGCCACAACTGGAGGCGCGCATTGCGGCGCGTTTTCCCGGTGTGCCCATGGCGGCGCTGCACAGTGGTCTGGCCGAACAGCCGCGTGCGCTGAACTGGCTGGCCGCCCATCGCGGTGAGGCGCGCATCGTGCTCGGCACGCGGCTGGCGATGCTGGCGTCGCTGCCCAAGCTCGCGCTCATCCTCGTCGACGAGGAACACGACACGTCGTACAAGCAGCAGGAGGGCCTGCGCTATTCCGCACGCGACCTGGCGCTATGGCGCGCCAAGCAGCGCAACATCCCCGTCGTGTTGGGCTCGGCCACGCCGTCGCTGGAGACCTGGTGGCGCGCGGAGCAGACGCCCACCACGCGCCTGACGCTCTCGCGGCGCGCGCAGGCCGAAGCAGTGCTGCCGCGCGTGTCGCTGATCGACCTGAATCTGGAGCGCCGCGCCGGGCGCCAGATTCGCGATGGGCTGTCCAAGCCGCTTGTCGATGCGATTGCCGATCGCCTGGCGCGCGGCGAACAGAGCTTGCTGTTCCTCAACCGCCGCGGCTACGCGCCCGTGCTCTCGTGCGACGCGTGCGGCTGGCTGTCGGGCTGTCCGCGCTGCTCGGCGTACCTGGTGCTGCACAAGCCCGAGCGGCGCCTGCGCTGTCACCACTGCGGGTACGAATCGCGCATTCCGCATCACTGCCCAGACTGCGGCAACGTCGACATCGCGCCGCTCGGGCGCGGCACCCAGCGCATCGAAGAGACGCTCGGCGAGCTGTTTCCGCAGGCCCGCGTCGCCCGCATCGACGCCGATTCCACGCGCCGCAAGGGCAGCGCCGAAGCGCTGTTCGACACCGTGCACGAAGGCAGCGTCGACATCCTGATCGGCACGCAGATGGTCGCCAAGGGGCATGACTTCCTGCGCGTGACGCTGGTGGGCGTGGTCGCGCCCGACCCCTCGCTGTTCTCGCACGACTTTCGCGCAGGCGAGCATCTCTTTGCATCGCTGATGCAGGTGGCGGGGCGCGCGGGCCGGGCGGGGTTGGCGGGCGAGGTGCTGATTCAGACGCGGTATCCAGATGCCCCGGCGCTGCAGGCGCTGGTTCGACATGACTACGATGGTTTCGCGCGCCAGTTGCTGCGGGAACGCAAGCAAGCCGGGCTGCCGCCGTTTGCCTATCAAGCCCTGCTCACCGCCGAGCACAAGGAAGTCGCGCGGGCGCTTGAATTCTTGAGTGCTGCGCGCTCGGCAGGTGAAGCCTTGGCTGCTGAATTGGGTGCGCCAGTGTTCTTGCATGACCCCGTGCCGATGACGATGGTGCGGCTGGCCAACCGCGAGCGGGCGCAGTTGCTGGTGGAATCGGCTTCTCGAGCGGCTTTGCAGAAGCTTTTGACGGCTTGGACTGAGGGGTTTGCGGGGATCGGCAAGACGGTGAAGGGGGTGCGGTGGCAGTTGGAGATTGATCCTTTGCGGATTTGAGCGCTGGTGGTCTGCCCCCCTTTCCGTCCCGGCAGGGGATGAAACAAGGGATGCACCAAGAACAAAAACCCCCGTCCCCCAACCCGTAAAGCCATCCCAAGGCTCGGCCCACCATGTGCGGTTGCACCCTCATCTACCCATTTCGAACCAAGGGGTTTCACTAGGTTGCACCTTCAAGATCGCCAGGCGTATGATCCGCCCAATTTGCCGGCCACAAGCTAGGCAATGGCAGCTCTGGATAGGAACCCACATGGCTACAACCACCCTCGGGGTCAAGCTGGACGATGCTTCGCGTGAACGCCTCAAGCGCGTTGCGCAGTCCATTGACCGCACGCCGCACTGGCTGATCAAGCAGGCGATCTTCACGTATCTGGACCAAGTGGAGCGGGGGCAGCTGCCAAATGACGCAAACGGCACGGCGGCGGATGGCCTCCCGTCCGCCGCCGCAGCCGTCTCGGACGTGCACGAGGGTGACGAACCCGCGGTGCAACCGTTCCTCGAATTCGCACAAAGCGTGCAACCGCAGTCGGTTCTGCGCGCGGCCATCACCGCAGCCTACCGCCGCCCTGAAACCGAAGCCATTCCGATGCTGCTCGAGCAGGCCCGTCTTCCGGGCGCGCTCGCCTCGGAAGCCAAGCAGCTCGCGCGGGATCTGGCCGGCAAGCTGCGTACGCAAAAGGTCGGCACCGGCCGTGAAGGGCTGGTGCAGGGCCTCATTCAAGAATTCTCGCTGTCGAGCCAGGAAGGCGTGGCGCTGATGTGCCTGGCCGAAGCGCTGCTGCGCATTCCGGACAAGGCCACGCGCGACGCGCTCATCCGCGACAAGATCAGCAACGGCAACTGGTATTCGCATGTCGGCCAGAGCCCGTCGCTGTTCGTGAATGCGGCCACCTGGGGTCTGCTGCTCACGGGCAAGCTGGTGGCCACGCACAACGAAGCAGGGCTGTCGAAGGCGCTCACGCGCATCATCGGCAAGAGCGGCGAACCGCTGATCCGCAAGGGTGTGGACATGGCGATGCGCCTGATGGGCGAGCAGTTCGTCACCGGCGAAACCATTTCCGAAGCGCTGGCCAACGCGCGCAAGTTCGAGGCCGAAGGCTTCCGCTACTCCTACGACATGCTCGGCGAGGCCGCGATGACGGAGGAAGACGCGCAGCGCTACCTCGCGTCGTACGAGCAGGCCATCCGCGCGATCGGGCAGGCCTCGGGCGGGCGCGGCATCTACGAAGGGCCGGGCATCTCGATCAAGCTGTCGGCGCTGCACCCGCGCTACAGCCGCGCGCAGTACGACCGCACGATCAACGAGCTGTATCCGCGCGTGAAGGCGCTGGCGATGCTGGCGCGTGAATACGACATCGGCATCAACATCGACGCCGAAGAGGCCGACCGCCTGGAACTGTCGCTCGACCTGCTCGAGCGCCTGTGCTTTGCGCCCGAGCTGGCCGGCTGGAACGGCATCGGCTTCGTGGTGCAGGGCTACCAGAAGCGCTGCCCGTTCGTGCTCGACTACATCATCGATCTGGCTCGTCGCAGCAAGCACCGCCTGATGATCCGCCTCGTAAAGGGCGCGTACTGGGACAGCGAGGTCAAGCGCGCCCAGGTCGACGGCCTGGAGGGCTACCCGGTCTACACGCGCAAGGTCTACACCGACGTGTCGTACCTGGCTTGCGCGCGCAAGCTGCTGGCCGCGCCGGAGGCGATCTTCCCGCAGTTCGCCACGCACAACGCGCACACGCTGGCGGCCATTTACCACATGGCCGGCCAGAACTATTACCCCGGCCAGTACGAATTCCAGTGCCTGCACGGCATGGGCGAGCCGCTGTACGAGCAGGTCGTCGGCAACAAGCCGGGCAAGCTGAACCGCCCGTGCCGCATCTACGCGCCGGTCGGTACGCACGAAACGCTGCTGGCTTACCTGGTGCGCCGTCTGCTGGAAAACGGCGCCAACACCTCGTTCGTGAACCGCATTGCGGACGAGTCGATTCCGCTGGACGACCTCGTCGCCGACCCGGTGGCGGTGGTGGAAAAGATGCACGCCGATGAAGGGACGCTCGGCCTGCCGCATCCGAAGATTCCGCTGCCGCGCGCCCTTTACGGTGACGTTCGCGCAAACTCGTCGGGCATCGACCTGGCGAACGAGCAGCGCCTGGCGTCGTTGTCGTCCGCCCTTCTTGCCGGCACCAGCACGGTCTGGACCGCCGAGCCGACGATCGGCGACGCATCGTACGTGGGTGGCGCGCCGCAGCCGGTGCGCAATCCGGCGGACCTGCGCGACATCGTCGGCCATGTGACGGAAGCCACCGAAGCCGATGTGGATGCCGCGCTGTCGGCCGCCACCGCCGCCGCCCCGATCTGGCAAGCCACGCCGCCGGAAGCGCGCGCTGCGCTGCTCGATCGCGCCGCCGACTTGATGGAAGGCGAGATGCAGCACCTGATGGGCCTGATCATCCGCGAGGCCGGCAAGACGCTGTCCAACGCCATCGCCGAGGTGCGCGAAGCCGTCGACTTCCTGCGCTATTACGCGGCGCAGGTGCGCGGTGGGTTCTCCAACGACACGCACCGTCCGCTGGGCCCGGTGGTCTGCATCAGCCCGTGGAACTTCCCGCTGGCGATCTTCACCGGCCAGGTCAGCGCCGCGCTGGCTGCGGGCAACCCGGTGCTGGCCAAGCCCGCTGAACAGACCCCGCTGATTGCGGCGCAAGCCGTGCGCATCCTGCGCGAAGCCGGCGTGCCGGCCGGTGCCGTGCAACTGCTGCCGGGCCGCGGTGAGACTGTCGGCGCGGCGCTGGTGAAGGACGGGCGCACCAAGGGCGTGATGTTCACCGGCTCGACTGAAGTCGCGCGCATCCTGCAGCGCACGCTTGCCGGCCGCCTGGATGCCAACGGCGCGCCGATTCCGCTGATTGCCGAGACCGGCGGTCAGAACGCGATGATTGTCGATTCGTCGGCGCTGGCTGAGCAGGTGGTGGCCGATGTGCTGTCGTCTGCGTTTGATTCGGCAGGCCAGCGTTGTTCGGCGCTGCGCGTGCTGTGCCTGCAGGATGACGTCGCCGACCGCGTGCTCGCGATGCTCAAAGGTGGCATGGCCGAGCTGGCGATGGGCAATCCGGATCGTCTCGCCACCGATGTCGGCCCGGTGATCGACGCCGAAGCGCGCGACAACATCGTCGGCCACATCGAAGCGATGCGCGCCAAGGGCCGCCGTGTGCATCAGGCACCGGTGCCGGCCGCATGCGCGCACGGCACGTTCGTGCCGCCGACGGTGATCGAACTCGACAGCCTGTCGGACCTGACGCGCGAGATCTTCGGCCCCGTGCTGCACGTGGTGCGCTGGAAGCGTACGGCGGACAACGCTGGCCTGACCAAGCTGGTCGAACAGATCAACGGCACGGGCTACGGCCTGACGCTGGGCATCCACACGCGCATCGACGAGACCATCGCACACGTGGTCGACCGCGCGCACGTCGGCAACCTGTATGTGAACCGCAATATCGTCGGCGCCGTGGTGGGCGTGCAGCCGTTCGGCGGCGAAGGGCTGTCGGGTACGGGCCCGAAGGCCGGCGGCCCGCTGTATCTGCTGCGTCTGCTGTCGACCTGCCCGCAGGACGCCATGCGCACCGCAATGCAACTCACCGCTGGTGCCGGTACGGAGGTCGATACCGACGCGCGCCGCGCGCTGCTGGCGCCGTTCGATGCGCTGACGGAATGGGCACGCCAGCAATCGCCGGAACTGGCGGCGCTGTGCGAGCGCCTGGCTGCAGCCTCGGCCACGGGCGCCACCGCCACGCTGCCCGGCCCGACCGGCGAGCGCAACACCTACACGCTGTTGCCGCGCGAAGCCGTGCTGTGCGTGGCGGCCGATCCGGCGGATTGGCTGCGCCAACTGGCGGCCGTGCTGGCTGTCGGCAGCGTGGCCGTTGTGCAGGAAAACCCTGCCATCGAAGCAGTACTTCGGGGCTTGCCGGCGGCAGTACAATCGCGCGTCCGCGTGGTCGGCTCGACCGACGAAGCGGCGTTTGATGCGGTGCTGCATCACGGCGATTCGGACCATCTGCGCGCCATCTGCGAAGGACTGGCACGACGTGCCGGCCCGATCGTGGGGGTGCAAGGCCTGCCGCATGGCGGGGAAGGGCTGGCGCTGGAGCGCCTGCTGATCGAGCGTTCGCTGTCGGTCAATACGGCCGCCGCGGGTGGCAACGCCAGCCTGATGACCATCGGCTGACGGGGAGCACGAGCAGGATTCGCGGTTCCATTCGCACGACGGGTGCGGATGGGATGCGAAGCGGGAGGAGGGCGACGGTGATCCCGTCGCGCTATTGATCCAAATTGCGTTTGAACTAGGAGACGCACAAATGAAATTGAAGCAACTGTGTCTGGCGGCAGCACTGTGCACGCTGGCGGGTGGTGCAATGACGGCGGCATCGGCCCAGGAAGTCATCAAGCTGGGCTTTGCTGCCCCGATGTCGGGTCCGCAAGCGCAATACGGCACGGACATGAAGAACGGCGCGACGCTGGCCGTTGAAGAGTTCAACGCCACCAAGCCGAAGATCGCCGGCAAGGACGTCAAGTTCCAGCTCATGGCGGAAGATGACCAGGCTGACCCGAAGACCGGTACGGCAGTCGCCCAGAAGCTGGTGGACAGCGGCATCAAGGGCATGCTCGGCCACTTCAATTCGGGTACCAGCATCCCGGCGTCGCGCGTGTACAACCAGGCCGGCATCGCGCAGATCGCCATGGCAACCGCGCCGGAATACACCAAGCAAGGCTACAAGACGACGTTCCGCATGATGACTTCCGATACCCAGCAGGGTTCGGTGGTCGGCACGTTCGCCGTCAAGAAGCTGGGCTACAAGAACATCGCCATCGTTGATGACCGCACGGCCTACGGCCAGGGTCTGGCCGACGAGTTCGAGAAGGCTGCCAAGGCTGCCGGCGCCACCATCGTGCGTCGCGAATTCACCAACGACAAGGCCAGCGACTTCAAGGCCATCCTCACGCAGATCAAGAGCAAGAACCCGGACGCCGTGTTCTACGGTGGCGCCGAAGGCCAATCGGCGCCGCTGCTCAAGCAGATGCGCGAGCTGGGCATGAAGTCCACGCTCATGTCGGGCGAAATGTCCAAGACCGACGACTTCATCAAGCTGGCCGGCCCGCAAGCGGCGGAAGGCATGGTGGCATCGCTGGCCGGTCTGCCGCTGGAGCAGATGCCGGGCGGCGCTGGCTACAAGGCCCGCTATGAGAAGCGTTTCGGCACGCCGGTGCAGACGTACTCGCCGTACGCCTACGACGGCGCGATGGCGCTGATGAAGGCGATGGTGGCTGCGGGTTCGTCCGACCCGGCCAAGTACCTGCCGATCCTGGCTGCCACCAACACGCAAGGCGTGACCGCCAAGCACTACGCCTACGACGACAAGGGCGACCTGAAGGACGGCGGCATCACCGTCTACAAGGTCACCGGCGGCAAGTGGACGCCGCTGGAGAGCGTGGGCGGCAAGTAATCCGACCGGCTCTCAGCCATTCGCAGTATGAAAACCGCCCTCCGGGGCGGTTTTTCTTTTCCGGCGGCCAGAGGCGCAGAACATAGAGTTGTCGCCATCTGCATCCAAAATCATCGATCTATTATTAAATATCGTGTAACAAGGGCCTAACGCGTGTCAGTGCTTGGCTGACTTTCCCGAAGGGGTGCTTCGGGTACCATGTCGCCCATGACAGGACTTCACGATCTCTTCCCTTCGTGGCCGCCCGCGCCTGGCGGTCTTTTCTGGATCGGCCTGGCGCTGGTCGGCGCGGCGCTGTGTGGCGAGTTTGCGCGTGCGGCGCTCAAGCTGCCCCGTATCGTCGGTTATGCGGCGGCGGGGCTGGTGGCCGGCGTGCTCGGCCGCCCGCTCATCGACACCGACATGCTCGACCAGACCCACATCCTGATCGAGATGGCGCTGGCGTTGGCGCTGTTCGAGCTGGGGCACCGGCTGTCGTTCGAGTGGCTGCGTGCCAACCGTTGGCTGTTGCTCACCAGTGGCTTCGAGAGCCTGCTGACTTGGGGCCTGGTCACCTGGGTGTTGCAGCTGTTTGGCGTGACGTCGTCGGTGGCGGTGGCCGCAGGCGCCATCGCGGTGGCCACGTCCCCGACGGTGCTCCTGCAACTCAAGAACGAACTGCGCGCCGAAGGCCAGGTGACGGAGCGATTGCTCTCGCTGGGCGCGCTCAACAGCATCTACGCAAGCGTGCTGGTGCCGCTGACCGCCGGCTGGCTGCACAGTGAATACGGCCACTGGGCGGCGGCGCTGATCCACCCGCTCTACCTGCTGGCAGGTTCCGTGCTTCTGGCGTGGATGGTCGGCAAGGTGGGCCATGCGCTGTATCACCGCATGGCGGGTGACGATCACTATGCGTTCCTGGTGCTGGTCGGCCTGGTGCTGTTTGCACTGGCGATGGCCAAGCTGCTCAAGCTGTCGGTACCGCTCACGCTGCTGTTGGCAGGCGTTGTGTTCAAGCACCAGGACGATCACCCGCGCGTGTGGCCGTCGCACTTCGGCAGCGCGGGCAGCATCCTGATCGTGGTGATGATCGTGTCGCTCGGCTTGCCGCTCAAGGCGTCGGACTGGGTGATCGGCGGTGTGGCGGCGGTGGCGTTGGTGCTGTCGCGCTTTATCGCCAAACTGGCGGCCACGACGGCGCTGGGCTCGTTCACGGGCCTGTCGATGCGGCAGAGCATCGCGCTGGGCCTGGCCCTTGGGCCCATGTCCGGACTGTCATGGTTGCTGATGCACGATACGGCGGCTTTGTATCCGCAAACCGGTGGTCCGCTGGCGGCCATCATCCTGTGCACGCTGGCGATCCAGCAGATTGCTGCGCCGATCCTGACCGCGCGTTCGCTGCGCTGGGCAGGTGAGGTGCGACAAGACGAAGGGAGGCACTGAGCCCCATGTCCCTCGAACCATTCTCGAAATCCGAAGCCCTGACGTTTGGCGTCGAGCTGGAATTGCAGCTCGTCAATCGTCATGACTACGACCTTGCCTCGGCGTCGCCCGACCTGCTGCGCATGCTCAAGGGCAAGGAATACCCCGGCGACATCAAGCCGGAGATCACCGATTCGATGATCGAAATCTCCACCGGCATCTGCCACAGCCATGACGAGGCACTCTGGCAGTTGCGCGAGATGCGCGACCGCATGGCTGAAGCCGCCACGGCGCTGAACATCGGCATCTGCGGCGGCGGCACCCATCCGTTCCAGCAGTGGAGCCAGCGCCAGATTTCACAATCGCCGCGCTATCAGTACATCTCGGATCTGTACGGTTACCTCGCCAAGCAGTTCACCGTGTTCGGGCAGCACGTGCATATTGGCTGCCCGAATCCGGACGATGCGCTGTACCTGCTGCACGCCATGTCGCGCTACGTGCCGCACTTCATTGCGCTGGCCGCGTCGTCGCCGTTCGTGCAGGGCGTGGATACGGGGTTTGCTTCCGCGCGCATGAACTCGGTCAGCGCCTTCCCGATGTCGGGCCGCGCGCCGTTCGTGTTGACGTGGGACGCCTTCATCGCGTACTTCGACAAGATGCACGCCACCGGCGTCATCGAAAGCATGAAAGACTTCTATTGGGACATCCGCCCCAAGCCCGAATTCGGCACGATCGAAGTCCGCGTGATGGACACCCCGCTGACCGTTGAACGCGCCGCCGCCATCGCCGCCTATATCCAGGCGCTGGGCCGCTGGCTGCTGCTCGATCGCCCGTTCATGCCCGTGGAAGACGATTACCTCGTCTACACCTTCAACCGCTTCCAGGCATGCCGTTTTGGACTGGCCGGCGAATACGTCGACCCGGCCACGGGCAACCGTGGCGCGCTCGCCGATCACATCCTGGAAACAAGCAAGCTGCTGTCGGCGCATGCCGAGGCGCTGTCGTCCGAAGGCGCGCTCGACATGGTGCGGGAGGTGGTGGAGGCGCGCGATGCGGATGCCGAATGGATCCGCGCGGCGCAACGTGAAACCCGCAACCTGCATGAGACCGTGCGACGCGGTTGCGGGCGCTGGACACAGGCGGCAACGCAGCCCGCCTGACGCATCGAGGAACGGTCAGTCGCTGCGGACCGTTCCCGGCGCTTCCAGCCAGCGCTGCATGAACACGAGGTCGAGCCACTGGCCATGCTTGATGGCGGCCTCGGGCATGCGGCCCACTTCCTTGAAGCCGAGCTTTTCATGCAGGCGGATCGAGCCTGCATTGGCACCGTCGATGGCGCCCACCATCAGGTGTTTGCCCAGGGCAGCGGCACTTTCGCACAGCGCCTCGACCAGCCGGCTGCCCAGCCCCTTGCCACGCCAGTCGCGGTGAATGTGCACCGAGTGCTCGACGGTGGTACGAAAGCCCGGGTACGGCCGGAAATCCCCAAACGATGCAACGCCTGCCACCTGCCCATCATCGTCGGCGACCAGCACCGGATACCCCTGCGTGGCACGCAAAGCCAGCCACGCGGTGCGGTCTTCCAGCGTGACGGGTGTTTCGGTGTAGATCGCATTGGAGGTGGCGATCACGTCGTTGTAGATGGCGAGGATGGCCGGCAGGTCGGCCTGCGTTGCGTCGCGGAGCAGCATGTTGCGGGATGGGTTCAGTGAGTCGGACGCACCGCGAGAACGCGGCGCGCGAAGGCCCAGCATACCAAGGCGAATACGATCAGCCCAAGCCATTGCGCCGTGCCTTCAAACGACGCGCCCACGATCGCCAGCGGCGCATCCTTGCCCGTGGCGCCGATCACTGCCGCCATCAGCACACCCACCAGGCTTTCACCCACGATCAGGCCCGACGCCAGCAGCACGCCGTGGCGGTTCGGCACCTCGGCATAGCGCGCATATGGCACGCCGGCGGCCTGTGCGCGCCTGGCAAGAATTTTCTCGATGACCCACGCCAGCACCGCGCCGGTCACGAGCACCGTGCTGATCGTCGGCGGCAGGTAGATGCCAATACCGACTGCCAGCACGGGCAGCCGGGCGACACCGCCACGCTGCTTGAGCGCCCAGTCCACAGCGATCAGCAACACGCCGATGACGATGCCCGCAATCACCATGTTCCATTCCAGCTGGTGCGTGAAGATGCCGGTGGCAATGGCCGTCATGAGCGTGGCCTGCGGTGCGGACAGCGCCTGCGCGGCGTCCATGCCGGCACGCGGCAACGCGCCCGGGAAGCCATACGCGTTGTACAGCAGCTCCAGCACCGGCGAGATGACTGCCGCGCCCGCCACGCAGCCGATCAGCAGCGCCACCTGCTGGCGCCACGGCGTGGCCCCGACCAGCCAGCCGGTCTTCAGATCCTGCAGGTTGTCGTTGGAGATGGTCGCCACGGCCACCACGGCCGACGTTGTGAAGATCGCCAGCGCAATGCCCAGCTTGCTCGCTTCGGGCGAACCCACGATGCCGTTGTCCGCGCCGATGGCCAACAGCAGCAGCGACACCAAGGTGATGGCGATGATGCCGATGCCCGAAATCGGGCTCGACGACGAACCGATCAGCCCGGCCATGTAGCCGCACGCCGCCGCCACCAGAAAGCCGAACACCACTGCAAAGATCACCGCGCAGGTGATCAGCGTCCAGCGCGAGCCGACCGACAGCATGGTCGGCGCCAGGAATGCGGCAAAGGTGATCACCAGCACCACGACCATGGCCAGCGTCACCAGCAGAATCCAGCGCGGCGCCATGTCCTGCTCGGTGCGCAGCGTGCCGTCGGCTTTCGGGCGCAGGCTGCCGAACGAGCGCTTCACGCCTTGCACCACCGGGCCGATCAGCGTGCCCAGCGTCCACACGGCCGCCACGGCAATCACGCCTGCGCCGATAAAGCGCACCTGCGTGCGCCAGATATCGGTACCAAACGCCGAGAGCGCCTTGCCGGCCGGGATCGGCGTGATGGAGGTCAGATACGGCACGGCGATGCCCCAGGCGATCACCAGGCCCACCAGCATGGCCAGCCCGGCCACCAGGCCAATCAGGTAGCCCGCGCCCAGCAGCGCGGTTGAAAAGCCCAGCGGCAAGCGCACCACCGCAGCACCGGCTGCGAACCACCAGCTCGCGCCTTCGCCCAGCAGGCGCAGGCCGCTGGTGGCAAACGCCACGATGGCCGCGACGACGCCGCCCGCGGCCAGATCGCGCATGCCGGTGGCGGCGGGCACCGCATCGCCATCGGCCGCATCTTCACCGTCCGCCGGCTGGCCACTGCCCACGCGCAGGATTTCTGCTGCTGCGACGCCTTCGGGGTAAGGCAGGTCGCTCTGCACCACCATCGCGTGGCGCAGCGGAATCGTGAACACCACGCCCAGCATGCCGCCCGCCATGCAGACTCCAAACGTTTGCCAAAACGGGAAGCCTTGCCAGTGCCCGATCATCACCAGGCCGGGCAGGATGAAGATGATCGAAGACAGCGTCCCGGCCGCAGACGCCTGCGTCTGCACCATGTTGTTCTCGAGGATGTTCGTGCCGCCGAGCATGCGCAGCACCGCCATCGAAATCACCGCTGCGGGAATCGCCGATGAGAACGTCAGGCCGACTTTCAGGCCCAGGTACACGTTTGAAGCGGTAAAGATCACGGTGATGATCGCGCCGAGGATCATGCCGCGCAGCGTCAGCTCAGGCAGGGTCGCTGCCGGAATGTGCTTGGGAGGATGGAGGGATTGCATCCTGCGGGTCTCCAAAGAAGGTTCTTGTGGCGCGGATTATAGGAGTGGACGGGGGCGGGGGCGCGGTGGATTTTTTTGGTGTGTCCTCTAGATTTTTTGTTTTTGGTGCATCCCTTGTTTCATCCCCTGCCGGGAACGAAAGGGAGATGGACCACCAACGCAAAAACCAAAATCAACACTCCACAATATTCACCGCCAACCCACCCCGCGCCGTCTCCTTGTACTTCGTCTTCATATCCGCCCCCGTCTCCCGCATCGTCTTGATCACGGAGTCGAGCGAAACATAATGCGTGCCATCCCCCCGCAACGCCATGCGCGCCGCATTCACCGCCTTCACAGACGCCATCGCATTGCGCTCGATGCACGGAATCTGCACCAGCCCGCCAACCGGGTCGCATGTCAGCCCCAGGTTGTGCTCCATGCCAATCTCAGCAGCGTTTTCCACCTGCGCGGGCGTGCCGCCGAGCACCGCAGCGAGTGCGCCCGCCGCCATGGAACACGCCACACCGACTTCGCCCTGGCAGCCGACTTCCGCGCCCGAGATCGACGCGTTCATCTTGTAAAGCATGCCGATCGCGCCAGCGGTGAGCAGAAAATCCACGATGCCGTTGTCGTTCGCGCCGGGAACGAAGCGGTCGTAGTAATGCATCACGGCCGGGATGATCCCGGCTGCGCCGTTGGTCGGTGCCGTGACGACGCGCCCGCCCGCGGCGTTCTCTTCGTTCACGGCAATCGCATACAGGTTCACCCAATCGATGACCGACAGCGGATCGGACAGCGTACGTTCGGCCTGCACCGTGAGCGTTGAATACAACTCGGCCGCACGGCGCCGCACGTGGAATGGGCCCGGCAGTTCGCCTTCCGTGCGGCAGCCGCGCGCCACGCACGCCTGCATCACGTGCCAGATGTTGAGCAGACCGGCGCGCACTTCGGCTTCGGTGCGCCACGTCAGTTCGTTTTCGAGCATCAGGCGGGCGATGGATTTGCCCGTCGATTCGCACATCGCCAGCAGTTCTTTGCCGCTGCGGAACGGATGCGGCAATTGGTCATGTGCGGCCAGCACCTGCGTGTTCGGTGCGCCAGCGGTGACGACAAAGCCGCCGCCGACCGACAGATAGCGCGCTTCGCGCAGCCGCTCGCCTGCTGCATCGAAGGCGTGGAACTTCATGCCGTTCGGGTGCTCTGCCATCGCCTCGCGGCGATAGAAGGCGATGTGCTCCTTCTCGGTAAAGCGCACCGCGTGACGGCCCAGCAGCGACAGCGACTGCGAGGCGCGCAGCGCCGCCAGCTTGGCATCGATGGTGTCGGGGTCGATGGTGTCCGGCGCCTCGCCCATCAGGCCGAGGATGACGCCGCGGTCCGTGCCGTGGCCCTTGCCGGTGGCGCCGAGCGAACCGTACAGCTCGACGCGGACACTGGCGACTTGCGGCATCAGCCCATCGGCTTCGAGGCCGGAGGCGAACATCAGCGCGGCGCGCATCGGCCCGACGGTGTGCGAGCTGGACGGACCAATGCCGATCTTGAAGAGGTCGAAAACAGAAACAGCCATGGGTAAGGCTCCGGGGGCGTTTTGCAAAAGGGGCGAGTCGGCTTGTGGCCGTCCGCGCACGGGTTGTTCAGATGCAAACGGCCGCCCCGTGGTGCGAGGCGGCCGCCTGTGGCGTAGCGCGATGGCAATCGCGCACCGGGTCGCCGGCTTAGTCCTGCGCGTACTCGCTCATCGGCACGCAGGCGCAGAACAGGTTGCGATCGCCGTAGACGTTGTCGGCGCGGCCAACCGGCGGCCAGTACTTGCGTGCGCGCAACGATGCCACCGGGTAGGCGGCCTGCTCGCGCGTGTATTTGTGCGACCAGTCATCGGCCATCACCACGGCTGCGGTGTGCGGTGCGTGCTTGAGCGGGTTGTCTTCGCGGTCGAATTCGCCCGAGATCACCTTGTCGACTTCGCCGCGGATGGCGATCATCGCGTCGATGAAGCGGTCGAGTTCCACCTTCGGCTCGCTTTCGGTCGGCTCGATCATCAGCGTGCCCGGCACCGGGAAGCTCATCGTCGGTGCGTGGAAGCCGAAGTCCATCAGGCGCTTGGCGATGTCTTCGTTGCTGATGCCCGATTCCTTCTGCAGCGGACGGATGTCCAGAATGCACTCGTGGGCCACCAGGCCGTGCGCGCCCGTGTACAGCACCGGGTAGTACGGCGCGAGACGCTTGGCTACGTAGTTGGCCGACAGGATGGCCGTCTCGGTGGCGGCGGTCAGGCCCGCGGCGCCCATCATCGCGATGTACATCCACGAGATCGGCAGGATCGACGCCGAGCCGAACGCCGACGCCGACACATTGCCGATGTTCTGGCTGGCATCTTCACCCGACGCCGCGCGGCCGGGCAGGAACGGCGCGAGGTGCGCACCCACGGCCACCGGACCAACGCCCGGGCCGCCGCCGCCGTGCGGAATGCAGAACGTCTTGTGCAGGTTCAGGTGCGAGACGTCGCCGCCGAAGTGGCCCGGTGCGGCGGTGCCGACCATGGCGTTCATGTTGGCGCCGTCCACGTAGACCTGGCCGCCGTGGCTGTGCACGATTTCGCAGACGCGCTTCACGCCTTCCTCGAACACGCCGTGCGTGGACGGGTAGGTGATCATGATCGCCGCGAGGTTCTTGCTGTGCTCGGCCGCCTTCTTCTCCAGATCGGCCAGATCGACGTTGCCGCGCTCATCACACGCCACGACAACGACCTGCATGCCGGCCATCTGCGCCGATGCCGGGTTCGTACCGTGCGCCGACGATGGGATCAGGCACACGTTGCGGTGCGCTTCGCCACGGCTGGCGTGGTAGGCGTGAATGATCAGCAGACCGGCGTATTCACCTTGCGAACCCGCGTTCGGCTGCAGGCTCACGGCGGCGTAGCCGGTGGCGGCGCACAGCATCTGTTCGAGCTGGTCGATCATCTCGCGGTAGCCGACGGTCTGGTCGGCCGGTGCGAACGGGTGGATGTTCGAAAACTCGGGCCACGTCACCGGCAGCATTTCTGCGGTGGCGTTGAGCTTCATCGTGCACGAGCCCAGCGGGATCATCGTGCGGTCCAGCGCGAGATCCTTGTCGGCGAGGCTGCGCAGGTAGCGCAGCATTTCGTGCTCCGAGTGGTGCGCGTTGAACACCGGGTGCGTCAGGTACGCGCTCTGGCGCACCAGCGAGGCCGGATACGCATCGGCGACGCCCGCTTCGGTCTGGTCGAAGTCCGGTGCGGCGGCGTGGGCGGCATGCGCGAAGACTTCCCACAGCGCCACGACGTCGGCGCGCGTGACGGTCTCGTCCAGCGAGATGCCCAGTCGTGCGTCGTCGATCTGGCGCAGGTTGATGCCGTGCGCCTGTGCTGCGATGTGCAGGTTCGCGGTGCGCGGGCCAGTGACAACGGTCAGCGTGTCGAAGAAGGCGTCGGATTCCAGCGTGTAGCCGATCGCGCGCAGGCCGGCGGCCAGCGTGGCGCTCAGGCGGTGCACGCGCTGGGCGATGCGCTTCAGGCCTTGCGGGCCGTGGTAGACGGCGTACATCGATGCCATCACCCCCAGCAGCACCTGCGCGGTACAGATGTTCGAGGTCGCCTTCTCACGACGGATGTGCTGTTCGCGCGTTTGCAGTGCGAGGCGGTAGGCCGGATTGCCTTGCGCATCGATCGTCACGCCGACCAGTCGGCCGGGCATCGAGCGCTTGAACGCATCGCGCACGGCCATGTAACCGGCGTGCGGGCCGCCGAAACCGAACGGCACGCCAAAACGCTGCGTATTGCCGATCACGACGTCGGCACCCCATTCGCCCGGCGCGGCCAGCAGCGTGAGCGCCAGCAGGTCGGCGGCGGCTACGACCAGACCGCCGGCGGCGTGCACGGCATCGGTCAGGGCCTGGTACGTCGCCAGATCGCCCAGCAGCGCACCGTTGGCGCCCGGGTATTGCAGCAGCACGCCAAACGCATCGTGCTTGGCAGCGTCGGCCGCTGGGCCGGTCACCACTTGCACGCCGATCGGCTCGGCGCGCGTGCGCACGACTTCCAGCGTTTGCGGCAGCACGTCGTCCGCCACGAAGAACACGGTCGACTTCGACTTGCCAATGCGCTGCAGCAGCGTCATGGCTTCAGCTGCGGCGGTCGCTTCGTCCAGCATCGACGCATTGGCGATGTCCATGGCCGTCAGGTCGATCACCATCTGCTGGAAGTTCAGCATCGCTTCCAGGCGGCCCTGCGAGATTTCCGGCTGATACGGCGTGTACGCCGTGTACCAGGCAGGGTTCTCGAGGATGTTGCGCAGGATGACGCCTGGCGTATGCGTGCCGTAATAGCCCTGGCCGATCAGGCTCTTGACCACGCGGTTCTGCCCGGCGATGCCGCGCAGCTTGGCAAGCGCCGCTTCTTCGGTCAGCGGCTGCGTGAATTCGCCCAGCGGCATGCCGTCCTGGCGGCGGATGGCCGGCGGAATCACGGCGTCGATCAGCGCGGCGCGGCTGGTGTAGCCCAGCGTGCCGAGCATGGCGGTCTGCTCGTCGGCAGACGGGCCGATGTGGCGGTGCGCGAAGGCGTCGCGCGCCTCCAGGTCAGCCAACGTCGGGCGTTCGGCGGCAAGCGCCGAGGAAGCGGGGTGCGGAGCGTTCATGGCAAGGGCTCGAAATTCAGGCGATGCAAGCAATGGCCGATGCGCGGCGCAGGTCAGGGCGCGCGCACCGGCCGGAGGACCGGCTTAGCCGATCTTGGCTTCGTAATCAGCAGCCGACATCAGGGCGTTCACGTCGTCGGCGTTGGCCGGCTTGATCTTGAACAGCCAAGCGTCGTAGGCGCCTGCGTTCACGGATTCCGGCGCGCCCGCGGCATCTGCGTTGTTGGCGACGATCTCGCCGGCCACCGGGGCGAAGATGTCGGAAGCGGCCTTGACCGACTCCACCACGGCAATCGCTTCGTCCTTGGCGACGGCGCGGCCGGCTTCCGGCAGCTCCAGGAAGACGATGTCGCCGAGCTGTTCCTGCGCGAAGTCGGTAATGCCGATGGTCAGCGTGCCGTCGGCTTCAACGCGGATCCACTCGTCGTGTTCGGTGTACTTCAGATCGGCGGGGACGTTGCTCATGAAAGGTTTCTCCGGAAGATGGGTATGGGGGAATGCAGATTCGGTGTTCAGCTGACCAGCGCCTTGCCATTGCGCACGAACGGCAGTTTAACCACAGTCGCGGTCAACTTGCGGTCGCGAATTTCGACCTGCACGTCGGTGCCGACGGGCACCTCCTTGGGCAGGCGCGCCAGTGCGATGGAGAGCGACAGGCTCGGGCTGAACGTGCCGCTGGTGATCTCGCCGTCACCGGCGGCGGTGATGACTTTCTGGTGGGCGCGCAGCACGCCGCCCTTGTCGCGCAGGATCAGGCCGACGAACTGTTCGCGTTGTCCACCGGCTTGCAGCGCGGCCTTGCCGGTGAAGTCGCGTTCGCTTTGCAGGTCGACCGTCCAGGCGAGGCCGGCGTCGAGCGGCGAGACGTGCTCGTCCATGTCCTGGCCGTAGAGGTTCATGCCGGCTTCCAGGCGCAGCGTGTCGCGCGCGCCCAGGCCTGCCGGGCGCACGCCGGCCTGCAGCAGGCGCTCCCACACGCCCGCAATCTGCGCGGCCGGCACCACCAGTTCGAAACCGTCTTCACCGGTGTAGCCGGTTCGGGCCACCATGATCTCGCCCACGTTTTCCACGGTGACGAAGCCCGCGTTGAACGGCTTGAGCGCGTCGCCCACGGCCTGCGAGCCGGGCAGCGCGGCGTAGGTCTTGGCACGCGCGTTCGGGCCTTGCACCGCCAGGATGCCCAGTGGCTCGGCGCCCGCGTTGTTGTCGGAGCGGCGCGGCGTGATCGTCACGTCGGTGCCGGCGGCGGCGTTCTGCGCGACGATCCATTCCAGGTCCGTCGGGGCGGTGCCTGCGTTGACCACCAAGCGGAACCAGTCTTCGCGGAAGAAGTAGACGATCAGATCGTCGATCACGCCGCCCTTGGGGTTCAGCATGCAACTGTAGAGCGCCTTGCCGGGCGTCTGGAGCTTGTCGACATTGTTGGCGAGCAGCCCACGCAGGAAGTCGCGCACGCGCGCGCCGGTGAGGTCGACCACGCACATGTGCGAGACGTCGAAGACGCCGGCGTCCTGGCGCACGGCGTGGTGCTCTTCGATTTGGGAGCCGTAGTTGACGGGCATGTCCCAGCCGCCAAAGTCGACCATGCGGGCGCCCAGCGAGCGGTGGATGGCATTGAGCGGCGTGTGTTGGAGCGTCATGGAATCTCTCGGCAGAGGCGCCGCCACTGTGGCCGGGCGCGGCGCGTTATTCGGGACCAGAAAAGCAAAAAGGCCACCCGCGCAGCCTGATGCCTCATGGTGACGCCATGAAGATCAACAAGCTGCGCAGATGGCCCCTCTGTCCTTGGTACCTGAGAGATTGCGAAGCGGGGCGCATAGCGGTGCGCGCCGTTCGTGAGCCCCTTCGGTGGGCGCCCGCAGTGGTCGTGCGGCGCCAGCTCTCCAGAGTGCGGTCGGACGCATGTCCGCCGATCCGCCCGGTCCTGGATGCCTGAGAGTTTTCGGGTGCTACCCCTTCGGCGGCGCCTTGCCGTGTACGGCGGGCACGCTCTCCCGGATGGATGGGCGGAATTTACGGAAGGGGGATGGGATTGTCAATCAGGACAAATCGATGGCGCATTTTGGCAGCCACACAGCCAAAAACGGCCACACCTTCGGGGCGCTGGCGGGGCCGCCAACCCAAAGCGTGTGGCCGGAGTGCGGGTGTTGGTTGGTGTTGCTTCGACTTACTTGCCGATTTGGCGACTGACCTGGTTTTCCTGCTGGTTCAGCGTGCGCTGTTCCTGCTTGGTGATGTGCCCACCGTTTTGCGAGGCCATGTCGCGCTCTTCCTGGCGAATCTGGCGGTCTTCCTTGTGCAGCTGGCGCGCCTGGCCCTTGGTGATTTCGCCTTCCTTCACTTCGTTGTGGATACGCTTGTTCTGGTTGGCGAGGCGGTGGTTGACCTCGGCGCGGCGCGGGTGGTCCTTTTGCCATTGCGTCTGGGCGAAGGCGCCGGTGGTGGCGGACAGGGCGACGGCGGTTACGGCCAGGATCTTGGCGATGCGGTTCATGGTTTCTTCCTCCGGTGGGCGGCTGACCGATTCAGCCGCTGTCCCGTCCATAACGGCACGTTTTGGCTCCGGGCTGACCGCCATCGTGTAACGGGGCGTAAGCGGTGTAACGGCCGGAAGCAAAGCGAGGGGCGCAAACGCGTGCGGTGCGGTATTGGCACCTCCGACAGCGCCCCGGCAAACGGCTTTTCATCGGCTCAATCGATGCAAACGCGCCGTGCTACCATCGCCCTCCGCTGTCGTTCCCGCCTGCTTTTTCTTCCGCCTGTTCCCATGTCTTCCGGTCTCGCCCACGGGCTCAATGCTGCCCAATCCGAAGGTGTGCATTACCTCGACGGCCCATGCCTGGTGCTGGCCGGGGCGGGCTCGGGCAAGACGCGCGTGATCACGCAGAAGATCGCGCACCTGATCCTCGACAAGGGCTTCGAGCCGCGTCACATCGCCGCCGTCACGTTCACCAACAAGGCGGCCAAGGAAATGCAGGAGCGCGTGGCCAAGCTGATGGACGGCAAGACGCGCGAAGACGGCAAGCGCATTCCCATCAAGCAGTTGACGGTCTGTACGTTCCACTCGCTGGGCGTGCAGATCCTGCGGGCCGAAGCCGAGCACGTGGGCCTGAAGCCGCGCTTCTCGATCATGGATTCGGACGACTGCTTCGGGATGATCCAGGAGCAGTTGGCGACCACCGACAAGCAGTTGATCCGCCGCGTGCAGAGCACGATCTCGCTGTGGAAAAACGGTCTCGTCGATCCGGACACCGCGATTGCCGAGGCGCTCGCCAACAACAATGTTGATGATCACCAGGCGGCGCTCGTCTACCGCAACTACGTCGCGACGCTGCATGCGTATCAGGCCGTGGACTTTGATGACCTGATCCGCATTCCCGCCGAGCTGTTCGCGCGCAATGAAGAGGTGCGCCTGAAGTGGCAGAACCGTCTGCGCTACTTCCTCGTCGATGAATACCAGGACACCAACGCTTGCCAGTATCAACTGTTGAAGCTGCTGGCGGGGGGCTCGCACTTGCGTGCGCCGGCCTTCACGGCGGTGGGCGACGACGATCAGGCCATCTATGGCTGGCGCGGCGCCACGCTCGACAACCTCAAGCTGCTGCAGACGGATTTCCCGAACCTGAAGGTCATCAAGCTGGAGCAAAACTACCGCTCCACGGTGCGCATTCTGAATGCCGCCAACGCGGTCATCGCGCAGAACCCGAAGCTGTTCGAGAAGACGTTGTGGAGCGAGCACGGCATGGGCGACGCCATCAACGTGACGAGCGCCAATGACGAGGAGCACGAAGCCGAGAGCGTCGTCTTCAAGCTGTCCGCCCACAAGTTCGAGCGCCGCGCGCAGTTTCGGGATTACGCGATTCTGTATCGCGGCAACTTCCAGGCGCGTCTGTTCGAGCAGATCCTGCGGCGCGAGCGCATTCCGTACGTGCTCTCGGGTGGGCAGAGCTTTTTCGACAAGGCCGAGATCAAGGATCTGTGCGCGTATCTGCGCCTGATTGCCAACGCGGATGATGATCCTGCGTTCATCCGCGCCATCACCACACCCAAGCGCGGTGTGGGGAATGCGACGCTCGAAGTGCTGGGTTCGTTTGCGGGGCAGGCCAAGGTGTCGCTGTTCGAGGCGGCGATGATGGGCGGTATCGAAGCACAGCTTGCGCCGCGCCAGCTTGAGCCGTTGCGCGTGTTCTGCGAGTTCATCGTGCGGCTGTCGGACCGCGCCGCCAAGGAGCCTGCTGCCACGCTGCTCGACGAGATGATGGAAGGCATCCATTACGAGGCCTACCTGTACGACACCTATGACGAGCGCCAGGCCCAGAACAAGTGGACCAACGTGCTGGAGTTTCTCGACTGGCTCAAGCGCAAGGGCACCAAGCCGGAGAAGGAAAGCGAAGAAGACGCCACCGGTTTCGACAATGCCGATGGCCTGATGGACGCCGGCAAGAACCTGCTGGAACTCACGCAGACCATCGCGCTGATCAGCATGCTCGAAGGCCGGGAAGAGGACCCGGATGCGGTGCGCCTGTCCACGCTGCATGCGAGCAAGGGGCTGGAGTATCCGCACGTGTTCCTGGTCGGCGTGGAAGAGGGCATCTTGCCGCACTGCCGCGAAGACGATGAGTTGACCGACGAGAAGATCGAAGAAGAACGGCGGCTGATGTATGTGGGTATCACGCGGGCACAGCGCAGCCTGCATATCAGCTGGTGCAAGAAGCGCAAGCGCGCGCGAGAGACGGTGGTGTGTGAGCCGTCGCGCTATATCGCCGAGATGAAGCTTGGGGAAGATGCCGGCCCGACGCCGGAGGACACCATGCCGGCGATGTCGCCGAAGGATCGGTTGGGAGCGTTGAAGGGGTTGCTGGCGGCTAAGAAACCTGTGGCTTCGTGAGGGGGTTTTGGTTTTTGGTTTTGGTGCATCCCTTGTTTCATCCCCTGCCGGGGCTGACTCACTTTCTTTGTCTTGCCAAAGAAAGTAAGCAAAGAAAGGCGCGCCCGAGATGGCGAAAGATTCCTTCAATTTCCGTAACCGGGCGGAGGCGGGGAAAACTCGCTGCGCTCAGACAGTTCCCCGCCTTTTTTCCGCCCGCTTACGAAAATTGAAGGCGCCATCTAGGGCAGGAAAGTCAAAGGACAAAAGCCACACCCTCGGGGCGCAAGCCCAAACGAAAAGGCCAACCTCACGACGGGTTGGCCTTTCTCTTTTGACGTTGAGCCCTTGATGGCGCCTTGAATTTTTGTGAGCGGGCGGAAAAAGGAAGGAGGCTTGTCTGAGCGAAGCGAGTTTGCCTCCTTCCCCGCCCGGTTACAGAAATTCAAGGGGAAGTCGCCATCTCGGGCGCGCCTTTCTTTTGCTTACTTTTCTTTGGCAAGACAAAGAAAAGTAAGTCGGTCCCGGCAGGGAACGAAAGGAGGGCGGACCACCAAGCCAGAATCAATTCCCCGCTCCCTGAATGTAATTCAGATCAACAAACTCGCTTCCCCGATTTCCACGCGTGAAATCCAGCGTGAACCCGCCCACATCAACGCGCGTCTGCAACGCGCGCCGCAGTTCCACGCCGGTCATCTTGCCGCCCGCGGCATTCATCGCCTGAATCAAATACACCGCGGCGATATACCCCGATAGCGTCGCAGCGGAAGGCGGTTCATCCAGAAACTGCTTCATCCGCGCCATATGCTCGCGCGCGACTTTGGTGACGCCGCTGGCCGGGTTTGGCACCGTCTGGGCGAGCAGCATGCCGCCGCTGTAGCCGGAGCCCAGGATTTCGCGCGCCACTTGAGGGTTGACGGACGACAGCCCGACCAGAAAGCCATACCAGCCCTGCTGCGCCAGCGCACGTCCGACGGTGGCGTAGGTGAGCGTGTCGCCGGCGATGATCACCGCTGTTGGCTTTGTCGGCGCGATGCGGGCCGCAAGCTCGGCCGGGTCTCCGGTAAGTGTGTAAAGGTCCAGCGTTTCGGCAGCATTTCCCTTGGCGATCGAGCCACGCAGACGCACCCCGAGTTGCGGATCGAAGCCCGCTGCCGTGACGAGTGCAATCCGCCGCATGCCGAACTGCCGCAGCCGGTTGTGCGCGGCGACGATTTCGTGGTCGTAATCGGGGCGGATGAACAAAACGTTGTCGGCGGTCGACGTCGCACCTGAGAGCGGGGCGAGCAACGGCACATTGCGCCGTGCGATCTCGGGAGACGCTGCCAGCACCGGCAGCAAGCGTTCGCTTACGCCAAAGAGCAACTCGACATGGTCGCGTTCGATCATGTCAACGGCCTGCGGGATGGCTTCGTTGAGCGCCGCCTCGCGCCGGACGAGGCTGATGCGCCGGCCCTTGATGCCGCCGCTCTGGTTGGCTGCATCGAAAGCCACCTTGGCGCCCGCCATGAAGTCGCGCGCATAGTCGGCCTGGTCTGCGCCGCGCTCGATCAGTTGCCCCACGACGAACGACGTGCCTTGCGCATGCGCCGTCAGCGTGACGGCCGCCCAGGCCAGTGCGCACGCGCCGCGGCGTGCCAGTCTCTGCCACATGGTGCTTCCCCCAAAAGACGAGTCGACGGCCTGTGCTGTTGTGTTGTTTTGACGGCCTGCGTACGACGGGCGACGAGCCCTTGGCGCCGATCGCCGATGTTAGGGGGCAGAACATGACAGATCGGTGAAGTTGGGGCCCTCCCAACGGAGGGTGAGGCGCGTTTGAACAGGTGTGGACCGACGTTGACACACATCAACGCGGCGCTCACCTGGCAGTTTTAGGATGAGGCATCGCCCCCACAACGATCGCCCCCATGTTTCCGTTCGCCAAGCCGGCCGACAATCCGTCCGCCGCAAATGACACCGCCTTCCGCTGGTCGGCGCCGCAGGTGCGCGCGCTCGCGCAGCGCTTTGATACGCACGGCCCGCGCTACACCTCGTACCCAACGGCCGACCGCTTTCACAACAAATTCGGCAACGCCGATTACCTCGACGCCTTGCACCGCCGCGCCGCGATCGCGCCCGCGCTGCATGCGCCGCTGTCGCTGTACATGCACCTGCCGTTCTGCGCGAACCTTTGCTACTACTGCGGCTGCAACAAGGTCATCACAAAGGATCACTCCCGCAGCGCACGGTACGTTGAAACGCTCGCCCGCGAGATGGCGATGGTCGCCAACCAGATCGGCCCACTGCGCCGCGTGACGCAGTTGCATTGGGGCGGCGGCACGCCGACTTTTCTTGCGCACGACGAAATGCGTGCCGTGATGGCCGCCACGCGCGAGCATTTCGACGTGGCCAACGATGGGGAGATCTCCGTCGAACTCGACCCGCGCCATACCGACGACGCCACGCTCGAAGTATTGGCCGAGATCGGTTTCAACCGCGCAAGCCTGGGCATCCAAGACTTTGACCCCGAGGTCCAGCGCGCGGTCCACCGCATCCAAAGCGTGGAAGAGACACGTCGCGTGGTCGACACCGCGCGCCGGCTGGGCTTCGAGTCGATCAGCTTCGACCTGATCTACGGCTTGCCATATCAGCGCACGGAAACCTTCAACGCCACGCTGGATCGCGTGCTGGAGATGGCGCCCGATCGGCTGTCCGTCTACAGCTATGCGCATCTGCCGCACCTGTTCAAGGCGCAGCGCCGCATCGACATGCTCACGCTGCCTACCGCCGACGAAAAGCTCGACTTGCTCGCCATGACGGTCGAGCGGCTCGTCGCCGAAGGCTATGTCTACATCGGCATGGATCACTTTGCGCGGCCTGACGATGCTCTCGCCGTCGCACAGCGTGAAGGGCGGCTGCAGCGCAATTTCCAGGGCTATTCCACGCACGCCGATTGCGACATGCTGGCGTTTGGCGTGTCCGCCATCAGCCGCGTGGGCGATGTGTATGCGCAGAACGAAAAGGATCTCGACGCGTACTACGCTCGCATCGACGCAGGCGAGCTGGCCGTGCTGCGCGGCATGTCGCTCACGCCGGACGATCACGTGCGCCGCGCGCTGATCGGCGAGTTGATGTGCGGATTTGAATTGAACATGCGCGCATTCGGCGCGCGCCACGGGCTGGACTTCAAGCGCAGTTTTGCGGACGAGTTGCAGGCGCTGGCGCCGCTGGAAGAAGCCGGGCTGGTGAAGGTCGGGGACGAGCGCATCGTCATCACACCGCAAGGGCGGCTGCTCGTGCGCCGCATCGCGATGGTGTTCGATGCGCACCTGCGCGAGGCGGGCACGGAGCGCGCGATGGAAGCCGAGGGCAAGCCCGTCACCTTCGTCCCGCGCTACTCCAAGGTGGTCTGATCTTCCTGCTGGCCCGAAGTCACATCAGACCGTTGCCGGTTCGGGCTGCAGTGCAGTGGTTTGCGTCTGGGCGCTGACCAACGTCTGTGGCCATATTTCTGCCAGGCGCAGCAGGTTGGTTGACCCGGCCTGACCGAACGGCATGCCCGCCGTGATGGCGATCTGGTCGCCCGACACGGCAAAGCCTTCACGCGCGGCGGCGCGGCACGCCGCGTCCACCATCTCGTCGACATTGCTCACATCGGGGCTGACCGTGCTATGCACGCCCCACGCGATCGCCAGCCGGCGCGCCGTATCCAGGCGCGGCGTGATGCTGACGATGGGCGCCAGTGGCCGCTCGCGTGCGGCGCGCAGGCTCGTCTTGCCGCTGGACGTGTAGGTGACGGTGGCCACTGCGCCGAGGATGTGCGTCACGTCACGCAAGGCCGCGCAGATGGCGTCCTGCCGGGTCGGCAGCGGCGGTTGATGCTGCGCGTCGATCAGGTTGCGGTAGAGCGGGTCGCGTTCGGTCTCGGCAATGATGCGGTTCATGATGCTGACCGCCGCCACCGGATGCTTGCCGCTGGCCGACTCGGCCGACAGCATCACGGCATCGGTGCCGTCGTACACGGCGCTGGCCACGTCGGAGGCTTCGGCACGCGTCGGCACTGGCGCTTCGATCATCGATTCCAGCATCTGCGTGGCCACGACCACCGGCTTGCCGTGCTGGCGCGCCATGCGCAGGATGCGCTTCTGCACGCCGGGCACGCGCTCGGGCGGCAGCTCGACGCCCAGATCACCACGCGCCACCATCAGCGCGTCGGAGGCCTGCACGATGTCTTCCAGATGCAGCAGCGCTGCGGGCTTCTCGATCTTGGAGAGCAGCCCGGCGCGGTCGCCAATGATCTCGCGTGCGGCGATCACATCTTCGGCGCGCTGCACGAACGACAGCGCAATCCAGTCCACACCCAATGACAGCGCGAAGTCCAGATCGCGCAGATCTTTCTCGGTGAGCGCGGGAATGGGAATCACGGCATCCGGCACATTCACGCCCTTGCGGTCGGACAGCGGGCCGCCATCGACCACGCGCGTGACGATGGCCGTCGGGTCGGCGGCTTCCACGGCTAGGCGGATCTTGCCGTCGTCCAGCAACAGCGACTGGCCCGGCGCGGTAGCGGCGTACAGATCCGGATGCGGCAGATGCACGCGCGTGACATCGCCCGGCGTCGGATCGCGGTCGAGCACAAAGCGATCACCGTTCTTGAGCACGACGCGGCCGTCGGCAAACGTGCCGATGCGCAACTTCGGGCCTTGCATGTCTGCGAGGATGCCGATGGGGCGGCCGGTCTCGGCCTCCACCGCGCGCACGGTGTCGTAGCGCTTGCGGTGGTCTTCGTGCGAGCCGTGGCTGAAGTTCAGGCGGAAGACGTCTGCGCCGGCGTCGAAGAGGGCGCGGATGGTGTCTTTGTCGCTGCTGGCGGGGCCTAGGGTGGCTAGGATTTTGGTATTGCGGAAGCGGCGCATCGTTGATGGCTCCGGTGGCTGGCTATTGCTTGCTGCGTTTGCGGACCTTGGTGGTCCATCTCCCTTTCACCCCCTGCCGGGGGCGACTCACTTTCTTTGTCTTGCCAAAGAAAGTCAGCAAAGAAAGGCGCGCCCGAGATGGCGACCCCTTCCTTGAATTTGTGTAACCGGGCGGAGACGGGGAAAACTCGCTTCGCTCAGACAGTTTCCCCGTCCTTGTTCCGCCCGCTTACACAAATTCAAGGCGCCATCTAGGGCGGGAACGTCAACGGCCGAACCGTTGGTATGCGTGCCCGAGTGGCTCTTGATTGGTGCTGTTTCTGCTCGCTTTGCTTCGCGTTGTGCTGCTGGTGCCTACTGCCCTTGTGGTCGATGGTTTGGCCGTTGGAGCCCTAGATGGCGCCTTGAATTTCTGTTGCAGAGAGGAAAAAGGAAGGGAAACTGTCTGAGCGAAGCGAGTTTTTCCCTTCCCCTCTCTGCGACATAAACTCAAGGAATCTTTCGCCATCTCGGGCGCGCCTTTCTTTGCTTACTTTCTTTGGCAAGACAAAGAAAGTGAGTCAGCCCCGGCAGGGGATGAAACAAGGGATGAACCACAAAACTAAAACCCCCAATCCACCCCTCGCCCAAAAAATTAGCCAGTAATCAAAATCGCCCGAAAATCATTCACATTCGTCCGCGTAGGCCCAGTCACAATCAAATCCCCCAACGCATCAAAGAACCCATACCCGTCGTTGTTGTCGAGCAATTGCTTCGGCTTCAACCCAAGCGCTTCAGCACGCGCCAGGCTATCCGGCGTAAGAATCGCCCCAGCGTTGTCTTCGGACCCATCGATGCCATCGGTATCGCAAGCAATCGCATACACACCCGGCAGGCCATCCAACGCCACGCCCAGCGCCAGCAGGAACTCGGCATTGCGCCCGCCGCGGCCGCTACCGCGCACCGTCACGGTCGTCTCACCGCCCGACAGAATCACGCACGGCTTGGTGAACGGCTGATTGCGCGCCACAATCTGCCGCACGATGCCGGCGTGGACTTCGGCCACATCGCGTGCTTCGCCTTCAATGCTGTCCGACAGGATGTGGGCCTCATAACCGAGTGCGCGTGCCTGTGCGGCCGCCGCCTCCAGCGCGTGCTGAGCCGTCGCGATGACGTGGCTGCGATGGCCTTCGAAACGTGCATCGCCGGGTTTGGGCGTTTCGCCCGCGCCGGTTTCCAGATGACGGCGCACCGCTTCGGGCACGTCGATGCCGTACTTGTCGATCACGGCCAGCGCATCCGCGCAGGTGGTGGCGTCGGGCAGCGTCGGGCCGCTGGCGATGAGCGTCGGGTCATCGCCGGGAATATCGGAGATCAGCAGCGTCTCGACGCGTGCCGGTGCGCATGCCAGCGCCAGGCGCCCGCCTTTGATCGACGACAGGTGCTTGCGCACGCAGTTCATCTCGGCGATGCTGGCGCCGCTCTTGAGCAGCGCGCGGTTGACGGACTGCTTGTCGGCCAGCGTCAGGCCCTCCGCCGGTGCAGCCAGAAGGGCCGAGCCACCGCCCGAGATCAGGCACAGCACGAGGTCGTCTTCCGTCAAACCATCGAGCAGGCCGACCATGCGTTGCGTAGCGCGTTGGCCGGCTGCATCGGGCACCGGGTGCGAGGCTTCCACCACTTCGATACGGCCTTGTGTGCCAGGCGCGCGGCCGTGCTCGTAACGCGTGACGACCAGGCCAGACAGCTCGCCCTTCCAGTGCTGCTCCACCGCCTCGGCCATCGCCGCTGCGCCTTTGCCGGCGCCGATGACGATGGTGCGGCCACGCGGCGGTTCAGGCAGGAATGCCGGCAGGCATTGCGCAGCGCTGACCGCAGCCACCGCAGTATCAAACAAGCCGTGCAGCAACGCGCGCGGCGACGGATTGGGCAAGGCAGCGCGCAGGGCGGCCTGGGCAGACTGGTCGTGGTGCATGGCAGAAAGCAGGGAGACAGCAAAAAGACTGCCGCCGCCCGAAGGCTGCGACAGTGCACACAACTTAGGCGCGCATTCAGGCGATGTCGTGGTTCGACATGATCTCGATCGCGCGGCACAGGGCCGAATGATCTTGCTTGCCCATGCCGTTGGCGGCGCAGGTGTTGAACAGCTCCTGCGCGGTGGCCGTGTTCGGCAGGGCCACGCCCAGCGTCTTGGCGCCCTGCAGGGCCAGGTTCAAGTCCTTCTGGTGCAGCTCGATGCGGAAGCCCGGGTCGAACGTGCGCTTCACCATGCGCTCGCCGTGCACTTCAAGAATGCGCGACGCAGCGAAGCCGCCCATCAGTGCCTGACGTACCTTTGCGGGATCGGCACCCGCCTTCGATGCAAACAGCAGCGCTTCCGACACGGCCTGGATGTTCAGCGCCACGATGATCTGGTTGGCCACCTTGGTGGTCTGGCCGTCGCCGTTGCCGCCGACCAGCGTGATGTTCTTGCCCATCAGGTTGAACAGCGGAGCAACGCGGTCGAACGCAGCCTGCTCACCGCCCACCATGATCGTCAGCGACGCAGCCTTCGCGCCCACTTCGCCACCCGACACCGGAGCGTCCAGGTATTGCGCGCCGGTCTTGTTGATGCGCGATGCGAAGTCCTTCGTCGCAATCGGCGAGATCGAACTCATGTCGACGACGATCTTGCTGGCAGCAGCGTCCTTGCCGGCATCCTTCAGCGCCTTGGCGACGCCCTTCTCGCTGAACAGCACGGCTTCAACGTGCGGGGTGTCCGGCACCATGATGAAGATGATGTCGGCGCGCTTGGCGACTTCTTCCGCGCTCGTGCAGACCGTCACGCCGGCTTCCACCAGCGCGGCGGGTGCCGGGTTGACGTCGTGCACGAAGAGCGTGTGGCCTGCTGCGCGCAGGTGGCCTGCCATGGGGGCGCCCATGATGCCGAGGCCGATGAAACCGAGGTTGAGATTGTTTGCCATGGTGAGGGATCTCCTTGGTTTGAATGTGTTGGTGGTTCGTGGTTCGTGGTTTGGACCTTGGTGGTCCACTCCCTTTCACCCCCTGCCGGGGGCGACTCACTTTCTTTGTCTTGCCAAAGAAAAGTAAGCAAAGAAAGGCGCGCCCGAGATGGCGACACCCTCCTTGAATTTGTGTAACCGGGCGGGGAAGGAGGCAAACGCTGCGCTCAAACAGCCTCCTTCCTTTTTCCGCCCGCTTACACAAATTCAAGGCGCCATCTAGGGCAAGGTACGGCCACACAATCTGTGTGCTGTCCTAGGTGGCTCTTGTTCGTTGCGGTGTTGCTCGCTTTGCTTCGCGTTGTGCTGCTGATTCCTACTGCACTCGTGGTCGATGGTTTGGCCGTTGGAGCCCTAGATGGCGCCTTGAATTTCTGTTGCAGGGAGGAAAAAGAGGGGAGGCTGTTTGAGCGAAGCGAGTTTGCCTCTCCTCCCTCCCTGCGACATAAATTCAAGGAATCTTTCGCCATCTCGGGCGCGCCTTTCTTTGCTTACTTTCTTTGGCAAGACAAAGAAAGTGAGTCAGCCCCGGCAGGGGATGAAACAAGGGATGAACCGCCCCGCCGGAACAAGGCAAACAAAAAATCAAGCAACGTTGTGAGCAGCGCGCCAGCCCAAGCCTTCCACAGTCCCAGCCTTAGGCTTGTACTCACACCCAATCCACCCGGCGTAACCAATCTCATCGAGCCATTTGAACAAGAACTGATAGTTAATCTCACCAGTCCCCGGCTCATTGCGCCCAGGGTTGTCCGCCAACTGCACATGCTTGATCTTGTCCAGATGGCGCTTCAGCGTGCTTGCCACCTCGCCCTCCATCCGTTGCATGTGATAGATGTCGTACTGCACGTACAGGTTGGACGCGTCCACGTCGTTGATCAGATCCAGCGCCTGCTGCGTGCGGTTCAGGTAAAAGCAGGGAATATCAAACGTGTTGATCGGCTCGATCAGCAGATCGATCTTCTCGGCCTTCAGCGCCTTCGCCGCAAACTTCAGGTTCTCCACCAGCGTCTTGCGCGCAGCGTCTTCGCTCACGCCTTCGGGGCGAATGCCCACCAGGCAATTGAGCTGGCGCGCGCCGAGCACCTTGGCGTACTTGATGGCTTCGCCCACGCCGTCCTGAAACTCGCTCACGCGGTCCGGCAGGATGGCGATGCCGCGCTCGCCGCCGTCCCAATTGCCGGCCGGTAGGTTGTGCAGGACCAGGTCGAGTTGAAAACGGTTCAGGCGATCGGCAATCTGGTCGGCATGGAACGTGTAGGGAAACAGGAACTCCACACCGCGGAAGCCCGCACGCGCGGCGGCTTCGAAGCGGTCGAGGAAGGCCTGCTCGTTGAACAGCATGGTCAGGTTGGCTGCCAGCTTTGTCATGGTTTCTCCTGTTATCGGACGGTGAGGGAATAGCGCGCCGTCTTTATGCGGTGGCGCCTTCGGCTTCCGTGAGGGTGTCTTCCAGGTCGAGCACCTCTTCAAACTCGACCACGTTGTCGATCTCGGTGCCCATCGCGATGTTGGTCACGCGCTCGAGAATCACTTCCACCATCACCGGCACCGAGAACTCGGCCATCAGCAGGCGGGCCTGCGCAAAGGCGGGTTCGATGTCTTCGGGCTTGAACACGCGGATCGCCTTGCAACCCAGGCCTTCGACCACCTTCACGTGGTCGACGCCGTAGCCGTTCAGCTCGGGCGCGTTGACGTTGTCGAAGGCGAGCTGGACGCAGTAGTCCATGTCGAAGTTGCGCTGCGCCTGGCGGATCAGGCCCAGGTACGAGTTGTTCACCACCACGTGGATGTACGGCACCTTGAACTGCGCGGCCACCGCCATCTCTTCGATCATGAACTGGAAGTCGTAGTCACCCGAGATGGCGACCACGTCGCTGTTGGGCGATGCCACCTTCACGCCGATGGCGGCGGGAATGGTCCAGCCCAGCGGGCCTGCCTGGCCGCAGTTGATCCAGTGGCGCGGCTGGTTGACCGACAGGAACTGCGCGGCAGCGATCTGCGACAGGCCGATCGTGCTCACGTAACGCACCGAGTTTTCCCCCTTCTGCGGGAAGTACTGGTTCATCTCGCGGTACACGCGCTGCGGCTTGATGGGCACGTTGTCGAAGTCGGAGCGGCGCAGCATCGTGCGCTTGCGCTTCTGCACGTCGGCGTTCCAGCTCTTGCGGCACGGCAGCTTGCCGGCGGCCTTCAGCTCGCGCGCGACTTCAATGAACTTCTCCAGTGCCGCCTTGGCGTCCGACACGATGCCCAGGTCCGGACCGAACACGCGGCCGATCTGGGTCGGTTCGATATCGACGTGAATGAACTTGCGGCCCTTGGTGTAGACGTCGACGCTGCCCGTGTGGCGATTGGCCCAGCGGTTGCCGATGCCGAACACGAAGTCCGACGCCAGCAGCGTGGCGTTGCCGTAGCGGTGCGACGTCTGCAGGCCGACCATGCCGGCGTTGAGCGGGTGGTCGTCGGCGAGCACGCCCCAGCCCATCAGGGTCGGGACGACGGGCACGTTCACCAGCTCGGCAAACTCGACCATCAGCTTGGCCGCATCAGCGTTGATCACGCCGCCGCCGCACACCAGCAGCGGGCGCTCGGCCTGGCACAGCATCTCGATGGCGCGCTCGGCTTGGGCACGCGTGGCCGCGGGCTTGTAGACCGGCAGCGGGCTGTACGTGTCGGGGTCGAATTCAATCTCGGCGACTTGCACGTCGAACGGCAGGTCGATCAGCACCGGGCCCGGACGACCCGAGCGCATCAGGTGGAACGCCTGCTGGAACACGCGCGGCACCAGCGCCGGCTCACGCACGGTGACGGCCCACTTCGTGACCGGCTTGGCGATCGACTCGATATCGACGGCCTGGAAGTCTTCCTTGTACAGGCGGGCGCGGGGTGCCTGCCCGGTGATGCACAGGATGGGAATCGAGTCTGCCCAGGCCGAGTACAGGCCGGTAATCATGTCGGTGCCGGCAGGGCCCGACGTGCCGATGCACACGCCGATGTTGCCGGGTTCGGCACGGGTATAGCCCTCGGCCATGTGCGAGGCGCCTTCGACGTGACGCGCCAGCACGTGGTCGATGCTCCCGGCGCGACGCAGGGCCGAGTACAACGGGTTGATGGCGGCACCGGGCACGCCGAAGGCCGTGGTGATGCCTTCTTTTTCCATCACCGCAACTGCGGCATCAATCGCTCTCATCTTCGGCATGGGGTGTCTCCAGGAAGGGGAAGGTGGGAATACGTTGGAGTTGATCCTATTCCCGCATGCCGATATGGATAAACGCAGATTTCGTCAGTTGATTGCTAACTCTGAATACCGAATTATTTTGCGTGCTGCACCAATCCGAGCGGATCAAGGTGCGGAAGAACGGCACCACTAAGCCGTTTCGGAGAGTTTTTGTGCATCGCAAAAATTCTGCCCGGCGCCCGCGCATCGATCACATCGTCACTCATCATTTCTGTCATTCGTCACAAGTGATATGCGCCAGAAAGTCGCAATCCAGGTACGGAATGCTCACTAAAATGGTCAGACATTGCGAACTGGAATGATGGAATGGACAAGCTCAAGCAGATCGAAGCGTTCATCGCCGTGGTGGAGCACGGCAGCATGGCCGCCGCCGCGCTCACGCAGGATGTGACGCCCGTCATGATCGGCCGCCGCATCAACGCGCTGGAAGCCCGCCTTGGCGTGAAGCTGCTGCACCGGTCCACCCGCCGCATTGCGGTGACGGAGCAGGGCGCGGTCTTCATGGAACAGTGCAAGAAGGCGCTGGGCGAGCTGGACCGTGCGGAGCTGCTCGTTGCCGAAGGCCGCCACAAGGCCACCGGGCACCTTATCGTCTCGGCCCCCGCAGCGTTCGGCCGCAAACACGTCGCGCCGCATGCGCCGGACTTCCTGCGTGCCAACCCCGACGTGCGCATCTCGTTCAACCTGACCGACCGCGTTGTCGACCTCGTGCGCGAAGGCTACGACGTGGGCATCCGCATTGGCGGCGCGATTGATCCGAACTTCGTGGCGATCCGCCTGGCGTCGAATAAGCGTGTGGTGTGCGGCACGCCCGCGTACTTCGCCAAGCATGGCGTGCCGCGCACGCTCGATGATCTCGCGCGCCACAACTGCCTAGCCTTTAACCTGCAGGGCGGGCAGCAGCGGGGCTGGTATTTCCAGCAGAACGGCAAGGCCGTCACCGTAAAGGTGAACGGCAACCTCGACTGTAACGATGGTGAGTTGCTGCACCGCTGGATGGGTGAAGGCCTGGGTCTGGGCTGGCGCTCAACGTGGGAGATCCAGCCGGAGCTGGAATCCGGCGCGCTGATGACGGTGCTGGACGACTACGCGCTGCCCGACTACGACATCCTCGCCGTGTACCCGCAGCAACGGCCGGTGCCGGCAAAGATCCGGTTCTTTATCGAGCATCTGAAGACCGTGTACGGGCAGGCGGGGTATTGGTCGCGCACGCGTTAGTTGAGCGTGCGGAAATGGATGACGGTTCCTAAACTGTTCATTAGACGCATCGCGACTGGCGGGCTCAATGCCGGAGACTGAAGATGCTACGCAGAACTGCAGTTGTCGGCGCTCTCATGCTCAGCACCTCCGCCCTGGCGTGCGATCTGACCGGGCTTGAGCACCCGCTGGTGTTCTCGCCCGGCGACTCTGCACTGCCGACCACCGAAATCCTGAAACTGGCGGAATGGGATTCGCAGCTCAAAGACGATTTTCGCAGCGGCGGCAAGTACCGGGTGCGCTTGCAAGAGGCGTCCGAGCCTGCTCCCGACCCAGAGCTGGCAGTGCTGCGCCTCAGGAGCATCCAGGCCGTGCTGGACGCTGTCGGAATCGAGGGCGACAAAGTCGAGTCGTCGGAAGCCGATACGCATCTACGTGCCGCGGAACGGGAGGGTGTCGCCCCCAAAATGCCGACAGCCGCCTACGTCGTTTTCCAACCGGACTGCCAGAGCCCGTGTTGCACGGGCTCCACGCCCGCCGCTCCGCTCGCTCCCGCGCGATAAACGCTAGGTAATTGCCACACGCCCCTGCGTCAAATCCCGCAACGCGACGCGCGCAGCCGCCTCGTCCGTCACCGGCAACCGCACCGTCAGCGTGACGCCCGCATCGTACGCAGCATCGACGAGCGTGTAGGCGCCATCGTCGATCCAGCGACGGATGCGCGCCTCATCGGCGTAATCGGTGACGAGGGTCAGCGTGGTGCTGGCGACGCGCTCCACGCGTTCGGCGTGCATGAGGGCGGTGGCGATGGCGTCCGTGTAGGCGCGCACGAGGCCGCCCGCGCCGAGCTTGACGCCGCCGAAGTAACGCACCACGGCGCCCAGCGTGCCGTCCAAGTCGTGATGGCGCAGCACTTCCAGAATGGGGCGGCCCGCCGTGCCGGAGGGTTCCCCGTCATCGGACATGCCCGACTGGCCGCCCGCCAGGAGCGCCCAGCAGACGTGCGTGGCAGCGGGGTGTTCGGCGCGCAGGCGTGCAATGACGTCCATGGCGGCGGCTCGGTCTTCGACTGGCACGGCCAACCCGATAAAGCGGCTCTTCTTGATTTCCAGCTCGGCAGAAACCGGCGCGCGCAGCGTATACGTCGGCACGCGCGGTCAGGCGAGGAGGGCGGCTACGAGATCTGTCGCACGGCCGCCCGGCGATTCGAACTTGAGTGACGCCTCGGTGTGCGCCATGTGCTCTTCCATCAGGGCGATAGCGCCTTCCACGTCACCGCGCTTGGCGGCGTCCAGGAGAGCTGTGTGCTCCTCCGATGAACGCACGGCGTCGTACGTCGACTGATACATCATCGTGATCACCGAGCTGCGGGCGGAAAGCTCGTACAGCATTTCCTTGAGCACGCTGTTCCCGACCACGTCGGCCATCAGGAGGTGAAAGTCGGCCATCAGGCGATTGCGGCGCGGGACATCCGACAGGTCGCCGCTGGCCGCCACCTTGTGCTCTTCGGCCAGGTGCTTTTCCAGCCGCTTGTAATCGGCGGGGGTCGCTTTGGCGATGAACTCGCGCACCAGCGCAACCTCCAGCACGCGGCGCACCGCAAAGACCTCGCGCGCCTCGGTCTCGTCGGGTTTGGCCACGAAGGCGCCCCGATCGGGCTCCATGCGGATCAGCTTGTCCTTGGCCAGCATCAGCAGCGCTGCGCGAATCTTCGTGCGGCTGACGTGGTAGACCCGCGCCAGCGCCTCTTCGCGCAGCTTGGTGCCCGGCGGCAGCCGATGCGCGACGATCGCCTGGGCGATGTCATCGGCAATGCCTTCGGAGGAGATGTCGGCGGCGGTGGTTTCAGTCATGGCGCCGATTTTACCGCCGTCCGACAACAGCGCCGCTTCAGGCATGCGGCAGCGTATGGGCTGCAGGTGCCGCAACGCCAAGGCCGTGCGGAATCGCTTCGCCTTCCTCGGTGATGTCGATCTTGCCGTCGAGCACCGCATTGGCACGCACCCGGTCGATATCCTTTTCCCACGCGGCGATGACGACCGTGGCGACGCAGTTGCCGATCAGGTTGCCCAGCGCACGGGCAATGCCGATGAACCAGTCGACGGAGAGCACCAGCACCAGGCCGATCGCCGGAATGGCCGGAATGACCGACAGCGTAGCTGCCAGAATCACGATGGCCGAACCCGGAATGCCGTGCGCGCCCTTGGACGTGACGAGCGCCACGCCCAGGATCAACAGCAGATCCTGCAGCGCCAGCGGCGTATTGGTCGCCTGCGCGATGAACACGGCGGCCAGCGTCAGGTAGATCGAAAACGCATCGAGGTTGAACGAGTAGCCGGTCGGGATGACAAGGCCGACCACCGAGCGCTTGATGCCCATCTTCTCCAGCTTGTTCATGATGGACGGCAGCACCGCGTCGGACGAGGCCGTGCCCAGCACTACCAGCAGTTCGGCGCGCAGGAAGCGGATCAGCTTGAAGATGTTGAAGCCCGCCAGGCGCAGGATCGTGCCGAGCACCACCACCACGAAGATCGCCACGGCTGCATAGAACAGCAGCACCAGGAAGCCCAGTTGCTTGAGCGAACCTGCGCCGTACTTGCCGACGGTAAAGGCCACCGCGCCCAGCACGCCCAGCGGCGCCAGGCGGATGATCACGGCCATCATGCGGAACAGCACATGCGAGAGCTGATCGATCAGGTTGACCAGCGGCTTGGTCCGCTCTCCCAGCAGCGAGAGGGAGCAGCCGAACAGGATCGACACCAGCAGCACCTGCAGGATGTCGCCCTTCACAAAGCCGCTGACGAACGTATCGGGAATCAGCTTGAGGAAGAACGCTGCAACGCCGGTCGATTCCACCTGCTTGGCGGTGGTCATGTACGACGCCATGGCCGCCGGATCGAGCGATTTCGGATCCACATTCATGCCGTGGCCCGGCCCGAACAGATAGGCCAGCGCAATGCCCAGCGCCAGCGCGATCGTCGTGACGATTTCAAAGTAGATGACGGCCTTGCCGCCCACGCGCCCGACCTTCTTCAGCTCGCCGGCGCCGCAGATCCCCACCACCACGACGGAGAAGACGATCGGCGCGATCAGCATCTTGATCAGCTTCAGAAAACCATCACCGAGCGGCTGCAGCTTCTGCGCAAATTCGGGCGCCCAGATGCCCAGCGCGATGCCCACCGCCAGGGCAATCAAAACCTGCCCGAACAACGGGCGCGTAAAGCGTTGCATGGTGAATCCTCCTTTGGATTACGGGTGTCTCAAGCCGCGCCCAATCGTCTAGTTCGGGTTGCTGCGATTGTTGTCACGGCTTTGTTTCGCTCACTGGATTGCAACGAATTGTTGCGACGAATTGTCGAGCGTTGACGGCATCATAGGCGATCCAATTTTTGTATGCAATTTTTGAATTCACATGCTAGGATCGACCCATGCAGTCCCGCGAAGCCTTGTGCTTCCGCCGTTTACGCTGCACTTCCGGCGTTCCCATCGCCACAGTTTCGAGTGTCCTGACTCGCCGTTTTTGTTCGATGGGCCGGCCGTATAACATCCAGAGACAAACACCAAGGAGTTCCACATGGCGATGCCTACGCTCGATCCGAACGCGCCGGATTTCACGCGCCGATATCCGAACCTGGCGGACCCCCGCCTTGGCGCCGAGGCCACGTTCGCGACCGACGAATTCTTCGCACCGAAAGACCGCATGCTCAATCCCGAGCCGGCGGTGTTCATTCCCGGCAAGTACGACGACCACGGCAAGTGGATGGATGGCTGGGAAACGCGTCGCCGCCGCAATGGTGGCTATGACCACTGCATCGTCCGCCTGGCCCGCCCGGGCGTCGTGAAGGGTGTGGACATCGACACCAGCCACTTCACAGGCAACTTTCCGCCGGCCGCTTCCATCGAAGCTGCCTATCTGCCGGATGGCGAGCCGACCGATGCCACACAGTGGACTGAAATCGTTCCGTCGACCACGCTGCAAGGCAACAGTCACGCCTACGTGGCCGTGGCCAGCACGCAAGCCTTCACGCACCTGCGCCTGAACATCTTCCCGGATGGCGGCATCGCGCGCCTGCGCGTCTACGGCCAGCCGCAGGTCGACTGGAAGGGCGCGGACCGCACCAAGCTGTTCGACCTGGCCGCCATGGAAAACGGCGCCTACGTGGTCGAAGCGAACAACGAACATTTTGGGCCGGCCTCCCGCATGCTGATGCCGGGCCGTGGCGTGAACATGGGCGATGGCTGGGAAACGCGCCGCCGCCGCGAACCGGGCAACGACTGGTGCGTGATCGCCCTGGCCAACCCGGGCCGCATCCGCAAGATCGAAGTCGACACCGCCCACTTCAAGGGCAACTTCGCTGACCGCGTTTCCATCCAGGCCGCCCGCGTGGTGGGCGGCACCGACAGCTCGCTGAAGACGCAGGCGATGTTCTGGCAAACGCTGCTGCCCGAGCAGAAGCTGCAGATGGATCTGCAGCACTACTACGAAGCGGAAATCGCCGACCTGGGCATCGTCACGCACGTGCGCTTCAACATGTTCCCGGACGGTGGTGTGTCGCGTCTGCGCCTGTGGGGGGTGCTCGAATGAGCCAAGAAACCGCCGCACGCATCGCGCTGACCATCGAGCCGCTCACGCGCGAAGCCTTTGCGCCGTTCGGCGATGTGATCGAGCTGGAAGGGGCCAAGCAATTCCCCATCAACCAGGGCACGACCATCCGCTTTCATGACCTCGCCAACGTCGATGTGGGCGAGGGCGGCCGCGCGCTGATCAGCCTGTTCCGTGGCCAGCCGCGTACGCTGCCGTTCGAGATCAAGATGCTGGAGCGCCACCCGCGAGGCAGCCAAGCCTTCATCCCGCAGAACGACAAGCCGTATCTGGTGGTTGTGGCGCCGGCCGGCGAGCTGGATTCGTCCAAGCTGCGCGCGTTCGTCTCGCGTGGCTGGCAAGGCGTGAACTATGCGCGTGGGGTGTGGCATCACCCGCTGCTGGCCCTGGGCGAGGTGAGCGATTTCATCGTCGTCGACCGCGGTGGCGAAGGCCACAACTGCGACGAGCAAGACCTGGCCGAATCGGTGTGGTTGACCGCCGAGGCCATGCAGGCCGCGCTGTAAGCATCGCATCATCGGTGCCGATCCTGAGCCCCCGCACAACGGGGGCTCAGTCACTTTCAATCTCCGTTCCACCACAATCAGCGAGATATCGACATGACCCAGGCTCAACTCGCCACCCCCGGCATCGATGCGGACATCCGCGCGTTTGTCGAGGCCGCGCACGCGCAGCAGATTGAATTCCTGCGCGAGCTGGTGAAGGTGCCGTCGGACAACCCGTCCGGCGATTGCGCTCCGCATGCCGTGCGCGCCAAGGCGCTGCTGGAGGCGCTGGGCCTGACGGTCGAGGCGCATGCCGTGCCGCAGGCGCAGGTACGTGCCGCCGGCATGGTCAGCGCCACCAACCTGATCGTGCGGCACACCTTCGGTAGCGGCGGCCCCACGGTTGCCATGAACGCACACGGCGATGTCGTCCCGCCCGGCCTTGGCTGGACGCACGATCCGTACGGCGGCGAGACCGTCGAGACCGAACACGGCCCCACCATGTTCGGCCGCGGCGTGGCGGTGTCCAAGTCGGACTTCGCCACGTACACGTGGGCGCTGCTTGCGCTGATCGACGCGGAAAAGCGCGGCGCGAAGCTCAATGGCACCGTCGAACTCCATTTCACCCACGACGAAGAAACCGGCGGCGATATCGGCCCGAAGTGGCTGCTGGATCAGGGCTTAAGCAAGCCCGATTACGCCATCTCCGCCGGCTTTGCCTATGGCATCACTTCGGCGCACAACGGCTGCCTGCACGTGCAGGTGACGGTGCGCGGCAAGCAGGCGCACGCTGCCATGCCGCATACGGGCATCGACGCCATCGAGGCAGCCACGCATATCCTGCAAGCCGTGTATGCCTATCGCGCAGAACTCGCAACGCGCAAATCCGCCGTGCCCGGCATCGACCATGCAACGCTCAACGTCGGGTTGATCCAGGGCGGCATCAACACCAACGTGGTGCCCGATCTGGTGACGTTCCGCGTTGACCGCCGGATGATTCCTGAAGAAGCCGGGCGCGATGCAGAAGGCGAACTGCGCGCCGTGATCGAGCGCGCGGCGGCAGAACGGCCGGGGATCGAGGTTTCAGTCGAACGCATTCTCTTGGCAGAGCCGCTTGCCGAACTGCCGGGCGTGGACGCGCTGATTGGCGCGCTGCGACGGAATGCGCTGGCCGTGTTTGGAGGTGATGTGCCGGTGCATGGCGTGCCGCTGTATACCGATGCCCGGCATTACACGGCGCACGGGGTGCCGACGGTGCTGTATGGCGCGGGACCGCGTACGTTGATGGAAGCGCGTGGGCACAACACGGATGAAAACCTGCGGTTGAATGATCTGCGGGGCGCGACTGTGGTGGTGGGGTGCGCTGTGGGGGAGTTATTGGGCGGGTGATTGATATCGCTTGAGGGCGTTGTTGCGGGGTCGGCTTTTGTCGGCCCTTTTGTTCTTTGGGTTTGTGACTTGGTGGTCCACCCCCCTTTCGGTCCCGGCAGGGGATGAAACAGGGGATGGACCAACAGCAAAAAACACGAATCCCCCCCACACCAACCACGAAACCAACAACCAAGTGCCAGCCCGTAAGATTGCAGCACACCCCCACCAAGCCAACGCACAAGCCCCAAAAACCATGCAGATCTACCACAACCCCCGCTGCTCCAAATCCCGCACCGCCCTCGAACAAGCCCAATCCTTCACAGCAAAGCACGGCGAACAGCTCGAGGTCATCGAATACCTGACCACGCCACCCACGCTGGCTGACCTCAAAAAGCTCGCAGCGCAACTCGACACACCGCTGCGCAGCCTGATCCGCGAAAACGAAGACGAATACGCGCAGCTCAATCTGGCCGATGCATCCGACGACGCGCTGCTCAAGGCCATCGCAGCGCATCCGAAGCTGCTGCAGCGCCCGGTGCTCGTGCGCAACGACCGCGCCATCATCGGCCGCACGCCCGAAGCGCTCGATGCATTCCTGAAGTAATTCACCGCGCCCCACAAAGTTGAACGGCCTGCCGATTTCCATCGGACAGGCCGTTCAGGGGTGGCCGTATCTCGCTTTGCGCGAGGGCCGGGGCTGCGTCCGTCAAGACGCGCAAGGGCACCGGTTTATTCCAGGCCCATCCATCGGGCCATTTCTGACCCGAAACCTACTGCCAGCAGGGCGGCAAGCACCACTGCCAGCGCCGCCGCGGTCGAGACCATGGCGACCTTCATGACTTCTGCGTCGTGGTGCGCGTTGCTGTGCGTGTGGTGCAGATGCTGCGCACGCATGCTCAACGGAACCGCCTTCGCAGAGGATTTGCGATGCCAATGCAAGCGCTCCGTCATCGCTCGCAAGTGTTGCGTGTCAAACGCGTCACGGGAAAATCGCACCGCGGTACCTCCCGTTGTTGGCTGATAGCCGACGCCGGCACGCACCGGCGTCGGGGGCACGTGCGGCCCGAAGACGATACGGCAAGCAAATGGCGTATGCGAGTGGCTTTGCTTGTCGGCGCCGGGTGGCGCAGTCGTCTGGTCGCCTCGCACAAACCCAGCGTAGACGGGGGTTTGCGACCCCGCAAGTTGCGTTGCGGCATGGTGCGCGAATCACGCGGGCAAGAGGCAAACCGCGCGCGGGTCTTCGCGAAATGCGTGACGTGTCCGGCGCTCAATCCTGAGCAGATTGCTGGGACACTTGTGCGGCGGCGCGCTCGCCTTCGCGCTTGCGCAGTTCGGCGAGCATGTTGCAGAAGAGCGCGCCTTGCTCTTTTGCGTCATCCAGCGCGATATGCGTGTGCGGCAGCGGGTCGTGCCAGTGCTCGGGGAAGGCCGCTTTGACGTTGCGCCGATACGGCATGCCAGTGAGCGCAAAAGCTAGCGTCTTGATGTCGAGCGCCGCCCAGCCAAACGGCGAGCGCCCTGCAAATCGCATCATGTACCAGAACATGTACGTGAAATCGAAGCCCGCCGGAAACGCCACGAACACGGGCTTGCCGGGCAAACTCTCGATCCATTCCACGTAACGCGGCAGGGCCACCTCGGGCGCTTCGAGGTTCGTGCGGCACGCGGCCCATGCCTCGGGCTGCGTTTTCCACCATTGCATCTGGATCGGGTGGCCTTCTGCGCCCGGCAGCGTTTCAAGGTTCGCTTCAAACGTGCCGACGAGCGTCTTGTCGGCCAGGTACGCCGCGCTGGCAAAGCTCAGCATCGAATGCGGTCCGGGGATGGGGCCGTCGGCCTCGATGTCTGTGCTGACGTAGATTTCGGGCCGCGTGTCGGGCAGCTGGTTGCCCCGCTTGCGGCGGGGCTTGTCGGCCGGCGCAGCGGGCGCGCTGTCGGCGAAGGGGTCGTCGCTCTCGTTGGCGCTGTCCTTGGCGCTGTCGTTGGTGGTCCCGCTCATGCTGAGCCCTCGTTGGCAAACAGGCGGTCAGCAACGTACGGGTTGCTGGCGCGCTCCTCGCCAAAGGTCGAGACCGGCCCATGGCCCGGCACAAAGGTGACGTCGTCGCCGAGTGGCCACAGCTTGGTACGGATCGCGTTGATCAGGTCCGCATGGTTGCCACGCGGAAAATCGGTGCGGCCGATCGACCCCGCGAACAGCACGTCGCCGACGATGGCAACGCGGTCTTGCGCGCTGAAGAACACCACGTGGCCGGGTGTGTGGCCAGGACAGTGGAACACCTGCAGTGTGCGGCCTGCGGCTTCCACGGTGTCGCCGTCTTCCAGCCAGCGGTCGGGCACGAACGCCTTGGCGGGCGGAAAGCCAAAGCGCTGGCTCTGCGCTGGCAGCTGATCGATCCAGAACGCTTCATCCTTCTGCGGCCCTTCGATCGGCACGCCGAGCTGCGTGCGCAGGGCGTCGGCGGCGGCGCAGTGGTCGACGTGGCCATGCGTGAGCAGGATTTTTTCGATGCGCGCGCCGTGTTGCTTGGCGGCAGCCAGGATGCGCTCGATATCGCCGCCCGGGTCGGTGACGGCGGCAGTGCCATCGTCACCAATCAGCAGCGTGCAGTTCTGTTCAAACGGCGTAACGGGGACGACAACGACTTTCATGTGATCTTATGTGCGCATTTGCACGTGGCAGGGATAACCCGATTGTATCGGGCTGAGCCCGCGCCAGCACTGGGCTTGCGGGGTGCGCCGTTACATCGGAAAGAAAATATTACAAAATTGGTGCGAGATGACAGCATGATGTGATCGTTTTAATAGGAAATGTAAATAAACGATCGAAGCATGCATGTTAGACTCGCGGCCATGCTCAAGTTGACCCGTCCGATTTCCAGCCTTCCGGCCGGCCGCACCCTGCGTGCCTGGCTGACGCATGGCACCGCGCTGCTGGTGCTGGCGGGCTGTGCCGCAGTTCCTAGCGAACCGCCCGCGGGCAGGCAATCCGGTCTTCAGGCCAGCAAACCCGCTGCGCCTGCATTGAAGCTGGCCGACCCGCGCGACAACCCCGATGCCTGGGGCACGCTGTCGTTCCGTGGCGTGCCGGATTCGAGCAGCCTCAAGCTCGACGAGAACACCGATACGAGCCCCGGCCTGCGCGCTGACCTCGGCACCTTCGAACAGCGCGGCCTGGCGTCTTGGTACGGCCGCGGCTTCCACGGCCGCCGCACCGCCAGCGGCGAGCGCTTCGATATGCATGCATTCACGGTGGCGCATCCGTCGCTGCCGCTGCAGAGCTGGGTGCTGGTGCGCAATCTCGCCAATGACCGCGTGGTCGTGGCCAAGGTGACCGATCGCGGCCCCTACTATGGCAAGCGCATCCTCGACATGTCGTATGCCGCGGCCAAGCGGCTGGACTTCGTCAAGCGCGGCTCGACGCAGGTGGAAATCCGCCGACTGTCACGGGCGGAAGTTGAAGCGCTGCGCCCTGAGCTGACGCAGACCGATGTCGCCAGCAACGACGGCGATGCCGATGTGGGGGGTGATGAACCCGCACCGGCGAAGAAGAAGGCGATGAAGCGCCGCGCCAAGCACCGCTGAGCCGCTGATTCGGCCACCGTCCTGCCTCAGTCCTTCCCTTCGTTTTTCAACGCCAGCGCGCTCTGATACAGCGTGTCTACCGACGCGCCCGTAATCGCTCCGGCCAGCTTGGCTGCGCGCTTGGCGGGCAGCTCGACCAATAGCAGACGCAAGACCTGATCCGCCGCCATGGCGGTCGGTGCCGCGTCCTGCGCGCCTGCGCCTTCCACGACCAGCACGAATTCACCCTTGCCGTGCGAGGCATCGGCGGCAAGCCATGCGGGCCCATCCGCAGCGGGCAGCACGACGATCTGCTCGAACAGCTTGGTCAACTCGCGGCCGATCAGGATGCGTCGGGCGGGCAGGTGTTCTGCCAACGCGGCGAGCGTGGCCTCGATGCGATGCGGCGCCTCGTACAGAACCCATGCCGGCCCGTGCGTGGCCCATTGGCGGATGGCCGCTTCGCGCTGCCCGGCCTTGGGCGGCAGGAAGCCGACGAAGGTGAACTGCCCGCCGGACGTGTCGAGCAATTCCCCGGCGGCGGAAAGCGCCGTCACCACCGCGCTCGCGCCCGGTAGCGGAATCACGCGCTGGCCTGCAGCGCGCACCGCCTCGACAATGCGCGAGCCCGGGTCCGATACGCCCGGCGTGCCTGCATCCGACACATAGGCGATGCGCTCGCCCTGCGCCAGCCGCGCGACGATGCGCGCAGCGGCCTCGCGCTCGTTGTGTTCGTGCGCCGCGAGCATCGGCCGCGACAGCCCCAGCCGATGGAGCAGTTGCCCGGTATTGCGCGTGTCTTCGCAGGCCACCGCGTCGACGATGCCCAGCACGTAACGCGCCCGCAGCGACACGTCGGCAGCGTTCCCGATGGGGGTAGCCACCACATATAATGCGCCGGCGGGATAGTGCTGGTCGTGCGCCAGCAGGGTCCAGTCAGGATCACTCACGAGAACTTCTCTCTGTTACTTGATTCAAACCGCGAATGCATGCGCCGCAGCCCATCACAGCCGCCACCGGTGAAGCCGGTGAAGACCGCGCGCTGCGCTACTTGCAGGCGCGCGGGTTGGCCGTGGTCAGCCGCAATTATCGCTGCAAGGGCGGCGAGATCGATCTGGTGATGCGCGATGCCGCCGGCGCGCTGGTGTTCGTTGAAGTGCGTGCCCGCGTGGCGCGCTCCACGCAGCGCTTCGGCGGGGCGGCCGCAAGTGTCACGCCCGCCAAGCAGCGTCGCCTGATTGCCGCGGCTGAAGATTTTCTCGCGCGGCAGGTTGAAGATGTGCCGGCCTGCCGTTTTGACGTCATCGCCATCGATGGCGCGCGTATCGAATGGATGCGCGATGCCTTTGGTGTTGACGCATGAACCCCGCTCTTCTTTCTTCCGCACTTCATTCAAGGACAGCATGAAACTCTCGTCGCCTACGTTTGCCCGTTTCCGTCGCACGGTCACGCGCACCGCAGTGCTGGCCGCCCTGGCCGGCATGACCGCAACGCAGTTGACCGCCTGCTTCCCGCTGTTTGCGGGCGCCGTGGCCGGCGGCGTGGCGCTTGCCACCGACCGTCGCCCGACCGCCACCCAGACCATCGACCGCGGCCTGCAGATGGAAGCCGAGAACACGCTGATCTCGCGCTACGACGGCCGCGCCCACGTGAACGTGACGGTCTACAACCGCAAGGTCCTGCTGACCGGCGAAGCCGGCACTGAGCAGACCAAGCAGGAGATCGGCCAATACGCGCAGAAGCTGCAGAACGCACGTGAGGTCGTCAACGAGATCGTGGTGACGCCGGAGTCGAGCACGTTCGGCTCGCGCACCAATGACACGTACATCACCACCAAGGTGAAGAGCGTGCTGGCCGGCACGGAAGGCCTGCCCTGGAACTCCATCAAGGTGACCACCGAAGCGCAGACCGTCTTCCTGCTGGGCGTGGTGACCGAGGCCGAAGGCAACCGCGCCACCGAAGCCGTGCGCACCGTGAGCGGCGTCAACAAGGTCGTGAAGGTGTTCGACTACGTGACCGAAGACGAGCGCAAGCGCCTGGACGCCAATGCCACGTCGACCAACCCGTCGACCGCGCCCGACGCGTCGCAAGGCACGCCAACCCGCACGCAGGGTACGCCGACGGCCACGCAGGCACCGGCACCCGTCACATCGGCCGCGCCGGGCGTGACCGTCTCGCCGACCACCTCGCCCGCGCTGCCGCCGGGCAAGCAACTGCCGTAAGCCAGCGCGGCCACACCGCATCGCAAGAAACGCAGCCACCGCGCTGCGTTTTTTGTTGGCTGCACGCATCACAGGGCGCATGGCCGGCCGTGCGTGTTAGCGTATGACGCTCCCGCGACTTCGCAGCCCCCCGATGCCCGTCGTCCACCGCCCTGCCGCCGCAGCACTGCTTGCGGCGCTGCTTACGGCCCCTGCGCCCGATGTGGCCCATGCGGCCGATCATCCCCCCACCAATCCGCAGGCCCGCACCTGGGCTGCCACGTGCGCCAGCTGCCATCACGCCGATACCGCCCCTGGCGCCAAGCTCCCCGCGCAGACGTTGCCGCCGCTGACCGGTCGCTCGCAGGCCGAGCTGATCGACACCATGCAAGCCTTTCGCAGCGGCGCGCGCCCCTCCACGGTGATGGGCCAGATCGCCCGCGGTTATGACGATGCGCAGATCGCCGCCATTGCCGGCTGGCTGTCGCGCCAACCGCAGGAGGCGCCATGAGCGAACGGCTGCGCAAGGATCGACGCGCACTCCTGCGTGCGCTCGGGGCAACTGCGCTTGCCGGGCCGCTGGCCGCATGCGCTTCGCTGTCGGGTGTGCACAATGCGCGCGTTGTAGTGGTTGGCGGCGGCTACGGCGGCGCGACGGCTGCCAAGTACGTGCGCGTGTTTTCCGGCGGCCATGTCGACGTGACGCTGGTCGAGCCGAACGCCGCGTTCGTCTCATGCCCGCTGTCGAATCTCGTGCTGTCGGGCGACCGTGACATGGCGTCGATCACCGTGCCGTATGACGCGCTGGTCGAGCGCCACGGCGTGCGGTGGGTGCGCGACCGCGCATCGGCTATCGACCTGGGAGCCAAGCAGGTGCGGCTGGCAGGCGGCGGCACGCTTGATTACGACCGGCTGATCCTCTCGCCCGGCATCGACTTCGTGCCGGGGGCGATTCCCGGTCTCGCCAATGCGGCCACCGCCGCGCAGGCGCCGCACGCCTGGAAAGCCGGCATGCAAACACTGGCGCTGCGCCATCGGCTCGAAGCCATGCCCAACGGCGGCACGGTGGCGATCAGCATTCCGCTGGCGCCGTACCGCTGCCCGCCCGCGCCGTACGAGCGCGCGTGCCTGATCGCCCACTGGCTGCAGCGCGCCAAGCCCGATTCGCGTGTGCTCATCCTCGATGCCAACGATGACGTCACCTCCAAAGGCGCGTTGTTCAAGCGCGTGTGGGCAGAGCGCTATCCGCAGCACATCGAATATCGCCCGCAATACAACGCCGTCGACATCGATGCCACGGGCCGCGTGCTCACGTTCGATGTGCAGGACGACGTGCAGGCCGATGTCGTCAACCTGATCCCGCCGCAGCGCGCCGGGGCGATTGCCGTGCAAGCCGGGTTGGCGACGGCCAACGGGCGCTGGTGCGAAGTGGACTTCCTCTCGTTCGAATCGAAGGTGGCTCCGGGCGTGCATGTGATTGGCGATGCCATCCAGACCGCGCCGCTGATGCCGAAGTCGGGCCACATGGCCAATCAGCACGGCAAGGTGGCCGCCGCCGCCGTGGTGGCGATGCTCGCCGGCCACGCGCCTGATGCGTCCCCGCTGTATACGAACACCTGCTACAGCTTTGCCACGCCCGACGAGGCAATGCACGTGGCAACCGTGCACCGCTACGACCCGGCCGAGCACACCATGGTGACGGTGCCCGGCGCCGGCGGGCTTTCCGAAGCGCCTTCCGCAGCGGAGGGCAAGCTGGCGCAAGGCTGGAGCCGCGCCATCTGGTCGGACATGCTGGGTTGAATGTAGGCGGAAGGTGCAGCCCCGGGCACAAACAATGCGCAAGATTGTGCAAGTCGTGTAAGCGGCCCGCGCCTACAGTGCGTCATGTGGCCGCACGGGCGGCCGTCCGAACCTTCCGATCATCATGTCTCCCAAGGATCTGCTGCTGGCCCTGACCGTTGTGCTGGTGTGGGGCGTCAACTTCGTCGTCATCAAGGTGGGCCTGCACGGCGTGCCGCCCATGCTGCTGGGTGCGCTGCGCTTTGCGCTGGTCGCCTTCCCGGCTGTGCTGTTCGTGCCACGCCCAAAGATTGCGCTCAAGTGGCTGGTGGCTTACGGCGCCACCATCAGCTTCGGGCAGTTCGCGTTCCTGTTCTCCGCCATGTATGTGGGCATGCCGGCGGGGCTGGCCTCGCTGGTGCTGCAGTCGCAGGCGTTCTTTACGCTGACGATTGCCGCCATCGTGCTGCGCGAGCCGATCCGGTGGTTCCATCTGGCGGGCATGGCGGTGGCCGCGGGCGGGTTGGCCGCTATCGGCATGGCGGGCGGCGGCTCGGTCACGGGCATGACCACCGCCGGCTTCCTGCTGACGCTGTGCGCGGCGTTTTCGTGGGCCAGCGGCAACATCGTCACCAAGCGGATCGGGCCGGTGAATGTGGTGAGCCTGGTGGTGTGGGGCGCCGTCATCCCGCCAGTTCCGTTCTTCCTGCTGTCGTACTGGCTTGAGGGGCCGGAGCAGATTGCGCACAGCCTGGCGAACATCAGCGCGTCGAGCATCGGCGCGATCGTCTACCTGTCCTTTGGCGCCACCATTTTCGGTTACAGCCTGTGGAGCCGCCTGCTGGCGCGCTACGCGGCCAGCCAGGTCGCGCCGCTCACGCTGCTGGTGCCGGTGGTGGGGCTGGTGTCGGCGGCCGTGCTGCTGGGCGAGCGCCTGGTGCCGGCCCAATGGCTGGGCGGCGCCGTGGTGATGGCCGGGCTGCTGCTCAACGTGTTTGGTGGCCGGCTGGCGGCGCGGCGGGCGATGGCCTGATCGCCGCATCACCATCAAACCAGCGCCCGGGCCGAAAAGTACCGGGCGTTTTGCTTTGCGGGCGACATTTGCGGGCGACATAGGATTTGGCCCGTTTCGGGCACAATATTGGGTCCGATTCCCGCCATTTCGCCCGCACACGCATGCGGGCAGCCTCGTCTTCTGGAGACCACATGAAGTTCGCCCCCACGCTCGCCGCTGCGGCGGTGCTGGCCGGCCTGGCGCTGTCCGCCATGCCCGCGCTGGCTGCCGTTGATGCTGCCCGCGCCTTGTCCATCGCCAACCAGAACGCCTGCATGGGCTGCCACGCCGTCGACCGCAAGCTCGTCGGCCCGGCCTACCAAGACGTTGCCGCCAAGTACAAGGGCGATGCCGGCGCGCAAGCCAAGCTCATCAAGAAGGTGCGCGAAGGCGGCATGGGCAATTGGGGCCAGATCCCGATGCCGGCCAACCCGAAGATTGCCGATGCCGATCTGAAAACCGTGATCGACTGGGTGCTCGCGGGCGCCCCGGCCAAGTGAGGAACGGACGATGAACGACGCAATCAACCTGGGCCGCCGTGACGTACTGCGCGCCGGCGCCATGATGGCACTGCTGGTGTCCGCCGGCATTGCCACGCCGGCCCAGGCGGCCGAGTGGAACAAGGCCGCCTTTGCAGTGAAGGGCGTGAACGACGTGCTCAAGCAACTGGGCGGCGGCTCGGTGGAGAAGGGCGGCGCCGGCATCCAGCTCACCGCACCGGACATTGCTGAGAACGGCGCCGTGGTGCCACTGGTCGTGACCAGCACGCTGCCCGGCACCGACCTTATCGCCATCCTGGTCGAAAAGAACCCGAACACGCTGGCCGCAACGTTCGCCATTCCGGCCGGCACCGACCCGTTTGTGAGCACGCGCGTGAAGATGGGCGAGACGTCAACGGTCTACGCCGCCGTGCGCGCCAACGGCAAATGGGTGCTGGCGAGCAAGGAAGTGAAGGTCACCCTTGGTGGCTGCGGCGGTTAAACCTCAGGAGAACACACCATGGCTGACCCGATGCGCATTCGCGCAATGGAAAACGGCGGCACCACCGACGTGAAGATCCTGATGAAGCACGACATGGAAACCGGCCAGCGCAAAGACGCGTCCGGCAAGGTCGTGCCCGCCTGGCACATCACCAACGTAACGGTGCAGCACAGCGGCAAGACGGTGCTCGACGCCCAGTTCGGCCCGGCCGTGTCGAAGGATCCGTTCCTGAACTTCAAGTTCAAGGGCGGCGCCAAGGGCGACAAGGTGACGGTCACGTGGGTCGACAACCACGGCGACAAGCGCACTGACGAAACGTCTATTCAGTAAACAGCAAAGGCCCGGAGGCCCACATGCGACGCAGCTTCTTTCGTGTGACCGCCGCGCTGGCGGCCTTGGGTGTGGCCGGCAAGGCCGCTGCCCAGAACGCCCCGCGCGCTGGCGGCGCCGGTGCCCGCTACAAGGTGGTCTACCAGCTGAGCGAAGGCATCGACCAGGCCGTGCGCGCCATCGGCAACCTGCGCAACCACCTGAACGGCGCACCCGGCACGAAGATCGTGGTGGTGGCGCTGGGCCACGGCATCGACTTCCTCGTTGAAGGCGCCAAGGATGCGCAGGGCCGCCCGTTTGATGCACCGGTGGCGGCGCTGGCCAGCATGGGCGTGGAGTTTCGCGTGTGCCACAACTCGCTGATGGCCTTCAAGGTGCCGGAAGACAAGCTGCTGCTCGAAGCCAAGGTGGTGCCGGCCGGCGTGGTGGAAATCACCCGCTTGCAGCAGGAAGAAGGTTTCGCCTATATCAAACCGTAGGCGACCCACGGAGGGGACCGTGAAACACAAGACATGGACGATGGTGCTGGCTGCGGCGTGGGTTGCCGGCAGCGCCGTCATGGCATCCGCACAGGACGCCAAGGACAGCACCGCCGCCGGCATCGCGCAGTACCGCGAGATGCTGGCCGACGGCAACCCGGCCGAACTCTGGGAAGCCGCCGGCGAAGAACTCTGGAAGAAGCCCGCCGGCCCCAAGCAGGCCTCGCTTGAAGCGTGCGACCTGGGCCTGGGCCCCGGCGTGGTGAAAGGCGCCTACGCCAAGCTGCCGCGCTACTTCAAAGACACCGGCCGCGTGATGGACGCCGAACAGCGCCTCATGTATTGCCGCATGACGCTGCAGGGGCTGACCAAGGAAGAGGCATCGGCCCGCCCGTTCTCGTCGCCCGGCAAGGCGTCGGAGATTGAACGGCTCATGGCGTACGTGGCTTCGGAATCGCGCGGCGCGGCCATCGACATTCCGCTCGCCCACCCGGAAGAAAAGCGCGTGTACGAACTCGGCCGCCGCATGTTCTTCTACCGCGGCGGCGCGTACGACTTTGCATGCGCCACGTGCCATGCCCAGCCGGGTTTGCGCATCCGCCTGCAGGAGCTGCCCGATCTGCTGACCGCCGACGGTGCGCGCTTTGCGTATTCCACCTGGCCGGGTTATCGCGTCTCGCAGGGCGAGGTACGCACGATGCAGCACCGCCTGTACGACTGCCTGCGCCAGCAGCGCTTTCCGGAACCGCTCTACGGCAGCGAGGTGATCACCGCGCTGGAGATGTTCCTCGCCCGCAACGCCAACGGCGGCAAGATGGACGCGCCGTCCATCAAACGCTGACACGATGAGGCCACGCATGACCCGACTGACCCCCATCGTTCTGACGGCGCTCACATTGGCGCTGGCCGCCGGCACCGCGCACGCAGTGGACGCCACCTCCAAGGCCGTCACCCCGCCCAAGCCCGAAGCCAAGGCCGACGCGGCACTCGCCAAGGTCATCCAGGAGAGCTTTGTCTCCAAGGGCCCCGCCACCGTGGAAGGCGTAACCGAACGCGACGACGTGCAAAAGGTCTGCAGCCAGTTTGCCGACCGCAACGCCGTGCCCGCCGCCGTGGCAAAGAAGCTGGAAGACGCGCAATTCAAGACCATCCACTACCCGGCAGACAACACCTGGCTGGGCGACTGGAAGGAAGGCGAGAAGACCGCGCAGAGCGGCCGCGGCATGCAGTTCTCCGACCCGGCCGGCACTGTGAACGGCGCCAATTGCTACGCCTGCCATCGGTTGTCGAAAGATGAACTGTCGTACGGCACCATCGGCCCATCGCTGTACCAGTACGGCAAGCTGCGTGGGGATTCGGAAGCGATCCTGCGCTACACGTGGGGCAAGATCTACAACTCCAACGCGTATGCGGCGTGCTCCAACATGCCGCGCTTCGGGCACAAGGGCATCCTGACCGAGCAGCAGATCCGCGACGTGATGGCGCTGTTGTTCGATCCGGCCTCGCCCGTGAACCAGTAACGCCATGCGTACGCTTCGACGGTTCCTGATGTGGACGGCAGCGGCGATGGTGTTTGCCGCCACGCAGTTTGCCAATCATGCTCAGGCCGTCGAAGTGGGCGATGTGGTGGCGCTGCCCGAGGTGCAGTTGCTCGACGGCACGCGCGTGCCGGGCGATGCATGGCGCGGGCACCCCGTCATCATCGCCACGTGGGCGTCGTGGTGCCCGTTCTGCGCGCTGCAGAACCCGCGCCTGCAAAAGCTCTACGACGCCACGCGCGGCTCTGACCTGCGCATCCTCACCATCAGCATCGACGCCAACCCGCAGCTCGCGAAGGACTACGTCGCCAAGCGCAACTTCACCTTTCCGGTGACGATGGAAACCGACGCGCTGTGCGCCGCCACCGGCCCGCGCAAGGGCCTGCCCGAACTGCTCGTGCTCGACGCCAAGGGCCGCGTGGTGCGCAAGGAAGTCGGCGAGATGCTGGAAGACGACGTGGCCGACCTCGCGCGCTACGCAAACAGCCCCAAGCAATGAACCGCCGCGAATTCGTTCAAGCCCTGGCGATTGCCGCAGCCGCCGGCCTGCGCCTGACCGACGCGCACGCCGATACGTTGAGCTATGACGTGCCACGCTTCGGCAACGTCCACCTGCTGCACTTCACCGACTGCCACGCGCAGTTGCTGCCCATCGAATACCGCGAGCCCAGCGTCAACCTCGGTGTGGCGCAATGGGCCGGGCAGCCGCCGCATCTGGTCGGGCACGCGCTGCTCAAGCGTTACGGCATTGCGCCGGGCTCGCGCGCCGCGCACGCCTTCACCGCGCTCGACTTTACCGAGGCCGCCCGCCGCTACGGCCGCATGGGCGGCTTCGCGCACCTGGCCACGCTCGTCAAGCGGCTGCGCGCCACGCGCCCCAATGCGCTGCTGCTGGACGGCGGCGACACCTGGCAAGGCTCCGCCACCGCGTTGTGGACCAACGGCCAGGACATGGTCGACGCCGCCCTCGCGCTGGGTGTGGACGTCATGACCCCGCACTGGGAGATGACCTACGGCGCCGACCGCGTGCGCCACGTGGTCGACCACGATTTCAAGAACAAGGTCGCCTTTGTCGCGCAGAACATCCAGACCGCCGACTTTGGTGATCCGGTATTCGACCCGTACGTGCTGCGCGAGCTGAACGGCGTGCCGGTCGCCATCATCGGGCAGGCGTTTCCGTACACGCCGATCGCGCACCCGGCGGATTTCACGCCTGACTGGACCTTCGGCATTCAGGAAGAACGGCTGCAGAAGATGATTGACGAGGCGCGCGGCAAGGGCGCCAAGGTGGTCGTGCTGCTGTCGCACAACGGCATGGATGTCGACCTGAAGCTCGCCTCGCGCGTGCGCGGGTTGGACGCCATCCTGGGCGGGCATACGCACGACGCCGTGCCCGCGCCCGTCAAGGTCAGCAACCCGGGCGGCGTGACGCTCGTCACCAACGCGGGCGCCAACGGCAAGTTTGTCGGCGTGCTTGATCTGGATGTGCGCGGCGGCACCGTGCGCGACATCCGCTATACGTTGCTGCCCGTGTTTGCCGATCTGCTGCCGGCCGACCCCGCCATGACGGCGCTGATTGACCGCGTGCGTGCTCCATACAAAGACAAGCTGGGCGAAACGCTGGCCGTCAATCGTGGGCTGCTGTACCGGCGCGGCAACTTCAACGGCACGTTCGACCAGCTCATCGTTGATGGCCTCATGCATGCGCAGGGCGCCGAGATTGCCTTCTCGCCCGGCTTCCGCTGGGGCACCACGCTGCTGCCCGGCGAAGCACTGACCATGGAAGCGCTGATGGCCCAGACCGCCATCACCTACCCGGCCACCACGCTCACCGAGATGACCGGTGCCACCATCAAGACCGTGCTGGAAGACGTGGCCGACAACCTGTTCAACCCAGACCCGTACTACCAGCAGGGCGGCGACATGGTGCGCACCGGCGGCCTGCGCTACACCATCGACCCGATGAAGCCCATGGGCCAGCGCATTACCGACATGCGCTTAGGGCCGGGTGACGGCAAGCCCATCGACGCCGACCGCCGCTACAAAGTGGCCGGCTGGGCCGCCGTATCGCCCGAATCCCGCAAGGCCGGCGGCCGCCCCGTGTGGGACGTGCTGGCCGACTGGCTGCGCGACCAGCGCGAAGTGACCGCAAGGCCGCTGAACACGCCGCGCATTGTCGGCATGGAAGGCAATCCGGGCATGGAAAACGCGGGTTGAACCCCGATTGAAAGCGCCCCGGAAGTTCGGGTAGACTCATTTTCCACGGGCCGATAGCTCAGCTGGGAGAGCGCCGCGTTCGCAATGCGGAGGTCGGGAGTTCGATCCTCCTTCGGTCCACCAGATAAGAAAAAACCAACCGTTTCCGGTTGGTTTTTTTGTTTGCCCGTTCTCTCCAGTGTTGGTGGAGGTTCGGCTACCTAGCCCGCGTGAAAGGTTGATTAGACCGTTCCGCCGACGCCCTTAAACTTTTCGACGAAAGCGGCGATCTTCCGAAATACGCTTTGCTTTTTGGACAGGTATTGCGGATTCAGCGGACTCATCTTGGGCAAGAGGGCATTGAGTTCGGTCCCATTGTCACTGGCAAATTCCCGCTTGAGCGAGGTGGCGATATAGCGTCTCGCTGCTTCGGCATTCAGGCTTTCGTCGGTGATCAACTCTTGCGCCTCCCGCTGTTGTTCCCCTTGGGCAAAGGTGAAGAAGGCATCAATCACACTGGCTTTATCGCCAATCTGGTCGAGATCGGTCTGATTAATGAAGTCCACCAGCAAGCTCTCTTTGGCTCGGTTGCCCAGGCTTGCGCGAATTACGCGGCGCACTTCGTCCACCAGCTCCGACTTGCTCTTCACCTTCTTGTTGTGCTCGAAGATCAGCTCCAGGATGTAGTCCAGGTTGATCTCCTGCGATTTGAGCAGGTCCACTTCAAAGACCACGTCATCCCAGTCGATGGTCGATTTTTCCTTCTCAGCACCCGCCTTTTCGCGGCGCAGCCAGTCGCGCACATCGTTGTAGGTGGAGCGGTAATCCTGAATTTTTCGCTCTGTGGGGAGCTTGATAGCTTGCAGTTCGGCCAGATCCTCGTCGTTCAGATAGTGTTTGGCCTTGAACGCACCCACCGCTGCCGGGTCGGTCATATCGACGCTTTGCAATTCCTTCAGGCTGGCGAACTCGTCATAGTTCTGCAGCACGTTCTCTACGCGCAAATATTCGCCGAACAGCTTGGCGAAAGCCTTCTTGTCAGCCTCCTTTTCAATGGCCGCGGGGTCGGGGAAGCGCGCTTCTAGCTCCTTCACCACGTCCACAAAGCCACGCCGCGCTTCACCGGTGGTCACATCCGTGAAGCCTTCCATGTATTCCCTGTAGCTCTTCTCCAAAACCACGTTCTTGGTGTTCTTATCACCGAACAGGGTGATGGCGTCGATGGTCGCCTGCTCTAGGTCGCGGAAGGTGACGATATTGCCGAAGGTTTTGGTGGCATCGAAGATGCGGTTGGTGCGGGAGTAGGCCTGCATCAGGCCGTGGTACCGCAGGTTCTTGTCCACAAACAGGGTGTTCAGCGTGGGCGCGTCAAAGCCCGTCAGGAACATGCCGACCACGATCAGCAGGTCGATCTCCTTGGCTTTGACTTGCTTGGCCAGATCACGGTAATAGTTCTGGAAGCCATTGCTATCAACGCTGAAGTTGGCTTTGAACAATGCGTTGTAGTCTGCGATGGCCGCGCTCAAAAACTCTTTGGCGCTACTGTTCATGGCAGAAACATCAAAACTCTCGTCCTGAATGTCGCCGATGGCATCCTGCTCTCCGCCGGTAATGTAATCGACGAAGTTCTCGCTGATGAAGCGGTAGAACAACGTCCCAAGCACGTATTGCTTGAAATCCCAGCCAAGCCCAGCGAATCAGCGCATCGGGCGGGGCCGAATGGTCTTGAAGGTTGGACGGTGATCTATCCGTCTCCGGACGGTCGGGGCTACCCCACCACCTTGGTTATCGCCCAGTGGGGGCACGTTATCCGTCGAATCCAAGGAGATCCATTGGTGTGGAAATGGATGTTTTGGGAAAACGGAAACCAAGTCGCCTATCAGACTGGATCGTTGCACTTCAACATGGCGTGCGTGCTAGTCGATATCGCCAGTGGCCGACAACTGGCGAATCTTGATTGCTATCGCGAACTTGCCGAGGATGCCCCTGCATGGAAGAAAGCCTTGCAGGGCGCACAGTAGATTGGCGGTCAATACAACGCATTGATGGAATCGTTCCGCCGGCATATCGCAGCCTAGAATCTTGCGCGGATGTTCGGTGAGCCGTCTGGCGACGGCATTGAGCTTAGCCTGCGAACTGAGTCCGTCGCTTTGAGTTGGATCGCCTCTAGCATGGAGTGCGCCTCGTCTCCGACTACATCAAGTTCCCAGCCCGGATGGTTCGATACGCTTGAAACGTCCCGCTACCCCTCAGCCTCTCAACCCGTCAGCCAAACTTGCGCGCCGCATCGCGCGCCAAGCCAGAACCGATTCCGCCAAACAGGTCGCCCTCGACGCGCCGCGCCGACGGCAGCACTTGCGCCAGTTGCTCCCGCAGCAACGGCACCCCGCTGGAGCCGCCGGCAAAGAGAATGGTATCGACCGCTTCCGCTGCAACGCCCGCCGTCTTCAGCATGGCCTGCACCGTCGAGACCGTCTTGCCGACCAGCTTCCCAATCGACTGGTCGAAGTCTTCGCGCGTGACGGGCTGCTTTAACTCGGGCGCGATGCGGTGCAGGTCGATCTCCGCCACCGGGGCGTCCGACAGCGCGATCTTCGCGGCTTCCACCTGGATGGCGAGCCAGTGGCCCGCGCGCTCGCGGATCAGGCGGATGAGGCGGTCGAGTTTGTTGGTGTCGGCGGCATCTCGGTAGTTGTCCATCACCACCGCCCACGCCTTGCGCGTGTACACGTGGTTGATGGTGTGCCAGCTCGCCAGGTCGAAATACTGGCCGGACGGCATTGCCTTTCCGTTGCGCAGTGAACTGTTCAGGCCCAGTAGCGGCATCACGCTGGCCAGGCTCAGGGCGCGGTCGAGGTCGGTGCCACCGATGTGAACGCCGCCGTTGGCGAGGATGTCTTCGCGGCGGTCAAGGCGTTTCGCGCGGTCGGGCGACAGGCGCACCAGCGAGAAGTCCGACGTGCCGCCGCCAATGTCCGCCACCAGCACAAGTTCTTCACCGCTGATGCCGGCCTCGTAGTCGAACGCGGCGGCGATGGGCTCGTACTGGAAGGCGATCTCGTCAAAGCCGGCATCGCGCGCGATGTCCGCCAGCGTGTCTTCGGCAAGCTGGTCGGCCTCGGGGTCTTCGTCGATGAAGAACACCGGGCGGCCAAGCACGGCGCGGCGGAATTCATGGCCGGCGGCGTGCTCGGCCCGCCGCTTCAGTTCGCCGATGAAATGCGCCAGCAGCTTGCGGAAGGGCATGGCCTGGCCCATGACCTCGGTGCTGTCGTCCATCATCGATGTGCCGAGCAGGCTCTTGAGCGAGCGCATCAGGCGGCCCTCGTAGCCGGCAAGATAGTCGGCCAGCGCGGCCCGCCCGTAGCTGACCGTCGGGTCTTCGGCATGAAAGAAGATGACGGAAGGCAGCGTAGCCTTGCCGTCTTCGAGCGGCAGCAGGGTGGGCGCGTCCGGTCTCAGCCAGCCGACGGTGGAGTTGGACGTGCCGAAATCGACGCCGCAGGCGTTTGACATCATAGGATTGTGGCTTCTGGAGTGCAGCGGGAGGCATGCGCCTGCACGGGGTGTCTGGAGCGGGCGCCACCGGCGAAGGCGCGCTATTGTAGTGGCTTTGTGCGACGGATCGCGGCGGCATGGCACTCGGTGCAGCGACCTATCCATGTCGACGGCAGCCGCTGGTTGCCGGCACACTTACCTACCGGTTGAATCCGCAGTCAGCAGCGGTCACTCGACGTGCTAATCCTGCCAAGCTTATGACGACCCATTTCATAAAGATGCATGCACATGGCGATGATTTCGTCGTCATCGACACGCGCGGCAAGATCAACCCGATAACAAGCGAGGTCGCCCATCGGCTCGGTGATCGGAATCGAGGCATTGGGTTTAACCAGCTTGCTGTCATATTGGACTGTGATGACGCAGCAGCACGCCTTCGGTTCTGGAATCCAGACGGCTCCGTGCTCAACACTTGCGGGAGCGCCACCCGTGGCGTTGCGGACATGCTCATGCGCGAAGTGAATGCATCCACGATCGTGCTGAGAACCGATTGGGGCTTGCTGACTTGCGTGCGGGACGCGGAGCAGCGTGTGTCGGTTGAAATGGGAAAACCCCGCCTCCATTGGCAAGATATCCCTCTTACCGAGGGGGCGGACACGAACGCGTTGCCTCTTCCAGGCAGCCCTACTGCTTGCAGCATGGGCAATCCGCATTGCACGTTCTTCGTCGAGGATCTGGCATCCGTGGACGTAGCGGAGATTGGCCCCAAGATCGAAAACCATCCGCTCTTCCGCGATAAAACGAACGTGCACTTCGTCCAGATTGTCGACCGCAGTCATATTCGCTTGCGCATCTGGGAACGCGGCGGCGGTATTCCGCTCGGATCGGGTTCCTGTTCGTGTGCAGCGGTTGTCGGAGGAATTCGGCGCGGCCTTCTGGACGATACCGTTGAAGTGCAGTGCGACGGTGGGCCCGTCAAGGTCCACTGGGATGGGGTCGGTAGCGTTTTCTTGACGGGTCCTGTCGAACCGGTCTACTACGGATCGGTCACTATCTAGTTTCTTGCGGCGGTGACAGACGAAGTTCCGGCCGTCTGATACCCGACAAGGGCCTACGTTTCTGGTTTCGCATCGTTGGCATCAACTATCGCATTGACTCTGAAGCGGGCGGGGCGAGAAGAATCAGAATCGCGGGAGGGATGTACCTCTACACCGGAAACGGAGAAGCTACGTGCAAGTTGCTGTTTCGGCTTCGGCCCGAGCGTTCCGTTCCCTTCGCGTCGAAGGCCAGCCAACGCCCGACGTAGCCAAGGTGGCGCTCGATTCTGCCTGGCTGCAATCACTCTATCTTTCAAGCCCTAGATCACGACAAGGAGAACCGCATGATCAAAGTCACTGTGATGTACCCGTACACCGAGGGCGCACGCTTCGACCACGCTTACTACCGCGACCGGCACATGCCGATGGTGAAGGCGAGGCTGGGCAGTGCCTGCGCGTACTACACCGTCGAAAAAGGCTTGGCCGGTGGCGCGCCCGGTACGCCGCCCGCCTTCGTGGCGATGTGCGCGTTGATCTGTGATTCGGCCGAGGGCTTCCAGGGCGCCATGCAAGAGCACGGCGCGGAGATCCTGGGCGACATCGCCAACTACACCGACATCGCGCCGGTGCTCCAGGTCAGCGAGGTCGTGGTCGAGCGGTCGGATCGTTGAACGCCCTGGGGGGGCTGCAACCAATAACAATGGATTGACGTATTCCCGTGACGGGCGGGGATGCAGATTTGCGTTTGGCACGCCCCTACAGGGCCTGCAAAAACGCAGCAACCGCTTTCGCCTGCTCGTCTGTCAGCGTGTGTGCGACGGCGCTCATCACGGGAGCGTTGGCGCGCGTGCCGTTCTTGAACACCGCAATCTGCCGCAAGAGATAGGCGTCATGCTGGCCCGCCAGCCTCGGGAAGGTACCGTTGCCCTGTGCCTGAGCCCCATGACAGGACGCGCACGCTGGTACGCCTTCCGCAGGCAGGCCGTGCTCGAAAATCTCTTTGCCGCGTGCCATCAGGGCCGGGTCACCCGAAGGGCCGGCAGGGGCAGGCTGTCGCGCATAGTATTCGGCCAGAGACGCAATGGTTGCGTCATCGAGTTGCGACGCAATACCCCACATAAATGCCTGTGCATCGGTCTCACCGCGGCCACGGTTGCGGAAGCCTCTCAGCTGCGCTTCCAGGTATTGCGGCACCTGTGCGTCCAGGCGCGGAAACATCGGCGCTTCGCTCTTGCCGCGCACCCCATGGCACGAAGAACACAGCTGCGCGGCAAGCTTCTCGCCATCTTGCGCACCCGCCATGTTCGACCAGCCGATCATCGCCAACGCAGCCAACCCGGCCAGCCAGATTCGCCTGGCCTGATGGAATCCATTCATGGCGTTCTCCCCCCGTCGCATCTTCGCGCGTGAACTTCGGCTAGAACACGAACCAGCCCAGCAGGTAAATCGTGTTGTTGTCGACCGCGTTTCTTCCGTTGCCGTCGTAATTTGCATGGGCGCCGTTGAACTTCAGGTACCACGTGTACTGCAGCGCGAGCCTGATCTGCGGATGCGGTAAATAGTCCAGCTCCAGGATCACGCCCCGCGTGTCTGGTCGGCCGTTGGCGCTGCCCGTTACAGGCGCTGGGGCATAAAGGCCGGGGTCTGCGTTGCCTGTTGTTGAAAAGTACGCGACCGAACCCCCGTACTTGCGCTGGTAGTAGTACGACGCCTTGGCTTTGAAGGTATCGAGATGATCGTTGGGGTTGGCCGGGGTGGGGCCCGCGCCGATGCCGCCGCTCGGGAAGCTGGCGCGCCAGTTCTGTTGCTCGTGTATCCATGCCATCTGCGCCGTGAACGCATGGGTCATGGTCAAGTACTGATACTGCGCGTCGAGCGCATAGTCTTTGAAGCGATCGGTTGGTGTGCCCGGCATGGTGTTGTCGGGATACCGGTTGGCCAGCAACCCGAACGTGCCAAACATGAGCGAATGCGAGCCCCACTCCTGGTTGTATGCCAGACGCCAGTACGGATTCGCGCCACTCAAGCGCGCAACGCCGCCCGGGGTTGCCGTGTCCTGCCCAGCACGGAACACGGAGAAGGCCTGATCGGCGGTCCGATAGGCGCCCAGTTCTGCGTAGACGTGGCGCTGCCAGAATGCGTATGCGCTCGCGCCTACCACCTGCTGCGCCAAGCCCCCGTCGATCAGGGTGCCCGCCAGCGACGGCACGCCGATGCTCGGAGCTGGTAACCAACAACCTTAACCAGGGGGCACGGTGCCAAATGCAGGCGCGCAAGGAGCGCGCCCGCTTGCAAGGCAAACGACGGCCGGTGATGCGCTCAGCCGGCGTGGACTTCGATACGCCGCGGCTTCGCCTCGTCGCGGCGCGGGATGGTCAGCTTGAGAACGCCGTCGCGCAACTGCGCATCGATGCGCGAAGCGTCAAAGTCCGGGCTCAGCACAAAGGTGCGCGAGAAATGCGGGTGCCGAACTTCGCCATGCTGCAGACGCAGACCTGACGGGGTGGGCACCATCAGTTCGGCATCGACCGTGAGGGTGCCATCCTGCACGCGAATATCGAGCTTCTCGCGCGGCACGCCCGGCAGGTCGGCAAACAGCGTGATGCCCTGGCGGTTTTCGAAGATGTCGACAGGCGGCGCCAGGTGCGTCTGGCGTGCGGCGGGTTGCTCCGCCGGCTGCTTTGCGACCGTGGCACGACCCGGCTGCGCCTGGGTCGCCAATTGTGCGGTGTCGTTCATGATGGGCTCCTTCATGCTTGGGCAAGCTGTGGCTCAGCCTTGCACTGTGATCTGACGCGGCTTCGATGCCTCCGACTTGCCGACGCTGATGGTCAGGCAACCGTTGATGTACCGTGCATTGACCTTGTCGGGGTCGACGTCCTGTGGCAACTCAATCACGCGGCGGAACGCGCCGGTGAAACGCTCGTCGGCATATACGCGCGTGTCGTCGGTCATCTCGAAATCCGGGCGCTTGCGCTCGCCGCTGATCGTGAGCAGCCCCTTGTCGATCGAGACGTCGATCTGCGCGGGGTCCAGCCCCGGGGCGAACGCGACGATCTCGACCGAGTCATCGGTGCTGCCAATGTTGACGGGTGGAAAGGTGCCCAGGCGCGTGGCGCGCAGGCTGGCGGGTGCCCCCGCAAAGAGAGTGGCCATCTGCCGTTGCAGGCGATCAAATTCGCCCAGCAGATCGGTGCCAAAAAACAGATCGCTCATGGCTGGCTCCTGAAGGGCCCGCACGGAGACTGAACCGAACTACGCGCTCCAGTTCATCCGTCCGTGGCGGGCCACTGACAAACAAATCGAAACACGCAGCGCGAGAACCGCGACTGCATTGACGAAACCTAAAATAGGGAAGCAGGCAGAAATTTCAAGAGGCCATTGGACACATCATTCGGAGGCTTCATGGACCTTTTCAGCACAGTGCATGAACAGATGGACGCGGTGCGTCTGCCGTTGGTCGCGGTGACCGTGACAGCGGCCCGGCGCCCGAATACGCCGCTCGTGGCGATCCTGCATTGGCATGGATTTCGCCGCGCCAGCCCGCTCGTGTTGCCGGGAGTCGACATTCCACCGCGCTCCGTACCGGGCTCGGCCATTCAACTAACGCACGCCTGGCAGAGCGTCGAAGCCGTTGACGAGGCGCTGCTCGATGCCGCCTGGCAGCTTGGCGCATGGGATCTTGAGCGCGTCGAGCGACGCGGTTGCAACGTGGTGGGCGCATCCGCAGGTGAAGCGCTGGCATGCCGCCAGGCATTCGGCGATTACGAAGGTGCATCGGCGGACGAGGCACTCATCGATGGCGCCCCCGATCGTGCCGAGTTGATGCAGATTGCAGCGAACGAAGGCTACCTGCGCTGGCTGTTCCGGCCCGTCAAGGGTGGCGTGTGGCAGGCGCTTGAGGAGCCGGACGATACGCTCGGCCCGGATGGTGGACGCGAGCCGCCCTGTCCTGTCCTTCCAATCCCCCGCCAACTACCGCGCCACCGGCCGGTACGCAGCCGTACGGTCTACCGCCTTGGAGCTGTCCGGCGCATCCTGTTGCCGTGAAACATTTTGTTACAAACACGCCGTTCGCGAGCCTCTTGAAGTCGCCGCGGAGCGCTTCTATTTTGCAATCCGCCAAGCATTTGGCACGGCTTGTCAGCCCCGTTCAGGCGCCATGCTTGAACGGCGCGCAAGCCGGATTCCCTTTTTTGGTGATCTATCGCTCAGGAGATGGAAATGAAGATTCGTCCCCTCTACGACCGGGTTATCGTCAAGCGAATCGAACAGCAACGGACGACGGCCTCGGGCATCGTGATTCCTGATTCCGCAGCAGAAAAACCCGAGCAGGGTGAAGTCATTGCGGTCGGCACGGGCCGCCTGCTTCAGGACGGCACGCAGCGCGAACTCCAATTGAAGGTCGGTGACCAAGTGCTGTTCGGCAAGTACGCCGGGCAGACCGTCAAGGTCGATGGCGAGGAACTCCTCGTCATGCGTGAAGAAGACGTCATGGGCGTCATCGAAACCCACGCCGAGGCGGTTGCCAAGGCCGCCTGAAGCCTCGAGCCGCTCGCGGACACTGCCGGACAGGACACCGCAAATAGGCCGGTTGTTCGCGACGTGTTGAGTCAACGACTTATCCGGAGCAACAAACATGAGTGCAAAAGACGTCAAGTTCCACGACAGCGCGCGCGTCCGTATCGTCAAGGGCGTGAATGTTCTTGCCGATGCCGTGAAGGTGACGCTCGGGCCCAAGGGCCGCAACGTGGTCATCGAGCGCAGCTTTGGCGCCCCGACCATCACCAAGGACGGCGTGTCTGTCGCCAAGGAAATCGAGCTGAAGGATCGCTTCGAAAACATGGGCGCGCAGATGGTCAAGCAGGTCGCGTCCAAGACTGCGGACATTGCCGGTGACGGCACCACCACGGCCACCGTGCTGGCCCAGGCCATCGTGCAGGAAGGCATGAAGCACGTGGCCGCCGGCATGAACCCGATGGATCTCAAGCGCGGTATCGACAAGGCCGTGGCCGCCGTGCTCGAGGAGCTTCGCAATCTGTCGAAGCCGATTTCGACCAACCGCGAAATCGCCCAGGTGGGCTCCATTTCGGCCAACTCGGACGAGGCCATCGGCAAGATCATTGCCGATGCCATGGAGAAGGTCGGCAAGGAAGGTGTCATTACGGTCGAGGATGGCAAGTCGCTCGACAACGAGCTGGACGTGGTCGAAGGGATGCAGTTCGACCGCGGCTACGTGAGCCCGTACTTCATCAACGACCCAGAAAAGCAGGCCGCATATCTGGACGATGCGCTCATCCTGCTGCACGACAAGAAGATCTCGAATATCCGCGACCTCCTGCCGATCCTGGAAGCGGCATCGAAGGCCGGCAAGCCGCTGCTGATCGTGGCGGAGGATGTGGAGAGCGAAGCGCTGGCCACCCTGGTGGTCAACGCCATGCGCGGCATCCTGAAGGTCGCTGCGGTCAAGGCCCCCGGCTTTGGCGATCGCCGCAAGGCCATGCTTGAAGACATCGCCGTGCTGACCGGCGCAACGGTCATCTCCGAAGAAACCGGTAAGCAGCTCCAGAAGGCTACGTTGGAGGACCTCGGCCGGGCCAAGCGCGTGGAGGTTCGCAAGGACGACACCATCATCATCGACGGTGCCGGCGACCAGGCCAGCATCGATGCCCGCGTCAAGTCCATCCGCGTGCAGATCGACGAGGCCACGGGCGACTACGACCGCGAGAAGCTGCAGGAACGCGTGGCGAAGCTTGCCGGCGGCGTTGCAGTCATCAAGGTGGGCGCGGCCACCGAAGTCGAGATGAAGGAGAAGAAGGACCGTGTCGACGATGCGCTGCACGCCACCCGTGCGGCCGTCGAAGAGGGCATCGTTCCGGGCGGTGGCGTGGCCTTGCTGCGCGCCCGCTCTGCAGTGCTCAACCTCAAGGGCGCGAACAGCGATCAGGATGCCGGCATCCGCATCGTGCAGCACGCGCTGGAAGCACCGTTGCGCGCCATCGTCGCCAACGCCGGTGAAGAGCCGTCCGTCGTGATTGCGAAGGTCGCCGAAGGCAAGGGCAACTACGGCTACAACGCGGCCACCGGAGAGTACGGCGACCTCGTGGAAGCGGGTGTCGTCGACCCGACCAAGGTAACGCGCACCGCGTTGCAGAACGCTGCGTCTGTCGCCGGGTTGATCCTGACCACGGATGCGACCATCGCGGAGGCACCGAAAGAGGATAAGCCCGCGCAAGTGCCGGCCCCTGAGCTGGACTACTGAACCACGCAGTTGTGCTGCCATCGACTGGCCGGTTCGCCGGCCGGTGCAACTGCATTCCGGCGCCGCGAGTTCCCGTTGCGGTGCCGGCTTTTTGAGGTTCGATCACGCCCATGAAGCTGCAACTCACCATTGACGCGAAGCACCTGGACGTAGAGATCGATGACGTCGTTGCCGGCTTGCTGGCTGCACGCCTGGGCCTTCCGGAAGGAGCCGACCACCGCGATGCGATCGCGCGGCATCTCAGCGAGGTCAGCGCTCCGTGGGTGCTGGACGAAGAGCACATGCGCAAACGCGTGCTACGTCGTCTCATTCTCGAGATCGCGGACCCGGCACTGTTGATGCGTCATCTCATGATGGATTAGTGCTCGACTTACCAGCTCCGGCCCGGAAGACGTCACGCCTGCCAACGAGGCCATGTAGAGCGCGAGAACGCCGCTGCACGCCCAACCATGACGGCATTCCTGGTCCCGTATCGACCCAGCTCAAAAGGGGATAGGGGCGCGCGCATGTGCTGCCCGGTCGATATTTTCAGGCTTGGCTCTTTCCGAGCGTCTTGGCCATACAGAGCAAAGGCTTGCCAGAACCCACGTCCACGACACCGCTCCAGCCCAGAGACGCCCCTATTGCCCGCCTATCCGGCACAGGGTAAAAATCGGTCTATTGCCCCCCAATCTCGACTGGGAGTCGCGCACCCATGGACCAACCCGCCAAGCTCAATGCCGATTCCCTGGGTATCGTTGAATCGGTGATCATGGGCATCGCCGGTACTGCCCCGGCCTACAGCATCGAGATCACGACTTCCACCATCATCGGGACGGCCGGCACGCAGTCGCCGGCCAGCATCCTGGTGTGCGGGCTCATCATGTTTGGCATTGCGTACGCGTTCATCAACATGAACCGTGCCCTGGCGAGTGCCGGCACCTCGTATTCGTGGGTGAGCATGGTATTCGGGCGCGCACTCGGCTTCTTTGCCGGCTGGGCGCTGCTGGTGCTGTGCTGCGTGTTCATGGTGTCTGCCATGATTCCGGCGGCAAATGCCACGCTGCTCATCTTTGATCGGCCCATGATGAACAACGTGCACTACGTGACGTTGATCGCGGCGGCATGGCTGACGTTTGTCAGCGTGGTAGTCGTCAAGGGCATCAAGCTCACCAGCTACGTGCAGGTGCTGATGACGATTGTCGAGGGTGTCATCCTGCTGGGGATCATCGTCGCGAGTTTCATGGTGTTTCCGCGTACGCCGCAGCACCCGTTCTCGTGGGTCTGGTTCTGGCCTTTCGCGTTCACACCCAAGCTGTTCGCCAACGGCGCGTTGGTGGCGATCTTCTTCTTTTACGGCTGGGACGTGACGATGAACCTCAGCGAAGAGACGCGCGACGCGAACAGCACGCCCGGCCGCGCCGCGTTCTGGTCGATGGTGTTCTTGATGGTGTTCTTCCTTGTCTTCATCGTCATCACGCAGCTCGGGCTGTCCGATGCCGAGATCCAGCACTACAACACGAACATCATCTTCGCCATTGCAGAGAAGCTGTTTGGGCCGACCTGGGGCTACGTCGCGATCGTTGCGGTCTTGCTGAGCACGGTGGGAACCGTCGAAACCCAGATGCTGCAGTTCACGCGCACGCTCTTTGCCAAAAGCCGCGACGGCGCACTGCACGCGCGCTATGCGCGCCTGCATCCGGTTTGGCGCACGCCGCACATCGCCATCTTCTTCATCTGGCTGACGGGGCTCGCACTGCTGTTCGTGTCATCTTATCTGCCGACGATCAACGTCATCCTGCAGGATTCGATTACCGCCATCGGCTTCCAGATCTGCTTCTACCTCGGGCTCACCGGGCTGGCTTGCGGCTGGTACTACCGCAAGGTGCTGACGCAGGGGCCGTGGGTCGCCATCACCCATGTCATCTGGCCGGTGGCAAGTGGGCTCTTCCTCTTCTTCATTGCGCTCTACAGCATCCCGACCTTCGACTGGGTCACCAATGTGGTGGGAATGGGCGGCATCGCCATCGGTGTCATTCCGCTGCTGCTGAACCGTAAAAAGATCTGGTCGGCTCGCTCCGCCTGAGCCAGTCCGATGCACCCGTTGCCATTCACCCGGCGCCAACCTGGGGCGCCGAATGCTGTCAGGCTGCGCTGACAGCGCCTGCCGTATTCACCTACAGAAACAAGGGCGCGCCCGGACAACACAATGAGCGCCCGCTGATAGCGACAACTGGGCGTCACACAGATACTGAAGTCGGTGACATCCGGCTCTCGATAAAGGTCATTGCCATGGACGACTATTGTACGCTGTGCGGGCGGCGCGGGCATTCTGCGTCGCACTGCCCATGGGGTTCGTATATGCGAATCCGTCGCTGTTCTCCGGTCGTGTTGAAGAACGACCGTTCATTGACGTTTCGAAAATGCCCCACTTGATGCGCCACACGTAACGGGTGGGCTTTCCATTCGGTCGAGTGGAAGACGCCTACCGACCGGATGGCAAATCGAGCGCGATCGCTGTCCGCGGAATCGCAAGCTGGATGCGGTATCCGCCTTGCGGGAGCGGCCCCGCAGCGAAAGTCCCTCCCAGGCGGCGCACGCGCTCGCGGATGCCGGCAATCCCCGATGACGGCGGCCGCCCGGCTGCGGGTTTGGTGGAGTGCGTGACGACGGCGCCATCGTTGTGAATCGCCAGCTCGCAATTTGCCCGGTCGCATCGGAGATCGACCACGACTTTCGTTGCCGACGTCGCATGCCGGGCAACGTTGGTCAGACCTTCCTGCACGATCCTGAACAGCGCGGTGGAGGCGGCGTCGTTGAACGCCACCGTATGCGTATTGCAGTTCAGTGCGACCCGCAGGCCGGTATGTTGTCCGAAATCGGTGACGAGCCAGTCGAGCGCGGGCAGCAGCCCCAGGTCGTCGAGCATGGTCGGCCGCAGGCCCGCTGCAAGACGCCGGACCGACGCGAGCGCGTGGTCAATAGCATGGCTCATCGCCAGTGTTCTTTCGCGCGCGTATGCCAGGGCTTCCGGCGTGGTGCTGTCATCTGCAAGCAGGCCGGTGATGATCATCTTCAGCGCAGTCAATTGCTGCCCGAGGTCATCATGAAGCTCGCGCGCAATACGCTTCTTTTCTTCTTCGCGAGTGGCTTCGACCCGGGATGCCAACTCGCTCGCGTACTCGAGCTGCTTGAGCCGCTCGCGCTCGGTCAGGTCCCGGGTGACCTTGGCAAAGCCGATCAGGTCGCCGTCTTCATCCCGCAGGGCAGTGATCACCACGTTGGCCCAGAAGCGCGAGCCGTCCTTGCGGATGCGCCATCCTTCGTCTTCCCAGCGGCCAAGGGCGGCGGCACGTTTGAGTTCTTCGCCCGGATAGTTCTGCGCAATTGCCTCGGCAGGATAGAAGACCGAGAAGTGTTGGCCGAGGATTTCGTCGGCGTGATAGCCCTTGATGCGTTGGGCACCGGCATTCCAACTTGCGATGTGACCTGTGGGATCCAGGAGGAAGATTGCATAGTCCTGTATCGCGTCGACCAAGGTGCGATAACGCTCCTCCACGGGCACGTGGGCGATGGCTGCATCGCTTGCCGGTTTTCGCAATCTGTCTGCGTTGGTATCCATATCAAGCCCCGTCGCAGCGGGTTCGGGCGTCTAAGGCACGCCAGTTGGAAGCCGTTTTCCGAGCATCTACCCAAGAATATGCTGCTGGAGGATGGCAATCAAAGGCACCGACCTGGAAGCGCGCTTGCGCGCATGGACATGGTCGCGATTGCCGCTGTGGATATGTGGATAAGCGCGTGAAGAACTTCAGGGACAACTGTGTTGGCTGCCCGGGGTCAGGTTGTCCGCAGCACGGGCATAACTTTGGTGGTTGCCGAGAGGGTGGGGCGTGCCCTGCACGAGTCATCCACGCAACGGCACACACTGTCCGATGGGTTGTGCAATTCGCAAGCCGTTGACGCAAAAGCGTTTTCTGCAGCTATCCACAGAAACGGTCCACCGTTATCTACTACTACTATTTTTATATACAGAAGAAATAAAGAAGACAGCAAAGACGGGCAGGGCAAACGCTCACGGGTGCTTGATGTTTGATGTGCGTTACGTGAGCGCGCCCAGCAGAAACGCGGCGATGCTGGCCGTGGTGAACGCAGTCAGCGCGCACATCGGCATGAAGGGGTTGGTCGCTGGCCATTGCAAGCCGGCGCGTGGTGCAGCGACGCCCAGCGTCAACAAGATCAGCAGCGCAATCGCACCGGCAAACGTCGCCTGCCGGCGTGTGTCCCGCTGAATCAGAAAACTTTCCATTCATCCCCGGAGTTCGGGACTGTGCGTGTCCGACCTGCCCGCGTGTCGGTGTGCCTACATCCTAGGGAGCGTCAGGCGGTGGGAAAAGCCTAGGCAATGATCCGGGCAAAAAGGAGATCGCTACGGCTGGCCTAAGTCGGGTGGCCTAGGCTTGCCCACAGGCCGGTTCCAAGGGAATTGAAGGGAATCTTTAGTAGTGTGGGTCCGGCATCTCACGGTTGTTGAACCCCCCGGGCCCTTGGCCAACGCTGTATGGAATCACTCAATCACACGCTGTTTCTTTGGATCAACGCGCCGGCCGACGCATCGGCTGCCACCGTCTGGCTGGCGATGGCCTTTGCCGAATACGCGATCTGGCTGGTGCCGCTCACGCTCGTCGCCGGCTGGCTGTGGGGTGAGCCCACCACGCGCAGGCAGGCAGTGCAGACCGGCGTGGCTGCAGCGCTGGCGTTGTCGATCAACGTCGGCTTCGGCCTCGCGTGGTATCACCCCAGGCCGTTTGCGATTGAACTGGGCACGAATCTGCTGCCGCACGCGCCGGATTCGTCGTTCCCCAGCGACCACCTGACGGCGCTGTGGACCGTGGCATTCAGCCTGATGTGGAACGCACGCCTGCGCCGCGTGGGCGTGTTGCTGGCGCTTTTGGGCTTGCCCATGGCGTGGGCGCGCATCTACCTGGGCGTGCACTATCCGTTCGACATGCTGGGCGCGGCGGCTGTGTCGGCCCTGTGCGCATGGCTTTGCAGCGGGCGTGTGGCGTATACGCTGTCGGAGCCGCTGCACCGGCTGGGGCTGGCCTTGCATGGCGTGGTGCTGGCGCCCTGCGTGCGGCGCGGCTGGGTGCGCAAGTAAGCCCGCTCAGGCGTGACGGCGCCACGCGCGCCAGAACAGCACGAACGACAGCACCGTCGCCGCCACGTTGTAGAGCGTGGCCAGCGCGAACGCGTGGCCATAGTGCGCTGCGTGGGCGGCATGGGCGGCAGCGTCCGCCGACACTGTGCCATCTGCCCCCTCCACCTGACCGAGCAGCGAGAACAGCAGCACGCCCACCACCGTCACGCCCACCGCATTGCCCACGGCCTGCATGGTCGTAACGGTACCGGTGCCCATGCCGGCCTGGGCTGTTTCCACGCCGCTCAGGATGGTGTTGAGCGACAGCGGAATCACCATGCCTTGCCCGAAGCCGTTGAGCATCAGCGGCAGGATCAGCCACGCAGTGCCCGCGCCCAGTTGCGCCATGGTGGCCAGGACAACCATGCCCACGGCGAAGATCGCTACGCCCAGCAACAAGGCGCGCTGCCCGATGCGTTCGGCCAGGCGGGGCGCCGTCAGCGAGCCCGTAAAGAAGGCGACGGCCGCCGGCGTGAACACCAGCCCCGCTGCCAACGCCGACAAGCCGCGCCCGGACTGCAGCAGGATCGTCAGCGCCAGGAAGTACGAACTGATGGCCGTGTAGAACAGGAAGATCGCCAGCACGCCCAGCACAAAGCTGCGGTTGCGGAACAGCGCCATCTCGATGATGGGGACGCGGCCCGCCGCCGACAGCGCTTGCTCCACCCGCACAAAGTGGCGGAGCACCAGCAGCGAGGCCAGCGGCAGCACCCACGACCACCACGGCCAGCCGGATTCGCGTCCCTGCATGATCGGCACCAGCAGCATTGCCAGCGCCACCGCGCCGGCCACGGCGCCGTGCACGTCCAATCGCGCGGCCACCGGCGCACGCGATTCCGCCACGAAGGCCCGCGCCGCCAGCAGCGCCGCAATGCCGATCGGCACGTTCACCAGGAATACCGCGCGCCAGCCCGACACGTTGGCCGCCAGCGGATGCGCGATCAGCCAGCCGCCGATGATTTGCGAGACCGACGCCGCCACGCCCTGCACGGCGCCCATGGTGCCGAATGCGCGGCGTCGCGCATCGCCGTCAAACAGTACGCGCAGCGAGGCCATCACCTGGGGCATGAGGATGGCCGCGCCCAGGCCCTGGCCGACACGCATGGCGATCAGCATCCACGGCGTGGTGGCCAGCCCGCACAGCGCAGATGCGAGCGTGAACAGCGCCATGCCTGCCAGAAACATGCGCCTGCGCCCAAACAGGTCCCCCAGGCGGGCGCCGTTGAGCAGGAACACCGCATACGCCGCGCTGTAGCCGACCATCACGAGCTGGATTTCCGCAAAACTTGCATGCAGGCCGGCCCGGATATCCGGAATCGCCACATTGACGATGAACAGGTCGAGAATGGTGACGAAGTTGCCGGTCAGCAGCGCCGCCAGCGCCGGCCAATGTCGTTTGGCTGACGAGGCGACGCTACTAGCAGAAAGGGATTCCGTTGACATGGGGATCTCGGTTCATTAATATACGGTCGTACGTATACTAGAGAGCGATTAGCCCACGTCAAGGGCCGATTGTGTTGACCCCACTCATCGATAGGGCATTGCCATGAACGAAACCGACGGCCGCCGCCAGCGTGGCGAACGTGCACGCGCCCAGGTGCTCGAGCACGCCACCGCCATCGCGTCCACCGACGGGTTGGAGGGCCTCACCATCGGCCGGGTGGCGACCGACGCGGGCGTGGGCAAAGGCAATATCCAGGTGCTCTTCGGCGACAAGGAAACGCTGCAGCTCGCCACCCTCGACGCTGGGGTCGTGCATTACCGCGCGACGGTGGTCGAGCCCGCGCTGGCGCTGGAGAGCCCGCTTGCCCGCCTGCGGGCGCTGACCGACGGCTGGTTCGACTACGTGGCCAGCGGCGCATCGCCAGGCGGCTGCTTTGTCTGCGCGGCCAGCTACGAATACCGGGCCCGCCCGGGCGCGATCCAGGATCGTGTGCGCGGACACCGCGAGGCGGTGCGCGCGCGGTTTCGCGAGACGATTGCCGCGGCGCAGGCGGCCGGTGAATTGCGCGCGGATGTCGACGTCGATCAGCTCGTCTTCGAGATCGAATCGTTTCGCTCCAACGCCAACGTGGCGTTTCTGATGGGCGACATGGCGGTGTTCGAGCGCGCGCGCCGCAGCACGCAGGCGCGCATCGACGCGGCGCTGGCCTGAGCGCGGCTGACCAGCGGCCGACGCGCGCGCACAACGCTGGTACTCAGGTCAGTCCCTCTCCTTCACCTTTGGTTACACTTCAGCGGCATCGAGCGTGCGTGCCACTGCGCTCGAAGAAGGAAATGCCGATCTCAGAAAAGGTTGCCTTTGGGGGGGAGCGCATGACGCTCAGAATGACCGCCTCTTTGTTGGGAGGCGCTTTGTGGCTTGCGGGCTGCGCACAGCCGTATGTAGAACCGCCCGCGGGTGCCCGGACCGTGCCGGTTGAGTTTATACGGCCCGCCAGCGGCGCGGCCGCCGCATTGCTGGTCTTCGACGACGCCCGCACATGCACGGGGCAACGCGTGGCAATTGCCACGAACCAGCCAGCGCGCTCCGTGCGTGTGCTGACCGACGTGCCGACGACCATGGCCGTGAACTTCGTGCGTCCGGCGGGGAACCTGACCTATTTCTGCTCGGTTGCGGTGAGTTTCGTTCCGCTGACGGGGCACCGTTACCAGTTGCGTTCGACTTACTCCGAAAGCGAGCGGGGCTGTCGGGCGGCACTCATCGAATCCAGCAATGGGCTGTCATGGCGCCCGGTGGCTGCGCGCTATCGGCAATGGGCAACGCAATCTGCTTGCCAGCCCTTGACCGACGCCGATATCGCGCACATGCGTGATCGCACCCGTTCGGAAGATGGATCGACCACGCTGAGCGACCTCAAAGATTTGCTGGTGCCCCAATGAGGCGGCCCGCCTGACTAACATGCATATCGTTCGACTGGTTTCACTGCTGGCTGCTGCCGTGGTCTGCGCCGGCGTTGCAGAGCGCGCGGTCGCGCTTGAGCCCGCAGCGGTCTTTGCCAAGGTCTCGCCTAGCGTCTGGGAGGTCCGCGTTGCGGGTTCGGACGGGCGGCCGCTGTCCATTGGCAGCGCAGTGGTCATTGCCGATGGTGTGGCGATTACGAACTGCCATGTGCTGCGCGGCGGCAAGCAAGTCTGGCTCAAACGCGGCAACGCAAGCTACGGTGCTCGCTTGCAGTATCCCGACGTGGAGCGCGACCTCTGTCAACTGCGGGTCGCGGATTTCCACGCGCCTGCAGTGACGCTTGCTCCGGGTAGCGCGCTCGTGACGGGGGAGAAGGTGTACGCAGTCGGCAATCCGCTGGGGCTGGAGCTGACGATCAGTGAGGGTTTGATCTCGTCATTGCGTACCGATGACGAAGGACGTCTCAGGAGCATCCAGACGTCTGCCCCAATCTCACAAGGGTCCAGCGGGGGCGGCCTGTTCGATGCAGACGGCCGATTGATTGGCATAACAGACCATCAAGTCGTGCTCACCATGGGGCAGAACCTGAACTTCGCGATTCCTGCGGACTGGATTGCCGATGTCCCTGCGCGCGGGCAGAAATCGCTGGCTCAGGCGACGGCTGCACCGGCCGCTTACGCATCTAGCGCGCAGGCGGCGCCACCACGCCGCTCCGGCGAACTCGGGCGAAACCAACAGGCCGGCTTCGATATGTATCTGAAGAAAACGTGGCCGAAGATTTTTGTCGCCTCCGACGGCGATCACTACTCCTGGGCCGTAGGCCAGAACGCAGAATTTCGGGCGATGGCTTTCTGTACCGAGCGATGGGTCAATTGCCGCGTCTACGCCCGAGACGACACCATCGTCGAGGCCAAGTGACCACCGTTGCTACGCCGGAATGCTATTAAGATGTCGGCCTCTGCGGCATCTTGGGGCGCTCTTGTGCTGCGAGTAATCCCCGTCGAATAGGAACCTGCCAACATGAATTGGACCGCGACCCGGCCGATCCGCGTGATCGTGCTCGATGACCATGCGGTTGTCCGCCATGGTCTGGCTGCGCGCCTGAAACAGGAGGCCGACATCGAGGTTTCCGGCATGTTCGCCTCGGGTCGCGAAATCGTGCAGGCACTCAAAGACAAAAGCCTTGAGGTGGATGTCCTGCTGATGGACTACTCGCTCGGACCCACCGAGATTGACGGGCTGAACCTGATCCGCCTGATCCGCGTGCGCTATCCGGACTTGAAGATCCTGGTGGCGTCGGCGCATCACAACATGGCGACGGTGGGCATGGTCATGCATGCCGGCGCACGCGGTTTTGTCGGCAAGGAAGAGGATCTGTCGGAATTGGTACGCGCCATCCGCACGGTGGCCGCGGGCGGCAAGCGCCTGAATGCTGCGCTGGCTGCCGAGATGGAGCGCGATGCGCTTTCCGCCGATGCGCCCGCGCCCGTCACCAATGGCACCAAGCTGTCCGCCCTGATCGACCGCTCCGAACTCAGCCCGCGCGAGCGCGAGGTATTGCGCTGCTGCCTGGACGGCATGTCGGTCACGGACATTGCCGAGAAATTTGCGCGCAGCATCAAGACGATCAGCTCGCAAAAGCAATCGGCCTATCGCAAGCTGGGTATCCGCACCGATACCGAGCTGTTCAAGATCAAGCACGAGCTTGAGGGGCAGTGAGCGCTAAGCGGCACCCGCCCGAGCCCCAGCGCACCGGCAACGCTGACGGATTAGACTGCCCAACCGAAAACGCCTGATCCGATCAGGCGTTGTGCAGCACGCGCAACAGCAGGTTTTCCAACTGCTTGACCTCGGTTTGCGAAAACCCGCGCAGCAGGTGGTTCAGCACGTCGATGATCAGCGGCCGGATCTCCGGATACAGCGCGCGGCCCTGCTCGGTGAGCGAGACCACCACCGAGCGGCGGTCCGCATCGCTGGGCGCGCGCTTGACGATGTTCTTCTTCTCCAGCCGATCGATCAGCCGCGTCATCGCGCCCGGATCGTAGTGCAGCAGGCGCGAGAGTTCGGCCGGCGTGGTGGCCAGGTCTTCGGCCAGGTAGATGACGACCGTCCACTGCGCGGCTGTCAAGTCCAGCGATGCCAGGGCACTGTCGATATGCGTCACCAACGCGTGTCGGACCCGGTGCACGAGCCGACCGATGTTGGTATCGCGGTCCATGGTGTCAAGCTGGTAGGCGCCTTCACTGGTGCTGGTGTCGGCGGCCTCAGGTGTCTGTACGTCGATGCTCATGGTCGTGCTCCCCGTTCTGCCGGTGATCCGGCTTGTAAGGCGCGCCGCGTTCCCGTAACGCTGGGCGTACTTCATTGCACACTAATCGTCGCTTGCCCAGGCCGTCAAGCCGGGATCGATACCAACGCCGATCGTCAAATCTCGTTGGATACCGCTGCAAAACGATTGCGGCTGCCAAGGGGCGAGGCGGTTCGTATCATGGTTGAAACGTCGACGCCGTGACCAACTTGCACCATGTGGCGCGGCGTGCTCGTCCTCCTCCATTTTCCTTTTTTGAATGCCATGAACCTCCACCTTCAGAACAAGCTCGCTCTCGTGACCGGCTCGACCAAGGGCATCGGGCATGCCATTGCTGTAGCACTGGCCGCCGAAGGCGCCCGCGTGATCGTCAATGGCCGTACCCAAGCGTCCATGGACGACGCGATTGCACGCCTGCGCACCGAAGTGCCCGACGCCCAGGTCGAGGGCTTCGCTGGTGATCTGTCCAATGCGGGACAGGTCGACGCGCTGCTCGGCCGCTTTCCCAAGGTCGACATCCTCATCAACAACCTCGGCATCTTCGACCCCAAGCCGTTCGAGGAAATCGACGACGCCGAGTGGCAGCACTTCTTCAACGTGAACGTGCTGAGCGGCGCGCGGCTGTCGCGCGCATACCTGCCCGGCATGCGTGCGCAGAACTGGGGACGCATCGTGTTCATCAGCAGCGAGAGCGGCGTGCAGATTCCGGTGGAGATGATCCACTACGGTGTCACAAAGACCGCGCTGCTGGGCCTCTCGCGCGGATTGGCCGAGTTGACCGCGGGCACGGCCATCACGGTGAATGCCGTGCTGCCGGGGCCGACGCGTTCCGAAGGCGTAGACGCGTTTGTCGAGAAGCTCTCCGGCGGCCAGAGCTTCGAAGCGTTCGAGAAGACCTTCTTCGAGACGGCACGTCCGACCTCGCTCATCAAGCGATTTGCCACCACGCAGGAAGTCGCCAACCTGGTTGCCTACGTGGCCAGCCCGCTGTCGTCGGCCACCACGGGCGCTGCGCTGCGTGTGGACGGCGGCGTGGTGAAGTCGGCGTTCTAGAACGTCAGCCCTGACGAACGCACCATTCCGGCGCGCGGCCCCGGCTTTTACGCTGGCCGTGTCGCTGGTGCATGCCGGCGGGACCCGCCGGCAGTGCGTCTGTTCGCCCGTATCGTTGAGAACGCAGACCAGGCAGACCGCGCGTGTCCTTGCCCGTGCGCCGGCGGCATTCCTTCCACATCTTCGGAGTGATTGCCATGTCCCACTGCAAAGTCTACGGAACCAAACCTGATAACGGCCCGGGTCAACTGGCGGCCCAGGCCGCACGCGATCGCGTCAACCAGGCGCATGGCACCTGGGCTGTCACGCTGGCCTACGACAGCGGCTCGACAACGGTTGTCTACACGTCGGCTGTCGCCAGCGTCGACGACCTGGAGAAGGCGTTCGAAGCGGAATTCCCGCACTACACGGTGGTCGGTTACTGAGCCGGGTTCCCGCCATGTGCCCCCAAGGGGCATCGCGGCGGGCACGCCCCGGCCCACAAACATTGCAATCGGATGGCCGCCCGGCACAATGCATGTCGGACAGACTTTTCGAGGACCGGGATGCAGGACACGCAGGCAAAGGGCAGCAAGTTATCGTGGCGGTGGCCGATGTGGCCGATGTGGCCGATGTGGCTGGGTGCCGTGGCGTTGGCGCTCGGCGTTGCGAACGTTCGTGCACAGCAGCCGACGACGTCCGCTTCGGCAGAGCCGCAGATCGCCTTCTACTACGGCCGCGATGTCCCCGTCGCTGAACTGCAAGCCTTCGACTGGGTCGTGCTGGAGCCGGCCACGGCCGGCAGCTTCGATCCGAAGCAACCATCGCCCACGCTCTGGTTCGCTCGCGTGGACCTGACGCAGCAGACCGACGCAATGCGCACAAGCGCCTGGCCTGCCAACGTGATCGACCAGGTCTTTGCGCCGCTGCTCGCGCAGGGCTACGCGGGCTTCCTGCTGGATGGGCTGGACGCGCTCCAGCGCGGCGCGCCCGATGCCGCCAATGCCGTTGCGGCCCTGGTCCAGGCGTTGCATGCGCGTGCACCGCAGACCAGGCTGCTGGCCGGCGGCACGGCGTGGCTTGAGACGCTCGCGCCGCAGTTGTCCGGCGTGGTGACGGCCGGGCTGGTGCGCGAGCGCACCGGCGGGGAAGGCTTGCAAGAGGTGACCGATGCCGACCGCGCCGCACGCGTTGCCACGCTGCGCAAGATCGGTGCGCAGTACCGCATACCCGCCGTCGCACTTGATTACTGCCCCAACTACAACCGTACCTGTCTGCGTGAGACCGCCAATATGGCGCGCGCTGCAGGCGTGACCAGCTACGCCACCACGCCCGGCGCCGACTTCATCGGCATCGGCCGGCTGGAAGTGATGCCGCGCCGTGTCCTGCTGGTCGAACCCCAGGAGCCCGGCACCAGCCGCAACACCGCGCCATCGGTGCTCTATCTGGCCATGCCCATCAACTATCTCGGCTATCGCACCGAATTTGCCGACGCCAACAAGCCGTTGCCGGCCGTGACGCCCGACCGCTATGCCGGCGTCGTCACCTGGTTCGACGGCAACGCATCGCGACCGGGCACGTGGTCATCGTGGCTCAGGCGCACGATGGGCGCCGGTGTTCGCGTGGCGATGTTCAACCAGTTCGGGCTGAACATGGATGCCACCACGGCGCGGATGCTGGATCTACAGACCGTGCCCGGCACGCCGGCGGGGCCGCTTGACATTGTTTTGCGCGATCCCATGGTGGGCTTCGAGTTGCAGCCTCATCCCGACCGGCGCATGGCCGTGGGGGTGAAGGTCGACCCCAGCGTCGCGGGGGCGCAGTCGCTGCTGCGGCTCTCCGCCGGCAGTTACGCCTACGATGCGGCGGCCATCATGCCGTGGGGCGGTTATGTGCTGCAGCCGTTTGGCGTATTCCGCATGCCCGATGTCGACCAGGCGCGCTGGGTGATCCAGCCGCTCGACTTTCTGCGCCGCGCGCTTCAACTGCCCGCCATGCCGGTGCCTGACACCACGACGGAGAACGGCCGCCGATTGATGACCGTTCATATCGACGGCGACGGATTCGCCTCCCGCACTGAGTTTCCACCGAGCGAGTTCTCCGGCCAGGCATTGCTGCGCGAGATCCTCGATCGCTACAAGGTGCCGACCACCGTGTCGATCATCGAGGGCGAGGTGGCGGTCGACGGCGTGTACCCGAAGCTCACGCCGCAGCTCGAGCCGATCGCGCGCACCCTCTTTGCGCAGCCCTACGTGGAGCTGGCCAGCCATACGTTCTCGCACCCGTTCAACTGGCTGCGCACCACCAACCCGCCCGATCCGGCCTCCGCCGCCACGGCCGAAGGCACCGACACCGCCTTCTCGTTGAACATTCCCAATTACCGCTTCAGCTTCGATCGCGAGATCGCGGGCTCCATCCACTACATCAACACCAAGCTCGCCCCGGCAGGCAAGCAGGTGAAGGTGCTGCTGTGGAGCGGCAACGGCCAGGTGCCGCCGATTGCCGTGCAAAAGACCGTCGAGGCCGGTGTGCTGAACATGAACGGCGGCGACACCTACATCACGCGCTCCAACCCGAGCTGGACCGCCGTGGCGCCGCTGGGCGTAGACAAAGGCGATGGCCTCTTCCAGGTATTTGCGCCCGACCAGAACGAGAACATCTACACCAACCTCTGGCACGGCCCGTATTACGGTTTCTCGCGGGCCATCGAAACGTTCGAGCTGACCGAAAAGCCTTACCGCTTCAAACCAATCGGCATTTACTACCACATGTATTCGGGCACCAAGCTGGCCTCGGTTACGGCTCTGCGGCAGGTGTATGACTGGGCGGTCGCGCAGCCGGTCATGCCGGTCTACGCGTCGGACTACATCCGCAAGGTGCTCGACTTCCGCACCCTGGCCGTGGCGCGTGACGGCGATGCCTGGGTCGTGCGCGGCAATGGCGACCTGCGGACCGTGCGCTGGGCCGGACCCGGCGTGCCACGCCTTGCCGATGCACGCGACGTGGCCGGCTACGCTGCGGGCCCGGGGGGAACCTATATCCATCTGGCCAGTGGTTCGGCGCGCTTCGCGCTGGAGAACACCACGCCAACGCAGCCCTACGTGCGCGAGGCCAGCGGCCGGTTGTCGAACTGGCGGCGCAGCGCGGATGGCCGCTCGCTGTCGGTCGATGTTGCCGGCTATACGCGACCGTTCATCCGCTTTGCCAATGCAACCCGTTGCCGGGCGACCGTGGACGGCCGCGACGTGGCCGCCTCGCACGGGGCTGACTTGCGCATCGAACTGGGGGCGGGCAACCCCGCCAGGCTCACGCCTCAGCACGTCGAGCTGACCTGCGACAGATGACGTCCGAGATTGCGGAAACTCGTCTGGTCTGCCAGACATAAGGGGCTGCAAAACCTTTGCGCTCAAGCTTTTCTGGGTTGATCCGTTGTTAACTTGACTGACGACCCCCAGGAAAAAAGCATGAGAGCGTCTGCGCCCCTTTCTGAGGTTTTACAACCTCCAACAAGCCTCGGTACCAGGCTGGCGGTGATTGGCCTGATCGCCCTGGTGCTCGTGTTCGGCATGTTTGCCTTGGCGAACTCGCAATCGAGCCTGCGCATGCTGGAGGCCAATACACAATCGGCCATGCATAACCAGGAGGCCGCCATGCGCGACATGATCGGCCTGTTCGACGGCACCATGCGCACCGAGGCCGACCGCTTCCTGACCGCTTTTGCCGACGCCGCGCCCGGGCCGTACAGCGTAGATCCGGCGCAGACCGTTGAAGTGGCCGGCAAGCCGACGCCCACGTTCAAGAGCGGTGACACGGTGCTGAACCTCAACTTCACCGTGCCGGACCAGTTCTTCGCGCGCACCGGCGGCACGATCGCCACCGTGTTTGCCCGGACCGGCGACGATTTCGTGCGCGTGACCACTTCGCTCAAGAAGGAAAACGGCGAACGCGCGATCGGCACGCTGCTTGATCGCGCCCACCCGAGCTACAAGGCGCTGATGGCCGGCGAGCCGTTCCGCGGCCTGGCCTGGCTGTTTGGCGCGCCCTACATGAGCAAGTACGAACCCGTGCGCGATGCCTCGGGCAAGGTCATCGGCGCGCTCTACGTAGGTGTGGACGTGCGCTCGGAACTGGCGCTGCTCAAGGACAAAATCCGCTCGCACGGCATCGGCAAGACGGGCGGCTATTTCGTTATCGACGGCAAGCCCGGCGCAGACCAGGGCAAGGTGCTGATCGACCATGCGCAAGACCGCGAAGGCAAGAACCTGCTCGACGCCAAGGACGCCGGCGGCTTGGCTTGGGTGCGCGAGATGATCGCGCGCAAGGATGGCACGCTGCGTCACGTGCTGGCCGACACGGAAGGCGGCACCGCACGCGAGCGTCTGACCGTCTTCACGCAATACCCCGACTGGCAGTTCGTGATTGCCGGCACGGCCTACGTGGATGAACTCAACGCCGATCTGGTGGCCGCCCGCAACCGGTTCCTGTTGCTGGGGCTGGCGCTCGGCGCGCTGCTGGCCGGCGGCCTGTACTGGATGCTGCGCCGTACCGTGAGCACGCCGCTGGCCGAGGTGGTGAACGTCGCGCAGCGTGTGGCTGCGGGCGATCTCACGCACCGCCTGCCCACCACGCGCCGCGATGAAATCGGCCAGGTCATGCGTGCCGTCAACGGCGTCGGCGACGGCCTTTCGGGCATCGTCGACAAGGTGCGCGCCAGTGCCTCCACCATCGCGTCGAGCACCGGCCAGATCGCCGCCGGCAACGCCGATCTTTCCGCACGCACCGAAGCGCAGGCCGGCAACCTCGAGCGCACCGCATCCAGCATCGAGCAACTGGCCGCCACCGTGCGCCAAAACGCCGAGAGTGCCCACCACGCGCACGACATGGTGCAATCCGCCAGCGAGGCGGCCAATGCCGGCGGGCAGACGGTCGAGCGGCTCGTTGGCACCATGTCGGGCATCCATGCCACGGCGCAGAAGATCGCCGACATCACCGGCATCATCGACGGCATCGCGTTCCAGACGAACATCCTGGCGCTGAACGCCGCCGTGGAAGCCGCCCGCGCAGGCGAACAGGGCCGCGGCTTCGCTGTCGTCGCCGGCGAGGTGCGCAGCCTCGCCCAGCGCAGTGCAGCCGCCGCCAAGGAGATCAAGGAACTGATCAGTCGCTCGGTCGAAGAAGTGCAGGCCGGCAACGAAGCCGCCCGCGGCGCCGGTGACGCCATGCAGGACATCGTGACGCGCGTGGAGCGCATCGCCGGCCTGATGGGCGAGATCAGCCACGCGTCGCGCGAGCAGTCGCAAGGCATCGAAGAGGTCAACCACGCGGTCACGTCGATGGACGAGGTGACGCAGCAGAACGCAGCGCTGGTCGAGGAAGCTGCCGCTGCGGCCGAAAGCCTGCGCCAGCAAGCCCAGGAACTGCGCGGCGCGGTGGACGTGTTCCGGCTCGCCTGAAGCGGCAAGATGTCATGAACTAATGATGTGGTGTTGCAATCGGTACAAGGATTGACTGGCAATCGTGCAAACTTGTACCGCGCGGAACCTGATCCGCACCGGTGACTCGCAACATGGAACCCCGCTCAGTCACCGCCCGCCATGTCCGCCACAGAACCAACCTTCCATTCGGTCGTTGCCATCGACGACCACCCGATCGTCCTCGAATCCATTCAAGCCTTGCTTGCCGGATCGCCGCATCTCCAGCTTGTCGCCACAGCGGCCGATGGCGCGCAGGGGCTGCAGTTGATCCGCTCCGCGCGCCCTAAGCTCGCCATCGTTGATATCAATCTGCCAAATCTGGACGGGCTGGAACTCGTGCGTCGCGTGCGCGCGCAGCGCCGCGATATTGGCCTAGTCGTCACGTCTGCCCAGACCACCGGCAACGAGGCACGGCTCGCTTTCCTGGCGGGCGCCAACGCCTACGTGCCGAAATCGGAAGCGACCTCTGTGCTGACGGCGGCACTGTTGCTGGCGGCACGCGGCTATCTCTCGTTTCCCGCCTCTGCGATGGGGCCATCGGAAGGCGCTGGGCTTGCCACGCTTACCCAGCGCGAAATGCGTGTGAACCAACTGCTGGCCGAAGGCCATCGGAACACAGAGATCGCCAAGCGCCTCGGCATCTCGCCCAAGACGGTGTCCACGTTCAAGCATCGCATCTTGAGGAAGGTCGGACTTCCCGCCTGACCCATCGGCGCAATTGACAGGCAAAAAAAGAGACCGCTGTTTAAGGCGGTCTCTTAAAGTCGATGTGAAGCTGTGAAACTGTCATTCAAGCTTCGGGCCGAATCATAATCGAAAATCCGCACGTGCTAATACTTTAATTTTTATCATCGCTTGGATGATTTTTCTGATCCAATGGATTACGTCGCGTAAGCCATGGGATTGCCTTCTCGTAAGCCATGCTTACGGTTCTCGAACTGTGATAGCAAAGTGTTGATTTATATGATTAATTTCGCTGCAAATGCTTGGGTTTCATATTTACCACAGGCTGTTTTTGAAATTGGTGAAGATGAGAAACCGGAATACATAATGGCCGCCGATCGCAAATCCTCGCGATAGTGTTTTTCAAGGAAGACGATATGAAGATCAAGCTGTTTGCGGCCGCTGCTGCCGCCCTGGTTTCGGCTGGCGCCTTTGCTCAATCGAGCGTGACGATGTACGGTGTGGTCGATGCCGGCGTTGAGTGGGTCAACAAGGTGCCGAATGCTGCTCGCACGGAAGGCAACTCCCGCGTCGGCATGCAGTCGGGCAACATGTCCGGCTCGCGTTGGGGTCTGCGCGGCGTTGAAGACCTGGGCGGTGGCCTGAAGGGCGTCTTCAACCTGGAAAGCGGCTTCGACATCGACGACGGCCGTTCGGCGCAAGGTAACCGCCTGTTCGGTCGCGCTGCCTACGTCGGACTGCAGGGCCAGTGGGGCCAACTGACCTTGGGCCGCCAGCAGAACCTGCTGTACGACTTCGCGCTGCAATACGACCCGATGGCGATCGCCTCGCGCTATTCAATCGCTTCGCAAGATGCCTACTTGGCTGGCCGTGCTGATAACGCGGTCAAGTACGTCGGTACCTTCGGCGGCCTGACGGCATCGGCGCTATACGCGTTCAATCGTGACGGCAACGAGCAAGCTGGCATGACGAAATTGGGCCGTGAGTGGAGCGCCGGCCTGAACTATGCCACCGGCCCGTTCGCGGTCGGTGCGGTGTATGACCAGTCGAATGGCGCTAGCAATGCCTTCTTCACCAACGGTTTCATGGCGGACCTGAAGGAGCAGCGTGCCACCATCGGTGGAACCTACGCTGTCGGCCCTGCCAAGTTTTATGCAGGCTACCGCTGGTACAAGATGAGCCATGACCTGGGCTCGACCGGTGTCAATGGCGACCTGCGTTCGAACCTGTACTGGCTTGGCGCCGGCTATCAAGCGACGCCCGCGCTGACGCTGACCGGTACCGCCTACTACCAGACATTCAAGAGCGGCGAATTGCTGGGTGCTCTGGCGAGCAACGATGCGAATACCAACGTCGGCAATCCTTGGCTGTTCGTGGTCGGGGCTGACTATGCCTTGTCCAAGCGCACCGATGCGTACATGAACGTGGCCTATGCCAAGAACAGCCGCAGCTCGATTCTGGGCGTCGCGGGCATCAATGGCACCTCGTCGAATCTTTCGACGCTGCAATCGAACCAGAACCAAGTGTTCGATGGCAACCAACTGGGCGCCGTGGTCGGTATCCGCCACAAGTTCTAATCGGCATTCTGTCGGCTAGATATAAAAAACCCGGGCTTCAACCCGGGTTTTTTGTTGGCGCCTCCTTCGTGCGCGGCGATCTAGTGCAGCATCACGCGTCGCACCACGGCCACCAGGGGGGGGCGGATCGAGCGCTCGAACCCCGGGCGCAGGTGCAGCGGCTTGAGCAGCATCTTGGCGGCCATGTCGAGCGGCAGATAGGAGCGCACCAGCGCGCTGACGCGCGAGTTCAGGGCGCGCACATCGGCGTCAGGCACATCTTCCTGGCCGCGCTCAATGCGCAGCACATTGCGCAGCGCGATCATCGAATCTTCATTCTTGATTTCACGCAGGCGCGACGCGAGCGCCTTGAGCACGCGCGCGCGGCCCACACCTTCGTTCACGTTGCACTCGTTGAAGAAGCGCAGGAAGTGTTTGTAATGCCGGACTTCATCGGCCGAGATGCGGCTGGCGAGGTCACGCAGCACCGGTTCATCGGCTTCAGCCGCTGCCTGCGCGATGGCGCGATAGAAGGTCGCCGTGCCCATTTCGACGACACAGCGCGCGACCATCTCCAGCGCCTGCGTGGGCTCGAACTGGTCGACCGAACAGGTGACCGAGTATTCGTCGAAGAAGCGGGCGTAGCCGCGCTCCCAGTCGAACTCGGGCCAGACGGTTTCAACGTAGCGGCGCAACGCGCGGCCGTGCTGCAGCTCTTCGCGTTCCCAATGATGGGTCAGCCAGTGCGCGGTTTCGGGCCGATCGGCGTAGTACTGAGCGAGGTTGCCGGCGTAGAGGTCGGAGCCGCTCTCGACAAACGAGGCACTCGCAACCAGGTAGAACAGGGTGCGGTTTTCGCGCACGCGCGCAACGTCGATGCTGTCGTAGCCGATCTCTTGGATCGACCACGGCATGCGCTCGCTCGCAGATGGCGTTTCCAGACGAACCTGTGACAAGGCGTTTCCTCCGTCGGCAATCTCGCAAAAAGCGGGCCGCCTCTCTTATGAGAATGAAACATCACGTCCCATCTTTCAAGACAGATGTGCGCTTGCAAAGGTTCCGAAAAGCAATCTTGTGTCCACAAAGTGCCGAATGCGTCATGGCAATTGCGTCACCTCGGGACGCGACGCAGCGTTAGGCACGATCAGGAAGCGTGCGCGTCCATCAGCATCCGCAAAGCTGCCGCGTCGACGATCTCGACTGTCCGGTAATGGCAGCGGATCCAGCCTGCACGCTGCCAGGCCTGCAGGTACTTCGAGATCGTCTGTCGCGAGCGTGCCAGCATGCGGCCCAGTTCTTCATTGCTGGCGGCCACGGTGCGGCCATCACCGGCGCGGGCGAGCTGCAGCAGGCGTTGGGCAAGGCGCGCATCGGCGGGCATTTCGCTGGCGTGCTCGAACTCGTCGAAGATCAGGCGGATGCGCTGGCAGAGCTGCTGCATCAGCGCCCACATGCCGGCCGGGTAGGCTGACACCACACGCGCAAACGCCGCGCTGCCCAGCAGGACGAGCGTGGTCGGCCCCTGCGCATGGGCGCTGTGCGTGCGGCCGCCGCCGTCGATGAGCGCGATCTCGCCAAACCATTCGCCCGCGCGCAGCACGCCGTAGACGAGTTCGCTGCCGCCGTCGGTTGTCCGGCTGATGCGCACGCTGCCGCGCATGATCAGGAACATGCCCTGGGCGGGGCCGCCGTGCGGGTGGACGCATTCGCCGTCGGGGTAGGTGATCACACGCGCGGTGGGCGCAATCTCGGCCAGCAGGTCGGCGGGGGCGTCGCGCAGCCAGCCCTGCGCGAGTTGCGAGGGCGTGGGAGCAGGGGCGGTATGGGAGGCGTCTGCGGGCATGGCGGCAGGATGCGGCGAGGGCAGTCCGATCATTGTCAAACGCTTGACAGTCTGCACGCAAGCGCCGGGCAGAGAATGGTCGGCTAGCCGCGCATCCAGCCATTCAAGAACTACGACGCGGCACCAACGCGACCATTCCGGCGATGAAGGAGACACCCCCAATGACCGATCCAAAGCACACCGCCCCGCGCGCGGCGTTTTCCCACATGGAGCAGGGCACGCGCGAGGACTGGGCCGCCATCTCGGCGGAATTCATGCCGTTTGCCCGCGCCTTGCCCGACCGCGTGCTCGCGCACCTGAAGCTGCTCGACGGCGATTGCGGCGGCTTCCCGATCGACCGTCTCGCGCACTCGCTGCAAACCGCCACGCTCGCCCACCGCGATGGCCGCGACGAGGAATACGTGGTCTGCGCGCTGCTGCACGACATTGGCGACACGCTGGGCAGCTTCAACCATCCGGACATCGCCGCGGCCATCCTCAAGCCGTTCGTGAGCCCCGAGAACCTGTGGATGGTCGAGAAACACGGCATCTTCCAGGGCTACTACTTCTTCCACCATCTGGGGCTCGACCGCAACCTGCGCGAGCAGTACCACAGCCAGCCCGAGCTGTTCGAGCGCACGGCCGAGTTCTGCGCCAAGTACGACGCCGCGGCCTTCATGCCCGACTACGACAACCTGCCGCTCTCGTTCTTCGAGCCGATGGTGCGACGCGTGCTGGCCAAGCCACGCAACTCCATCTACGTGAAGGAAGGCGAAAGCGAACTGTCGCAGCCGAAAGCCGCGGCAGCTTGATCGGCCGGCCTAAGCCTTCACCACATTGACGGGTGCGCCTGCCGCCCACGCCGCCACGTTGGCGAGCGTGGTGTCGGCAATGCCCGCCAGCGCCTCGCGCGTGAAGAACGCCTGATGCGCGGTGACGATGACGTTGGGAAAGCTCAGCAGGCGCGCCAGCACGTCGTCCTGCAGCACGTCGGCGGAGCGGTCTTCGAAGAACAGATCGGCCTCTTCTTCGTAGACATCCAGCCCGAGGTGGCCGAGCTGGCCGGTCTTGAGGGCGTCGATCAGCGCGGGGCTGTCGACCAGGCCGCCGCGGCTCGTGTTGATGAGCATCGCGCCCGGCTTCATGCTGGCCAGAGCGCTGGCGTCGATCAGGTGATGTGTGCCAGCGTTGAGCGGACAGTGCAGGCTGACGATATCGGCCTGCGCCAGCAATTCCGGTAGCGGTACGTAACGCACGCCCAGGGGCGCCAGCGAGGCTTGCGGAAACGGATCGAATGCCAGCAACTGGCAGCCGAAGCCGGCCATGATGCGCGCGAACACCTGTCCAATCTGCCCGGTGCCGATCACGCCGACGGTCTTGCCCGCGAGGTCGAAGCCGAGCAATCCATCCAGCGAGAAGTCGCCTTCGCGCGTGCGATTGCAGGCGCGGTGCAGCCGCCGGTTGAGCGTGAGAATCATGCCGACCGCATGCTCGGCCACCGCGTGTGGCGAATACGCCGGCACGCGCACCACCGTCAGCCCCAGACGCTGGGCGGTCGGCAGATCGACGTGGTTGAAGCCCGCCGAGCGCAGCGCGATCAGCCGCGTGCCGCCCGCAGCCAGCGCTTCGAGCACTTCGGCGCTGAGGGAATCATTCACGAACGGGCACACCACCTCAAAGCCGGCGGCAAGAGACGCCGTTTGCGCGTCGAGGTGCGCACGCTGGAAGACAAGGTCGAAGCTGTGGCCGCCGCGCGCGAGTGAGGCGCGGAAGCTGTCTTCGTCGTAACGGTGGCTGCTGAAGAAAAGGATGCGCATGGGGGTGGCTCGGGCGCGTCGGCGCGTCAGTGAAGGTGGGCAACGGCGTTAGCTTACTCTCGCGCCACCCCGGGTTTGCGCGGCCCTGGCGGCAGGCTGTTAGCATGCCGGCATCTTCAGTGTTTTCCAGCGAGCCGCTGCCTTGCCTGTCACTCCCACCTTTCTCTGGCACGACTACGAAACCTTCGGCGCCGTGCCGCGCCGTGATCGCCCGGCGCAGTTTGCGGGCATCCGCACCGATGCCGAGCTGAACGAGATTGGCGAGCCGGTCGAACTGTTCTGCCAGCCTTCCAACGACTGGCTGCCCGATCCGGTGTCGTGCCTCATCACCGGCATCACGCCGCAGCAGTGCGCCCGGCAAGGCATTCTGGAATACCGTTTCGCGCAGGCCATCGAGCGCGAACTGGGCACGCCCGGCACCATCGGCGTGGGCTACAACACCATCCGCTTTGACGATGAGGTGACGCGCCACCTGTTCTGGCGCAACCTGATCGACCCATACGCCCGCGAGTGGCAGAACGAATGCGGGCGGTGGGATCTGCTCGACGTGGTGCGCACCACGTGGGCCCTGCGCCCGGAGGGCATTCAATGGCCCACCCATGAAGACGGCCGGCCGAGCTTCAAACTGGAGCATCTGTCCAAGGCCAACGGCCTGGTGCATGAGGCGGCGCACGATGCGGTGTCGGATGTGCGCGCAACGATCGCGCTGGCGCGCCTCATCCGCAATGCGCAGCCGCGCCTGTTCGATTTCTGCCTGGCGCTGCGCAAGAAAGACCGCGTGGTGGCCGAGATTGGCGATGCGCCGCGGCCGTTGCTGCACATCTCCGGGATGTACGGCGTGGAGCGCGGCTGCATGGCCGTGGTGTGGCCGCTGGGTGGTCATCCGACCAACAAGAACGAACTCATCGTGTGGGATCTGGCGTTCGACCCGTCCGAGCTGTTCCACATGGACGTCGCCACGATTCGCGAACGCATGTTCACGCGCACGGCCGATCTGGCCGAAGGCACCACGCGGCTGCCGATCAAGTCGATCCACATCAACAAGTCACCCATCGTCATCAGCAACATGAAGACGCTGCAACCCGCGCAGGCAGAACGCTGGGGCATCGACTTCGCCACGATCGAACGCCACGCCGCCATCGCCCAAGGCGCACCCGACATGCGGGAAACGTGGCGCCAGGTGTACGCCCGAGAACTGGAGCCGATTGAAGACGTCGACCAGAATCTCTACGGCGGATTCGTCGGCAACGAGGATCGCCGCCTGCTCAATGAGCTGCGCACGCTCAGCGGCGAACAACTCGCGCGCCTGCATGCGGAATTTGCCGATGCGCGCCTGCCGGAGCTGCTGTTCCGCTATCGCGCACGCAACTTTCCCGATACGTTGAACGAAGAGGAATACGAACTGTGGGAACAGCTTCGCGCCGAGCGGCTGTTCGAAGGCCGCGATGGCTACATGACCTTTGAGACCTTCGGCGAGCGGCTTCAGCAATTGGGCGCCGAAGCCGCGGAGAACGGCGACACGCGTGCGCAGACCATCCTGCAGGACCTGTACGACTACGCACAGCAGATCGTGCCGGGCTGACGAGTCAGACGCGCACAAAGAAAAACGGAGGCCGAAGCCTCCGTTTTTTCATGGCGATGCTGAATGCTTGGCGCCGATCAGGCTGCCTGCTGTGCCGCAGCCGGATCGCGCCACTGCGCGAGCAGCTTGTTCCAGCGGATGCGCGCCGCAGCCAGGTTGGCCTCCTTCACATGGCCGAAGCCGCGGATGTCCTCCGGGAGGCGGGCCAGTTCCACGGCCTGCGCCAGCTTCTGCGCCGTCAGGCTCTTCACCAGTTCATCGATCAGAGCACGGTATTCGCCGATCAGCGCGCGCTCGGTGCGGCGCTCTTCAGTCTTGCCGAAGATGTCGAACGCCGTGCCGCGCAGGCCCTTGAGCTTGGCGAGCACCTTGAAGATGCGCATCGTGTTGGGGCCAAAGCGCTGCTTGACCAGGTGCCCCTTCTCGTCGCGCTTGGCCATCATGGGCGGCGCGAGCCAGAAGTTGAGCTGGTAGTCGCGCCCCGGTTCGCCTTCGAACTGCGCGCGCAGTTTGTCGAGGAATGCCGGATCGGTGTACAGGCGGGCGACTTCGTATTCGTCCTTGTACGCCATCAGCTTCGACAGATTGCGCACCACGGCTTCCGTCAGCGCCAGCGGCTGGCCTGCACCGACCACGGCTGCTTCCGCCGCGCGCACGCGTTCGACCACAGCGCGGAATTCGGCGGCATACGCGGCGTTCTGGTACGCGGTCAGCAGATCGACGCGGCGGGCGATCAGCGTGTCCAGCGAGGGCAGCGCAATCACATCCGCTTTGGCGCGCGGGGCGTCGTCGGCGAGCTTGAGCACCGCATCGCGGTCTTGCGCGAGGTGGCGGCCCCATTCGAACGCGGTCTTGTTCTTCTCGACGGCCACGCCGTTGAGTTCGATCGCGCGGACGAGCGCGTCGTGTGTCAGCGGAAGCCAGCCTTTCTGCCACGCAAAACCCAGCACCAGGGGGTTGGTGTAGATGGCGTCGCCCAGCAGGCGCACGGCCAGCGTGCTGGCGTCTTCAAACGCGCAGGCATCGCCGATGGCCGCACGGATGTCCGCTTCGGTCGAGCTGCCCGGGAAGCGCCAGTTCGGGTTCTTGATGAAGTCGGCGGTGGGCGATGCGGTGCTGTTGACGATCGCGCGCGTCTGGCCGTGCTGCACCTTCGACAGCACTTCGTCCGACGCCGAGACAATCGCGTCACAGCCGATCACCAGGTCCGCCTCGCCCATGGCGATGCGCGTGGCGTGGATCGAATCCGGACGCTCGCCGATCTGCACGTGCGAGAGCACGGCTCCACCTTTCTGCGCCAGGCCGGCCATGTCGAGCACGGTCACGCCCTTGCCTTCGATGTGCGCGGCCATGCCGAGCAGGCCGCCGATCGTCACCACGCCCGTGCCGCCCACGCCAGTCACCAGCACGCCGTACGCGCGCTGGATGGCGGGCAGCTCAGGATGCGGCAGCAGCGGCAGGCCTTCCATCGACACGCCGTGCGATTCCGGCTTGCGCACCTGCGCGCCCTCGGCCGTCACGAAGCTCGGGCAGAAGCCGTTCACGCAAGAAAAGTCCTTATTGCAGGACGACTGGTTGATCTTGCGCTTGGTGCCCAGCTCCGTTTCCAGCGGCTCGACCGACAGGCAGTTCGACTTGACCGAGCAATCGCCGCAGCCTTCGCACACCGCGTCGTTGATGAACGCGCGGCGTGCCGGATCGACCAGCGTGCCGCGCTTGCGGCGGCGGCGCTTTTCCGTCGCGCAGGTCTGGTCGTAGATCAGCACGCTGGTGCCTTGCACCTCGCGCAGCTCGCGCTGGATGGCGTCGAGACGGTCGCGGTGATGCACCGTTACACCTTCGGGCAGCTTGACGGCAGCGTTGTACTTCTCGGGCTCGTCCGTGACGATGACGATGCGCGACGTCCCTTCGGCATGCACCTGCGCGGCAATCTGCGGCACGGAGAGCGGGCCGTCGACCGGCTGGCCGCCCGTCATGGCCACGGCGTCGTTGTAGAGGATCTTGTAGGTGATGTTCACCTTGGCTGCAATCGACGCGCGAATCGCCAGCAGGCCAGAGTGGTAATACGTGCCGTCGCCCAGGTTGGCGAACACGTGCTGGTCGCCCGAGAACGGCATCTGGCCGATCCACGCCACACCTTCGCCGCCCATCTGGCTGAAGGTGTCGGTGCGGCGGTCCATCCACACGGTCATGTAGTGGCAGCCGATGCCGGCCAGCGCGCGCGAGCCTTCCGGCACGTTGGTCGACGTGTTGTGCGGACAACCCGAGCAGAACCACGGCTTGCGCTCGGCGGTGACGCGCGGGCGGGCGAGCGCCTTCTCCTTGGCGTCGATGATGGCGATGCGCGAGGCAATGCGCGCGCGCACGTCTGACGGCAACTCGAACTTTTCCAGACGCGTGGCGATGGCGCGGGCGATCAGGGCAGGCGACAGCTCGTAGTGCGCCGGCAGCAGCCAATTGGCCATCGGCACCGACCATTCGCCGCCGGCGTTGTCCTTTTCGTCAAACTTGCCGTACACGCGCGGACGCACGTCGTCGCGGTAGTTGTACAGCTCTTCCTTGAGTTGGTATTCGAGGATCTGGCGCTTCTCTTCCACCACCAGGATCTCTTGCAGGCCCTCGGCAAAGGCGCGCGCGCCGTGTGCTTCCAGCGGCCATACACAGCCGACCTTGTACAGGCGAATGCCGATGCGGCGGCAGGTGTCCTCATCAAGGCCGAGGTCGACCAGCGCTTGACGTACGTCGAGGTACGCCTTGCCGGCGGTCATGATGCCGAAGCGCGCCTGCGGCGAATCGAGCACCACGCGGTCGAGCTTGTTGGCCCGCACGTACGACAGGCCGGCGTACCACTTGTAGTCGAGCAGGCGGGCTTCCTGCACCAGCGGCGGATCGGGCCAGCGGATGTTCAGGCCGCCCTGCGGCATGGCGAAATCTTCGGGCAGGATGATCTGCGCGCGATGCGGATCGACGTCCACCGAGGCGGACGATTCCACCACGTCCGTCACGCACTTCATCGACACCCACAGGCCGGAGTAGCGGCTCATCGCCCAGCCGTGCAGGCCGTAGTCGAGATATTCCTGCACGTTGGACGGATACAGCACCGGAATGCCGGCCGCCTTGAAGACGTGCTCGGACTGGTGCGCCAGCGTGGAGGACTTGGCTGCGTGATCGTCACCGGCCAGCACCAGCACCCCGCCATGCGCCGACGAACCGGCCGAGTTGGCGTGCTTGAACACGTCGATCGTGCGGTCCACGCCCGGCCCCTTGCCGTACCACATGCCGAACACGCCGCTGAACTTGGCGCTCGGATACAGATTGACCTGCTGCGAGCCCCAGACCGCCGTGGCGGCCAGGTCTTCGTTGAGCCCCGCCTGGAAGACGATGTTGTGCCCGGCCAGATGCTTCTTGGCCTTCCACAGCGCCTGGTCCAGCGCCCCCAGCGGCGAGCCGCGGTAGCCGGAAATGAAGCCCGCAGTATTCAGCCCAGCGGCGCGGTCACGCTCCTGCTGCAGCATTGGCAGACGCACCAGTGCCTGCGTGCCGCTGATGTAGATGCGGCCACGCTCGAGCGTGTACTTGTCGTCCAGGGAAACGGTTTCGAGCGCGCGTCGTAGCGCGTCGTTCAGAGGGGCATTCATGCGTGCTCCGTGTGGGTGTGCCGGGATCACCGACAGCAGGTCTCTTTTGGTGCCGCCTGCGCCGCTTCTTGTGGAAACTGGCAGACAGCCGTAAGTCGAGGCATCGTAGCATCGCGTGACATTCCGGACACCGTGCAACGCAGCAAGAATGGGGGTGGGTTTTCCCTTGGTTGTGGTGTCCGATGCACGCATGCGCCGCGTCGCACGGGGCGGTTGCACCGGTTGTGCGGTGCATGCAACGTTTGCGAAAAAGCCATGCAGGCAAGAGCCGCGCTGGTGAATCAGCCGGCTACGCCCTCGATCACGTCGCGTATGCGCAGGGCCAATCCGTCCATCGCTTCGGCCGGCACGTTGCCGTAGCCGAGCACGAGGCCGTTGTATTGCGCGGTCAGCGTGCCCGGCAGGCAGAAGCGCGACAGCGGCCGCAACACCATTCCGTGCGCACGGGCGGCGCGGCTGACTTCGGTGTCGGGCACCGGGGCGTCGAGCCGCGCGGAAAGATGCATGCCGCCCGCGCCGCCCGATACGGTGACGATGCCATCAAGGTGACGCTCGATCGCGGCCTGCAGCGCATCGCGGCGCTCGCCATAGAGGCGACGCATGCGCCTAAGGTGCCGCGTGAAATGTCCCGCCTCGATGAACTCGGCCAGCGCGAGCTGCTCAGCCACGCGCCCGCGCAGCATCAGCGCACCGGCCGTCTTCTTCAGCGCGGGCACCAGCGCAGGTGGCACCACCATATAGCCGAGGCGCAGCGCCGGGAACAGCATCTTGCTGAACGTGCCGAGATAGATGACCGGCGCATTCTCAGTCAGGCCCTGCACGGCGGATAGCGGCGCACCCGTGCGGCGGAACTCGCTGTCGTAGTCGTCTTCGATGATCCACGCGCCGGCAGCGCGCGCGTGCTGGATCAGCGCAAGGCGGCGCTCCAGGCTCATCACCGCGCCCAGCGGGTATTGGTGCGACGGCGTGATGTAGATGAGCTTGGGCGGCGTGTCGCGCCAGTCCTCCTCGCGCGGGGCGAGGCCATCGGCGTCGACGCTGATCGGTACCAGGCGCATGTCGGCGGCCTGCAAGGCGGCGCGCGCTCCGTAGTACCCGGGGTTCTCGATCCATGCGGTGTCGCCCGCATCGGCGAGCGTGCGGGCGCACATGTCGAGGCTGTTCTGCGTGCCATCGGTAATGAACACCTGCGTCGCGTCGCAGCGCACGCCGCGCGAAACGCGCAGGTATTCGGCCACGGCCTGACGCAGGGCGACATTGCCTTCGACCGGGCCGTAGCCCATCTGCCCGGGACCGATGCGGCGCCATCCGCGCTCCATGCAACGGCGCCATTGCGCCAGCGGGAATTCATCCAGCGCAGGCGTGCCGGGCAGGAAGGGCAGCAGGTCGTCCATGTCGCCGCGCGGGCGTTCCAGATCTTTTACGCGGTGCGACAGCGCAGGCGCGGCTTCGGGCGCCTGCGCAGGCGTCTGCTGCAGGCCAACGCGCGCCACCACCGTGCCTTGCCGCCGGCTCAGTACGAAGCCCTCCGTGGCGAGCTGCTCGTAGGCGTAGAGCACCGAGTTGCGCGCGATACCGAGTTCTTCGGCCAGCGTGCGCGATGGCGCGAGGCGCGTGCCTTCCTCGATCTGTCCGCTCAGGATGGCCGCCCGCAGGCAGGCATACAGCCGATGCTGCTGCGAGGCGCGTGCCACGCCTTCGCGGTGCATTGCGGTGCGTTCGTAGTTCGACAGCAGGACGCCGTAGTCCATCGTGGCTCCAATACTTTCCATTTTGATGGGTCTACTCATGGTGCCACGGTTTTTCTATCGTCGGCACATCGATACAAGATTCGGAGCCTCGCATGTCCACCACGGAATCCACATCGCCCACTGCACGCACCCGCGTGCGCCGCGTCGCGCACCGCGGCCACTACGACCGCACCACGCTGCACGCCATCCTCGACGAGGCTTACGTCTGCCACATCGCCTTCGCCGACGAGCATGGTGTGCACTGCATCCCGACCGCGTGCTGGCGCGAGGGCGGTCATCTCTACATCCACGGTTCCAACGGCAGCCGCATGCTCAAGCTGGCAGGCAGCGGGGCGCAGGTCTGCGTGACCATCACGCACATCGACGGCCTGGTGCTGGCGCGCTCGGCGTTCAACCATTCCATGAATTACCGCTCGGCCGTCATCTACGGTGCGTTCGAAGTTGTGCCCGATGCGCAGAAAGCTGGGGTGCTCGATACCTTCATGGAAGTGCTCGCGCCTGGCCGTTCGCGACAGGCGCGGCCCGGCAATGCCAAGGAACTCGCTGCCACGACCGTGCTGCGCATTCCGCTGGATGAAGCGGCGTGCAAAGTGCGCACGGGCGGGCCGAAGGATGATGCTGAAGACCTTGACTTGCCTGTGTGGGCTGGGGTGCTGCCGATGGCGCTGTTGCCGTTGCCGCCGGTGGTGGAGGCCGCGCCGGCGGGTACGCCTGACTATGTGCAGGAGTGGAGGGATAGTACGCGGGTGCCGGTGGGGGATGTGGTGATGTCGTGATGTCGTGAGGGGGCGGGGTAGTCGTTGGTTTTGGTTTTGGTTTTGGTTTGGTCTTGGTGGTGCATCCCTTGTTTCATCCCCTGCCGGGGCTGACTCACTTTCTTTGGTCTTGCCCAAAGAAAAGTAAGCAAAAGAAAGGCGCGCCCGAGATGGCGAAAGACTCCTTCAATTTCCGTAACCGGGTGGAGGCGGGGAAAACTCGCTGCGCTCAGACAGTTCCCCGCCTTTTTCCCGCCCGCTTACGAAAATTGAAGGCGCCATCTAGGGCAGGAAAGTCAAAGGACAAAAGCCACACCCTCTGGGCACAAGCCCAAACGACAAGGCCAACCTCACGATGGGGTTGGCCTTTCTCTTTTGACGTTGAGCCCTTGATGGCGCCTTGAATTTTTGTGAGCGGGCGGATCAAGGAAGGAGGCCTGTCTGAGCGCAGCGAGTTTGCCTCCTTCCCCGCACGGTCACACAAATTCAAGGGATGGGTCGCCATCTCGGGCGCGCCTTTCCTTTGCTTACTTTTCTTTGGGCAAGACCAAAGAAAGTGAGTCAGCCCCGGCAGGGGATGAAACAGGAGATGCACCAAAGCCCAAAAACAAAAAACCTCAGTGCACCAACTGATTAATCTCAATAATCGGCATCAACACCGCCAACACAATCAGCAACACCACCACACCCATCGTCAAAATCAGCGCCGGCTCCAGCAAGCCAGTAAGGAACAACGTCCGACGCTCCAGTTCTTGCGCTTCTCCTTGCGCAGCCCGCTCCAACATCGCAGGCAGATTCCCCGTCGCCTCACCCGAGCGGATCAGGTGCACCAGCACAGGCGGAAACTGGTTCTGCGCCGCCAACGCCCGCGCCAGCGAAGTCCCTTCGCGCACGCGCGTGGACGCATCTTCCACGTTGGTCTTGAGCGCAACGTTGTTCAACGTTTCACCCGCAGCCTGCAACCCACGCAGAATCGGCACACCGGCACTGGTCAGAATCGCCAGCGTGCTCGCAAACCGCGCGGTGTTGTAGCCGCGAACGAGCTTGCCGAACAGCGGCGCAGTCAGCAGCCACTTGTGCCACGACAACCGCAACGCCGGCTGTTTGAGCAGATTGCGGATTAGCACGCCGATCGCCACCAGCACGATCGCCGCCAGCCAGCCCCAGTTCCGCACAAAGTCCGACAGCCACAGCATGATGATCGTGAGCGTCGGCAGCTTCTGCTTGGTGTTGGCAAATACGCTGACCACCTGCGGCACCACGTACGACAGCAGAAAGATCACAATCGCAAACGCCACCACCGTGACGATGGCCGGGTACGTGAAGGCCAGCTTGATCTTGGAGGTGAGCGCGTTGCGGCTTTCGATGTAGTCGGCCAGGCGTGACAGCACGAGCCCGAGGTTGCCCGAGTGCTCCCCCGCTGATACGAGGGCACGGTAGATGTCGGGAAAATCCTTCGGATGCTGCGCCAGCGCCACCGACAACGAGCTGCCGCCCAGCACTTCCGCGCGGATGGCGGCGAGCAGTTCACCGACGTACGCGCGTTCGGCCTGATCAGCCAGCGCGGCCAGCGCCTCATCGAGCGGCAGGCCCGCCACCAGCAGGCTGGCGAGCTGGCGCGTGACGAGCGCGTTTTCCTGCGCCGATAGCCGCTTGCCGAAGGTGGACCCGCTGCGCTTCGTGGCCTGCGCGCCCAGCGCGTCGACCAGCAGCGGCGTCAGCCCGCGTGCGCGCAGCAGCGTGCGCGCCTGGCGTGCGCTGTCGGCTTCGATGACACCCTTGTCGGTCTTGCCGGTGGCGTCGGCGGCTTCGTAGCGGAAGGCTGGCATGCGCTATTCGTTTATTCGCGCCTTAGTCGCGTGTGACACGCAGCACTTCTTCCAGCGACGTGGCGCCGGTGTCGATCCAGCGCTGTGCATCCAAGCGCATCGTCTGCATGCCCTGGCCGATGGCGAACGCCTTGATCTCGGATTCAGCGGCCTGGCGGTGGATCATCGTCTGGATTTCGGGCGTGACGGTCAGCAGTTCGTACACGCCGGTCCGGCCCTGGTAGCCAGAGTTGCTGCAACGCTCGCAACCGACGTGATGCCACACCGATTTGCGTGCCGGCGTGGCCGGTGCCACACCATCGGCCACGGGCGTGCCGGCCACGGCTTCCACTTCCGCAGGCGTGAGTTCGAGCACTTCTTCGCGGCGGCAATGCACGCACAGGCGGCGTACCAGCCGCTGCGCCAGCACACCCAGCAGCGATGAAGACAGCAGGAACGGCTCGATCCCCATGTCGATCAAGCGCGTCACGGCGGATGCGGAATCATTCGTGTGCAGCGTCGCCAGCACCAGGTGGCCCGTCAACGAGGCCTGCACGGCGATCTGCGCGGTTTCCAGGTCGCGGATTTCCCCGATCATCACCACGTCCGGGTCCTGGCGCAGGATGGCGCGCAGGGCCTTGGCGAACGTCATGTCGATCTTTGGGTTGACCTGCGTCTGGCCAATGCCGTCGAGGTCGTATTCGATCGGATCTTCCACCGTCATGATGTTGGTGGACGCCGCGTCGAGCCGCGACAGCGCCGCATACAGCGTGGTCGTCTTGCCCGAACCCGTGGGGCCGGTGACGAGCACGATGCCGTGCGGCTGGTTGATCAGGTGGTCGAAGCGCGCCAGGGTGCCGGCGCCCATGCCGAGCTTGCCGAGGTCGAGCCGGCCGGCTTCCTTGTCGAGCAGACGCAGCACGGCGCGCTCGCCGTGGCCGGTGGGCAGGGTGCTCACACGCACGTCCACCGGGCGACCGCCCACGCGCAGCGTGATGCGGCCGTCCTGCGGCAGGCGTTTCTCGGCAATGTCGAGCTGCGCCATGATCTTGATGCGCGAAATCAGCGCGCCGTGCAGCGCTTTCTTCGGGCGCACCACGTCGCGCAGCGTCCCATCGACGCGAAAGCGCACGACGGATGCATTCTCGAACGGCTCGATGTGGATATCCGAGGCGCCTTCGCGCGCGGCCTGCGTGAGCAGCGCGTTGATCATGCGGATGATCGGCGCGTCGTCTTCGGATTCGAGCAGGTCTTCCACGGCCGGAATGTCCTGCATCAGGCGCGAGAGGTCGACTTCGCCCTCCACTTCACCCACGACCTGGGCCGCGCTGCCGTCTTGCGCGTTGTAGGCCGTCTGCGTGGCCGTGGATAGCGCCGCCGCGTCGAGCGTCACCAGATGCAGCGACCCGAACACGCGGCCGAGTTCGGCCAGCGCCGTGCGCGAGGTTTCGGGGCAGACCCACACCTCCAGCGTGTCGACGTCCTGGCGGGCGACGAGCAACCTGGCGTCGCGCGCAAACGCATACGGCACCAGCCGCACGGCCGACTGCGAGGGCGGCTCGAGCGTGCTGACGTCGGTGGTGGAAGCGTGTGTTGCCATGGTTCGTTGTCCGTTGTCAGCCGCCATTACGCGGCGCGTTGCCGTCGTAGCCGCCCGAGGTGGGCGCGGCGAAGTTCTGCAGGCGCGGCTGGCTGCGCGTGGTGCCTTGCGGCATCGGCATCGGGGCGCCCGGGGGCACCTGCGTACCGGCCGGGCCCTTCGGCACGATCGACACGTCGCCGTAGTTTTCAGCCGGGCGCATGGCGTTGGGCGCGGGCAGCACCGGTGTGTCCTTGTCCGACGTGGTCGGCAGCATGTTTGGCGAGACAAAGCCCTGCTGCGTGTCGCGCATGTAGTTGTAGCGGTTGTCCGACAGCGTGCCGGTCGCATCGGCCGTACGCAGGATGATCGGACGCAGGAACACCAGCAGGTTGGTCTTCACACGCGTCTTGTTCTCCGAGCGGAACAGCGCACCCAGGATGGGGATGTCGCCCAGGCCCGGCACCTTCTGCTCGCCGTCCTGGTAGTTGTCTTCCAGCAGTCCGCCCAGCACGACGACCTGGCCGTCGTTGGCCAGCACGTTGGTCTCGATCGAGCGCACGTTGGTGGTCGGGCCCTGCGTGGCATTCTGCGTGCCCGGCACCACGGCCGACGACTCCTGGAAGATCTGCATCTTCACCAGCCCGCCATCGGTGATCTGCGGCTTGACGCGCAGCGTGATGCCGACGTCCTTGCGGTCAAAGGTCTGGAACGGCGTGACCGAAGCCGCGCCGCCGGTCTGCGCATATGAGCCGGTCGTGATCGGCACGTTCTGGCCGATCAGGATCTTGGCCTCTTCGTTGTCGAGCGTAATCAGGTTGGGCGTGGACAGCACGTTGACCGAACCGTCCGAACCCAGCGCGCTGAGGATGGCGCCCAAACCGCTGCCCCTGTTGAACACCCCGAAGTTGCCGCCGTTGAGCTGGCCAACGCTGTTTGAGAGCGTGCCGATGGCAGTCTGCGCGGCCGTACTGCCGATGCCGCCGCTGGTGATGGTGGCAATCGTGCCCGCGAGGTTGATCAGGTTATTGGCGCCGGAGCCGAAGTTGGTGCCACCGCCAAAAAAGGTGGTCGGCCCGCCCGCGCCGGCCATCCATTGGATGCCCAACTGCGAAGCCTTGGTGGCCGTCACTTCCACGATCATCGATTCGATATAGACCTGCGCGCGGCGCGCGTCGAGGTCGTCGATCACGGCGCGCAGGTTGCGATAGACCGGCTCGCTGGCGGTGATGATGAGCGCATTGGTGGCCGGATCGGCCTGGATGATGCCGCCGGTGGTCGGCGTGTTGTTCTGCCCGAACGAGGCGCGGAACGACGAGCTGCCGCTGCCCGAGCCGCTGCCCGAACCCGAGCTGCTGCCGTAGTTGGTGTTCTGCGTGTTCTGGTTCTGCAGGTTGCTCACGCCGCCGGCCGGCTGCGAAGTCGCGCCTTGCGCGGCGCTCTGGCCGCCCGGCCCGGTCGATGCGGAGGCCGACAGCGTGGCATCGGCCGCCACGATCGCGCGCAGCGTCGTCGCCAGCTGCACCGCGTTGGCATTCTTGAGCGGCACCACCCAGATGTTGCCCGGCCGTGCATTCGGCACATCGAGCTTGGCGATCAGTTGTTTGGCCTGTGCCAGACGTGCCGCACTCGACGCGCGCACCATCACGCTATTCGAACGCGGCTCTGCCACGACCGACGTACGCAGGCTTGGGTCCGACAGCGCCGCGCCGGCACCGGCCGCGCCGCCTGCACCACCGGCCGACGGATCGAGCAGCTTTTGCAGCGTGGCCGCCACGTCGATGGCCACGGCGTTCTTCAGCGGAATCAGTTCGGTCTCGCCGGCCACGGGCGTGTCGATCGACGCGATGATGCGGCCGATGCGGCGCAGGTTGTCGGCGTAATCGGTAATGACGAGCGTGTTGTTGGCCGGGTACGCGGTGATCGTGTTGTTGGGCGCGATCATTGGACGCAGCACCGGCACCAGGTTGTTGGCCGATTCGTGCTGCAGGCGGAAGACCTGCGTGACGACCTGCTCGCCGCCGCGCGCGCCTGCCGCGCCCACGCTGGTGGGCGAGCCTTGCAGCTTGGCGTCGGCTTCCGGCACGACCTTGGTGAAACCGTTGCCCTCGACAATCGCGTAGCCCTGCATGCGCAGGATCGAGCCCAGCGATTCGAGCGCCTGCGAGCGCGTCACTGGCTTTTCGGTGACGAGGTTGACGGTGCCCTTCACGCGCGGGTCGACGATGAAGTTCTTGCCGGTGGCCTGGCCGACGGCCCTGACCACCGATTCCAGATCCGCGTTGACGAAATTCAGCGAGACCTCCTCCCCCGGGTTGCCGGCGGCCCCGTTCTGGGAGGATGCCGCGCCCGGTGGGGCGGCAAAGACTGGCATCGAGCCGGCCACCATTGTTGCGCAGCATGCCAGGACGATGGCGCGAACGGTGAGTCGGGAAGAGGCGTTGTACATGGTCTCGTTCATGGTTGTCGGCACGCTGGCTCGCGCGCCGGCTTGAGGATCAAAAGCGGAGTCGATGGTGCGACCCGTCGCGCGGGCCCAGCAGACTCAACAGGCCAATCAATTGCGGTTCCGACTCCGGGGTAGCACTCGCCACCCCGTCAAAATGCGCGCCCTGGCCAAGGGTGCCCTGGCCCTGCAGAGTGAGCGGCCCGGCCAGTGTCGACAGCGACAACTGCATCGGCGCACCGCTCACGCCGCCAAACGACACCACCGCCTGGTAACTGCCCAGCGGCCGCACCCGGCTGAGGCTGGATGATACCTGCTCGAGCGTGACAGTCAGCGCGCCCTGGGCGGTGTTTGGCTGGCCCTTTCCGCTGCCGAATTGGCCCGAGAGCGGCGTCCACTGCGCCCGCAGCCGGCCATCCAGCTTGAGCGTGTTGAACGGCGCGCCTACGCCTTCCAGTAACGATGCCGGCAGCGCGACTGCGCCAGCCTCTGCTTCCCAATGCCCCGGCGAGACCGTCAGCGTGACCGGCTTTTCCAGCGCGCGATCGTGCTCGAGGTGCGTGCGCAGTGTGCCGGTCAGCAGCGGCAGCACGTCGATCGACCACGACAGCCGGCCGGGCAGCACGGTCGCATCGGCGCCGCCGTTGCCGGCGGTCAGCGCAAGCGTTGCACTGCCGTGCCAGATACTGCCCTGGCTGTCGGCCAGCAAAACACGGTGGCCCGTGGCTGCGGCGATGCGCTCCGCCGCCCACGCGGCCGGATACTGTGCCACCACGGTCACGCCCACGGCCAGCAGCGCCACGCCACACCACAGCACACGCCAGCAGAGGCCCGTGCGCTGGTCCGGCCCGGCACGGCGGCGCAGGCGCAGCGGCGGCAGCGATTCAATCCCCATCGGCACGATCGGACCCGTCAGCGGCCTGTGGCGGCGGGGCCTTGCAGCGTCGCCGTCACGTTGACCAGGGCCGTCGCGCCCACGTACTTGATGTTCGTGTCGATCACCTTCATGCGCTGGGCCTGCCGCACCTCCTGCAGCCATTCGGCGACAGCGCCAAAGGGCACCTTGTCCAGTTGCACCTGCACGCTCTCGCCTGACATCGCCATGCGCGTGGCCTTCAGGCCGTGGTTGGTGAGGCTCGTGTTGAGTGCCTGCTGCAGTTCCGCACCGCGCGGCACCGGCGCGGCGGCAATGGCAGACAGGCCGCGCGCTTCCTGGCCCAGCGTTTCCATCTCGGCGAGTTGGCTGCGCATTTGCGGCAGGGCTTTCTCGATGCGGCGCTGGCCTTCGAAGGCCGGCTCCCACAGCACGAGGTAGACGATCACCAACAGCAGCACCACGCCGCCACCGGCCAGGATGCGGCGTTCGCGCGGTTCGCGCTGCATCCAGAACGTCGTGGCCGCGTCGCGCACCGAGTCCGGCACGCCTATGCGCGGCAGGCGGCGGGATGCCGGTCGGGAAGAAGAGGGGGAGGAAGTCGCCATGGAGGAATCGTTATTGGGCGATGGAGACCGTCCAGCGCGAGCCCGGTACGGTCGCCTCGGCACCGCGCGGGGCCTCGGCGGTGTCCATGTTCAGGCCGACATTGCGGGCCGCGGTGCGCAGGCTGGCGGTGTCGGTGCCGTCCTTGAGTGTGACCGTGAGCGCGCGGCCGTGGTAATCGAGCGCGAGAAGCGCATCGGGCGCGAGACCGGTGGCGGCCTGGGCAAAGCGATCGGCCAGCGGCAGGAAGTCTTCCGGAGCCGACTTGCCGGCGGCCAGGCGTAGCTGCTCGACCTGGCGGCGCATCTGCGCGGGCGGATCGAGGATCACCGGCGTATTCGGGAAGGCTGTCTGCAACTGCGTGCGCATGGCGGTATCGAGCCGCTTCTGCTCGGCGCGCAGCGTGAGCCAGCGCGCGTTCATGCCGATGAGCTGCACGACCACCAGCAGCACGGCCAGTGCGATCGGCAGGCGCCAGAGGCTCCAGTCCATGCCGGCCACGCCGCCGCGTGCAAAGTCAAACTGACAAAGATCGGCTTCGCCTGAAGCGAGGGCGTCGCGTGCGCCGGCCGCCCAGGTGGACCAGTCCAGCGTGGCGGTGGCGGGGTCGGTCGACAGGCCGGGCGCCAACTCGCGCAGCGCGGGCGACACCATCAGCGTGGCCGGCGTGGGTGCAATCCCCAGCCAGTTGCCGACGTTGGCCGGCAGCACGCGCAGGCCGTAGCCCTCGGCGCGGCCGGTGCGTACGGTGATGTCGATGGCGACAGGCGCGTCCGGGTCGGACGGTGGCGCTGCGTCGAGCGCGATGGTTGCTGGGGCGACCGCCGCAACGGCTTCAGCCACGGGCATTTCGACAACAGGTTCAGCAGAAGCATCGAGCGACGGCTCCGCACGTTCGACCGCGTTTGTCGGTTCTGCAGCCAGCGCTGCGGCTGCGGCAGGCGTTTCAAACGGCAGGCAAAGCTGCGCAGGCAGCAGATGGCAGGTGCGGTGCTTGTGGCCGGCAAAGGTATCGAGGATGAAGCGGACCCACGCGCGGTCGGCAATCATCAATGCGCGCGATTGTGGCTCGCGGGGTGCACGCCAGCCACGGGCCGGGGCATCCCCCAGGCGCGGGCCGAGGGCGATATGGCATTGCTGCGCGTCCTGCACGAGGCGTTCTTCCACCAGGTTTGGCAGGGCCAGACGCAGTTTGGGCAGCGCCAGCGGCGGCACGTTGGCCGGCACCAGCAACACATCGGCGGCGGGCAGCAGGAGGACCAGCCGATCGGCCGCGGGCAGTTCGTCGGTGCGCGACGTGCCTTCGCGCTGAACGCGTTGGGTCCCAAGCGCGCCTTCTTCACGCACCAGCGCGAACGGCACGGAGGCAAGCGCGCCCGTCGACCAGCGTTCGGGCGATTGAATGGGCCGGTGCGGCAGGCGCACGTACAGGGAGGTCGTCAAACCGCTCCTCTATTGATCTTGAGAGTGTGAATGCGAACTGCCAACGGAAGCGCCGGATTGCGCAAGACCCGCGATGCTGAACGATGCGGATGACAATACGGCGAAGGCCAGGGTCTGTCTACAGGCGGCGCGTACGCACGCGGAGGGGTGTTGCGCCGCCGTCATGACGGAATCTCGTCAATGCGGCGGACCCACACGATGCGGGTCGCGTTATTGTTGATGGGATCGCCACGTGAAACAAGCGCCACTTCCCCGATCCGGGCGCGCTCGTGGCGGGCCATGCCGTAGACGAGGAAATAGTGGGTCTGCACGTCCAGCAGGTTGGCCGCTGCGGTGGTGTCAACCCCCGGCGCGATGCCGCGCAACTGGTTGGTGACGTCGCCGATGTTGCGGAAGTACGCGCGGTCGCGCGCCTGCACCAGCGAGCGGGCGCGGTCCAGGCTCAGGTTCGGGATGACGGCGGCCAGCACTTCGGCGCTGGCCGTGTTGGCGTTGATCTGCGTGCGGGTGGGGAGCACGATCACGTAGGGGCGCAGCTTGGCGACCATGTCCGCCGTGTAGCCCGGGATCGTCAGCAGGCTGGCCACGTCGTCGAGCGGTCGCGGGCCGTTGCTGTTGCTGCCGCCGCTCCCGCCCCCGCCGCTGTCTTCGCCGCCTTGCTGACCGCCCTGCATGCCCTCGATCGACTGGAAGCCGCCCAACATTTGCGCGAGGTACGTCGCCGTGACATTGGCCAGGCTCGGGTCGATGTTGAGCGACTGCAGCAGCAGGCCGTAGGCCTTGATGGCGTTCTTGTCGCGGCCGGTAATGATCATGCGGCCGCCCAGCGTCCGCGCTATCAGCAGGTTCATCAGGTTGAAGCGCGCCTGGGCATCGAAGATCCGGCCCGACAGGTAGGACTCTTCGCCGGCCGTGTCCGTGCGCAGCGAGCTGCCGAGAAAGTCCGACAGCTTGGTTTCCTGGATCGGCACGGCCCAGATTTCGCCCAGGTGGTCTACCGCCCCGGTGCGGCGCTGGTCGTCGCGCAGGATGAGGCGCGCCCAGTCGATGCCCGCCCGCGCGATCCACGTGGCCTGTGCTTTCAGGCGCTGGTTTTCCACCGCGCGGATCTCCACCTGCTGGCGCCACAGCATGCCCGACACGATCACCACGGCCAGCGTGACGACGAGCAGCGCTGTAATGATGGCCGCGCCGCGCTGGCGCCCGGGCTGCGGATGACGTTGAGACAATCGACGGGAGCATCGCGCCATGTCAAAGCCCCGTCATGCAGATGCGCGTGAAGCGCTGCGGCGCGCCCTGCGGCGTCATGCGCACGAGCAATGCCAGTTCCACCGCGCGCACCGAGGCGGCCGGCACCACCACGCCGGGGCTGTTGGCCGAGGGCGCCGACGCGCTGGGCGTGGAAGCCGACGGCAAGCCGGTGAGGGTGGTGGTGTTGCTGCCGGCCGGGAACAGTGCCGCCGACAGCGCGCCCGTGCTGTCCATCCAGCCGCCGGGTTCGATCCAGGCGCGGGCGCTGATGCTGTCAACGTTGGCGGCGAGCAGGTAGCGCGCGGCACCCACACCGCCCTGGCGCAGGTTGTCCATCGCATTGCGCAGGTCGCCGCGGTTGGTGATCGGTTGAGTCTGGAGGCGTTCGAGCCGGCCGTCGACGATGCGGTAGAGCACCACCTGCCACGCGGGCGGCTGGCCGCTGTCGCTCTCCCCGCGTCGGTCGCGCACCATCAGCACGCGGTTGGCGTCCACCTCCACCGGTGAGCGCGACAGCGTGTTCGGATCGGCCAGTTGGGTGCAATCGGCATCGAACTGGGCGTAGGCGGTCTTGAGTGCTTCGATGCGTTCATCGCGTTGGGCCAGCGCCTCGTGCGTGCGGGTCATGCTGTCGAGCCCGCGCCAGGCGATCACGGCCAGAATGGCCAGCAGCGTGATCGCCACCAGCAGTTCGAGCAGGGTGAAGCCGCGCGTGCCGATGTTCGCGGAACGATTAGAAGACATTGCGCGCATCGTTCGGCAACAGAGTCACGAGCCACGCCAGTCGCACGGATTTGGACGCATCCGGATAGACGGCGACCTCCACCCGACGAAACACTGGATTGGGCGTGGTTGCGATGGTCTCTTCGCACCACAGTTGGGTATCGCCCTGCGGGCAGGCGAAGCCGCGCGCGCCGGGGTCTGGGAAGACGCGTGCGAGGCGCAGGTTTGCCAGGTGGTTCTCGGCGCTCCAGGTGGCGATCATGCGCGTCTGCAGCGAATCGCTGGCGGTGGTCATGCTGCCCATGGCGCGCATGGTGGCGGTGAGCGCCACGGCCACGATGGTCAGCGCCACCAGCACTTCGAGCAAGGTGAAGCCGCGCGTGCGCGTGGGACGATGGCTGCGCGTCATTGCGTTTGCATCTCCGTCAGCACGCGGGGGCCGCCGTCGGATACCACGTCGACGCGCGATCCTTGCGAGGTCAGCGCCACGCGCCACGGCAAGCCGATCGCCTCGCGGCCGAACACGAGGCGCTGCGGTGCGCCCGGGACCGCAGCGGCACCGGCGACGATCTGTACGTTGTCCATGCCTTGGCGCCAGTGGCCCGGCGCGAGCACGTCGCGCGTGAGCAGGCGCCAGCGGTTGGGGGTCGATTCGTAGAAGCGCCAGCCCTGCGCATCGCCTTCCCACGCCACAGGGCGCGACGTGAGCTGCGCCTCTTCCTGAGCCAGTTCGATCAGGCGGGCGAGCTTTTGCGCGTCATCGACCAGTTGCGAGCGCGGGTTGGGCGTGGCGTTCACGGCCACCACGGCCAGCACGATGCCGATGATGACCACCACCACCAGCAACTCCAGCAGCGTAAAGCCGCGAGGGTGCTGGTGGCGGCGTGATTGGCCGAACATGGTGCGAGGGTGGCTGAGGCGACTGCGGCGGCTCAGTTGTCCCAGTTGCCGATATCGGCGTCATTGCCCGTGCCGCCGGCCTGGCCGTCGGCGCCGAAGCTGAAGACGTCCACTTCACCGCGCACGCCTGGGTTCAGATATTGGTACGGATGGCCCCACGGGTCTTTGGGCAGGCGTTCCAGATAGCCGCCGCCTTTCCAGTTGTTGGGGATCGGCTCAGTGGTCGGCTTGGTGACCAGCGCGCTGATGCCCTGCTCGGTCGTCGGGTAGCGGCCGTTGTCCAGGCGATAGAGCTTGAGCGCCTGCGAAATGGAAGCGATGTCCTGCTTGGCGGCGATGATGCGCGCCTCGTCGGGGCGGCTCATGATCTTCGGCACCACCAGCGCGGCGAGGATGCCCAGGATCACCACCACCACCATGATTTCGATCAGGGTGAAGCCACGCGCTGCGTGTCGGGCGAGGGCGCGCTGGTGGAAGGAGGAGCGAAGTTGGCCTTGCATCATGGCGACAGAGTTGGCAATTAGGGTGAGAGACACAGTATATCCGTGACATATGACCATATATTGCGTGGCGGGGTCATGCTGCGTTGGCGCTAGAGCCGCCCCTCCAAGCTGTTCACCGAACCGGCATGAAGGGCGGATAGAATCGGCGTATTCCTACGGTGCCTCGCCCATTTCATGAACGCTCGACAGTCGTCCCGCCTGCTCAGCTTTGTACTGTTTGCTGCCCTGTGTGCGCTGCTGACGCACTGGGTGCTCACGCTGTCGTCGCTGCGCTCGCTGGGCGCGCCGCGTGAGGCGCGCGTGGCGCAGACCGATGCCCTGGAGACCGGCGCCGCCGTCACGCTCTTCGGCGGTGGCCCGCAGAACGGTCCGCGCGATGTGCAGGTAATGGGCGTGGTGGCCGATCTGGCAGATGGTTCCGGGGCAGCCATCGTGTCGGTGGACGGTGGCGCACCGCAGGCCGTGCGCGCCGGCAAGTCGTTGTCGTCCAATATCAAGCTGGTGGAAATCAAGGCACGCTCGGTGGTGATCGAGCGCAACGGCGCGCGCCAGGAGATTCCGCTGCCGGCGAGCGCCTTGGGGGGGGGGTCGCCGGCCAATCGCAATGCACCGGCGATGCCGCTGCCGCCTGCAGGCGCCGCAGCTCCGCTATCGACGCCCGCCATGCCACCAGCGCCGCCGGTTGCCAACAATCCGGCCAATACCTCCATGCCGGGCGCCATGCTGCCCATTGCACCAGCGCAGATCAACACGGGTGAGGAGCCTACCAGCCAGGGCGGCGGCATTGTCGGCCCTCGCCACCGCGCAGCGGCCGCCGCACGCAAGGGCGACACCCCCCAGCCGGGCGCCGACCAATAGGCATGTCGCGTCTGATGCGGCTCGCCAGGCGTTGGCGGGCGCATATTACAGCGGGTGTCATTGGGGTAACAGCGTGTAAAAGCGGGCAACGCGCCGGCATTGTCGGGTTCTAATCCGCTACACAGTCCATGTGAAAAGGAGCTGACCATGACCAACAAACGTGCTGTCCAAGCCTTCCTCGCCACCTCGGCCCTGTTCCTGGCCATGTCGGGCATGAACGCCCGCGCTCAGGATGCCAGTGCCCCCGCCGCCAGCGCACAGGCGCCGGCCACCGCCACGGTACCGGCCGCGCCGCAACCTGACGCCCGCGCAGGCAAGCCCGGCCACCACGGCGGCTTCAAGGCCATCGACACCAACGGCGACGGCCAGGTCTCGCGCGACGAGGCCAAGGGCCACGCGTGGCTTGAAAAGAACTTCGACCAGATCGATACCAACCACGACGGCCAACTGAGCAAGGACGAGCTGGCCGCTTGGCACAAGGCCCACAAGGGCGAGATGCACGAAAAGATGGCGCAGCGCTTGGACGCCAAGTTCAAGGCGGCCGACAAGGACAACGATGGCAGCCTGACCAAGGACGAAGTGCAGGGCGGCATGCCGCGTCTGGCCAAGAACTTCGACCAGATCGACGCCAACCACGACGGCAAGATCACCGAAGACGAGATCCGCGCTTACATGAAGGCCCGCCACGACGCCCGCAAGGCGCAGAAGAACACCCCGGCGGCCGCGGCCATGCCGGGTGGCCCGTCGGCGACGAAGGGCGAGTGACGCCTCGTCTGAATCTCCGCACGCAAGCGGCGCCTTCGGGCGCCGTTTTTTATTGCCTGCGCCCCTCCGATCCTCAATGCATTGTAAGACCGGTGCGGGTTGGTTTGGCTACGGGGCCGTGTCAGTGCCGCATGCGCGCATGCCGTAACGCCCATGAAAAACACCCCGATGGCGAACCATCGGGGTGCGGGTACAGCACGCCTGAAGCTTGAGGGTCTTCAGGCCGGCTGGTCGTCGGCCTTGAGCACGCCGCGGCGCATCTGGTCGAGTTCGATGGACTCGAACAGTGCCTTGAAGTTGCCCTCGCCAAAGCCTTGGTTGCCCTTGCGCTGGATGAACTCGAAGAAGATCGGGCCCAGCTGGTTTTCCGAAAAGATCTGCAGCAGCAGGTCGCCCGGGGCGCCGTCGATGAGGATCTTGCGCTTCTTCAGTTCCGCCACGTCTTCGCCATGGCCGGGGATGCGCTTGTCGACCAGTTCGTAATACGTGTCGATCGTGTCGAGCAGCTTGATGCCGTTGCTGCGCAGTGCGTCCACCGTGTTGAAAAGGTTGGTCGAGCCGAGCGCGATGTGCTGGATGCCCTCGCCGTGGTACATGTCCAGATACTCCTGAATCTGACCAGCCTTCTCCGTCCCTTCCTCGTTGATGGGGATGCGGATGTTGCCGCACGGGCTCGTCATCGCCTTGCTCTTCACACCGGTGACCTGGCCTTCGATGTCGAAGTAGCGCACTTCACGGAAGTTGAAGAAGCGTTCGTAAAACTCGGCCCATTCTTTCATCCGGCCACGGTAGACGTTGTGCGTCAGGTGGTCGATGTAGGTCAGGCCGTGCCCGGTGGGGTTCGGATTGGCGCCCGCGATGGGCACGAAATCGACGTCGTAGATGCTGATGTTGCCGATATCGCCGGCCTTGGCGTCGTTCTTGCCGGTCCAGCGGTCCACCAGGTAGATCAGCGAATCGCCGATGCCCTTGATGGCCGGAATGTTCAGCTCCATCGGGCCGCTGTGGGTGTCGAAGCCCCAGGCGCCCAGCTCCAGCGCACGCTTGTAGGCAAACGCGGCGTCCTGCACGCGAAACGCAATCGCGCAGATCGACGGGCCGTGCAGGCGCGCAAAGCGCTGCGCGAACGAATCCGGCTCGGCGTTGATGATGAAGTTGATTTCGCCCTGGCGGTATAGCGTCACGTTCTTGTGACGGTGTTTCGCGATGGCGGTAAAGCCCATGTTCTCGAACAGCTTGCCCATGGCAACGGGGTCCGGCGCGGCGTATTCGATGAACTCGAAGCCGGCGGTGCCCATCGGGTTTTCCCAAGGCGTGAATTGCATGGTGAGTCTCCTGTGGGGGCGCGCTCTGGAGCGCACAGGTCTTTGACGATCCTCGCAGTGTAGGTGTGTCCATCCAAGCAAAAATTGCGAAGTTGTGCCCACCTTGCTAAATTTGCGCAAGAAAATTGCCGAATTAATTGGTGCGGAGCAACAAAATGAATAAAGTGGAACTCGACAAGATCGACCGGAAGATCCTGGAAGTCCTGCAGAACAACGGCCGCCTCACCAACCTGGAAGTCGCCGAGCGGGTGAATCTGTCGCCCAGCCCGTGTTTGCGACGCATCCGGCGCCTGGAAGAGTCCGGCGTCATCCGCCAATACGCCGCGCTGCTCGACCCGTCCAAGATCGGGCTGGGGCTGTCGGCGTACATCAACGTGCGCCTGGAAAAGCAGGGCGGCGCGCCCAAAGGGAAAGGCCCGTCCGATATCTTCCGCGCCGCCGTGGCGACATGGCCCGAGGTGGTCACCTGCTACGCCATGACCGGCGAGATGGATTACCTGCTCAAGGTGTTCGTGGAAGACATGGAGCACTTCGCGCGCTTCATCCGCGATCAGTTGCTCGCCCACCCGGCGGTGATCGATGTGAAGAGCAGTTTTGCGCTGGAGCGGATCAAGGATACGACGGCGTTGCCGGTGGTGGTTTGAGGGATTGGCTAGTTGCGCCATAGAGGCCTAAACCGCCGATGACGCACCTCCGCGGTCCGATCGTGGGCCTTCCTTGTTCGAGCCTGAATCGCTGCGGGCGGCACGCGAGTCTCAAATACTCGCATTCCGCAGTCAGAGGTCGAAACTTTCGACCTCTGACAGACGGCTTCGACCCTCTGACGGCGGAACGCCAGCCTCGACTCGATGACTTCGTATCTTTGATGGCGAAGCGTGGGCTTCGGAGGGCCGATGGGTGGGATGTTTTTGGGCAGAGTGCGGACCTTTGAGCCCCGCGCGCCGCAGTTTGACGGCGAGGTGTCGCGCTCATGCAAGCGAATTCAGGTGTTTGAGCGCGACGCATGAGGCCAAAACTGCGGCGCTCGGCGGTCTATTGGGTAGCCGCGAGCAGCATAGGGCGGCGTTCCACTCTACGCCGCAGGCTGGGTCGGTGGCGCCACGCGGCGCTTGATGAAAACCGCCGGGGATAACACCGGGATATGCCGGGCGCGCAGCGTGACCAGCCAATCGCCCACGGCGTCTTCGCAGGTGAGGCGAAAGTGGTCCACATCGATCCACTCCACCTCATCCAGCCAGAACGTGTAGTACGCCGCACCGATGGTGCCGGTGCTGATCGCGCGTGAAAGGTCGGGCGCGACGAGCGTGATGGAGACGGCTTCTTCAAACGGGCAGTCGTAATTGGTGATGAGGACGAAGCCGAGATCGGTCTGGTATTGCCGCAGCAGTTCGTAGCCGGGGATGGTGAGCGTCGGGTGCGGCACGCCGTCGACAATCACGCGCGTGCGCATGGGCCATTGCTCATACGGGCCCCTGTGTTTCTCCAGGGCGAAGCGTTGGAGCGGCTGCATGGCGGCGGCGCGTTGGCTGCGCTATTCCTTGCGCATGCCGCACACGGCGACCTGGCGTGCAGGATCGGCGGAATCCTTCCAGTCGGGTTCTTCGCGCTTCTGGTACGCCTCCATTGTTTGGTAGCCCTTTACGCTCCAGGAGAACTCGCTGTAGCGCGAGACCTCGATGACGGCCAGGCCGCAGCGCTTGCGATGGTCTTCAATCTTGAAGGCCGCGTGCGGGTGGTCGCCGGACAAGTCCTGCTCGATTACCTTGTAGCGCGTGGGGCCGCACTTGAAGAAGCTGGCATTCCATTCGATGGTGTTCGAGCGCAGGAACAAGGCGCCGTAGCAGGCACGGCCGTCACCGCGGAAGGTTCCGGTCAGCGCATCTGCGGCCATGGTCGATTGTGCGGTCAGCAGCGATACGGCGACGAGGGGGCGTCCTACTTGCATGCGGCGGTTCCGATCTTCGGGATGAGCGTGAGCACGTAATCGAGTTTCCGGATGTACGCGGCGTCGCCGTGGTCCTGCCAGCGCTCGAAATCGGTTTTCGGTCTGGCCTGGGCCTTGGTGACCATCTGCCCCTCCGTGGTTGCTTGACCTGTGGAGGGGCATGGTAGCCAGCGCCCGTCGGCGGCGTGTTAACGGCTGTTGATGTACCTTGCCGGTGGCTGGCAATTGGCATCGGTGGCGTGCCAGGCTTCACTGCTTGGGCGAGGGATCGTCCTGCGGGTTGACGTATTTGATATCGAGCGGCCCCGTGCCATGAATCTGCACCACCGTCGCCGCCCTGGTGAAGGCGTAGTGGTGCATGCCTCCGGGCAGGTTGTGAAAACCGCCGGTCTTGAGCGCATGCGCGGCGCCCATGTCCATGGTGTCACCGCTGCCCAGGTACAGCGTGCCCGAGATCACCGTGAGGTTCTCGGTCTCGGTGTGCCAGTGCGGCGGCACCTTGTAGCCGCCTGGCGTTTTCAGGCGTACGACGTAGGGGCCGTCCTTGCCGGGGTCGCCGTAGAGCACGGCAAGCTTGGCGCCTTTGGGCAAGCCGGGCGGCGCGTCGACCCACTTCAGGGCGGATGGGTTGATCATGGTCATGTCGCCCATGGCGGCGTCTTGGGCGGCAGCGGGCGCGGCGCCCAGGCACAGCAGCATGGCCGCTGGCAGCAGTATCGATTGCGCGGATGGTGTCTTCATCGTCGTCTCCTTCTTGCCTCGGCATCGGCTCGCGGGCGACGCTGATGGCCGCCGCTGGAGAGCGAGAGGTGCCGCATCCTCATCGTAGGGAAAGCACCCGCGCGGCTGACAAGCGCGCAATTGCCCTAGGCGGGAGATGGCGAGCAACGCCCAACACCAAACAAAAACGCCCGGTGGTGAGCCGGGCGTTTGTTGCATAGCGATGCGCTTACACAGCGCGCTTTTGCGGCACCAGCGAGCGCCAGAAGCGCTGGCCGAAACGGCGCACATCGCGCAGGTTGCGCTTGAGCATGTAGTCGAGATCGGCGACCTGTTCGTCGATGGCTTCGGTCAACAGGCTCATCGTGTCGGCGGGCGGCAATTCGAGGTAGGCATCGGCCTCGCCATAGGCGTATTGCACGCGCATGCCAGCCTTCTTGGCGATGTGCATCATGGCCGCGTTGCGCGACAGGCAGTGCATGTACAGCGTACGAACCTTGGTGTTCTGGCCGTGCATGGCGGCACGCTGGAACAGCGCACTGCCTACGCCCTTGCCGCGCGCCGATTCCGACACCGACACGCCGAACTCCGCCACGCGCCCTTGCGGGTTGTCGCGCAGGTAGGCGAGGTGGCCCACGCCGGTCAGCTCCAGGCGCTCGTTATAGACCCCGAAGACCTTGTCGTGGTCGAAATCGATGCTGTCGACGTACGCCTCGATGACGTGATCCCGCACCACCTGGCCGAAACGCAGCAGGCGGTCTTCCTCGCCCAGGGCGAGCAGGTGTTTGAGCAGGCGCGACCGGTGGTGCGCAGCAAGCTCGCGCACCAGTACGGTGGAACGCGGCGCACCTTGCGCGGCTTCCGTTTTGTCGATGTCGTCCTGGGTGACGACGCCGATGGCCTTGCTCAGTTCGAGCGGGTTCACGACACGGTTCCTGTTCTGATCGCGCCCTTCAGTGGAGGGCGGCAAGTGATGAGTTGGAGGCGCGGATGACACCTCCGGGGCACTCAGTGGGGTGCAACTGAGTGTTGTGCAATGCACCATGCTATTGTAGTGCAATCAGGGTTTCCCCGTAAGTCTGGTGTCAGACTTTCCACAGGATTTCCCGATAAATCATTGATTTAGCGCATCTGAGCAAGGTCTCCAGCGGTGTGGTGCAGCAACAACGTAAATGCTGCGTCGCGCAAAAGAGATGGGGCGTGCGCTTTCCAGGTGCCGCACGCGTTACATCACTACCCGCAGTACGATCGCCGCCTGTAACGCCGCTCAACAATAGCCGTGCGAAGATGCGCCATCAAGCCGCCCCAGCCTCCTGATTTTCCATGACGCCCTCGCGCATTCTTGTGATCTACGCGCATCCTGCGCCGCGCCGGTCGCGCGCCAACAAGCCACTCGCGCGTGCGCTGGCCAGCTTGCCCGGCGTGGCCATGCACGACCTGTACTGGCATTACCCCGATTTCGACATCGACGTGCGTGCCGAGCAGGAAGCGGTGGAGGCGGCGGAGCTGATCGTCTTCCAGTTTCCGGTGCAGTGGTACGCCACGCCATCGCTGCTCAAGGAGTGGATCGACGTGGTGCTGGAGATGGGCTGGGCCTACGGGCCGGGCGGCACGGCGTTGCGCGGCAAGCATCTAATGGTGCTGGCCACCACTGGCGGCCGCGCGCATTCCTACAACCCGGATGGCGTTCACGGCCACACGTTCGACATGTTCCTGCTGCCGCTGCAGCAGACCGCCGCGCTGTGCGGCATGCAATGGCAGCCGCCGCATGTGCTGCACGACGCCGACGATGCGTCTGCTGACGTCATCGACGCCCATATCGCGCAGGTCCGCGCCGCACTGCAGCCCTGGCTCCGGGCCGATGCCGACGCCAACTCCGTCGCCTGACGTTTCCGATCTCTTCCCTGCCCATGCAATCGCACGATCTGCTCGTCAATTTCGTCATCTACCTGGCTGCGGCTGTGGCAGCGGTGCCGCTGGCGCGTCGGCTGGGGCTGGGCTCGGTGCTCGGCTATCTGCTGGCCGGGGTGATCGTCGGGCCGTGGGGCCTGCGGCTCATCACCAATGTGCAGTCGATTCTGGATTTCTCTGAATTCGGCGTCGTACTGATGATGTTTGTGATTGGCCTGGAGCTGGAGCCGGCGCGGCTGTGGTCGCTGCGGCGGAGCATCTTCGGCTACGGCGGGCTGCAGATTGTGGTGTGTGCGCTGGCCGTCGGGCTGGCGGTCATGGCGGTGGGCCATCCGTGGCGCTCAGCTGTGGTGGCGGGGCTGGGCCTGGCGCTGTCATCCACGGCGATTGCGCTGGCCACGCTTTCCGAGCGCAACCTCATGCGCACGCCCGCTGGCACGGCCAGCTTCGGCATTCTGCTGTTCCAGGACATTGCGGCCATCCCGATGATCGCGCTGCTGCCACTGTTGGCGACGGACGCAAGCGACGCGTCCGGCGGCCATAGCTGGGTGGTGGCGGCCAAGGCAGTGGGCGTGGTGGCAGCCGTGATCTTTGGCGGACGCACCCTGCTGCGGCCCGTGCTGCGCGCAATTGCCCGCACCAACATGCGCGAGATGTTCACCTCGTTCTCGCTGCTGCTGGTGGTGGGCATTGCGCTGCTGATGCACGGCGTGGGCCTGTCGATGGCGCTGGGCGCCTTCATTGCCGGCGTGCTGCTCGCCGATTCCGAATACCGTCACGCGCTCGAAACCGACATCGAGCCGTTCAAGGGCCTGCTGCTCGGCCTGTTTTTCCTGGCCGTCGGCATGTCGATCGACTTTGGCGTGCTGATGCGCCAGCCGTGGGCTGTGATCGGGCTGGTTGCGGTGTTCCTGGCGGTCAAGATTGGCGCGCTGCGCCTGCTCGCCAACCGCTTTGGCATTGCGCGCGGGCAGGCGTGGCTGTTTGCATTCCTGCTCTCGCAGGGTGGTGAATTTGCATTCGTGGTGTTCGGCCCCGGCGTGGCGGGCAACGTGCTCGGTGCGGAGACGGCTGCTGCGCTCAACCTCGTGGTGGCGCTCTCGATGGCCGCGACGCCGTTGCTGCTGCTCCTGCACGACAAGGTGCTGGTGCCGCGGTTCATGGATGGCAAGAAGCGCGCGCCCGACACGATCGAGCCGCAGGAGAACGAAGTCATCATCGCGGGCTTCGGCCGATTTGGGCAGATTGTCGGTCGCATGCTCTATAGCCAGGGCTACAGCGCCACCGTGCTCGATCACGACCCCGACCAGATTGACATGCTGCGCCGCTTCGGCTTCAAGGTCTTCTACGGCGATGCCACGCGCATGGACCTGCTGGAGACCGCCGGCGCCGACAAGGCCAGCATGATGGTTGTCGCCATCGACGACATGGAAACCAACCTGGAGGTGGTCGACCGCGTGCGCGAGCGCTTTCCCCACCTGAAGCTGTACGTGCGGGCGCGCAACGTGTCGCACGTGTACCAACTGCGCGACCGCGGCGTGGAAGTGATCGAGCGCGAGATGTTCGAGGGCTCGCTCATGCTTAGCCGCCGGGTGCTGGAGGGCCTGGGCAAGGAGCCCTACGAAGCGCACCGCATCGCGCAGACGTTCCGCCGCCACACGCTCAACTCAATGGAGCAGGTCTACCCGGTTTACCGCGATCAGAAGAAGCTCGTTTCCCTTGCACAGCAAGGGCGTGACGAACTGACCGAAATGTTCCAGCGCGACCGCATGCAGCGCAAGCGCCTGCGCGAATCCGGCATGCCCTGGGGCGAGGGCGACGACCACAGCGACGTGGAAGGCATGCAGCCCGACAGCGACCTGGCCAACGAAGGCGACGGTGGCGACGCCGACGCTCCGATTGATTGCCCCGCGCGCGCGGGCATCCGACGCGACGGCTGACCCGCGCTGGTGATGAACCCAGTTCTAGGCGCAAGCAGCGTGAACAAACAAAAAGGAGCGCTTTTGGGCGCTCCTCGGGGCAGACTGGCAGGATTGCGCGGCGCTTACACGGCCACGCTCACATTGCGCCGCAGTTCGCAGGTGCTGAGCGAATCGGCCTCGCCGCGCAACAGCAACTGGCCGTTGCCGACCAGTTCGCGGCAGCGCCAGAAGACAAACCAGTCGCTGGCGAGCAGCCCGTCGATGGCGCCCATGATGCTGCCGACCACGTCCCGTGCGCTGGCCCAGTCGGTGGGAACGTGCTCCAGGATCACTTCATCCACCGTGCCGTACGACACCGGTACCAGCGTGTTGCCCTTCCATAGCCGCGTATCGGCGTTCTCGCGCACGGTCTGTTGCCATTCGTAGGCCAGGCGGCCGATGCGCAGCACCGACACCGGCGCGATGGTCGAAAACCGCCGCGCCAGCCGGGCGCCTGAATACATGCCGATGGTGGTTAGCGGGCCCTGACCGTTGGGCGCCTCAAGTTCGCGCACATCCATGCCGACTTCATTGATGCGCTGGGGCGATTGATGCAGGTGAAACGCCACGCGGCGCAGCATGAGCTGGTCCGACGCGCTCTGGCCGTGCCAGATGGCGACTTCCGTGGTGGCATCGCGCAGGTCGGCGAGTGACGCAAGTGCGTCCCGCATCTCGGCGGCGAAATCGATGTTGCTGTTGGGCGCCACGCGCTGCCAGAAGCCGGAGCGCGCCATGGCGACGCTGTCGACGTCGACCAGCGGCCCGACGGCGAGATCGTCGCGCAGCACGACTACGGAATCGGGGCGGCCAGCCTGTGCGAGCGCCTGCTTGAGTGTGGCGCCGGCAACTTCGCCGTTGACGACATGGATGTATTGCATGGCAGCAATTGTAGCGAGAGTGTTAGCCCCGCGCTTTCGTTTTACGCATCTCTATCAGTATTCCTTTGCGCGACGTCATGCGCCTATCCAAAGGGGGGATGGCCCTCGGGCAATCCTCAGGCGGGCGTGAGAAAATCGCGGTTTTGTTGCAGACCATAACTAAGAACAGGTGAGGAAACATCCATGAGAGCCCCGTTGTTGCCCAAGGGTTTGCGCCCTGCAGTGCTGGCCGCCGTCGCATTGGCGGGTGCGCTGGCTGCCGGCCAGGCCACCGCTGTGCCGCCCGCTGAAATCTACAAGCGCGCCCAGCAGGAAAAACCCGCGCTGATCGACACCATGAAGACTTTGGTCTCGATCGAATCGGGCAGCAAGGACATCGAAGGCCTGGACAAGATTGCCGGCGTGATTGCCGAGCGCCTGCGCGGCATGGGCGGCGACGTCAAGCTCATCGACCCCAGCGACCACGCTTACCGCATGGCCGATACCCCCGAGAAGATCGGCAAGATGGTGCTCGCGCGCTTCAAGGGCGATGGCAAGCGCAACATCATGCTAATTGCGCACATGGATACCGTGTATCTCAAGGGCATGCTCGCGCAGCAGCCATTCCGCATCGACGGTGAACGCGCCTACGGTCTGGGCATTGCCGACGACAAGAACGGCGTCGCGGTCATCCTCCACACGGTGTCGATCCTGCAGGCCGTCAATTTCAAGCAATACGGCACGCTCACGGTGCTGATCAACGGCGATGAAGAAATCAGCTCGCCGGGCGCGCGGGCCATGCAGGCCAAGCTGGGCGCCGAGCAGGACGCCGTGTTCTCGTGCGAAGGCACGCGCGTGACGTCGGACAAGCTGTCGGTGGCCACCAGCGGCATCGGCGCGATCCTGCTGGATGTGAAGGGCAAGGCTTCGCACGCCGGCGGCGCGCCGGAGCAGGGCCGCAACGCGCTGTACGAACTGTCGCACCAGGTGCTGCAGATGCGCGATCTGTCCAAGCCCGAAACGGGCCTGAAGGTGAACTGGACAGTGGCGCAGGCAGGCACGAATCGCAACGTGATCCCGGCCGCGGCCAGCGCTCAGGCCGATGTGCGCCTGCTGCGCGCAGCCGACGCCGACAAGTTGGAAGAAACCGTCAACGAACGCATCAAGAACAAACTGATCCCGGATACGCAGGTCACAGCCAAGTTCGAGCGCCGTCGCCCGCCGCTGGAAGCCACGCCGGCGTCGCGCGCGCTGGCCGAACACGCTCAGAAGATCTATGGCGAACTCGGCAAGACGCTGGAGATTGACGACAAGGCCGAAGGCGGCGGCACCGATGCCGCGTTTGCCGCGTCGAAGACGAAGGCGCCCGTGATCGAGCGTTTTGGCCTGGCGAGCTTTGGCGCGCACTCGAATGACGCCGAATACGTCGACCTGAACTCCATCGTGCCGCGCCTGTACCTGCTGACGCGCATGGTCATGGACGTGTCGCGCGACCGCGTCGGCCCGGCCAAGTAACCGCACTGCAACGCGGCGCGTAAGCCTTACACGCGCCGCAGCAGCTCTCTTGCGCGAAGCCGCTGCCCTGCGGCTTCCCACCGCCCGGGTGCCGGGTATTCCGCTTGCTTTCCCCTGACGCATGTCCCCAGCTACGGCCCGCCCGGCCGGTGGAGCGTGCGTCATGTCAGAACATCCCTCCGCAGCATCGAGCGACCCTTCCCAGGCAACGGATGGATCACCCGCCCGCCCCAGCCGGCGTGGCTTTTTGCAGAGCGCGGCTGCCGCGGCGTCGGCGCTTGCGTTGCCGCAGGAGTCGGCTGGCGCGCGCACTGATGCGTCGGCCCCGGCACGTCCTGCCGCGTTGGCACCGCCGCGGCCGGTGTCGCTCAATATCAACGGCAAGCCGTATGCGTTGTCGCTAGAGCCGCGTGTCACATTGCTCGATGCGCTGCGCGAGGTGCTCGGCCTGACCAGCACCAAGAAAGGCTGCGACCGCGGTCAGTGCGGCGCGTGCACCGTCCTCGTGAATGGCCGGCGCATCAACAGCTGCCTGACGCTGGCGATCATGCACGAGGGCGAGACCATCACCACGGTCGAGGGGCTGGCGCACCCGCATGACGGCGTGGTCGACCGCGCGGCGTTGCACCCGGTGCAGGCCGCGTTTCTTGAACACGACGCGTTTCAGTGCGGATATTGCACGCCGGGCCAGATCTGCTCGGCGGTGGCGGTGCTGGAAGAGGCGCGCCGCGGCATGCCGAGCACCGTCACGTCGCCCGCGGCGCTCGGTAATGACGGCGCCGTTGCGCTGACCGAAGACGAAATACGCGAGCGCATGAGCGGCAACCTCTGCCGCTGCGGCGCGTACCCCAACATCGTGGCGGCGATTCGCGTGGTGGCTGCCAAGTCCGGCAACGGTGCCTGAGGAGCCTCATGCAATCGATTGCTTATGACCGTGCATCTTCCGTCGAGGCTGCCGTGCGCCTGGGCAACGAGCCGGGCGCGCGCTATATCGGCGGCGGGACGAATCTGCTGGACCTGATGAAGGGCGGGATCGAGCAGCCGCAGCGCCTCGTGGACGTGAGCCGCCTGCCGCTGGCGCAGATTCGCGCGTTGCCCGACGGCGGCCTGCGACTGGGCGCGATGGCGCGCAATGCCGACACGGCGGCGCATCCGCTGGTGCGCTCGCGCTATCCGCTCCTGAGCGAGGCGATTGTCTCGGGTGCGTCGGGGCAGCTGCGCAACATGGCCACCAACGGCGGCAACCTGATGCAGCGCACGCGCTGCCATTACTTCTACGACACGGCGTACCCGGCGTGCAACAAGCGGCAGCCCGGCTCCGGCTGTGCCGCGCGCGAGGGTTTCAATCGCATGCATGCCATTCTGGGTGCGAGCGAGGCATGCGTGGCGACGCATCCGTCCGACATGGCTGTCGCCTTGGCCGCGCTCGACGCCACGGTGGTGGTGCACGGCGCGCACGCGGAGCGGCGTATCCCGATCGACGCGTTCCATCGGCTGCCGGAAGCGCACCCCGAAATCGACACGACACTCGGGCCCGGCGAGTTGATCGTCGCCATCGATCTGCCGCCGCCCGTGTTCGGCTCGCACGTGCATTACCTGAAGGTGCGCGACCGTGCCAGTTATGCGTTTGCGCTGGTGTCGGTGGCTGCGGCGCTGGCGTTGCAAGCGGATGGGCGGACGATCCGGGAGGCGCGCATCGTGCTGGGCGGCGTCGCGCACAAGCCGTGGCGTGCGCATGCGGCGGAGCAGATGCTGGCGGGGCAGGTGCTGGACGCGCACTTGTTTGCCCAGGCCGGCGCGTTGGCCGTGCAGGGCGCACAGCCACTGCGCGACAACGGCTTCAAGGTGCCGCTCGCACAGCGTGCGGTGGCGCGCGCGCTAACCGTGGCTTCCGACCCGACTGGAGGTGTGGCATGAGCAACGTCGGCCAACCGCTGGACCGCACTGACGGTCTGCTTAAAGTCACGGGCCAGGCACGCTACTCGGCCGAGTTTCAGGTGCCGCGTCTGGTGCATGCGGTGCTGGTGCAAAGCACGGTGCCCGCCGGCCGAATCACCCGGGTCGATACGCACGTCGCGCAGGCCATGCCCGGCGTGCTGCTGGTGATGACGCACGAGAACGCGCCGCGCTTGCCTAACGATGGCAAGCCCGCGCTGGAACCGCCGGCCGGACGCGTGCTCTCGTTGCTGCAGGACGATCAGGTGCACTACAACGGCCAGCCCGTGGCGGTCGTCGTGGGCGACACTCTGGAACACGCGCAGGCCGCAGCGCGCATGGTGCGCGTAGAGGTTGCCCAGCAGCCGGCGCGGCTCGACTTCGAAACCGCTCGCGCCGATGCGCACTCGCCCGGCAAGGTGCAGACGCAATCGGCCGATACCATGCGCGGCGATATGGCCTCCGGCATGGCGCAGGCGGCGCAGCGCATCGAGGCCATCTACGGGACGCCCATGGAAGCGCACAACCCGATGGAGCCGCACGCCACCATCGCCGTGTGGGAGGGCGATTCGCTCACGTTGTACGACAGCACGCAGTACGTCTCGGGTGTGCGCCGCACCGTCGCTAGGACGCTAGGTCTGTCGCCTGACAAGCTGCGTGTGGTGTGCCCGTTCGTGGGCGGCGGGTTCGGCTGCAAAGGCTCGGTGTGGTCGCACGTGGTGCTGGCGGCGATGGCCGCGCGCCAGGCGGGGCGGCCCGTCAAGCTTGTTCTGGAGCGGGCGCAGATGTTCGGCCCCGTCGGCGGGCGCCCGCGTACCGAGCAGCGCATCGCCATGGGCGCCGCCAGCGATGGCCGCTTCACCGCCATCTCTCACGACTCGCTGACCACCACGTCGATGATCGAGGATTGGACCGAACCCTGCGCCATCGTCACGCGCATGCTTTACGACACGCCCAACCAGCGGACGACGCATCGGCTGGCGCGTCTGAACGTCGGTACGCCTACGTTCCAGCGCGCCCCCGGCGAAGCCACCGGCACGTTCGCGCTGGAAGTCGCGCTGGATGAGATGGCCTACGCGCTTGGCATCGACCCCGTGGAGCTGCGTCTGCGCAACGATGCCGCGCAAGACCCGGAAAAACGCATCCCGTGGTCGAGCAAATCCCTGGCTGCCTGCTACCGGACGGGCGCCGAGCGCTTCGGCTGGGCGCGCCGCAACCCGCAGCCGGGCAGCATGCGCGAGGGCACTACGCGCGTCGGCTGGGGCATGGCCACGGCCACGTACCCAGCCAATCGCAGCGCGGCTGCTGCCACGGCGCGCTATCTGCCCGACGGTACGGCGCAGGTCGAATCGGGATCGCAGGATCTGGGCACCGGCACTTACACGGTGATGACGCAGGTGGCGGCCGATGCCATGGGCATGCCCGTCGACCGCGTGCTCTTCAGTCTGGGCGATACGCGCATGCCCGAAGCGCCGGTGTCGGGCGGCTCGCAGAGCGTGGCCAGCGTATCGCCCGCGGTGCAGGCCGCCGGCCAGCAGGCACGCGATGCATTGATTGCCGCGGCCATTGCCGACGCCAGTTCGCCGCTGCATGGGCTGGCCGCGGGCGCCATCACGGTGGCCGATGGTGTTCTGAGCGCACACAGCGGTGCGCGGGAACCGGCGGCTGCCGTAGTCGCCCGCTATGGTCGCCCCATCGAGGTGACCGCCAAGGTGCAGCCGGGCGAAGAGAAGCAGAAGTTCTCAATGCACTCGTTCGGCGCGGTGTTTGCCGAGGTCCATGTCGACGCGGACCTGGGCGTGATCCGCGTCTCGCGCATAGTGGGGAGCTACGGCGTCGGGCGGTTGCTCAACGCCAAGACGGGCCGTAGCCAGCTCATGGGCGGCATCGTCTGGGGCATGGGCATGGCGCTGTTCGAAGAGAGCCTGCTGGACCCGCGTTATGGTCGCATCGTCAACAACAACCTGGCGGAGTACCACGTGCCCGTCAACGCCGATGTGCCCGACATCGACATCCTCGTACTCGACGAGGCGGACCCGCACATCAACCCGCTGGGCGCCAAGGGCATCGGCGAGATCGGCATCACCGGCGTGCCGGCGGCCATCGCCAACGCCGTCTATCACGCCACCGGCCGGCGCGTGCGCGAATTGCCGATCACGCTCGACAAGCTCATCTGAGCGCGCATGAAAAAGCCCCGCCGGCGCATCACCAGCGGGGCCAGAGTGGGCCAAGAGGCGGAAAACGGAGGATGCCTGGAGACAGGCCCGTAACTGATCAATGCGTGACGGCTGCGTGACGAACGCGGTGAATGCCGTTCAGCGCATCAATTCGGAACCGGATACCCGTAGACCGTGCCGCCGCCCTCGCGGGAGCGGCCGGCCGGGTCGCTGCGCATGCCTTCCGAATAGGGATCGAAGCGGCCTGCCCGCGCGCCTTCTGTATACGTGTCGAAGCGGCCGGTGCGGGCACCGTCGCTATAGACGTCAAACCGTTCGGCGCGAGCATTCTGGCCGAACACTTCCACGCGGCTGGCCTGCGCCCAAGCGCTGCCCGCCGCGAGGGCCCCGACCGCCAACATGGCGGCCAACCCCATTTGCTTGAGTCGCATGGCGAACTCCTTCTTCAACTGATTTTCGGTGCTGTTTTAGGCGTGGTCATTTGATGTCCTGCCACGGTCTACAGCCTAGGTCAGGAGGCATGCCGCATCCACGGTGGTGCGACGAACGGTTTGTTGTCGGCGCCGAAATGATGCAAGTCAGCGTGAACGGCGCTGAAAAGCGCGCCAATGGCGTAACGCCGCCGGCGATCTCCCAACCTTTTTGTCTAATCAAGAGATGGGGTGAAAGCCAGCGCTCGGCGTTGATGCACCACAGCAGGGCGTCACGAGCCGGCAAGCCTTGCCATAGGCCGATTTGGTGCAGCGCATTAAGAGCGATGCGCGCTTACCACACTTGGTAGAACGATTCCGTGAATTGCTTTGCCGCGCATATGGGCTTTTGTTAAATTTGCGCGGCACTTCCGACACGGAAGTTAAGGAAACGGAGGAGCCCAACCTCATGCACACGGGGTCGGGCGGTTTGAGACAACTCTTTTATTACGAGCCCACATGAAAAAGTCTGCCATTCTGGTTGCAGTTGGCGCCCTGTTCGCAGGTTCTGCCTACGCCCAATCGAGCGTGACGCTGTACGGTATTGTCGATACCAGCATTCACTACATCAACAACGCCAACCAAGCTGGCAACAGCGTGACCCAGATGGAAAGCGGCGCTGTGTCGAACAGCCGCTGGGGCCTGAAGGGCTCGGAAGACCTGGGCGGCGGCACCAAGGCTCTGTTCGTGCTGGAAAGCGGCTTCAACTCGGCCACTGGCAAGATGAGCAGCGCTGGTACGTTGTTCAACCGTCAGTCGTTCGTGGGTCTGTCGAACAAGGACCTGGGCACCATCACCCTGGGCCGTCAATACAACTTCGGCTTCACGACGGGCGGCAACTTCGACCCGCTGGGCGTGGGTAACTATGACGGCAACTCGTGGATGTACTACGGCCTGACCGGTCTGCGTGAATCGAACATGCTGAAGTACGAAGGCAAGTGGAACGGCCTGTCGGTCGGCCTGGCCTACGGCTTTGGCGAAGTTCCGGGTGCAGCAAGCCAGAACTCGTACGTTGGCGGCACGGTGGCCTATGAATTCGGCCCGGCCTACATCGGCGCATTCGCACAGCAGCACAAGGATATTGCTGGCAACAAGCAAACCGTTTGGGGTATCGGTGGTAACTACACCATCGCTGCAGCCAAGCTGTTCGCAGGCTACATCGACAGCAGCGACGCCACGGGTTGCGTGAACAGCTCGGCTAACTGCGTCGGCGGCAGCGCCTTCGGCCTGAACATCTACGGCAACGCCACCTCGGGCGCTGGCCTGACCCCGGGCGCCACGAAGCGTCGTGACCACGTCGGCATCCTGGGCGTGACGTACAACATCACCCCGGCCCTGGCTCTGACGGGCGCGTTCTACTACGACAGCATCAACAACGCTGCCCTGACCGCCGGCAACGACGGCAAGCGCTACACCGGCGTGCTGCTGGCCGAGTACGCCCTGTCCAAGCGCACGCAAGTGTATGGCACGGTCGACTACAACAAGGTCAAGGACGCAGCTCTGCCGGAACTGTCGGGTGGCGGCAACGCAACCGGCGTTGGAAAGTCGAACCAGACGAGCGTTGGCGTGGGTATCCGCCACATCTTCTAATCGACGCTGTCACGCGATTGGGAACGGAAAAGGCGCCTTCGGGCGCCTTTTCTTTTGTCTGCCGTTTTTGTGCTTCGCCGGGGCGAGCTTGCCTGGGCATCGGCCTACAATGTTTCTTTCCGTTTCTTTCCCCCGACATTGCGCCATGACTTCTGCACGTAGTGCCCGTCGTCGTCTGATTGCTTCTGCTGCGCTACTGGGCGCCGGTCTGCCGTTGCTTGTCGCTGCGCCGGTGCAAGCGCAGGACTATCCGGCTAAGCCGATCCGCATCATCGTCGCCTATCCGACTGGTGGCATTTCCGACAACGTGGCGCGTGCACTGGGTGAAAAGCTGTCGGCGCAACTGGGCCAGCCGGTGGTGGTGGAAAACCGCGCCGGTGCCGGCGGCAGCATCGGCATGGATGCCGTGGCCAAGTCGGCCCCCGATGGCTACACGTTGGGCTTCTCATCGGTCAGCCCGCTCACGCTCAACCCGCATTTCAGCAAGCTGCCGTATGACCCGCAGAAAGACATCGCGCCCGTGGCCAATGTCATGTATGCGCCGATGATCCTGCTGGGCACGCCGTCGTTCACCGGCAAGAGCTTTGCCGACATGCTGAGCCAGTCGCGGGCCAAGCCAGGTTCGATCCGCTGGTCGACATCGGGCCTCGGTACGGTGGGGCATCTCGCGCTGGAGCAGATCAAGTCGCAGGCGCACGTCGATATCACGCTCATCCCGTACAAGGGCGGTGGCCAGCAATTGACGGATACGCTGGGCGGCCAAGTGGAAGTCATGTCGACCAACGTCGGTCCGACCTTGATGCAACACATCACCAGCGGCAAGCTGCGCCCGCTGGCGGTGGGGGCGCCGCACCGGCTCGATGCGCTGCCGAATGTGCCGACCTTCACCGAGCTGGGTTACGCCAAGGCGAATATGGCGTCGACCTTTGGCGTGTTCGCGCCGGCCAAGACGCCAGCCCCCGTGATTGCCCGGTTGAATGCAGAGATCAACAAGGCGCTGGCTGCGCCCGATCTGCGCGAGCGTCTTACGCAGGCCGCCGTGGTGCCGGCCGGCGGCACCGCCGAGCAATTTGCCGCGGCCATCCGCGCGGAATACGACAGCAACGGCCGCATCGTGCGCGCCGCCGGCATCAAGGAACAGTAAGCCGACTTACGCCGTAAACCGGTACCCCACGCCGACTTCGGTCAGCAGGTGTTCGGGCCGCGCCGGATCGCGTTCCAGCTTGTGGCGCAGATGGCCCATGTAGATGCGCAGGTAGTGGCTGCTGTCGGAATGCGCCGGGCCCCAGACTTCGCGCAGCAGCTCGCGGTGCGTCATCACGGTGCCGCGGCGGCCGAGCAGCACCGCCAGCAGCCGGTATTCGATCGGGGTGAGATGCACCGCCTCGCCGTTGCGGCTGACCAGGCGGCGCGCCAGGTCGACTTCCACCTCGCCGAAGCGGATGACGCTGCCGCCGTCTTCGCCGCGCTTGGCATGTCGCCGCAACAGCACGCGCAGGCGCGCAACCAGTTCGCCCACGCCGAAGGGTTTGGTCAGGTAATCATCCGCGCCCGCATCGAGCGCTTCGATCTTGTCGCGCTCATCCACGCGGGCCGAAAGCACGAGCACCGGCACTTCCGTCCAGGTGCGCAACTCGCGAATCAACTGCATGCCGTCGCCATCGGGCAGGCCGAGATCGAGAATCACCGCATCCGGCTGACGCGTGCCCGCTTCGATCAGGCCGCGCTCGACGCGGTCGGCTTCGTGGACTTCGCAGCCTTCCTCCTCCAGTGCAGCGCGGACGAAGCGTCGGATGTGCGGCTCGTCGTCGATGACGAGGACGGTGGGTGTGAATGTGAACGGCATGGCACGCATTGTAGAGCGCGCCCATAAAAAAACGGACCCCGCAGGGTCCGTCTTGCTTGCATGCGATACCGCTTCGCTCAGGCCTTCTTTGCCCAGGCGCTGCACCAACCCTTGTTGGCGACGTCCTTGCCGGCGAACAGCGGGCAACCGCCTTGCGCAGCCGTACCGCCTTGGTACAGGGCGCAGTTGCCGCAGTGCTGATCCGGCGTGTGCTTCGGGAACTTGGCCTTGTCGGCCTTGGTGGTGTCAGCCACGTAGCCCAGTGCCTTGGCTTGCGGATCGGTTTCCGCCACCATCGGTGCAGCCAGTGCGAGGTCCGACATCGACATGACGGCGCCCGCGGCGGCCACGATGGGGATGCTCTTCAGGAATTGACGACGATTGGACATGCTGATTCCTTTTGTGGGAGTGTGTTGTGTGGCGTCCCGTGCCGCCCGCGCAGTGCTCAGGCTCGCCCTAGGGGACAGCGGACGGCGTCGGCGCGCCGTTTACCCGCTTGTGCATTCTGGCACAGCAATCGGGCGGCGGCATCTGCGTCCGGTCAATGTTCCCCATACCTGAGCGCAGCAATCGCGGATGTTCGTGGCCTTCGATTGGCGCCGTGCCATGCCGCGCAAGTACCCACATGCACCGTGCGATCGGGGCGTGCAGCCGTCAGCGCGGGGCGCCGCCCCCCAAATGGCTGGCTGACCCCGGTGGCAATTTGCCGCACGCGTGTGTGTACTTACTTCAGCAGACCCTGCAACGCGTTTAAGAATGCGTCGCATTCATCGTCGGTGCCGACGGTGATGCGCAGATGCTGGTCGATGCGTGCGAGCTTGAAGTGGCGCACGAAGATGGCGCGCTCTTTCAGCCGTGCTGCCAGCGTTGCGGCATCGTGGTGCGGATGCCGTGCGAACAGGAAGTTCGCCATCGACGGCACGACCTCGAACCCCAGCGATTGCAGCGATTGCGTCAGCCGCGCGCGGCTTGCCACCACGCGCGCACACGTGGCGCGGAAGTACGCTTCGTCTTCGTAAGCCGCTTGGGCGGCAGCCTGCGCGAGGCGATCCAGCGGATACGAGTTGAAGCTGTCCTTCACGCGATTGAGCGCTTCGACGAGCGCCGCGTGCCCGAACGCGAAGCCCACGCGCATGCCGGCCAGCGAGCGCGACTTCGACGTCGTGTGCACAACCAGCAGATTCGGATAGCGGTCGATGAGCGCAATGGCAGACTCCGCGCCGAAATCCACATAGGCCTCATCCACCACGACGACCGACGACGGGTTCGCAGCGACGATCCGTTCGATCTCTGCCAGCGGCAGCGCGTGGCCGGTCGGCGCGTTCGGATTCGGGAACAGCACGCCGCCTGCGTCGCCAAGATAGTCATCGGCGCGGATGGAGAAGTCGTCCGCCAGCGGTACCACCTCGCACTGCACGCCGTAAAGCCGCGCGTAGGTCGGATAGAAGCTGTACGAGATGTCCGGAAAGCGCAGCGGCTTGTCGTGCTTGAGCAGCGCCTGGAAGACGTGCGCCAACACTTCGTCCGACCCGTTGCCGGCAAAAACCTTTTCCGGCTTGAGGCCGACATGCGCGGCGACCGTCTCGCGCAGCCGGCGCGAGAGCGGATCGGGATAGCGGCGCAGATTCTCGCCCGTCTCTCCCAGCTCTGCAGCGATCGCGGCCACCACGCGCGGCGACGGCGGGTACGGGTTCTCGTTGGTGTTCAGCTTGATGGGCCGCGCGATGGCCGGCTGTTCGCCCGGGACATAGGGCACAAGTTGCTGAACGATATCGCTCCAGTAACGGCTCACGACTCGACTCCTGATGAGGTGACTATTTTCTAAGCGTGCCCGCAGCGCGATCGATGAATCGAAAAAGGCTGGGAAGCTGAATAAGGTTCGGGAATAGGCAGGCCTGCACGTTGCGGCAGAAGCGCAGAAGCGCGGTTCTGGCGTCGGAAAACCGTACAAGTTGCGTAAATCTTTGATTTTTGGCGCGCCCGGCTGGGATCGAACCAGCAACCCCTGCCTTCGGAGGGCAGTACTCTATCCATTGAGCTACGGGCGCATATCGGCACAGAACGCACCGAAAGAGAAGCCCCGCAGGATAGCGCATTTGGGCGCAAGCGTCCATCGCAGACCCGTGAACGGCCCGGTACGAGGCGGGCTGCTGCAACGTTTCGTTGGGTTTTTGACGCAGGTCGAAAAGCGGCGCCTAGGGCTGTCCCGCGTGTCAAAGGCCCAAGCATTGCGGATATAATCGCGCGTTATTTGCCAAAAGAAAGACGGGGACAGGTCTGTCTGGGCCGACGCGGCGATTCAATCGCCATGGTCTTCCTGCCCTCATCGCGATCCAATGCGGCCCCCACGCACTGCCGGCGATGCTCGTGACCTTGCCGGCGGCGCTCCGAGGGCTCCAAGAGCGGTTCCACCATCCTGAGAGTTGAGCATGAGCGACGCGCAACACGACGAACACGAGCCTCTGATCAAGACCCCCAAGCAGCTGATCATCGCGGTCATCGCCGCCTTTGCCGTTCCCATCCTCATCATCATCCTGCTGGCCAATTACGTTGGCCTGGGCGCCCGGGAAGGCGCAGGCGGTTCCGGCATGTCGGAAGAGGCCGTCAACGATCGCATCAAGCCCGTTGCGCAGCTCGAACTGAAAGACCCGAACGCACCGCGCGTTTTCAAGACCGGCGAGCAGCTCTACAAGGAAGTCTGCGCGACCTGCCACGCTGCAGGCGTGGCCGGCGCGCCGAAATTTGGCGATGCGGCAAGCTGGGGTCCGCGCCTGCCGCAGGGCCTGGATGGCCTGACGAAGGTGGCACTGGCCGGCAAGGGGGGCATGCCCGCACGCGGCGGCACGTCGCCCGATGATGTGAGCGACTACGAAATCGAGCGCGCCATCGTCTACATGGCCAACTCCGCTGGCGGCAAGCTGCAGGAACCGGCTGCACCGGCGGGCGCGGGTGCAGTCCCGGCTGCGGCATCGGCATCGGAAGCATCGGCTCCGGCGACCGCCCCCGCTCCGGCCGGTGCTGCACCGGTACCCGCTGCAGCACCGGCCGCGGCGGCCGCAGCCGCCGCACCGCAAGCCTCGGCGGGGGAAGTTGGCAAGAAGGTTTATGAGTCGACTTGCCAGATGTGCCACGCCGCCGGTGTGGCCGGTGCGCCGAAGTTTGGCGACAAGGCCGCCTGGGCGCCGCGCATTGCCCAAGGCAAGGCCAAGTTGTATGACTCCGCGCTGCACGGCAAGGGCGCGATGCCGCCCAAGGGCACCTATGCCGGCTCCGATGACGACGTGAAAGCCGCCGTCGACTACATGGCCGCTGCTGCCAAGTAAGCCGCCCTTGCATTCCCGAAGAAGCCCGCCCCGAGCGGGCTTTTTTTTGTTGCCTGCCGCGGCAGTGTCACGCGCGGGGCATGCCGTTTGCTACGCATTTTTTGATGTGCGGAGAACGATGCAGCCATGCTGCTGCGCCCCGCATACGTCTGTGCAATGAGGCAAACGGAGGTTGCGATGCGAACGGAACGAACGACGCTGATCTACTGGGTAGCTGCTGCGCTGGCAATCGGTAGCTCGACGGCCACGGCGGCCGACAACTGGGTCAAGCTGGCCCCGCTGGCCGACAACGGCGGCTCGCTCTATCTGGACAAAGACTCCATCGAGCGCAACAAGGATGGCACTGTGCGCGCCACGACGCGCGACGCCTATGACGCGCCGCGCAAGCTCTCGGACGGCAAGGCGTATCAATACGATACGCGCACGTCCGTCTACGACTGCAAGGAGGGGCGCATCCTGCCGGTCAGCGCGCTGATTCAGGACAGCCAGCACGGCACGGTGCTCACCAAGACCATCGACGGCCCGCGCTGGGAGGCCGTCGTGCCGCGCTCAGAGGGCGAGGCGATCCTGCATGCCGTCTGCCAGAAGTAATGCGCTGTGACGATGGCGCTATTGAGCGGCCCCTGCCGGCGCGAGGTCCACACGCAGCGTGCCATCGGCATCCATGCGCGTGGTGCCGCGCGCGGCGGCCTCGCGATAGTGGTACAGGTCGAAGCGCAGCGGCCCGCGCGTTGATGTATCGGTCACGAGCACGCGGCTGTTGGCCACCAGCACGTTGTACATCTTCAGGTCGCCGGACTGGATCCAGATGCGGCTCGCGGCGTCGGTTGGCGCCGGCGCACACATGGCGGGCGCGGGGCCGAACCCGAGCACCAGCCCGTCCGGCGTGACACGCGCCGTCTTCATCTGACCGACCAGGCGCGGCGGCGGGAAGACCGTGTATTGGTCCAGCACCATGTCGTTGCCATCCAGCTTGGCGCCGGTGCGATTGAGCGGCGCAAGCTGCGACAGCTCCAGCCCCATCCCTTTGAGCAGCGCCAGCGTCTGGATGCCCATCACGCGTGCCTCGGTGGGCGTGTAGACGAGATAGCGCGATTCCTTGAGCGCCAATGTGCCGCGCATGCCGAACGGCAGCCACACGCCGGGAAAATGATTGCGCAGCTTCAGCCCCCCCGACACGTCGAGCACGCCGTCGCCGGGTGTCAGCGACAGCGCATTGAGTGAGCGCGGTGAATAGTCGAGCAGATACCGGTTGAACAGCGCGTCGAGCGAATCCTTGGGCACCGTCACTTCCCCGCCGAGGATGCGGATGTCGAACTGCCCCGGGTCGTCCATGTCGACGGGCTGCCCCGGCTTGTGCGGCACGAGCTGCGCGGTCAGTTGATGCACGTGGAAACCGATGTCGCCGGTGATGCGGAAATCCACATCCCGCATCTGCACGACGGGCGGTGCGGTGCCGGAGTCGCGCGCGACGGCGGGGCCGCTGGCATTGGGCGCGCCGGAGGACGGATCGCAGCGCTGCGCCCATTGCTGGCGTACCGTCGTCAACTCCTTGCGTTGGGCGTTGGCCATCGGCGGCTCGGCGGCGCGGGCGAGTGCGCTGGCGAGCAGCCCGGCCAAGCCAAGCGTCACCAGCGCCAGGCGCAACATCACAGCGGCGAGAGCGAAGGCGGGGGCGATCATGGCGCGGTCCTCTTGGCGAGTTGCAGGGCCGGCTTGCCTGCTTTGGCAATTGCTGTTGCCTTGGCGGCTTTGGCAGCGGCGAGGGTGTCGAACGACGGCATCAGCACGCGAATGCCGCCATCCGGCGAGAAGCGCAGCGACCCCGCGACAAGCTGGTCGCGATAGCGGTACAGGTTGAACACGAAGGGTTTGGCCGGGTCGGCCACGACGATATCGATGCGCGCGTTCATCGGCATCGAGCGCATGAAGCGGATGTCACCGCCGCGGAAGAGGATGTACGGGCGCTGCGCGTCGGCGGCGTTGGCCAGCGGCGGCATTTGCGGGTTGCCATCGCCGATCTGCATGAGCAGCCCGTCGCGCGTGACGCGAATGGCGGAGAGCTTCAACTCCAGCGCGGGCGGCGGAAACAGCTTGGGCACCTGCATGACGATTTCGCTGCCAGTCAGCTGCACGGCAGGCGTCGATACCGGCAACAGATCGGCCAGTTCGATATGCGCCGCGCCCATCAGCGCGCCGGCGTCCTGCCCGCGCACCTTGACCACGTTGGGGTGGAACACGATGGTCTGCGGATCGCGCAACACCAGCGGGCCGCGCAGCTCGATCGGCACCCAGGCGCCGCGCCGGTGCATCTCGGCGCGCATGTCGAGCGTGCCGTCGTCGAGCGCGAAGCTGAAGCCGCGCAGCGGCGGATCTTGGCCCGGCCCGCGCGCAAACACCACGGTGTTGAAGAGCGCGGCCATGCTCTCGGCCGTAACGCGCACCGAACCGCTCACCGGCTGCAGCGTGTACGACGACACATCGTCGAGCCACACCGGATCGCCCGGTGCACGCGGCACCATGCGCAGCGCGAGCTGGTCGACCAGGAAGCCGACGCCGCCATCGAAACGAAAATCGACATGCCGCAGATACGAGATCGCATCGGGCTGGCCCGAATCGCGCAGCGTGGCGGGCCGCACCTCGCGCGTGGCGAGATTGCCCACCTGGAACGGCGCGCGCGCCTGGGCCCGTGCATCTTCAAGCTGTTTGGCTTTGTCGGCTTCGATGGCGCCGTATCCGTCGCCGGCGGTGGCGCAGCTTTGCAGCAGCAGCGCCGCCACCACTGCGCCCGCAGCTCGCAGCGCGCTATTTCGATGACGCAAGGTCAAGTCCCACATCGACGGTCTCCTCGTCGTGAGAAACGCACCGGAAACGTTCCGGCAACCGACGCGGTCTGTCGCCGCGCTCGTGTAGAATTTTTTGCATGCCCGCCCGCAAACCAACCGGCGACGCCGGTCCGCCTGCCATTCCGCCCGCCCGCGAGTTCACCATCGACGAACTGGCGCGCGCGGCCGAAACCACTGTCCGCAACGTCCGTTCGTATCAGGACCGCGGCCTGATCGATCCGCCCGAGCGGCGCGGACGCGTGGGCATCTACACGCAGGCGCATCTGGGGCGGCTCAAGCTCATCAATCACCTGCTCGGGCGCGGCTACACGCTCTCCAACATCCAGGAGCTGCTCAAGGCCATCGTCGAAGGCCATGACCTGCGCTCCATCCTCGGGCTCGAATCGGCCATCGCGAGCCCCTGGTCGGACGAGTCGCCCAAGCACTACTCGCTCCTGGCGCTTGCCAAGTTGTTCGGCCGTGCCATGTCGCGTCAGGCGCTGGCGCGGGCCATCTCGCTCGGCCTGCTGGAACCCGATGGCCTGGGCTATCTGGCGCGCAGCCCGAAAGCACTGCTGGCCGGCGCACAGATGGCAAAAGCCGGTTTCCCGCTCGTCGAAGTGCTCGATATCATCGAGCGTGCCCGGCCGCATACGCAGGCGGTGGCCGACGATCTTGTCGCCATGGTCGTGCGCGAACTCGACAAGTACGGCAGCGACCTGCCGCCGGTCGAAGACGTGCCGCGTCTGGTCGACGTGATCTGGCGCATCCGTCCGCTGGCGCTGGTAGCGGTCGAGGCCGAGCTGATGCGTGCGCTCGAGACGGCCGCCAACAAATACCTGGGCGACCGCGTGGCGCAGGTCATCGAGCACATGCACGAACCGCCGGGCAGCGCGCCCGGGCCGGACAAAGGCTAGTGTCTGCGGCGCGCCCATGCGTGGGGCGCGCCTGATCTATTTCTAGTTTGATCCCGATACGACGGGTGCTGCAGGCGTTTTGAATGCCTGCTCAAGATCCGGCTGCGCCCGCCGTCGACAGCTTGCGGCGGATCGACGGCGACGGCGCTTCGCCATTGGCAGCGGCATAGGCTTCGATTTCCGAGATCAGCTTGGGCAGGCGTTCAAGCGCGTCACGGTTGTCTTCATCCCACGGGTGGAATGAGGGCCGGAAGAAGTCGAAGAACTCCGGGATGATCTTGCGCAGCGGCGCCGGGTGAATCCACAGGAAGTGGAATGCCTTGCCCAGACCGAAGAACTTGTTCTTGCAGGTGCGATCGGCAAAGATCAGCCGCAGATGCACGTAGAACACCATCGACCAGAACAGCAGCGTGGTCAGCAGCATCGTCGATGTGCGCAGGATGTAGCGGCGCAGGCCCGGCTTGATGGCGAGATTCCACACGTCGTAGCTGACGGCCTTGTGTTCGGTCTCTTCCATGGCGTGCCACAGCCAGACCTGGCGGTAGCCGGGCTCCGAGTTGCGGCCCAGGCCATCTTCATGTGAAAGCACCTGGCCGGCCAGCATGGCGGTGTAGTGTTCCAGCGCCACGGTCACGGCCAGTTGGTGCGACTTCGGGGTCCACTTGCGCAGCACGTTCAGGAACTTGCCGACAAAGCGGTCGATGCGCGTGGCGGGCAGGCCGGCGCGATCGAGGAGGTCGTTGTACAGCACGTGCTCGCGCGTATGCATGGCTTCCTGGCCGATGAAGCCGGCCACGGCCTGCTTGAGCTCGGGGTCGGTCACCAGATGACGGTAGTTGCGCACGCTGTCCATGAAGAAGCGCTCGCCGGTCGGGAAGAAGATCGACAGCGCGTTCAGGAAGTGGGTGACGTGCGTGCCTCGCTCGTGCCAGTTGCTGATGCGATCAGCCGGCAGGTGAGGATGCACGTCGCGGCGGACTGGCATCATGGGCGGTTCTCCTGGAATGTGGTTGCGGCGAGGCGCGTCGATGCGCGCCCTTGATCGAGGAATGCACAGAGGTCGGTCCCTACGCGTACTGGGTCTTCCTCCATCGGGATATGGCCGAGCGCCGGATACATGCGCAGCGTGGCACCGGGAATGCGGCGGGCGAATTCGCCGGCGTGCGCGGGCGGGATCCACCGGTCGCGCTGGCCCCAGAGGATGAGCGTGGGCACTCGGATCGAGGCCAGCCCGCTGGTATCGACATCGTCAAAGCGGAACTTCGGCACCATCTTGCCGATGGCCTGTCGTGCACCGTCGGCATAGAAGAAATCGGCGTAGCGACGCAGCGTCGGTTCCGACACACGCGACGGGTCGCCATATACATCACGCGTGGCGGCGCGGATGATCCCCTCGGGCAGCATCCACGGCGACGTCATCCGCACGCCCAGGTGATTGAACAGATCGATGTAGATCGGCAGCTTCATCGGAAAGCCTGCCGAATCGATCAGCACGAGCTTTTCGACGCGGCCCGGGTGCCGCACGGCAAAGTCCCACGACACCATGCCGCCGAGCGAGTTGCCGATCAGCGTGAGTTTCGACAGGCCGAGTGTGTCGACAAACGCGTCGATGAAGTCGCGGTACAGCGGCAGCTCCATTGCGCGCGGGCGGCCTTGCGCATCACGCAGGGGGCCGGTGATGCCGAAGGGCGGCAGGTCGAGCCGGATCACGCGGTAGCGCCGCGTGAGCTGCGGCAGCACGCCATCCCACGTGTGCAGCGATGCGCCAAAGCCGTGGATCAGCAGCAACGTGCCTTCGGAATTGGCGGCACCTTCATCGGTGTAATGGACGCGCGTGCCCATCAGTGGCAGGTAGCGCGATTGCGGCTTGGCGTAGCGCGCGATCAGCACATCGCGGCCGATGCTGCGCAAGCCGATGCGGCCCGGGCGCAGCATGGCGCGTGCAACGTTGAGCAGGTTCGCGCGCGGGGGGCTGGCAAACAGTTCGCCGGTGGTGGCCGTGGTCATCGGCACCTCCTACTTGGCGCGCGCGGTGGCCGGCGCCGCATCGTCGCGCAGTGCCTTCTTGCGCGTGCGGCGCGCTTCGCGCACGACCAGCGCCTGATACGCGGCAGGCAGCACGCGGGCCATCACGTCTGCAGCGTGCGCGTCGGGGCCGATCAGCACGCGGCGCTTGTTCTTGCGCACGCCGTCCAGGATCACCTCCGCGGCCTTGTCTGCCGAGGTGATGAAGAACTTCTCGAACTCCGCCTTGCCTTGCTGTTCGTCGCGCACCAGGAAGCCGTTCATGCTCGGCGAGACGCGGCTCGACTTGGCAATGTTGGTCTTGATGCCGCCCGGGTGGACACACGTGGCCGACACGCCACAGTCCATCAGATCGAGTTCCTGGCGCAGCGCTTCGGTGTAGCCGCGCACGGCGTACTTGCTGGCGTTGTAGGCGCCCATACCCGGCTGCGCGAAGATGCCGAAGATGCTCGACGTATTGATGATGTGGCCGTTGCCCGTTGCCTTGAGCAGCGGCAGGAACGCCTTGGTACCGTGTACGACGCCCCAGAAGTTGATGTTCATGATCCAGGCCAGCTCGTCGTCTTCCATGCCTTCGATCGTGCTGGACAGCGCCACACCCGCGTTGTTGAAGATCAGGTTGACCTTGCCGTGCGCGGCGGCCGCTTCTTCGGCCCAGCGGTACACCGCGGCGCGGTCGGCCACGTCGACGGCATGCGTGGTCACGCGGATGCGGTCGCCCTCGTGCGCGCGCACCAGTTGCAGCGTCTGCGCGAGCGCCGCTTCATTGCGATCGGCCAGCGCAAGGTGGCAGCCTTCGCGTGCCAGCCGCAGCGCCAGCGAGCGGCCCATGCCCGACGCAGCACCGGTGATGGCGGCAACCTGGTTGTTGAATGACTTCATGGCGGGGTCTCCGTGGGGCTGACGCGCATCAGACGCGGTCGAGCGCTTCTTCGTTGGGGGTGTTTTGAGCGGCCGGCACTGTGCGGGCGGGTACGCGCAGCGGCACACCCTTGGGCACCGCCATCGGGCGCGTGCGGTAATCGGCCAGCCGGAAATGCGCGGTGGCGCGACGGAACTGCCACGTGAATCCCGGCCACAGCGTCGTGTTCTTGCCGGTCTTCGGATCGAGGTACCAGCTCACGCAGCCGCCGGCAGACCAGATTGCATGCGACAGCCGCTTCTGGATGCCGTCGTTGAAGCGGCGCTGCACGTCGGGGCGTACGTCGATGGCCGCCACGTTGTGCGCACGCATCGACTTGAGCGCGTCGACGATGTACGCCACCTGCGACTCGATCATGAACACCATCGACGAGTGGCCGAGCCCCGTGTTCGGGCCCACCACCATGAAGAAATTCGGGAAACCCGACACGGTGGTGCCCAGATAGGCCTCGGCGCCGTGCTTGTCCCACGCATCGACAATGTCCACGCCCTGGCTGCCAAGCAGCACGCCGCGCGGGAACGGGTCCGTTGCATGAAAGCCCGTGCCGAAGATCAGGCAATCGACCTCGCGCCGCGTGCCGTCGGTGGTGACGATGGCGTTGGGCTCGACGCGTGCGATGCCGGAGGTGATGACGTCGACGTTCTCGCGCGTGAGCGCCGGGTAATAGTCGTTCGAGATCAGGATGCGCTTGCAGCCGATGGTGTAGTCCGGCGTGACCTTCTCGCGCAGCACGGGATCGGCAATGCGGCGCTTGATGTGGCCGCGCGCCATGCGCTCCACCGCCTTCATCAGCTTCGGATGGATCACAAAGCCCAGCACGCGCGACTCCAGCATCCAGTAGATGCCGGTGCGCATCAGCTTTTGCGTGAACGGCAGGTGGCGGAACAGCCAGTGCTCTGCGCGCGACACCTTGCGGTCGGGCTTGGGCAGGATCCACGGCGGCGTGCGCTGATACAGGTCGAGCCGGCCGACCTTCGGCGCAATCTGCGGCACGAACTGGATGGCCGACGCGCCCGTGCCGATCACAGCGACGCGCTTGCCGCGCAGGTCGTAATCGTGTTCCCAGAGCTGCGAATGGAAGGCCTTGCCCTGGAAGGTCTCGATGCCGGGAATGTTCGGCCAGGCCGGACGGCTCAGGCCGCCCATGCCGGAGATCAGCGTGCGGGCACGATACCGGCGGCCGTCGGCCATCTCCAGGTTCCACACGCCTGCAGCGTCGTCGAAGGCCGCACGCGCCAGCTCGTGATGAAAGCGCACATGCGGGCGCACGCCAAATTCATCGGTGCAGCGCTCCAGATACGCGCGGATTTCCGGCTGCGGCGAATACATACGCGACCAGTCCGGATTGGGCGCGAACGAAAACGAATACAGGTGCGATTGCACATCGCACGCGCAGCCGGGGTAATGGTTGTCGCGCCACGTGCCCCCGACGGAGCCCGCCTTTTCAAAAACGAGGAAATTGTCGATGCCGTGCTGCTTGAGCTGGATCGCCATGCCCAGGCCGGCAAAGCCCGTCCCGATGATGGCGGCATCGATCAGGGGCGGGGCGTCAGCGCTGTGCGGGGCCGACGCAAAGGCGTCGGCGCGCGGAAAGTCGGTCCGTGCGTTCACGTGGTGTCTCCGTGGGCACCACATGGGCGCCTCTTAATGTGACATTGATCGATGTCATCGTAGGAGGCTGCCCCGACCGAGTCAATCGGCCGATTGGAACGATTCATCTAAAAGCGGTGCATGCACCGCTTGAAACGGTTTTCCCTTATGAATCCGTCACTTGCGTGCGGTGCACAACGTCGGCGGCGGGGGATCCGAAGGCGCTGAGTAGTCCGTTGATATGCGTCAAAAGCCTCATCGTGCGCGCCCCGGCAGCACGGATGTCGTTCGCACTGGCGTTATGCACGGCATGGCGGAACGCTTCCGCTACGGCATCCACGCCCGGGTTGTGCAACAGCGCGAGGGCACCACCGGTGCGATGGGCCCAACGGCGCAGCGCTGCACGGTCCATCGCGTCCAGCAGCGGCTGGAGGCGCTGCGCGTCATCGGCCAGCGACGAGAGGAAGACCTGCGCCAAACCGATGGCTGCGGGGTCCGTCCCGAGCGCGACGTGCAGGTCGTCGAGCGAGAGGGTGGGCGGCTCCTCCGCGGCCCCGCCGGCGCCTGCGGGAACGTCGCCGATCCACAGCGCAGACAGCGCTTCCTGCAGCGTGGCGAGCGTGGTCGGTTTCAGCAGGCTCGCGTCCATGCCCACGGCGCGGCAGCGCGCATGCTCCTCGGACAGCGTTGTTGCCGTGATGGCGATGATAGGCAGGCGAGGGCCGTCGCCTTCTTCCTCGCGGATATGCCGCGCCAGATCGAAGCCGTCCATGCGCGGCATGTGGCAATCGGTGAGCAACGCGTCGAAACGGTGTTCGTGCAGACGTTCGAGCGCGACCACGCCATCTTCGGCCAGCGTGACCCGATAACCCAGCAGCCGGAGTTGTTTGGCGATCAGTTCGCGGTTGATCGGATGGTCTTCCGCCACGAGGATATGTGCACCGGGCGCTTCTAAAGGCGCGGCGGCCGGCGGTGTGTGGGCCGCCACGCTCGCCACGTGCGCGTGCCCGGCTCGACGCAGCGCGTGCTCGCACGCCTGCACGAAAGCGTGCCAGTTCAGCGGATTGATGCTCAGCGCGTTGCCCGGTTCGGCATAGCTGGCTTCGGAGGTGATGCGGATGGCGTGCTCGTGTGCCGGCGCCGTGGTGGTCAGGAGGATGTCGGCGTCTGCAGCAACCACAGGCCGGAGCCCGGCCGCGACCGCCAACTGCGTGAGGCCGTGCCGCACGGCCGCGTCATCCACGGTAATGGCAACGCTGCGGCCTTCCAGTTGCGGCAGCGCATACCGCGCCTTGAGCATTGGCACGGTCAGTTCCAGCGTCACGGCGGTGCCTTGCCCTTGGGCACTTTCCATGACGAGCTTGCCGCCCATCAGACCCGCGAGCTGGCGGGAGATGGCCAGGCCCAGGCCGGTGCCGCCGTAGCGCCGCGTGGTCGAGCGCTCGGCCTGCACGAACGGCGCGAACAGCGTGGCCTGTACCGCCGGCGAGATCCCGATGCCCGTATCCGTGACGGAGATGATGAGATGCGCCGTGTCGTCGGTGACGCGCGCGCATTCCGCTGAAAGGCGCACGCTTCCGGTGTCGGTGAACTTGATGGCGTTCGAGAGCAGGTTGAACAGGATCTGGCGTAGACGAATGCTGTCGACCGAGACGCTGGCCGGCACGTCGGCAGCCACAGTCACATGCACCGCCAGCGATTTTTCGTGTGCGCGGCTCGCCAGCAAGCCGACCGTGCCATCAAAGACCTCGCGCAGGTCCGTGGCCGCCGGAGAAATATCCAAGCGACCGGCCTCGATCTTTGCGTAGTCCAGGATGTCATCGAGGATATGCAGCAACGCGCGCCCCGAATCCTGCACCAGCGAGACCATCTGCTTCTGCTCGCCCTCGAGCTTCGTCTGCTGCAGCAGTTCGACCAGGCCCAGCACGCCGTTCATGGGCGTGCGGATTTCGTGGCTCATCATGGCCAGGAAGCGGTCTTTCGCATGCAATGCCGATTCCGCCGCGTTCTTGGCCGCTTCCAGTGCGTCGGCCTGCTCGCGCTCTGCGGTGACGTCGCTCAGGTAGCCGTTCCAGACCGTGCGGCCGTCCGCCTCGCGGTGCGGAATCGAGCGCGCATGAAGCCAGCGGACCACGCCGTCTGCGCTGACATGGCGAAACTGCTGGTCCAGGGGCGTCAGCTGCTGCGCCGAGACCAGCACCGTGTCGAGCATGCGCTGCCGGTCGTCTTCGTGAATGAGTAGCTCCGGGGTCGACAGGTAGTCCAGCAGATCCTGAGGCTGCACGCCCAGCGTCTCGTACGCTTTGCCCGCGACGTAGGTGATGCGCCCCTGGACCTGACCCGGTGGCAGCTCGAACTGATAGACCAGCGCGGGCAGCGATTCGGTGACCTCGCGCAGGCGCTGTTCAAGGCGTTCGGCTCGCGCTTGCGCCTCGCGGATCTCACTGATGTCGACCAGCGAGGCGACGGTGCCCGCGGGTTGCCCGTCCGGCAGATGGAACGGCTCGATCCAGTACAACACGTTGCGCGATTGCCCGTCCGGCGTGTCGATGATGAGTTCTTCGCGCGTGCTTTCGCTGATCTGCGCAGCGCGCTGGTTGATGTCGGACAGCGGCGACGTGTTGCTGACCGAATACAGCCCGAGCTCCTGCGGCGTGCGCCCCAGCAAAGAAGCGCGTGGTTGGCCAAACATGTTGCAGAACGCAGCATTCACGGCAACGTAACGCTGCGCGGCGTCTTTGGCGACGAGCGGGAACGGCACGGCCTCCATCAGCGCGCGCTGAAAGCTCAGTTGACGCGCGAGGGTTTCTTCGGCGCAGCGGCGCTGATGATTTTCACGGCGCAACTGCATCTGCTTGATGAAGAGCGCCACCAGTGCCGCCAGCACCAGCGCGGCCACCGGCCCAAACTTGCCAAGCACGGCCGACGCCGAAGGACCGAGCTGATAGCTGACCGACAGCCACTTGTTGCGGATGCTGACCTGCTCGCCTTCAGGCATGGCAAAAAGCGCGCGGTTGATAAGCGGCACCAGCGCGGCGTACCGCGCCGTCACGCCCACGCCGATGCTCTCAATCGTGTTGGCCGAGCCTGTGACCTTCAGTTCGCCCGGAAAATGGTGGCGGATCAACGCGTCGGCCACCGGCAGATTGACAATGGTGAAATCGGCTTTGCCGCTTGCCACCATGGACAGCGCGTTGTCGACCGAACCCGCCGACACGAGGCGGATTTTCGGCACGTTTTGGCGCAAGATCGCGGTCAGCGTATCGCTGGCAGGCAGTGCGACAGTCTTGCCGGAAAGCTCGGACAACGCCGCCACAGTCAACGCATCGTTGCGCCCGACGATAACCAGCGGCGTGGCGTCGATGGGCTGCGTGAGCGCAAATCCAGCTGGGCGAGCATCCTGATCTGACATGCCGAGCAAGATGTCGATCTCGCCATTGCCCGCCTTGTCGAGCGCGTCGGCCCAGTCACGCACGGCGACGCGCTCGAACTGCAGGCCCAGCGTTCGCGAAAGGAAATTCTGGTACTCCGGGAAGATGCCGAGCAGGCCGCCGCCAGTGTCGTCAAATGTGTACGGCATGTAATCCGGGTCGGCTGCATACCGCAACGGGGGCAGCGATGCCAGCAGAGCGCGCTCATCGTCCGACAATTGCAGCGCCACGGTCGACGTACCGCCCTGAGCGATCCAGCGCGCGCGAAGTTGGCTCATCGTGGTGTCCGGCAACTGCGCGAGATGGCGATCCAGATGGCGAATCAGCGTCGCGCGATCCCGGGGCGCGGCGAAATGGAGCGCATCGACCTGCTGGTTTGCAAGCTGCACGATCGATAGTTCCCGGTAGCGCGGCCGCGCTATCAATTCCCGTGTCGGGTAGGTGACGCCAGCGTAGACGTCGACCGTCTTGTCGAGCACGGCGTCCAAAGCGTCGGCTGCTGTGGGCGTGCTCAACAGCGCGATGTTCGGATATTCATGGGCCAGCTCCTCCTCCAGTGAAGAGCCTTGCTCGACCGCGACGCGAACGCCCGCGCCGAACGGGTTCTGCGCTATTTCGACGTTTTCCGTGCGCGCGACCACCGCTGTGGGGCGTTCGAGATACGGTGCCGAATACTCCAGGCAGTGGTCGTATTGGGAGCGTGGCGCCACGCTCATGATGATGTCGACATCGCCGCGACATGCTGCCTTGAGCAGTTCGTCGCGCCGTGCGAATACGCGCGGTACCACGCGCACTTGATCGTGCGGGATCAGTTGCATGAGGAGATCCCCGGAGAAACCGCTGAGCCGGTCCGCCTCAATGCCCTCCAGCGGCATCATCGCGTTGCCGATGACGCCCACGATGAGCGTCGGCGGAAAGCGGGCTAATCGATACACCGGCCCCTGCCCAGCGTCGCCGGTATCGGCTTGCCATGCGCCGTCCCCGCCCCACCAAACGAGGATGGCCGCACAGACGACGGCGGAAACCGCGAAGAGGGAACGCCGCATCGGCTCAGCCCTCGCCGCTGCCAAGCAGGCCGTGACGCACGGCAAAGTCGAACAGCGCCGCTTCGTTACCAAGCTCGAGCTTGCGCATGGCCGTCTGCTTCTGCGAACTGATGGTCTTGACGCTGCGGTTGAGCTGCTGGGCGATCTCGCTGACCGTCTTGCCGGTTACGTACATGCGCAGCACTTCCAGCTCGCGCTTGCCGAGCTTGGCGACCGGGTCGTCGTGGGCGGGCTGCGGCTCGCCGTTGCGGCAGAGCAGCTTGGCATTGAGCAGCGGCGAGAGATAGATGCGACCATCCACCGCCGCCTGCATGCCTTCGAGGATGTGCTGCGGCTCGTCGGATTTGCTGACGATGACCTTGATGCCCGCGCGCAGAATGTTGCTCATCAGCGCGCGGGTCTCAAGCATGGTGAGCACCATCACGCGCAGGTCCGGGTGGCGACGCATGAGAAATTCGAGCAGGATGATGCCGTCGCCATAGCGGCTGCCGGGCATGGCGTAGTCGGTGATGGCGAGGTCGCAGCGCACGCGCGCAAGCACGGCGAGCAGTTCATCGGCGTTGCTGGCTTCGCCCACCCTCGAAGCCGTGGACGCCGGACACGAGGCGCCGCACGGCCGCCACCACGCCGGGGTGGTCATCTGCAATGACGAGTTGGATGGGAGGCTGCATGTCGACGTATCTCCGAGCGTGTAACGTGCGGCAACGTGTTTGCCGCATTGCTGAGAATCGCCGAAGCCGCCAGCGTGGAACATCGGAAAAGTCCTATTCGTGCCCCCCGATCCGCGCCCTTCTGGTGCAAATTTGTCGCAACGTGTTGTGATTGCGGCGATGAGATCTGACTCAGGCGGCGCGTTGGTGCGTGGCACAATGCTCGCGATTGCTTCGCACGCTTCAATTGCACCGATTTCCCATGACGCCGACATCCTCGACAGCACCTTCCGCGGCCGCGCGCCAGCAGAGCGCCGAACGCTCCACCCTGGTGAGTGCGGGCGTCAATTGCGTGCTCTCGGCGGGGCAGATTGCGGCGGGGCTGTGGTCGCACTCGCAGGGCTTGGTGGCCGACGGGCTGCATACGTTGTCCGACTTGATCGCCGATGGCATCGTCTTCATTGCCAACCGCAACAGCCACAAGGGACCGGACGAAGACCACCAGTACGGCCACGCGCGCTACGAGAACGCCGCGTCGCTGGGGCTGGGGTTGCTGCTGGTCGGGGCGGGTGCGGGCATGATCTGGGCTGCGGTGGAGAGCCTGCGCTCGCCGCAGGGGCCGGCGCCGGTGCATGGTCCGGCGCTAGTGGTGGCGCTGATCGCGCTGGCGGCCAAGGAGGGGCTCTTTCGCTACATGCTGGCCATGGCCAAGCGCATCAACTCACGCATGCTGATTGCAAATGCGTGGCATGCGCGTTCCGACGCGGTGTCGTCGTTGGTGGCGGCCGTCGGCGTGGCGGGCAACCTGATGGGCTATCACTGGCTTGACCCGGTGGCCGCCTGCGTTGTCGGGTTGATGATTGGCCGGGTGGGCGTGCGCTTTGGTTGGGAAGCGCTCAATGACCTGATGGACCGGGCCTTGCCGCCCCCCCAGGTGGAGGCGATTCGTGCCAGCCTGGAAGCCACGCCGGGCGTGATCAACGTGCACGACCTGCGTACGCGTGTGACAGGAGACCAGGCATTGGTCGACGCGCATATCGAGGTGGATCCGCGCGTCTCCGTGAGCGAGGGCCATGCGATTGCTGTCCGGGCCCGCACCAACGTGCTGACGGCGCATACGGCGATGGCGGTGCTCGACGTGCAAATTCACGTCGACCCCCGCGAGCATATCGCGACCGACCCCGTGCCGCTGCCCGACCGCGAGGCGCTGCGCGCCGTGCTGGCACAACTGCTGCCGCCCGGCACGCCGCTCGACGCGCGCCACTGCATGCTGCATTACGTTGATGGGGCGGTGGAAGTTGACCTGGTCTTGCCGCCCGCGCTGGCTGGCGAACTCGCGCGCATTGCCGATGCAGTCCACGCGCGGTGGGATGGTCTCGTGCGCCTGCGCGTGCTCGTCACAGACGCCTAGCCTAAGCCTGTCGCGCTAGCGGCATTGATCGACCGCGTTGGCCGGCTGCGTCTTGGCGGGGTCGAAATGCAGCTGCTCCAACCCTTTTTCCGTCAGCGACATCCAGTCGATTGCGCCCGACGTGCGCAGCAAACCGGTGCTGCCGACCGGGCGCCATTGCACGCGCTTGCCGTCGGTGTTCAGCAGCGTGGCAGATAGCGTGAGCGAATCCGGCCCCGCCTGCAGTTGCAGCAGGCGGCCATCGGCGGCGGGCGTATAGGCGGTGCTCTGGTTGACGGTGATGCCTGCCTCGCGCACCGTTGCCGGCATGCATGAAATGGACGCGCGCACCTTGCCCGTGGTGTCGATCAGATCGGCAAAGCCGTTACCCTTGGCCACGCCGACCAGCAGGTACCGCTCGATCGCAGGCATCCACGTGACGTTGTAGGTGTAGTACTGCAGATGCTTGTGCAGAAGCTGCTCGCCCGTCACGCGTCCGCTGACCGGATCAAAGACGGCGATCTTCAGATTGGCTTCGGTCTGCCCTGGTACGAACTGCTGCCAGGCCAGCAGCGCATTGGTGCTGCTGCCCGCCACCATGGGCCACCATTCGCGCCGGCCATCGGCAACATCGACGTTGTGCAGGCGACGGCCGCGCCCGTCGTAGACCTTCAGGTAGACGCCGTTCCCGCTGCCGAGGTTGTCGACGCCGCCGCCGGTGATCCAGCCGTCGGAATAGAACACCACGAAGCGCTCGCCCACGGCGGTGATATGGCCCGAATGGCTACCGGATTCCACCAGTTGCGGATACGGCTTGATGGGCCGCAGCGCGGTGTCGTAGATCCCGAAGCGCTGGTTGACGTTTTCCGGCGCATTCCAGCCGTCTTCAAACGACACCATCACCTGGCCAGCACGGTTGCGCGCCACCGTCACGGGCTCCTGCGCTTCCGGCTTCTGGATGAAGATGCGCGGGGCATCGAGCACGCCCGTGTCGGCATGCCATTGCGCGACATAGACATCGTGCGGCCAGCTGCCACTGCGATCGGCACCGCGCGGGGGCAGGCCCGAGCTACTGAAGAATACGTTGAAGGTGTTGGCCGTTGCGCCAGGCACCGCGCTGATGCCGTGCATGTATTGACGCGGATCGGGCGCGCCGGCCGTAGCAACGGCGGGCACGGCCAGCACGCACGCAAGGGCGAGGACGGTACGGCGCAGGAAAGACAGTCGGGACACGTGACGCTCCATCTTCATCGGTGGGTAGGGGGTGGGCGGTTTCGGAACCGATTGGGCCACGGTAGCGCGCCGAAGTTGCTGCGCGAATGGGGGAACCCGTTTGGCGGAGTGGCGCCGGGTGTTGCCAAGCACGACGGAGCACCGGTTACCCCCCGCTGCGGCAATCAAGTTTCGGCCCCGTGTGCCGTTCTTCACAAACAAGAGCGGAACCCATTCCGCCAATCCCGTCCCAGCGCGGCCAGAGTGGGCACCAGCCCGCCGCCCACCGCGCCAGAACCGACCCAGCGAGAACCACATGACCCAGCGACTCGACGCCCGATGGCGAAGCGAAGTGACGGAGGCTCTACGTACCGTGGAGGCGCAGTTCGGCGTGGCACCACAAAGCCTGCCGCGCGACGCGCTGATCGCCGCTCTGACCGACGCGATCTGGGCACAGCGTGGCGCGTATGCGCGTGTGCGCCAGACGCTGGTTCCGTGTCCTGAGCTGGCAGACGAATCGATGTAACGGCGTGCCCCGGTGCCGCCGCTGTTTTCAAGAAGGTGATGTGATGCGGTACTGCGGTTCGCTGGATCTGGACCATCTGCTGCACCAGCCGTTTGCCCACCTCGGCCGGCTGGTGCGCGATGAGCACTCGGGGCAGCCCCTGCCTCCGGTGGAAGTTGCCGCGCGTGCGGTATTGCTGCGCGCCGCCGGCTACGAGGTGATGCCCACCTGCGGGCACCATGACCGACGTGGTTTTTGCCTCGGCCACGCAGACCAGATCATCGGGATGTAAGCGCCGCGCCTACGACCCATGCGCCACGTGCGCGCAGCCTTGCGCACACGCTGTTGCGAACGTGCATCACGACATCCAAAAACAGTGTGATCGCGTGGTGTGAAAGGCACCTATAAAGCGTTGACTGGCGCACCTTTGCGGGCAATTCGTTGCCAAAAAGCAAATGGTAAAAATGACTTACATTCCGGTCCTTTTTCGGCCCATGGTTCTGGTGCATCCTGAACCAAGATAGATCGCACGGATGGCAGATGTGCGACGTCGGGCGCAACGTCAGGCCGGAAGTCGGCAGTGAATCGAATCGGCGACGCCTGCAATCTGGGGTCAGGGGAAAGAACATGAAGACGCAATATCTCAGCAAACAAGAAATCTACGACGGCGCAGTCCGTCATCTGTTCGGTCAGGGCGGCGCTGCCATCCTGCCGCGCGGCGGCGCTGCGTACCATGGCCAGGGCGGCCGCTGCTGCCCGATCGGCAACCTGATCGGCGTGCGCGACTACACCACGTCGATGGAAAGCGTGCCGGTGCGTTACATCCTCAAGCCGACCAACGAGATTCCGCGTTACATGGACGCCGGCGTCATCGCATTGCGCCGCGCGCTCAAGCGTGCGCGCATCGATGTGGATGACCGCGACACCGTCGAGTTGCTCTCCAAGCTGCAGAACGCGCACGACGTGTTTGGCACGTGGGAGTGGAAGGAACGCCTGCAGTCGATTGCGCGCCAATTCGGCCTGAACGGCGCACTCGTCGATACATTCTGACCGACCGGCCGGTCACAGATCACCCTATAGAAGGTGACGCCATGAAAGGGAAGGGGACGTTCCTCGCCATCGAGGACATTTTTGAACGCGTGCGCGCGCACCTGCTCGCGCAGCAATGCCGCTCCGAAGATGCCGACGGCGAGCCGCGCTACCGCGGACTCGATAACCGCCGATGCGGCGTCGGGATTCTCATCGATGATGCGTTCTATTGCAGCGCCATCGAGCGCTTGGGCGTGAGCCTGCTGCGTGTGCCGAGCGAGGATCCGCTCGCGCGTGCGCTGCGCTGCTCCGGCGTGAATGTCGACGACGATCAGGTGGTCGATCTGCTGATCGATCTGCAGGACATCCATGATCTGGCGGCCATCGAAAGCTGGCCCGCCGCGCTGGAAGACATCCGCCGCCGGTTGCCCGCTACGCCGCTGGCGGCCTGAGCGATTCAACCTCCATGCGAACCCGGCTTTGCGTCGGGTTTTGTCATTTCAGTGCATCGAGTTCCGCATAGTGGCGGAAGATGCCCATCGTGTTGAACGGAATGCGACGCGGCGATTCCAGATAGGCCGCGATGTTCGGCTGTGCCGCCACGCGATCATGCAGTGCCACCAGATGCGGCAACGCGCGCTCGTAGCGCTGCATGTGGCGTGGAAACGCGTAGCGCAGCCCGGCCACGATCTGGAACAGCGACAAGTCCACATACGTCAGCGCATCGCGCACGGCCCATGTCGGGCCGGCGGGGTTGCGGTCGAGCACGCGCTCGAAGTAGTGCAGGAACTTGGGCGCGCGATTATCCAAAAAATCCTGTGTGCGGCGTTTGGCTTCGGCGCGCTGATCTTCGTAGTACTCGCATGACGCAATGGGATGGTGCGTGTCGTGAATTTCCACCACGAAATCGGCAATCGTCAGTTGCAGGCCGTGCGTCCAGAGGCCACCGGCTTCGTCCTGCGGGGCCAGGCCGTAGTGCTGGCCCAGGTAAAGCAGGATGTTGGCCGTCTGTGCGATCACCAGCGGGCCGGACACCAGGAACGGTGGCGCGAACGGCGGTGTCGGAATGCCGGCATCGTCGAGAAACGCTTCGATGGTGGATGCATCTTCGCGGCCGAGGTCGGTATAGGGCGCGGCGGCCTGCTCCAGCGCGAGCCGGACGAATTCGCCGCGGCCCTGGATTTCGGGCCAGTAGTAGAGCGTGGTTTCCATGATCGGGCAGATGAGCGAGATGGAGGCTGCGCAGCAAGGTCGATGTCGCATCGCAGCAGGAACGGTGCCTGCGAACGATAATAGGCGCCCGCCCCTGCGCTTGTTTCAACCCGCCCGCCGTGAACGCTCCGCTTCCGCCTTCGCCGACCCATTCGCCGTCTCCGCCGCCGTCCCCTCTACCCGCCATCGAACCCGCTGATCATTCCCGCTGGCTGGTCCGGGGCCATCCTGGCTATCTGCGCGCCAATCTGGCGCTGTTCGCGGCGGGATTTTCCACGTTCTCGCTGCTGTATTGCGTGCAGCCGCTGATGCCGCTGCTGGCGCACGACTTTGGCCTCACCCCCGCGCAGACGAGCTTGGTGCTGTCGGTGTCCACGCTGCTGCTGGCGTTTGCGATCCTGTTTGCGGGGCTGCTGTCGGAGTCGATCCATCGCAAGACGCTGATGGGCGTGTCACTGGTGCTGTCGTCGGTGCTCACGCTGGCGGCGGCGGTGTTGCCAGGCTGGCACGGGTTGCTGGCCACGCGGGCGTTGCTCGGCGTGGTGCTGGGTGGCGTGCCTGCGGTGGCCATGGCGTATCTGGCCGAGGAGGTGCATCCGCAAGGGCTGGGCATGGCGATGGGCCTGTACGTCGGCGGGACGGCGTTCGGCGGGATGGCGGGGCGTGTGCTGGCCGGCGCCGTGGCCGACCACTTCGGTTGGCGCGCCGCCATGGGTTTTACCGGCTCGCTGGGTTTGCTGGCGGCAATGGCCTTCCTGTGGCTGCTGCCGCCGTCGCGCCGCTTTGTGCCGCGCAAGGGTGTGGCGCTGGCCGATCTGTTCGACACGCTGGGCGCCCATCTGCGCGAGCCGGGTCTGCGCGCGCTGTTCGCCATGGGCTTCTTGCTGATGGGCGGCTTCGTCACGATCTACAACTACGCGAGTTTTCACTTGCTCGATGCGCCGTATGCTCTCAGCCAGACGGCGGTGGGCGGCATCTTCATGGTGTACCTGCTCGGCATTGGTGCCTCTGCATGGTTCGGCCGATTGGCGGATCGCCATGGCCGGGGCCGCATGCTGCTGGCGGGCACGGTGCTGATGTCGGCGGGTGTGCTGCTGACCTTGGCGGGGCCGCTGCTGCTGGTGATTGGCGGCATCGCGCTGCTGACCTTCGGTTTTTTCGGTGCGCACGCGGTGGCCAGCGGCTGGGTCGGGCGCCGCGCGCAGCGTGCCAAGGGGCAGGCGGCAGCGCTGTATTTGCTGGCGTACTACCTGGGCTCCAGCCTGATCGGCACGACAGGCGGCAAGCTCTATGCGTCGTGGGGCTGGCCTGGCGTGGTGGCGCTGGTGATGGGCTGCGTGGCCTGTGCGCTGGGCACGGCGGCCTGGCTCTGGCGGCGCGCCCCGCTGCCACCGGGTGCCAGGCGCTGAGGTTGTACGCCCGGGGAATTCGCGTATCGTGCCGTGATCGATGTCTGCATCTGGACGATCGCTTTTTCTGTCATGCGCACTCATTTTCTTTTCTGGACGCGGCGACTGTGGCCGCTCGCATCGCTTCTGCTTCTGGTCATGATCGGCGTGGCCCGTGTGGCCGACGCTGCGCCGGTGTCGTTTGCCAAGCTGGCCGGGCTGCCGACTTCCACCGCCAGCGCATCGGCGCCCGCGGCGGACCCTGCGCAGACGCGCCAGTCGCTCGACACCGTCATCACGCTGCTCAACAACGACCAGCAACGCACCGCCCTCGTCAATGAACTGAAGCAGTTGCGAGACGGCATGAGCGCGCAGCAGAAGGTGCAGGCCGAACAGGCGCCGGGCCTGCTGGGCGCGGTGGCTTCGCTCATCGAGAACGGCTCGTTGCAGGCCGATGTGGAAGCCGGTGCGCCGCGCTACTGGCTGCGCCGCATCGAGGCCGCCAGCGGGAACGCGAGCCTGCTCGTCGCGCCCGAGAAGCGCATGCCGCTGCTTGCCGACTTTGCGAGCACCGTTGGCATCTGGGCCGCCATCGCCGCTGGCCTGCTGGGCCTGGGCTGGTTGATCCGCCGCGTGTTTGGCCTCACCGTGGGCCTCGGGCCGCACCCGACGACGCGCGCGCTATTGATCGACGCGCTGCGCAAGATCGGCCCGTGGGCGATTTCCTTTGCCGTCATCATGCGGCTCGACCACGACGCCTCGCCGGGCTTCGTCCTGGCGCTGGTGCTGGCCTACGCCATCGTATGGGGCGCGATCATCACGGCGGGCGTGGCGATGCTGTTCTCGCTGTTTTCCGGCAGCGCGCATCGGCGCGTGGCAGTGGAATACCTGTTCAAGCATGGCATGTGGCCGATCTTTCTGACGGCCAGTCTGGGCGCCTGCGGCGATGCGCTGGTGGACCCGCGCGTCGCGTTGGTGCTGGGCGGTTCGCTCAGTCTGCTGCTGGCCACGGTGTGCAATGTGGTGTCTTCATTGATGCTGGCGGTGGGCGCGTTGTGGGCGCGGCGGCCCATCGGCCAGTTGATCGCCAATCGTCCGCTGGAGCTGCGCAGCGGCGAACACACGGGCAATCAGATCCGTCGCCTGCTGGCGGCGTTCTGGCCAGTGCCGGTGGTGGTGCTGGCGGGCGCCACCGTCATGGCCACGCTGACGATGCCCGACAACGTTGACGTCGTGGCGCGCCGCGCGGTGATGACGTCGCTGCTGCTGGTGGCCGCCTTCTTCCTGTCGGCGCTGGTCCGCCCCCGCGCGAATTGGCGCGCGCACCTGCGTCTGACGCGCAGCTCGCCTTATCTCGAGCGGCTCAAGCATTTTGTTGGCGCGCTGATCAAGCTCGTCATCTGGATCGCCTTCCTGGAGCTGGTGCTGCGCGTGTGGGGCCATACGCTGGTGGAGGTCACACACAGTTCGGTCAACGGCAAGCGCATCGCCGATGCCTTGGTGGGCCTGATCGGCACCGTGTTTGCCACCTGGCTCGTCTGGATCCTGCTCGACACGGCGATCCTGCGGGCGCTGTCGCCGGCCTCGGCACGGGCGCAGCCCAGCACGCGTGCACTGACCATCCTCCCGCTGCTGCGCAATGGCCTGAAGGTGATGCTGGTGGTGACGGCCAGCATTGGCGTGCTGGCCAATCTGGGCGTGAACGTGACGCCGCTGGTGGCCGGCGCCGGCGTAATCGGCCTGGCGGTGGGGTTTGGGGCGCAGTCGCTGGCGCAGGACTTCATTACCGGCATCTTCATCCTGATGGAAGACACGATCAGCGTAGGCGATGTGGTGGACGTGGGGGTGGCCACGGGCTCCGTCATCAACCTGACTATCCGGACGGTGCGGCTGCGCGATGGCACGGGCGCGGTGCTGTCGATTCCGTTCAGCCAGATCAAGACCGTGCGCAACCTCTCGCGCGATTACTCGTTTGCCGACTTTGAAGTGCGCGTGGCGATGGAGGCCGAGCCGCAGCAGGCGATCGACCTCGTGCGCGCGGCGGCTGACCAGATTGCGGGTGAGCCGCGCTTTGGCTACACGTTGCTCGGCGGTGCGGAAATCTTCGGGCTGGATCGCTTTGAAGGGGGCGCGATGATCGTCAAGGGGCGGTTCAAGACGCGTCCGCAGAAGCAGGCGGATGTACTGCGGGCGTTCAACGTTGTGCTTAAGGATGCGTTCGACAATGCGGGCGTGCCGCTGGCGGCGCCGGGGACGGTGTTGCGGACTTCTGCGGCGTTGGAGGAGTGGATGGCGCGGGTTGGTGGGCCGGATGAGCGGAAGGTGCCGCCTACGGCCGAGCCACCCGCTGCGGGGGCGCCGGCTTAAAGGTGTGTTGCTGGTCCATCCCGCGTATCGTCCCCTGCCGGGGCCGACTCACTTTCTTTGTCTTGCCAAAGAAAGTAAGCAAAGAAAGGCGCGCCCGAGATGGCGAAAGATTCCTTGAATTTATGTCGCAGAGAGGGGAAGGGAAAAACTCGCTTCGCTCAGACAGTTTCCCTTCCTTTTTCCTCTCTGCAACAGAAATTCAAGGCGCCATCTAGGGCAGGGAAAGTCAAAGGCCAAACCGTCTGGGCGCACGTCTTGGCGCCCAGGCCGTGTCTTCGTTTTAGAAGCCGTGGCGCATGCCGACCATGACGCCGGTCTGCGAGGCTTTCGGCAGTGCGGCTGCCAGGACGGTGCCGGCGTCTTTCTGGTGGGTGTAGTCCATGCCGACGTACAGCCACGTGCGTTTGCTGACCACGTAATTCATGATCGCGTAGGCGGTGTAGCGCAGGCCGTCGGGGTCGCGCTGGCGCGTGGCCATGCCGCCCACCACGAGGTTGTACTGACCGCTGAAGTCGTACTTCACGCCGCCGAGGATGAGGTCGTTCTTGGTGGGCGTGCCGTCGCGGTAGTTGATGTAGCCGAGCATCAGTTTGGCGGGGCCGACCTGCACGCTGCCGCCGGTGGTCCAGGTGCGGGTGCCGACCGATTGCAGGTCTTTCTGCTGCTCCCACGCGCCGCCGAACGCGAACGGGCCGCTGGCGTAGTTGAGCGACAGCGCGCTGTAGTTGCCTGCGGAGAACGCGCCCGCCTGCTCGCCCATGCCGACCATCACGCCGGGGCGCCAGCCGTTGAAATCGCCCACGTACTTGACCGAGTTGTCGATGCGCACGCCGGTGGCGGTGACGTGCCACGCCGTTGCGCCGAGGTTGCCGATGGAGAGCGCGTCGTATTGGCCGGCCGTGTTGAAGACGAGGTTCTCCTGCCGGCCGAACGTGAGCGAGCCGAACCCGCCTTCCAAGCCGACATACGCCTGGCGCCCGAACAGGCGCGAGGTGGCGGGCGTGGTGGGTTTGTAGCCGCCCAGGCCCATGTCGTTGGTGGAGCCCACGCCGGTGTCCGGGGCGAAACCGCTGACCAGATGAAACACGGCCTTCAGGCCGTTGCCCAGGTCTTCCGAGCCGCGAATACCGAAGCGGCTGCCGCTGTAGTAGCCGCCCGCCATCTCGGCCTTGCCGTGGCCGTCGGCGTCGTTGTTGGTGCTGTAGCGCAGGCCGGTTTCCATCACGCCGTACAGCGTGACGCTCGATTGCGCGTGCGCCGCGCCGCAGGCAAGCAGCGCCGACAGTGCAACGGCCGATAGCGGAATGGAACGGATCGAAGTGGTCATGTGGCTCCCTTATTGTCGTAACGACTGTTGTGTCGGCCGGAACGGGTTTTCCGGCCTGGCTCGGGGGCCGACTCTCAGGCAAGTCTGCGCTGTAAGGGTTGAAGTTACGCATGCACCGGCAAAGCGCCGCACACGTCGCGCTGGCCGGGGCGTTGCCCTCTGAAGGGGCTCTGTGCGTAAACCGCCGGCTTACAGATTCTTGGGGGTTTTCCCTCGGGCAGGCGGCGTGGGGCGGGGCTGCCGCTACACTGGCGACGCTCATTTCTGTTCGCCGCCCACGTATCGCCCATGCCTTCGTTCTCCGTTCCCCTGCTCAACGCCTTGCGCGCCCAGCTGCCCGCGCTTTCGCCGGCGCAGCAGGGCGTGGCGCGGTTGATCCTGGACGCGCCGGAGCTGTCGCTCGAACAATCGGTGGAGACGCTGGCCGTGCGCGCCGGCGTGTCGATGCCGACCATCGTGCGGATGTGCCAGGCGCTCGGATTTGAAGGCTTGCGCGAGTTCAAGGCCACGCTGGCCGCCGAGCTGGCGCACGCGCAGCCGACGCTGCCGGGCCATGTCGGCCGGGCGGACCCGCCTGCGCTGGTCGCCAGCAAGGTCATTGACGGCGCTACGCGGGCGCTGGCCAAGCTGCGTGAATCGCTGTCCACCACGCAGGTCGACGCCGCCGCCGAGCGCATTGCCCGCGCGCGCCGCGTCGATTGCTATGCGGCCGGTGCGGCCTCATCGTTCATGGCGAACGACATGCAGGCGCGGCTCATGCGGTTAGGGCTGGCGTCCAACGCCTACTTCGATGCGCATCTGCAGCTCGTGTCAGCCGCCATGCTCGGCGCGTCCGACGTCGTGGTGGCGTTCTCGCACGTGGGGCGCATGCCGTATCTGCTGGAGTCGATCGCGTATGCGGCCGAGCAGGGTGCGTGCGTGATCGCCATCACTCAAGCGGGCACGCCACTGGCCGAGCGCGCGCAGATCGCGCTGACGGTGGACGTGCCGGAAGATGCGGTGATGCGGGTCGGCACCGAGGCGTACCTCGTGCATCTGACCGTTATCGAAATCCTGATGACCTGCGTGGCGCAGCGCCGCGACGAGATGGTGCGTTCGCGCATGCGGGCAATCCAGCGGCTGCTGACCGAGCGCAGCGTCGATCGCCCGTAATCGACCGCGACGACGCGTCGAAGGCGAAAAAAATGGCGCCACGCGGGCGCCATCCACAACACATGCGGCACTCAAAGCCGCGAGATCGCCAGCCCGATCGCCAGCAGGCTCCCCAACCCGAAGATCGTCCAGCCGACCGTGCGGCGCTTGGTGGTCATCACCCACAGCCACAGGCCCGAGATCGACAGGAAGATCAGGCAGCCGGCCAGCGTATCCACCAGCAGAATCCACGGCACGGTCATGCCGACGCCCTTGTGCAGGTTCATCAGCGTGCCGAGGAAGCCGTTATCGGTCTGGCGGATCGCTACCGAGCGGTTGCCTGCCCAGTATTCGGCTTGGATCTGGGTGGTCGCGCTGCCGAAGTTGAAGGTCCATTGCTCGGGCTGCATCAGCGGCTTGGCGGCGGGTTCGCGCGGTGCGTCGGCGTTCTTGTCGTCCTTGGCGCCTTCGCCCTTGGCCGGGCGCTCGGCCCATGCCACCGGCTTGGCCTTTTCCACGCGCGTGCGGGTGGCGGGGTCGGGCGTGTTCAGCGTCTGCTGCAGCCAGGCGCCCATTGCTTCGGGCGTGGCCGGCACGGGGTCGGGCAGGGCGATCTGCGTATTGATGCGCTGTTGCGTCACGGGCAGCTTCAACACCGCGCGGTGGTTCAGCCAGATGCCCGACACGCCGAAGATCAGGCCCATCACGGCGCCCCACAGGCCGAACCAGCCATGCGTCTTGCGCAGCCAGCGGACGATCGTGGCGCGGCGGTTGGCCGGGTGTTCGGATCTGGCCTTCGTCAGGCGAGCGGTGGCGGCCGGCTCAGCCGAAAGCGGGGGATGGGACAGGTCAGTCATGAAGCACAAGGCGGCGCAAGGGCCGCCGGAGGAAGACAAATCGACCGGCCAATATAGATGAGAATGATTCTCGTTGCAATCGCCGGAAGCTTACAGCGTAATACGCTCCAACGCCCGTCGCGACGCCTCGTCTGCCGGATAAAAGCACTCGATACGCATCTCCTGCAGCCCCGCATCGCGCGGCGTGCCCAGCGTGGTGAGCGTGGAGAACAGCGAGATCGTCACGCCGTCGCGCTGCAGTGAGACGGGCAGGAACGGCGGCGGATCGGCGGCGTCCTGGGCTGATGGGGCGGGGGGTGCCGGTGCATCAGCCGCATCGAACAGCGCAGGTTGCATCGCGCGGATGTCGTGCAGCAGCCGTTGCGTCGCGGGGTCGATGGCTTGCAGGGCCAGCTCCTGCCGCACGCGCCGGGCCAAGTAGCGGCCGACGACATCGGGGTTCGCAATGGCCGGCCACAGCGCGGTCGGGTCGAACACCAGCTTCATCATGTTGACGGCACCCGGCGCGCCTTCGGACCGGTCGTCGCCGATGGCCCAGCGCATCAGGCGGCGATGCGCGGCATTGGCGTCGAGCACATGCCAGAAACGGTCCAGCACGATGGCCGGATACGGCGCCTGCTTGTCGAGGATCAGCTTCACCGCATGGCGCACTGCCTGCATCATCGGCGAAGCCTCATCGGCCGGCGTGGCGAGACCCCGTTCGGAATAGGCGGGAGCGAAACCGGCCGCCAGCAGCATCTGGTTGCGATGGCGCAGCGGCACGTTCAGCTCCTCGGCCAGTTGCAGGATCATGTTGCGGCTGGGTGCCGCGCGGGCCGATTCCAGAAAGCTCACATGCCGTTGCGACACACCCGCCGCCAGGGCCAGCGCCAGCTGGCTATACCCGCGCCGCGTACGCCAGAAGCGCAGCAACTGCGGGAAGCGCGAGAGCGCCGCTTCAGGCGGATGAATCGCCGCTTGGACGGTGTTGGCGTCTTCAAGCATGAGGGTGTCGTCGTCGCTGGACGGGGCGGAGGCGGGCTTGGTGGGCGTCATGTCGCCTATTGAAGCAGAGTCGAGTAGCTGCTGCGATTACGTGCCGCGTAATTGTGACCGTCTTCGGCGGCACCAATACTGGGTCCATCCCGACACCCCGAGCGGAGTTCCCATGCAGCGCGAACCGATCGACTACCCCGCCGATGCCCTTCCCACCCGCGATGACCACGTTCGCACGGCCGACGGCTGGACGCTGCCCGTGACGGTCACCAGCCCTGGGCTGGGCGCGCACGGCACCGTGGTGATCTGCTCGGCGCTGGGCGTGCCGCGCCGGTTCTACGCGGCGTTTGCGCGGGCCCTGTGCCTGGCGGGCTGGCGTGTGGTGACGTTCGACTACCGCGGCATTGGTGAGGCGGCCGCGACCGGCCCGGGCACGCCGCGCTTTGCCGACTGGGGCCGGCACGACATCGACGCGGTGCTGAAATGGGTGCACGACACGCTCGTCCCCGAGGGCTGCAGCGGCCGCAGGCTGGTGGTGCTCGGCCACAGCGCGGGCGGGCAATTGGCGGGGCTGGCGCCGCACATCGTGCACGCCGATGCGCTGGTGCACGTGGCGGTGTCGCTGGCGAATGCGCGGCTCTGGCCGTGGCGCGGGCTGTTGACGCGTCCGCAGCTCGCGTGGCTGCTGCATGTGCGGATTCCGTTGGCGGTGGCGCGCGTGCGCGGCGGCATGCTGCCGCTGGCGGCCGTCGGCATGGGGCCGATGTCGATTCCGGCCGCCATCCTGGGCGATTGGGCGCGCTTTGCCCGGCGGCGCGGCTACCTCTTCGCGCGGCGTGCCGGGTTGGATACCTCACGCTATCCGAGGCTCGCCGTGCCGCTGCTCGCCTGGGGTTTTGACGATGACCCGATGGCGCCCGCCAAGGCCATCGACGCGCTCATCGCGAAGTTGCCCGCCACGCGCGTCACGCGCCGCCAGGTGAGCGGCGCGGCGCTGGGTGCCAAGGGCGTCGGCCACATGGGCTTCTTCCGCGCATCGTCCGGTGCGCCGTGGTGGCGCGAAACCGTGGCGTGGCTCGATGCCCTCGCTTGATTGGCGGCCCGATCAGAACGTGTAGACGAGGCCCGTGCCGCCGAAGTAGCTCTGCTTGTTCTGCACGATCGGGCTCTTGGCCGCATTGCCCAGCAGGCGCGAGGTGCCCACCGCCGTCTGCACGGCCCGGTGGCGCGAGAAGGTATGCGTCCAGGCCACACCGTGAGCGTGGCGCCTTGCAGGCCGCTGCTTGCGCTGTATTGCGCAAAGCCATTGTTGGACGACTGCTGCGGCGTTACCCCGAAGTACGTCTGCATGTACTTGCTCGGGCCGAAATGCAGGCTCGGGCTCACGGTGATCGTGTCGCTGCCCTAGCTCACGACCGGCGCCGCCACGTCAATGTGGCCCGACCAGCCGCGCTCGCGGTTGGTGATCGGGGCAGCTAGGTCTCGTCGCCGCCTGGCCGATGCAGAAACGCGCTCGGGCTGCTGCCGAACGCCCGGCGGAACATCGCAGAGAACGCGCTCTGGCTGTTGTAGCCCAGTTCCTGCGCCACGCGCGACAGCGGCATCCCCTGCGACATCATCGGGATGGCGCTGGCGAGCACGGCCTGCTGGCGCCACTGCGAAAAGCTCACACCCAGTTCGTCTCGGAAGCGCCGCGCCAGCGTGCGTGCGCTGGCGCCCACATCGCGGGCGAGCGCGTCGAAGGTGAGCGGGGTGCCGGGGTCGGCCATCACGCGTTCGCACAGGGCGCGCAGGCGCTTGTCGGCGGGCATGGGCAGATCCAGCGGCAGCGGGGCGCTGCGGCGCAGCTCATCCAGGACCAGCATGGCCAGCGCCTGCTCGCGCGCGGCCGGCAGCGGCTGGCGGACGTCCATCGCGGCAATCAGCTCGCGCAGCAGCGGCGACACCTCCATCACGCGGCACTGCGCCAGCGCGCCCGTCACCACGGACGGGTCGGCGTACAGCGTGCGCAGGAAGGCGGCCTCGACCACCCACACCTCGTGCTCGATGCCGGGCGGAATCCAGATCGCCCGCGAGGGCGGCACCACCCAGGCGGTGTCGCCCGCCTGCACGCGCAGCACGCTGTTGTGGCTATACGCCACCTGCGCCCACGGATGCGTGTGGCGCGGAAACCGCGTATTGGCCTCCATCTGCCGCGTGTAGAGCCGCACCGGGTGCGCCGCGGAGGGCGGCGTGCGGCCTTCGATATCGGTAGGCAGGAGGCGCTGTGGCATGGCGGGTTTGCGACAGAAACGGTCGAGCCAGTGTAAATGCGCCCGCAGGACTTGTGGAAGCCAGATGTCGATGGCAGGCTATCGCCCGGCGTCGATGATGTGGGGCGCCACACTAGAAAGCGGACTGCCGAAGCGGTCTCGACAAAAACGCCGTTGCCCACGAGGCACGCGGCGAAATGGGTGCGAATAATGCAAACGGGAAATCACACGCGCAGCCGGGGGGCGCGCGGAGCGATGGGGTGGTTGCGGCCGTGGGCTGCGCTTGCCACGTGTGTGGCATGCATGGCCGCGTTGACAGCGCCAGCCGCCCACGCCGACATCAGCATCATCCAATCGTTGCCGCTGTCCGGCACACAAGCCGCGACGGGGCGGGCGCTCAACGCTGGCGCACGGCTGTATTTCGACTGGCTCAACCTGGACGGCGGTATCAACGGCGAAACCATCCGCCTGGTGGCCCGCGACGACGAGCAGAAGGTCGAGCAGACCCTCCGCAACGTGCGCGACATGGCCAAGATCGACAACCCGGTGGCGGCGCTTACCGTGGTCGGCACCGCCAATGTGGAAGCGCTCATGCGCAGCGGCGTGCTGACCGAAGCCAACCTGCCGCTGGTCGGCCCGGCCACCGGGGCCGCCAGCATGACCGGCGATCCGCTGGTGTTTCCCATCAAGGCCAGCTACCGGCAAGAGATCGACAAGATGGTGATCGCGCTCGTCACCATTGGCGTCACGCGCATCGGCGTGCTGTATCAGGACGATGCGCTCGGCAAGGAGGTGCTGGCAGGCGTGGAGCGCGCGCTCAAGCCGTACAAACTCACAATGGGCGGCATGGCTTCGTACCCGCGCAATACGGCTTCGGTGAGCGCCGCCGTCGACAAGCTGCTCGGCGCCGATGTGCAGGCCATCTTCCTGGGCGCCACGGCCGAACCCGCCGCGCAGTTCATCAAGCAATACCGCGCGCGCGGTGGCGGCGCGCAACTGCTGGGCCTGTCGTCGATTGATCCGGGCATCCTGCTCCGGGTGGCCGGCATCGACGCGGTGCGCGGCTATTCGCTGGCGCTCGTGATGCCGAACCCCGGCAAGGGCGTGAACCCCGTCATCCGCGAATTCAACCGCGCACGCGCGGCCGTGGGCGCCAAGGATGTCGAACTTTCATTCCGGGCGGTGGAAGGCTTTGTGGCCGCGAAGGTGCTGGCCGAAGCCGTGCGCCGCGCCGGCCCCAAGCCCACGCGCGACCAGGTGCGCCGCGAGCTGGCCCACCTGCGCAACTTCGATGTGGGTGGCGGATTTGTGGTGGATTTTTCCGACCGCACGCGTCCGGGCTCGCACTATGTGGAGCTGGGGGTGGTGGGGCCGAATGGGCTTGTGATTCAGTAACGCTGGGCGCGTGAAGCTTGTTGTGCTGAATGGCGGGGTTGGGAGTGAGGAGGAACGGGGGGTTCTTTGTTGGTGGTGCATCCCTTGTTTCATCCCCTGCCGGGGCTGACTCACTTTCTTTGGTCTTGCCCAAAGAAAGTAAGCAAAGAAATGCGCGCCCGAGATGGCGACCCCCTCCTTGAATTTCTGTCGCAGGGAGGGGAAGGGAAAAACTCGCTGCGCTCAGACAGTTTCCCTTCCTTTTTCCTCCCTGCAACAGAAATTCAAGGCGCCATCTAGGGCAGGAAAGTCAAAAGACAAAAGCCACACCCTCTGGGCGCCAGCCCAAACGACAAGGCCAACCGCGCGACGGGTTGGCCTTTCTCTTTTGACGTTGAGCCCTTGATGGCGCCTTTCTTTTGCTTACTTTTCTTTGGCAAGACAAAGAAAAGTGAGTCGGTCCCGGCAGGGAACGAAAGGGGGGTGGACCACAAAAAAATCCCAGAAGAAAACAAAAGCCGAAAATCAAAACGCCCCTCAGAGAGATTCCCCTCCAAGAGGCGTTCCTTCATCCCAAATGCCCGTCAGGCCACAGGCGCCGTGCCCGCCCCATGCTCATGCCTGCCCGCCGGCTTGACGATCGCCAGCGTGGCAATCAACCCGCACAGCGCGGCGAACGACACCCACACGCCCGGCATCGCCTTGTTGCCAGTTTCGTGGATCAGCCATGTGGCAATCGCCGGGGTGAAGCCACCGAAGATGGCTGTGGCGAGGCTGTACGCCAGCGAGAACCCGGTGGTGCGCACTTCCGGCGGCATGATCTCGGTGAGCGTGACGACCATCGCGCCGTTGTAGCTGCCGTACAGGAACGACAGCCATAGCAGCACGGTCAGCATGCGGGCGAACGACGGTGCAGCAACCAGCCACTGCATGGCCGGGTAGGCCGTCACCAGCATCAGCACGGTAAAGAGGATCAGCAGCGGGCGGCGGCCGACGCGGTCAGACACCGCGCCCATCATCGGCAGCCAGAAGAAGTTCGAGGCGCCCACGCACAGCGTGACGATCAGGCTGTCCATGTCGGACAGGTGCAGCACGCTCTTGCCGAAGGTCGGCGTGTAGGCGGTGATCAGGTAGAACGACACCGTGGTCATCACGACCATCAGCGTGCCCGCGCCTACCAGGCGCCAGTTCTGGCCCATCGAGCGGAACACGGCGCGCAGGTCCGGACGGTGCTTGCGCTTCTGGAACTCTTCGGTCTCTTGCAGCGAGCGGCGGATGATGAACAGGAACGGCACGATCAGGCAGCCGATCAGGAACGGCACGCGCCAGCCCCAGGCGCTCATCTCAGACGGCGGCAGCAGGTACGACATCAGCACGCCTAGCAGCGCGGCAAACATGACGGCCACCTGCTGACTGGCCGATTGCCAGCTCACGAAGAAGCCCTTCTTGCCCGGGGTGGCGATTTCGGCCAGGTAGACCGACACACCGCCCAGCTCCACGCCGGCCGAAAAGCCCTGCAGCAAACGGCCGATCAGGACCAGCAGCGGCGCCGCCAGCCCGATGGTGGCGTAGCTTGGCACCAGCGCGATCAGCAGCGTGCCGCAGGCCATGAGCGCCAGCGTGACGATCAGCCCTGTGCGGCGGCCGTGACGGTCGATGTACGCGCCCAGGAAGATTGCCCCCAGGGGCCGCATCAGGAAGCCGGCGCCAAAGGTCACCAGCGACAGCATCAGCGAGAGGAACTCGTTGCCGGCGGGGAAGAAGGTGTCGGCAATGGCCTTGGCGTAATAGCCGTAGACCATGAAGTCGTACATCTCCAGGAAGTTGCCGCTGACCACCCGGAAGACGGTGCGAGCCTTGGATTCATTGGGGTTGGTGGTATGCATGGTGGATTTCATTCAACAGCTTGGGTACAACGTGCGGGCGAGCCGGACAGCGAACTGCGGGCCGCCTCGTAAAAGGTGGTGATGTGGTATGGCGTGCTCGACGGCATGTCGGCACGCAGGCGCTGGCCGGCCGGGTCGATGACCTCGTTCCAGCCTTGTGCGTGCAGGAAGCGCGCCGACCACACCGGCAGCAGGCGCGCGAGCATGGCGCCCTGCGTTTCGGTGCACAGCGCAAGGGCGCGGCCGTATTCGGTCTGTGCCCAGATGCGCTGGCTGGCGTCGCGCATCGTGCCGTCCAGATTGAGCGACAGGCACACGCCCTGGGTGTCGGCATCCACGCCGTCGGCGCAGGCTGCGTCCACCGCGCGGGCAAGGCTCTCGGCCAGATGGAGGCCGGCTTCGGAGCGCGTAAAGACATCGGCGTGCGCGCGTACGAGGTAGAACCATTCGAACTGGTGACCGGGTTCGATGCGGTTGTCGGTGCTGGCCTCGTCGATCGGTAACTCGGCGATGCTGCCCGTGCGCGTGTCGATGAAGCGCGCGAGGATGCCCTCGGCCAGCGTGCGCACCCCGGTCTCGGCCCAGGCGGGCGGTTCGTCGAGCGCGGCGGCGGCCAAGTAGGCCTCGGTCAGGTGCATCACGGGGTTCTGCGCGACGCCGGCCAGCGTGGTGCTGAACCTGGCGTCCATGGACGCGACCGGCAGCGGTTTGACCCCGGCCCGCGCAAAGCTGCGGGCGATCACGTCGTGCGCGTCATGCATCAGCGCGGCCGCACGTGGGTCGCCGCTCACGGCAAGCCAGTGTGCGGCGGCAAACAGCACGAACGCGTGCGTGTACAGATCCTTGGTGGTGTCGTGCGGGGCCAGCGCACTGTCGATCGCAAACAGCCAGCCGCCGTGGATCGTGTCGCGAAAGCGCGTGTCCAGCGCGTGGCACAGGGCAGCGGCGCGTTCGGCGCAGAGATCGCGGTGGCGCCTGGAGAGCTGCGTGGCACGCGCGAAGGTATACAGCTGCCGCGCACACGCCATCGCCCGGTAGCGCGCGGTGGATGCCGGCACCAGCGCGCCGTTGTCGACGACGAGCGCCTCATAGCAGAGGCCGGCCTGTGCATTCCAGCCGGGCCCCAGCCACATGGGCAGCAGGACGGCGTCGTAGTAGCGGCCGAATGACTCCAGCGCAGCCGCAATGGCGGGGGACGGTTCGGTCGAGGCCGTATCGGGCAGCGGGGGCGTGGAGGATTGTGAAAGCATGGGCGCCGTGATGATCGTGGCGGGCGTCGACCCGTTTAGCCAGGCCGATTGCTCGAATCTGTTCTGTTCACCATAGGCGACGTATATGCGTTGTACATGCGAACAGACCCGGGATTGTGCTCCAACTGGCGGCCCCGCGCCACGCACAACTGGCGCAATCCCGGTCACGGCGCAGGGTTGTGGGTCCAATGAAAGGTTTTTACCGGATGCTGCCTGGGCGTGGGTTGTGCGAAGATGAATCACCCTTGGCTCATCCCCCTGGTCCTGCCCCGATCCATGCACCGTCGCGACCTGCTCAAGCAGTTGGCCGCCGGGCTGCTTGCCCTGGCTCCTGGTTTGTCCCGCAGCGCCACGCCCGGCACCGCCGCTGGCGCCCCCGAACCGTTTGACGAAGCCCGCCTGCTGGCGCGTGCCCGGGCCTTGGCCACAAGGCCATACCGGCCCCGCAGCACGCAGTTGCCCAAGCCGCTGGTCACGCTTGGCTGGGACGGCTATCAATCGATTGGCTATCGCCCCGATCACGCATTGTGGGCCGGCCAGCACTTGCCGTTCGAGGCCAAGTTCTTCCACCTCGGGCTGTTCTTCAAGTCGGCTGTCCAGATGCACGAGGTGGTGGACGGCCATGCCCGCCTGATTGCCTACGACCCGGCCATGTTCGATTACGGCAAGAGCGGACTGGATCACCAGGCGCTGCCGGCCGATCTCGGTTTCGCCGGTTTTCGGCTGACGACCAAGGCGGACCCGACGCGCGATGTGACGGCCTTCCTGGGTGCCAGCTACTTTCGCGCCGTCGGCGGGCAGTGGCAATACGGCATATCGGCGCGCGGCCTGGCGATTGATACGGGGTTGCCTCGCGCAGAAGAGTTTCCGGACTTCACTGAATTCTGGCTGGTGCGCCCGGCCGCCGATGCCGATACGGCGCGCGTCTATGCGCTGCTCGATTCTCCGAGCGTGGCCGGCATCTACCGCTTCGACATCCGCCCCGGCGACACGCTCGTGATGGACGTGGCCGCCACGCTCTACGTGCGCAAGCCGATCGAGCGTCTGGGCATCGCGCCGCTGACCAGCATGTTCCTCTACGGCGAGAACGACCGCACCGACCGCGCCGGCGATCGCCATAGCGCCGCACGTCGCTGGCGCGCATCGGACTGGCGCCCGGAAATCCATGATTCCGATGGCCTGGCCATCTGGCGTGGCTCGGGCGAGTGGATCTGGCGGCCGCTGGCCAATCCGCCTGTGCTGCGCAGCCAGCGCTTTGCCGACGACAGCCCGCGTGGCTTCGGCCTGCTGCAGCGTGACCGCAATTCCGATCATTACCAGGATGACGGCGTGTTCTACGAGAAGCGCCCGAGCGTGTGGGTCGAGCCCACGCATGACTGGGGCGAGGGCGCGGTCGAATTGGTGGAGCTGTCGGCCAACGATGAAACCTTCGACAACATCGTCGCCTTCTGGCGGCCCGCCGTTGCGCCGCATGCCGGGCAGGAACTGGCGTTCGGTTATCGGCTGACGTGGGGCGCGCAGCCCGCAGCGGCCTCGCCACTGGCGCGGGTGGTGGCGACGCGTACGGGCATTGGCGGCGTGGTGGGGCAGCCGCGCAAATACTTCTCGTGGCGGTTTGTCGTGGACTTTGCCGGCGGTGAGCTGTCGCGGCTGGGGCGCAGCACGGCGGGGTCGACTGTGGAGCCTGTCATACGCGCCTCGCGCGGGCGGGTGGAGATTGCGTCGGCGCGGCCGCTGGCGAGCATCGATGGTGTCCGGGCGATGTTTGATGTGGTCCCGGACGCGGGCAATGCGCCGATTGAGTTGTTGCTGACGTTGCAGTCGGGGGAGCGGTTGCTTTCTGAGACTTGGGCGTATCAGTGGACGCCGCCGGTGGATCGGGCGGTTTGATTCTTTGGCTTGCTTGATTGATGCGGGTGGTGCATCTCTTGTTTCACCCCCTGCCGGGGGCGACTCACTTTCTTTGTCTTGCCAAAGAAAGTAAGCAAAGAAGGCGCGCCCGAGATGACGAAAGATTCCTTGAATTTATGTCGCAGGGAGGGAAGGGAGGCAAACTCGCTGCGCTCAGACAGGCCTCCCTTCTTTTTCCTCCCTGCAACAGAAATTCAAGGCGCCATCTAGGGCAGGGGACGGCCACACCGTCGCTGCTGTTGGCTAATCGCGGGGCGGTGTCTTGCCGAACTTCTTTGCCATTTCTGCCCAGCCTTCGGGGCCCAGCTTTTCCATCGTCTCGATATTTCGCTCGTAGATGTCCGCTGCGTCGGGGACGGCTGCGGCGGCGCGGGCGATGCTGTCTTCGCGCAGCAGGTGCAGGATCGGGGCCGGCGCGCGGTTGGTGGCGTTGGCGATGTCGTCCGGCTCGGCGTCGGCGAAGACGAAATCGGGGTGGAAGCTGGCCAGTTGCAGCTCGCCTTCGTAGCCGGCCTTGGCGAGCAGCGATTCGGCGCGCTCCGTAAGCGAGTGGAAATCGAGGAAATCGGCCAGGGCGGGGACGATCAGCAGCGTGGTGTCGATCTGTGCGGCGGGGGTGGTGTGCAGCAGATCGGCTTCGGCACGCAGGTGGTCGAGCACGTCGCCGTCCATCGTGGCGCGGCTGACGGCGTATCGGACCTGCCGCTTGACGTGGACGGCCTTGGCGAACGGGCAGAGGTTCAGGCCGATGACGGCGTCTTCCAGCCAGCGCTGCACGGTCGCGACATGAAGGGCGGCGGCGTCCGCGTCCAACGGCAGGGCGTCGGCGGGTGGATCGAGCAGGACGAAATCGGGGGCGTAATCGGACACGGCGTAGTGAGGGAAGAGAGAGCGCGCAGTGTAGTCGATGGGCCGGGAGCGCTTCTTGCGAAGGGATGGGTGTTGTGATTTGCAACGCCCGGCGTGCGCCGTTGATGTACGCCGAGATCACTTCGGGTGCTTCGCGCGCCGCTTATGTGGTCCGTCCATTCCGTGTTTTTGTAAAAGAAGGAGCTCAACCATGATTGAACTGCGCCTGAAAACCGCCCTTGCCGTTGCCGCCACGTTTGCTGCGTCGGCTGCTTTCGCACAGATGACGCCGGCACCGCAGACTTCACCGCAGACCACCGGCACCGTGCAGACCGCCCCGCAAGACGGGCCGGCCACTTCGTCGTCTGACCCGCTGGTTCAGAAGCGCATTGACGACAAGGCCGCGAGCGACGAATACAAGGCTCGCAAGTCCGACGCCAAGGCTGCCTACAAGGAAGAAAAGAAGGCTGCCAAGGCTAACCGCAAGGCCGAGAAGAAGGAAGCTCGCGCCAAGCGCAAGGAAGCGATGAGCGAACAAGGCGGGCCCGCCCAGACGCCGAACAGCGAAGGCAAGTAAGCCGCCGGCCGAACCATGAAAAAAAGCGCACTTCGGTGCGCTTTTTTGTTGCCCGTGACCCGTCCTGAATAAGGTTGACACTTTTTCCCCGCCAGGGAGTGAGGGTCAAGATGGAAGGGCAGAAGAAGCGAACGCAGAGGGACTACACGCTGGCTTTTAAGTTGGCAGTGGTTGAGCAGGTG
>Ga0207877_10046_pt1 | contig 163604 bp, 144 predicted proteins | sample LinPmetageLP29_FD_184046 | JGI IMG/M metagenome (GOLD analysis project Ga0207877, IMG submission 184046) | Marine viral communities from the Pacific Ocean - LP-29 (SPAdes) | ecosystem: Environmental > Aquatic > Marine > Oceanic | place: Pacific Ocean | collected 2009-08-23
GGGGGGGAGGGGGGGGGGGGGGGGGGGGGGGAGCACAAACGGTAGCAGAAGGAAGCACGACTTAGAGAAGAGGATCGACCAAAGAACCGAGGAAAAGAGCAGAGTTAAAGAGGGGCAGGTGAAAGAAAAGCACTTGCGATCGAGGGGAGAGGAAGTCGGAGGGGCGAGTTAAATATAGGAGAAAGAGGAGCTACAGTGAGCAGGCAAGGCACCATGGTGGGTGGGTGCTACGACAGGGAAGCCATTTTTGGCGCCCTCCTATGTCGAGCCAACACCTGGCCTTCGCTGAGGGCGCTATTGAATTCTTCGCTAGATAAATTATTGGTTATGTCGTTTTTATCGTTAATAATAACGATATCGTTATTTATTTTGTCTTGTATCCCTAGACCGTCGTAGTTTAATGTATCTAGTATATTAGGATTAGAAGTAGACTATATCTTGGGCTAGGGATTAGGCTAAGGTTCGGGACTAGGTAGGTCTAGGTCGCTAACTAGGACGAAATCGCTACGTTCGTCTACTACGACGTCGCGTATATCGTGAAGAGTCTCTCTTTGTTATAGTTAACTACTTATAGGGTAGTAGGCCTATCGGTTAGGTAAGAGACGATGCTTAAATAGGAATAGTCTAAATAAATTTAATAAGAATAGAGACTAATTCTTAAAGAAGCTAATATTAGAATAGATAGAATACTCCTTTTTATCGTAGAGAGCTAATATAATTAATATACGGTAAGGAGTAAGCGAGAAGTAGGCGATTCGGTAGGGCTCTAGTAGAGAGTCGTAAGCGGTCCGATTACGTATAATCTCTAAGAGTTCCGAATAACCTTAAAACTACTAATTCTATAATATTTATACTTCTTCCTCTAAACGCCTAACCCTAGGCGTTTATAAAATTATATAATATCGCTACGAATAAAGAAAATTAATATATTATATACTTAAAAAGAAATTAATATAAAGAATATATCCTTAACTTTACTAATATCTCTCGATCTCTCCTCCTATATCTCCTTATATCTTTTATTTTTTTATTATAATATCTACGTTTCTAAACGTATTCTTTATCTCTCTTATACCTTATCGATAGTAAGATAAGACTATCTTATCTACCTAATAACTCCCTACGATCTTATCGCGACTTTAGTCGCTATCTATTTCTTTTAGTATATATATTATATATATATTATAGTAGCTAACTTTAAGCTAGCTAATACCGAACCTTTTAAGGTAGACTATATTCTCGAAGCTATTACTTCGATCTTATAGCGCTAATATTCTACTAAGACATCGCTATATAAGCTAATAGGTTTTACTATTAATCTTTAGTCTTTTTCTTATTTCTAATACTTATTTATAGGCCCTAACTAGGGTATTAGGTAATTATTATAACCTAGCCTTACTATTAAAATAGTCTATTATAGTATTTTAAGGTAGCTTTACCTTTGTTAAGTAGTTAGTTAAGTACCGAATCGCTATCGTATCTACGTAGTTATATCTTATCTAGGTATTTTTATCTATAGAGAGAGCTTATACTAGTAAATACTCCTTTATAGGATCTAAGAAGACCTATACTAAAACCGTAAGGAATACTAGTCTATTCTAGTTAAGTTTCGTTAATTTTTTAGTAGGAAGTAGCTTATAACTACCTATAGTAGTATTACGAACTAGTTGGTAGGATAGTAAGCCTATCGATTAGGTAAGGCACGACTATCTAAATACTATAGATAACTCTTAAGAGGAGGCGGAAGCAATATATTATAATAAGAATAGAGACTAATTCTTAAAGAGAATTATAGCTAAAGGATAGGACGCCTTTTCTTATAGAAAAGGCTAATATAATATTTATACGGTAGGGAAGGAATTATAAGCGAGGTAGGGATAGATCGGAGGCGAATTACTACTAGTTCGGTACGTATAACGAAGAATCTAGGAATAGCTTTAAGGGAGCCTATCCTATAATAATTATACTTCCTCTCCCTAACGCCTAACCCTAGGCGTTATAGGTTATATAATAATTTTGTAAACAAAGAAATTAAAATATATACCCTAGAAATTAGTAGGTATAAAATACGTTCTTTTACTTCTCTCTTTTATCCTTCTTCTATCTATTATAATACTATATATCCCTACGTATTATTACTATTTCTTCTATTCTTCTACTTTATATTAATTACTATTCGCTATCGTTTTACTTAGCTAAAATAAGTACTAAAGCTAGAGAAGTCGTTACTTCGCTTAACGAGACTAAAGAGTATAAAGATAGAGAGAAAGACAAAGGTTCTATATCTATTAACGCCTCTAATAATAAGGAGTTCCCTAAGATAATTAGGGTTATTTCGCTAAAAGGTCGTCGCCTTCGCTATACGAATCCGCTAGCGTATTTATATTTCTAGTATATAGCGTATATTCGCTCGACTACTGCTAGCTTTAACCCTATAGAAGGTCTACCTTTCGAGGTCTAGTACGTCCTCGATGCCGTTAAATCGGTTTTATACTAGTAGTATTCCGAAAAACGTAATAAGTACTTTCTAGTATATTTTACCGCCCTTTTCTTAGCTCTTCTTTATACTAATATAGTATAGACCCTAATAGGGATCCTCGGAGATCTCTACGATATTAGTAAGCTTCTACGCTAGACTACTAAGGAGTTCTAGTAGGAAGATATAGAGAACGTATTATTAGGATAGACCGAATCCTACTAGATTTAGGTAGCTTTTACGTAGGCCGCTTTTATCGGCGCCTTCGATACCTTTATAAAAGCCTACTATAGTACTTACTCTCTTAGCGATTTTAAGACGGCTAAAAAGGTCTCTATAAGTAATAAGGCTATAATTCGGTTAGGTTTCGTTAATATTTCTTATAGAATACGAATTAGATATATAAGGAGTTTTATTCCTAGCGTTATCGTAAGCTATCTAGCCTTGTTATATCTCCGATCTAGAACTATTCTAAGGCCTAGGATAACTACTATAGTAATCGCCTACTATATATATTACTTAGGGACCCTAGTTAGTAGTCGTAGGCTAGTACTAAGTACGTTTTTATAGCCTCTATTAAGGCTATTATCTTAGGTCGTACGGCTAGGTATACTTAGTTAGAGGAGATAGTTATAGAGGATATAGTTATACTACTAGATAGTATCGTATAGGCTATATTTAAGGAGATTATAGATAATACTTCTATTAGTCTTATTAAGCGTATTTAAATACGTATTTTTAGGGGTAAATTAGGGGCGTATCGGCGGTTTATTTTTGTTTTTATACTTAATTTAGGATAATTTTTTGCCTTTTAATATCTTTAGAAACCGCTAGATTATACCTTATATATTCGCTATATTATAATAGGGGACCTATTAGTTATATTCCGAGGGCTACCTCTTCTATTTAATTAGGTAATACTATTTATTATTAAAGAGTTTTTTGTCTTATACTTCCTTAACTTTATATTTATTATTATCGTTAAGCTTAGGTATTAGTATCGAATCGGTATTATTTCCTAGGCGTTCTTTCTATAGTTCTAAGAAGGAGATATAGAAGATATTATTAATTTAGTAGGCTTAACTAGTATACCTATTTTCTAATTATATTAAGTATCCTAAATAGCCTAATAAAATAAGGGCTAAGTTTTCGTATTATTTTAAGCTTTAGGTTCTTAGTTAATAATCGGATAAAATCTCTATATTTAAAGGTAAGCGATTTATAATAGAAGTTATAATACTTCGCCTACGACTCGGTAACGCTACGCTAGTAATTCGTAAGTCTTCTACGAATTTCTTATAACTTTTTAATTCTTACTATTATAGCTAGGATACTTCTCCCCAAAGGATCGACCTCGATCCTATAGTAAAAGTCTAGCGAATAGCCTAAGAGAGCTTTAAAAGAAGAATAGCCTATTATTATATTAATAGCGTTATTATATACGAATTCTACTATCTAGAGTAGTTACGGCTAGGTAAGTTATTCGGTATTAATAAAATAGTAAAAGTAATATTCGAGGACCTAGTTTATCTATTCTATTTAGCCGTTGGTTTAGGGGTAAAATACTATTAAAAGCCTTATTTTAACCCTAGAGATATAGTATAATTCCGACTAAAATTTGCTAGTAAAAAGCAATCTATAGTCGGTAATAATATCTTTTAGTAGGCTATACCGAAGATTAATATTATTATAGAATAATTATATAAGATCTATAGCTATTATTGTTGTCGATATAGGGAAGAAAAGGGACTATTTCGTAAATCTATCGATAATAACTAAAATTCTATTAATAGTTTAATCTAAATAGATTAATAAGGGTAGGCCTATAATAAAGTCTATAGATAACTCTATAAAAGGCTATTTTAGAATTAGAAGTATATCTATCCTTCTATAAGGCTTATATCGCGGTACTATAGTACCCTAGTAGATAGGGTATATCTAGATATATTTATTAACGTCTTAGTTAAGATTTACCTAATAGTATTTTCTCTTAAGGAGTTCGGCCGTTCGGTTACGCCTAAAATAGCCGGTAAGAGAGTTATTATAATAGATATTTATTAATTTTATTCTTAAATTATTCCCTATTAGGATATAAAGATAGTACTTATATCGAATAAGCCCTTTTAAATTAATTAATTAGTCTTTAGTCCTAGGCTTTACTTCTCTAATAGTATACTTTCGCTACTAAGTCTCTAGGTCTTCCCTCTAGAGTCGTTTAATAAGATTTTTTAATTTATCTCCGGATTCTTTCTAGTAGATATTCTTAACGATATAGGTATTATATAACTTATTAATAAAGATTAGCTATACCTAACCTACTTCTTAGTTACTATTTAAGACTAATTCGGCGGCGGTCTTTCTTAGAAACGTAGCTAAGATATATATATCTATAGTAGGGGCCTTATTATTATCGTAGGTCTTAGCCGATATTAAGCCTTTTATAGTTAATTCTTCGACTCTTACGTACTACTAATTAGATAGCCGCGATTTATTTATTATTCGGTCCTAAAGTAGGCCTAGCAACTCGATACTAAGAACGTCCTTATAGTCCGAGCCCTATCGTCGTAATAGGCTATCTATAGGGTTTGTCTTCCTAGAGTAGTACTTAATATAGAAATTAAAAATAGATAAAAGTAGGTACTACCTAGCTTATCTTCTATTAAGTTTTAGTTATTTTATAAAAGCCTAGAGATTAGAATAATTAGATAAAACCTTAATTAGGTACGTACTTCCTTCGAGGTAGTAACGCTAGTATTTAAAGGACTAAACGATAGCGAAAAGCTCTTAATCCGGTATACTATAGTTAATTTCTATACTATTAAACTTTTTTAACTAAAACGCGATAGGATACTAGATATCTCTATCGTTAGGCTAAGAGAGGATTCTAGCTATAGCCTAATTAGATATATTAGTCTTAATCCTTCTACGTCTTTCTAGATCGAAATATCGGAGTAGTAGTATAGTCTTAAAGGCGTCGAGAATATAGTAAAATACCGCCGTTTCTATAGGTATAAGCTCTAAAGTCCTAGGCTTCTTACTATTCTTACTCCTTTTTATTAGGGATATTAGTAGGAATATAATCTCGGAGTAATATCGGATAAAGCGCCGATAGAAGTTATAGAATCCTAAGAATACCTAAATATCTTAGAAGATATAGGGAATCGGCTACGAAAGGATATCGGATACCTATTATAGATCTATCGAGATACTTTCCGAGGAGATAATAAAGCTAAGGAATTCGACCTAATCTTAGTAGAAGGTATATTTACTAGGTTTTACGTATAAACCTATAGACCTTATTCGTTCGAAGACTTAGTAGATATAATCGGTATATATATTATAGTCTAGTAAGAAGATTAAGACGTTATCTAGATATACTACTGTAAAGATATCGAGAAGGCTATAAAATACTATATAAATATATAATTAGAAGATAGTAAGTATATTAGTAAGGCTAAATAGTATAACTATATATTTAAAGTAGCTATAATATATATAGAAAGCTATTTTCTATTTATTATCTTCCTAGATATAGATCTAATAATATATATCTTTAATATCGATCTTACTAAACTATTTTATACCTAAAAGATAGTTAAGAATCTCCGAAATAAAGGGGATAGGGTAGCGATTCTTAACCGAGATATAGTTAAGTCTATAGTAATCGATATATAGTCGGAGTCTATTATCCTTCTTAGGGGCAAAAGGAATAGAAGTACCTACTAGGCTCTTAGATAGTCGGATACGCCTATTCTCTAGGTTTTTGTCGATATATCGGTATAGTTCTACTAGTTTATTTTATAAGAAAAGATAGATTAGGCCGAAAGAGGGAGTTTAGTTAGTAATAAGTTCGATAGTATAATTAGTATCCTTAAATAGAGAGAGAATCGCTACTTTTTCGTAAGAGAAAATATTATAAAACTCCTATAATTTAGTAGGGATTCCGGATAGGTCTTAAGGAGGTTAATCGTCGTTATCGTCCTTAGGGATCTAGATTTCCTTAGGTAGTTTAATAGCTACGAAGACGTAGGCTAGATTATAGAAACGTTTAGCGAAGATATAGAGCTTCTTAATTATAATAGATAATACTTTAAACTACTAGAGATAAGATACTAGCGTAAGATAGATATTTAGGTATTAAAGCGTTATTATAGAGAGAAGAATAGGGCTACTCTATAGGTTAGGATTATAGTCGATAGCGATATATAGGCGTTCGAAGGACTTAATTATTCTATAAGAATTAGTTATAGTAATTAGGACCTTCTATATACTATAGGTAGGTATTAAGAATATATTAATAGTCTTAATAAAGGGTCTAGATAGCTTAGCTAGTTAAAGTTTATATATCTTAATAAACTAAAAACTAATAATATTAATTTTAGTATAGCTATCGAGGTCTATATATATTTCGATTATATTTCGAACTTAAATTAGTATATAAAGATAGTAGATAGTCTTTACTTAAGGATAAGGAGTTAGAGATATAGAGTCTACTCTAACTTATTAGCTTTTCTTTAAAAGATTTTATCTATATAGACGTATCCCTAAAAATAAGTAGATTATATATAGCTATTACTACTATAGTTAAAGTATATAAAGCGTTGTCTATCTTATCTAAAAAGATTCTTTTCTTAAGGTTAAGATAGGTCGTTATAGTTTCGGACTAGTTCCTTATTTAGATTATTAGTATAGCGTCGGTCCCTATTCTAGTTACGGTAAGGCTAGCGCTAGCCCTAGTTTAGTCTATAAGAGTATTTAAGGTTACGTAGGTAATCGGTTTTAGATTTAGGATAGAAGTAGGAACTATAGAATAATTCCTAGAAATAGCGCTTAAAGAATCCTTAGTTCGAGGCCTTATCGTTAGCTTTACGCTTCTATTTCTCTTTAGACTATAGAATCTCCTAGTAGTAGTAGATAATATTAATTATCTCGTCCTAAGTCTTTAGAAGATTAAGTATATAGAGATTAATAAGGTTCTAAAGTAGATACTAAAGCTTCGCGAAGAAAGAGAGGCTTTTTTCTATTTCCGAAGAGCAAGGAAAGTATTATTTAAAGGTATCGAGATAGGTATAAAACTCCCTTAGATCCTTATTAGACTATTAAAAGGTCTTCTCGAGTTAGACTCGAACTTTAGCTTAGAGATTAGCGGTATTCTTAATAAAGATAAGAGTAAAATCTTTAAAGTAAAACTACGTCTCTTCGGCGTAATACTTATCTTTCGGTACTAATTCGCTAACGTATTAGTACTATCTTATCCGATAGGTTTTATCTATAAAGAAAATACTAAAAAAGATTTTTCTACTATTATAGTAGTATTTCTATAATATACCTATAAAAATAGTCGTAAGGTCTAGTAGCTAGTTTTATCGCTACTAAAGGTTAAACGTAACTTTAAATCGCGAAATATCTTTAAATTTGATTTTAAACTTATCTTTACGATTAGATTTAGAATTGTTATAGTTTTAGGAGCGATTCGTTTAGCTATCGAGTATAGCTTCTTTAGTACGAAGTTCTACGATATATCTTTTTAAGGCGACCTATTATTTAAGTTTTTAGATAGTCTCTTAGTTAAGCCTAAGATATTTATCTAACTAATCGGTATCGACTAAGCCCTTATTAGTAGGGATTAGACTTATATTACGAGGGGTCTCGATAGCTAGCTATAGTTCGATAGTACTTCGGCCTTAAGACTAGGCCCTTTCGACTATAGATTAGGTTTAGGGAGATATCGTAACCTTAGATAATCGAAAACGAAGAATTAGAATTATTACGAACTAGTTAGTAGGATAGTAAGCCTATCGATTAGGTAAGGCACGACTATCTAAATACTATAGATAACTCTTAAGAGGAGGTAGGGGCAATATATTATAATAAGAATAGAGACTAATTCTTAAAGAGAATTATAGCTAAAGGATAGGACGCCTTTTCTTATAGAAGAGGCTAATATAATATTTATATAGTAAGGAAGGAATTATAAGCGAGGTAGGGGTAGATCGGAGGCGAATCGCTACTAGTCTAGTATATACAACGAAGAATCTAGGAATAGCTTTAAGGGAGCCTATCCCGTAATAAGTAGGTTATACTCTATTATTAAGAGCTAAATTATATTATAGTACCTCTATATAAAGCTATAGCTAGAGAGTAGTTAGAGTATCGTAGTAAGAAGCTACTTCGGATCTTACTTAGTAATATTAGTTAGAGTATCTAGATAATAGATAAGATTATATTTTATAAGACTATCTATAAAGCTATTAGGGAAGATACTAGTAAGTATCCTAATAGGTAGATTATTAAAGAGACCTCTACTTATATAATAGAGGATTTCCCTAAGAGGATAATATAGAAGCTATAATATAGTTAATCGATAGGGTTTTAGTTAAGAGCCTATAATAGTACGCTAATAAGGTTAGCTATAAATTAATAATTTTAATTTTTTTTTAGACCTTTTAAACTGTTTTATAGTATCTTTTATATTAGTTATATTATAGTATAAGACCTATTAGTTATATTTAGATAGCTATCTTTTCTATTTAACTAAAAAGTATAGTTTATTATTAAAGACCTTTTTATCGTAGACTTCTTTAATTTTATATTTATCTTCGTTAGCTAAATTAGGTATTAGTATCGATTTATTATCGTTTCTTAAGGTATTCTTCTATAGTTCGAGAAGTAATATATAGAAGATATTATAAATTTAGTTATACTAAGCTAGTAGGCTTAGATAATAGGCTTATTTTCCGATAGGACTAAGAACCTTAAATAGTCCGATAAATTAGGGACCGAGCTTTTGGTTTATTTTAAGCTTTAGGTTTCTAGTTAAAAGCCTAACGAGATTACCTTACTTTAAGATAAAAGATTTATACTTATTATTATAATATCTCGCTTATAATTCGGTAACGCTTTACTAGTAATCTTAGAGCTTTTCGTAAATATTTTATAGCTTCTCGATACGTATAGTAGTAGCTAGGATATTTTCTTCCGAAGGATCGATCTTAATCTTATATTAAAAGTTAGGCGAATAGCCTAAGAGAGTCTTAAAGGGCGAAGAAGCTATTATTAAATTAACTAAATTATTATAAGCGAATTCGGCGGTTCGTAATAATCTTAGCTATACTATTTACTTAGTATCGATAAAGTAGCGAAGATAGTACTCGAGGACTTAGTTTATTTACTCTATTTAGCTATCGGTTTAGGGGTAAAACGCTATCGAAAGATATATATAGACTTAATAAAAATATATAATTCGGACTAGAACTTACTAATAAAGAGTAAGCTACGATTAGTAATAATACCTTTAGCTAGTCTATACCGTAATTCGATATTATTATAGAATAACTTAGTAAGTTTAATAGCTATTATTATAGTCTTAATAAAAAAGAAAAGAGACTATTTCGTAAATCTATCGACAACGACTAGAATTATATTAACTATCTTATTTATATAGATAGAAGAGGGTAGGCCTATAATAAAGTCTATAGATAATTCTATAAACGGCTATCTTAGGATTAGAAGTATATCTAGCTTCCTATAAGATTTATATTATAATACTATAGCGCCTTAGTATACTAGGTATATCTAGATATATTTGTTAATATCTTAGTTAATATTTATCTAGTAATACTTTTTTTTTAGAAGCTCTTTAGTTCGGCTACGACCGAAGTAGCTAGCTAGAGAGTTATTATAATAGATATTTATTAGTTTTATCCGTAGGTTATTTCCAATTAGGATATAAACATACTTATATAACAAATAAGCTTTTTAGGATTAATAGTCTAATCTTTAGTCCTTAGATTTAATTCTATAATAGCGTATTTTTGGTACTAGGTCTCTAAGTCTTCGTACTAAAATCGCCTAATTAATATTTTTAATTTATTATTAGCTTTAGCCTAATAGATATTTTTAACGATATAGGTGTTGTTTACTTCTTTAGCGAGGAGTAGCCTTACGTAGCCTAATTTATCTTAATCGCTATTTACTACTAAAACCTCCGCTAAACCTTTTAGGGTCGCTAGGTAGATATATATATCCTTAGCTAGGCTAGTCTTAGCTAAAATTAAGTTTTTTACTATTAATACTTAGATATTAGCGAATCGCTAATTAGATAGCTATATTTTATTTATTATTCGTTCCTATAATAGGTTAAGTAGTTTAATACTAAGAGCGTCTTTATAGTTTATACCCTATCGTCGAGATAGACTATCTATAGGGTTTATCTTACTAGATCGGTACTTAATTTAAAAGTTAAAGGATAATAGTAGTAAGTACTATCTAGCTATTCTTGCTACCCTTTATTAAGGATATTAAGGGGAGTACGATTTTAGAGTAATTGTAAATAAATCTTCGATAAAAGTTATAGAATCTAAGGAATACCTAAATATCTCTAAAATCTATAGTATCGGCTATAAAACGATATTAGCGATATATCGTAGGTCTATAGAGATACCTTCTAATAAGATAATAAATCTAAGAAACTCGACTTAATTTTAATAGAAGACTTATTTACTAGGCTTTATATAAAGTCCTATAGAGTATATTCGATTAAGGACTTAGTAAATATAATTAGTATATATATCTCGGTCTAGCGAAAAGATTAAGATATTATCTAGATACGCTACTATAAAGATATCGAGTATACCCTATAGCGTAGTATAGATATAACTTTAGAATATAGTAGAGATATTAGTTAGACCGAAGAGTATAACTATATACTCGAAGTAGTTATATCGAGTTCGAAATACGGTTTTCTATTTATTACCTTCTCTAATACGGATATAGTAGTACGTATCCTAAATATCGATTTTACTAAAGAACTTTATACCGGAAAGGCGATTAAGAATCTCCGAAATAAGTAGTAAAAAGTACTAATTCTTTACCGAAATATAGTTAAGACTATAGTAATCGATATATAATCGAAGACTACTATCTTTCTTTAGAGCGAAGAGGATAGGTACGCCGATAGGACTCTTAGATAGTCTAATACGCCTATTTATAAGGTTTTTATTAAGATATCTATAGAGTTCAGCTAATTTCTTCTCTAATAAGGGATAAATAGGGCTAAATAGGGGTATTTAGTTTACGATAAGTTTAATAGTATAGTCTATATCTTTAAAAGGTAGAAGTATTATAGTATTTTCGTATAAGAAAATATCTAGATATAGGTCTAATTCGGATAGAAGTTATAATAGTAGCTAAGGAGGTAGGTTATCCCTAGGAATCTAGATCTTTTTAGGTATCTTAATAACTATAAAGATATAGGCTAGATTCCTATATAATTTAGCGAATTTATATAGAGTCTTAATATTAAGCCTTAGGGCTTCGAACTACTATAAGTAATCTACTAGCGAAAGATATATATTATAGTCCTAAAATATTATAATAGAAAAGAGGGTAGAGCTACCTTATAAATTAGGGTTACGATTAATAGCGATATATAGTCTTTCGAAGGTTTAGGTAGTCTTTTGGGAATTAATAGCGGTAATTAGGACCTTCTAAATACCGTAGGTAGGTATTATAAACCTATTAATAGCTTTAATTATTAGTTCGGAGAGCTTAGCTTATTTAAGACGATAGTTTTAATAAATTAAACGCTAATAATATCGATTTCGGTATAGCTATCTAAATCTACGTATATTTCGATTAAGTCTTATACGTAAATCGGAATATAGAAATAGGTAGCGGTCTCTACTAGAGGGCTAGAAGTCGAAGCTATAGAGTGTGGTCCTGGAGGGAAACGAGTATATTTTGGACTATATGTACGGATACGTAGTATTATAGTATATACGGGCGGTGAAAATAGGAGCGGAAAGGGCAGAAAGGGGCGTATTTAGGGGCTAAAGGGTTCGAACGGGATTGTCTAGGTATAAATACGACCCAGAAATAACTAAAAAGGGGGTCTCGTTATCTTATCCTCCCCTACTATCTCTAAACTCGTCCTCGATTTTAATAAAATAGGGTATTAGGGGGATATATACGGCCGAGGGATCGCGAAAGTAGGCGAAAATAAATAGGTAGGGATAAACAATTTTAGGCGCGAGGGGGGCAAACGTACGAGTGTTGATAATATTGTATGAAATAGGGAAACGACGGGAAAAACGATAGAAAGTGTATTAATAAGCACAACGCGTAATTTAGGGGATATCCCCTACGGGAAAATAGCCGAACCTTCGTAGGAGGGCGAGAATAGTTTCGATAATAATTGTTAGGGTAAAAAAGTGCGTAAATATAGGGTTACGGGCCTAGGAATATAGGGGGTACAAAATATGTAAATATGCTAGGTTCTAAGCGCGCGTATAGAAGACGCGCGGGGATAGCGATTGATAATATTTAGGATAGGCTAATTAGGTTCGAGGATCGAAAATAGCTAAAGATTAAGTAAACAAAGAACTATATAAGCGAATTTTAACGACGAATTAGAGGGTAGGATTAGGCGTAAGATTATACGTTCTAATACGAATAAAGAAATTAGGAGGTTGATTTAGGGCCCCCTATATAGTATAAAGAAAGGGTATACCCTTTAGAAATCTCCCTTTCCTACCTTCTTATCTTCGTTTAGTTAGTACGCTTTACGCTACCTAATCTCTATTTCTATATTTCGGTAGCTTACTACTATCTACTATATATAAGTACTATCCCTATCGTACGTATATAGCTTACGGTATATACGTATTAGACCTATCGCGTATATCTAATTATTATGTTAAGAGGTAGCGAATATATTTGTTATTATAGTTGCGTAGTTTCGTTAACTTTTACGTATTAATTAGGGCTAATAGATATTATCGTATAGTATTACGAACTCGTATCGGCGGAACGCCTCGTAAGGCGCCGTCGTCGCCGTCCGCGGTAAGAATACCCTACGGGGAACTACGTACTCTTTCCTCGGCCTAGCGTAAGGGCCCTTACGCGCTCCCGGTAATAGAGGCTACTACGGATTCGGTCCTAGAAGGGGCCGAATCTATACGTACGCTATCCGCTAGGATAAGCGTCGCTATACCCGAGGCTAGTAATTGTCTTTATAGTCGCTTTCTATAACTTTCGGATGCTAATACTCGAAATAGGTACCTTATCGACCCTACTATTCGGTCTTAATACTAACGGTAACCTTTTACTCGGTTCGTTTACGACCGATCTCGAGTAAAAGATACTATACGCGTCGGTTCTACGCGATATAGACTAGCGAAATAGGGTAGCGAAGACCTATCGGTCTACTACTAATCGTCGGGCTACGTATATATAGTAGTTTAGTCTAGTCGTGCCTAAGGGCTAGGCGTATAAGTAGTATAGGTAGTTAGCTAGCCCCTTTTCGAGCTATACGGTATTAGTAGTCGATAGTTTACTCGTAGCTAATAGTTTATACGGTTGCTACTAGTTTAATAGCGATAGCAAGAAGTATTTATTCTATAAGTTTTTAGCCTATTTTAGATATTCGGATCGTTACTAATAGTTATAGTAGGGCGTTTACTTCCGGATTTTATACGCTCGGTTCTAGAGGGGTAGAATCCGGACTATCTAGCCCTTTAGGCGGATTCGGAGGAGGAATACGTTACGCGCTCGAAAAAACGTAAGGTCGAGTCTATCCGGTATACTAACGAGGAGGTATTCGGTACTATATATAAGCCGAAGTCGATCTTACGTAGTAGTTTACGTACTTATAGTCGCTCGAAATCGCCTATACGCGCTAAATTGTCTATTTCTAAGGCTAAGGGTAGGAAGAATCTAGGTTAGGCGAAAGAGAAGGGGGTTAGCGCTCTACTAGATCCGGTCTACGATAAGCGCTTTTATCGGTCGTCGCTAGACTATAAGGCCGCTAAGGCGGATCCGCCCGATTTCGAAGTATTACGTAGCTTCTTTTAGGCTAGTTTAGGTACCGTCTAGCGTACCTTATAGGATCGGTCTCTACTAGAGGCGCTATTAGTTAAGTCTAGGGAGTTAGATACTCTAGCTCCTTTGTCTAAGGAGGAGTAGGAGGTATCGGATAGAGGTAAATTTAGTTTCGAGGATAATAAGTAGGCTTAATAGGTATAAGTAGGATCTAATATTTTTTTTTTTTTTTTTTCTTAGGAAGAGGCTAGTTGTTTTTAGGCGTTTTTAGGCGTTTTCTATCCTACCTAATAGCGAAGGTTAGAAGGATCCTTTAATTAATTTTATCCTTCTTTTATTATTCCTTTATATTCGTAGGTTTTCGCGTTAGAATTACAACGGCGAAAGGAGCGTTAAACAACGCTTAGTCTCTAGGGTCGGCGTCCTAGCCTAGAGTCGTCTTAACTTTAGATTCTTCTTTAGTTTCGGAGTATTTAGGTTTAGGTTCGTAATTATTTTCTTCCGAATCCTACTTTTTAGGGGGTTGCTACTTATTTTTAGCTACGGTCGATTTTTCTTTTTCCGTAATCGCTTTCGATTTAGCGATAACGCGCTTCGTAATTGCTTCCTCCCCTACCGATTCGTAGCGTACGCCGATACGCTTAAATTCGTCCTATTCTTCCTAGGTAAATATAGATAAATCCGAATATATCGGTAGAGATTTATTACTATTAAGGACCTTTTATATCTCTTTAGGGCGCTTAATAGTTAGGCCTACCCTACGAAAGGCCGCCTAAGATACTATAGATATCTATAGGGATTTAGGATTATCTACGTTAGCTTCTAGTAGCCTTAATCCGTTAACGAGATATCGGAGGACGTAGCTATTAGGCTCCGATAGTATATAAGTTCCGAGCGGATAAGCCTAGATAACCCTATATAGGCCGAACTACTTACTTTCGAACTTCTTACTACTCTTATTACGTATTAATACCTAGTCGCTAGGCTAGAAACTAGTCTTTTTTACTAATAAATCGCGAACTTTATTTCGCCGAATCGTACGAACTAGGAGAAGTTTATTCGCTTTTATACGTATATTACTAATTACTTATATACTTTCGAGGCGATTAGGTTAAGGTTAGATACTTTCTATCGATTTATTACTAGGGATACGCGGATAGATACTATATACTAAATAGAATAGGCTAAACTTCGTAACTATATATTTATAGACTCTCGTAGCGAATAATACTTATTAAAGATATAGATCCTATACTTTCGTAGGCTTATTTATAAGATATTTCGTAAATATCTTACTAAAGATACTATTTAGATTTTCTACCTTTCTATTTATTTAAGGGTAGTAGAGAGTAATTATCTTATAACGGGCTTCGAGAAGATAAATATAGAATCGGATAGCGGCTAATATAAGATTTAGGCTATTATCTAAGTAGATTTCGCGGAATACTCTATAGTAAACGAAGATATTATTATAAAGGAATTAGCTAAGGGCTTCTTCGGTCGTATCTAGGATAGCTTTCGTAACTAGCTACCCTATTACGTAGTCGATAGCTATAATAACCTAGCGATTACTATTAGGCGTCGTTAGAAGGCGCCTAATAAGGTTAATTCCCTATCGTTCGAAGGGTTAGATATCGGCTATAACTATATATTAGGCCGCTTCTCGTTTAAGCCCTTTCTTTAAGCCCTACGATACTTAGTAATTTAGGTAAGTTTAGGCCGTTTCTTCTACGTCTTAACGTATCGTAGGCTACTATACCTAAGGGCGAATAACGCCGTTTAACCCTAGGTACCCTAGATATCTAAACTCCTAGTATAGTTATCGTACTAAATCGCTACGAATAATTAGTTCTAAATACGGTATACGAACCCTATTATCGTAGGTAAAGGTAAGCTAGCGGTTACTTACTATTATGTCTCCGGATAAGCTATTAAGGTTACGGAAGCTTAGTTTTAGAGTAAATACTTTAATACTTTTTGTAAGTTTTCGGTCGGTCGGTAATACTTTTTCGTCGAGATATCGTACTATCGCCGCTAGCTATTCTTCTTCGGGAACGCCTCTAACGCTTCTTATAGTATTAATAGATACGTCCTATATCGGTCGGGATTTTAATATATTTATAGGGCTATCTTCGACGAAATCTAGCTATCTACTAATTATATTAGGGATAACTACTTCCGATCCCTTCCGATATTAAATATCTAGGTTATATTCCTAGAATTCGTCGACTTAGCGCGTAAGCCGCTTACTATAGGTCGTCGTAGTCTATAGATACTATAAACTCGTATAGTTAGTTACGACCGTAGTACGTATACTATTTTCGATATAGCGGTCCTATAGATATAAGGCTTCTTTAATAGCTAATAGCTTCTTTTCGTATATAGAGTAATTTAATTCCGCCCCCTAAAGCTTACGCCTATCGAAAGAGATTAGGTAGAGTATACTATCTTTGCCTACCTAGAGAAGAATAAGTCCGATCGCCTATTCTAATACGTCGGTTTCGATCCGAAAAGGCTTTATTCTATCTAGCTATCTTAGGACTAGGGCGTTAGTTAGTAGGTTCTTTAATCTTCGAAATATACTTTTATACATAGTCGTCTAATTAATAGGTCGATACTTTTGTTTTCGAACGGTTTTGTTAGCTTCCTTTAGGAGTTCGTAGAGTAGGACGTAGATCTTCGTAAAGTCTCTAATAAAATAGCGATAGTAAGTAGCTAATCCTAGGAACTAGCGTACTTTATAGATATTTCGTAGTATCGGCTAATCGCGGATCGCTTTAATTTTAGCTTATAGTAGGCATATACGACCGTTTCCGACAATATAACTATAAAACTCTAAGCTCTCGGTTACGAACTCGTATTTCTCTAGTTTTATGTAGAGCTTCTACTCTTCTAGCAACGTTAATACTTAATCGAGATATTCGTAGTACTCCTCTATCGAGTTCGAGAAGACTAGGATATTATCTAGATATACGACGATATATTAGCCTAGAAGTAGACGTAAGGTATCGTTTATAATCGTTTAGAATATTATAAAGATATTATATAGTCCGAATAGTATTATAAGCTACTCGTATTTACCCTACGTTATATTAAATATAGTTTTTAGGATCGAATTTATATCTATCTAGACCTACTAGTATCTAGACGCTAAATCGATTTTCGAGAGAACTTTCGTAGTACCGACTATATCTATAAGTTCTTATATTCTAGGGAGAGAATACCTATTCTTAGCCGTTATCCGATTAAGCGTACGGTAGTCGATATATATTCGCTATTTACCGTTAGGTTTTCTTACAAAGATAACTAGAAAGCCCTAGGGACTACTAGATAGTTAGATTAGTCCCTTTTTAATAAGGTCCTCGATCTACTATACTTATTCGTTTAACTTTTCGACGGATAACGGATAGGTATTAATATTTATAGGCGCTATATCCCTAATTTCGATCTCGTAGGTAATAGGACGCTTAGGAGGAAGTCTATTAGGTAGTTCGGATAGAAATACCTTAGCGTATTTGTCTAGAATCGATTAAATACGAAGGTCTTAATACTTTTCGTCTTAAAACGGCTTCGTATCCCCTATCGCGTAGATAGCTATAAGGATAATTTCGGCGTCTTTCTTACGCGAGATACGTCTATATTGCTTTACCGATATTAGATTAAACCTTTCGACGCCTTTTACTAAGATATTTAGGGTCGGACGTAGAGAGATAATATATTTACTACTCGAATCGCTAAGACTTATAGTCGAATACCTCTAGTTAATACTAGGGTTATACTTTCGGAGGAAGTCTCGGCCGAAAACGAGCTCGTAACCTTCTATAAGTAGAATCTAAGTAGATATATATCTACGCTAAGTTCCTAGTCGTATTAGTAGTCGTATAAGGGCCTACGTAACGAGTTAGCCCCTATTTAGTAGATTTACCTTTATTAGTCGGTAGCTTCTTTTAATAGAGACGTTCGGACGTAGGCGATTAATTATCTCTATTAAGGTAAATATATAGGTCGTACTACTATCGAGTAGGGCGGAGATAGTCGGAGAGTCGGCCGATAGTCCGATCTTCGCGGAATAGAATATAAGGGAATTACTAATAATATTTAGGGCGGCTTTAATAACGTTAATAGCCGCTTCTATATAAGGTCGAGACTTCTCCTTCTTCTACGCCTCTATAGTTAGGTCTAAGTAATCGATTTCGTATAATTAGGTAAAATCGCTTACTTACGAAGCCTTCTTTATACGGCCGACTAGGGCTTCGGAATCGGCTAGCTATATTAGTTTTTTGATTTAGGCTTCTTATCTAACGATCCGCCTTTATCCTTCTTTTTGTCCTTATCGAGTTTTAGGTAGTTTCGCTTTATATACCTCGGCTTTTTGTAGTAGAAATACCTTCTCGAGTCGTTTTAATCCTCTTTCGATTTATCTCGAGAACCTTTAAGTATGTCTAGGTCTATAATATTAGGATTACGGTTACTATAGCTATTCGTTCGGTCGATATAGCTAGAAATTATACTTCCCTACTTAAATTCGACGAATCGGCGGATAACTTCTAAAATAATCGTAGGTAGATAGCTTTCTTCGGCCTATCTCTTCTAGAGATAGGGGTAGGCCCTATCCTTTAGGTATTAGATTAATATTTTAGGAGGGATCGAGAGGTAGTAATCGGTCGTAGCCTACTATAGGTTAATAGCGAAGTATTAGAAGGACTATTTAGGGCCCTATTTTATATTCTTAAACTTCGCCTACCTCTTTTCGTAGCCGAGATACTCTATATATTCTTTTTCGATCTATTCCCTATACTATCGCTATATTTCGACTTTCTTAGTATAATAGCTAACTACCTTATATATATAGGCAGTCTATATATCGGCTACGTAATTAATTAGCCGGCTACTTACGGTTACGACCTTATCTATATCCTTAGGTTCGGTACCTACGTACTACGCGATCTCCGAGAAGTATCGTTCGTAGTCGCGAAGGTAGTTATAAGCGCTATTATCTTAGATTTTGCTACTATAGTTCTTAATTAGCCGGATATATTTAAGTATAAGCTTCTACGTAGCGGCTTAAGTAGTACTAACGTAAATAGACGTAGTAGTAGTTAGTTCTAGGGGCGGCGATAGGACGGCTAATAGCGGTAGGACGCCTCCTATAAGGGCGTTCGCTATAGACCGAACCTAATTAGTAAATTCGAGCTCCTACGTAGTAGTATACTTAATTAGATTAGATATTCTAAGCTTATCCGTAGCTACGTACTAGGCCTTATAATAAATACCGGCGAGGAAAGGCGGTAGTAGATTAAGCGCTTCGTCGGTTCTAGGCGTAGTTAGGCGCCGCTAAAGGGATAAAGTCTCTTAAGATATAGTAATAGACGATTGAATTCGATTAGATATAAATAAATTAGGATAGAACTTTGTAAATAGTTCTCTTCCTTAAGTCGATATCTCTCTTTTTTGTACTTTTTGGTCCGAGACTAACCGGATCGGACTAAAAAGGATACTTTTCTCTTATATCTTAGCCGAAAGTAAGGGATTTTATCCTTATCTCGTATTCTATATCCTTTTTAGGTATAACCGTAGGGTTATTAGGGTAATTAGTCCTAAATAGCCTATTACGATAATATTAGGCGCGCCTAATTACTTACCGCTAGTCGTAGTCGGACTATTTCGGAGAGGGACGCCGGGATACGGAAGGGGAAGGAAGGTAGGAAATCTACGAACTTTTGTGGCTTCGACTAGTTAAGGTTAAAGGATCGTGTTTAGGGGGAGGTACGTCGGATATATCTAGAGGTAACGGAGACGCATCGGTCGGTAGCGACCTCCCCCGACTATTCGTAGAAGAATAGTCGGTTAGGATATGCTACTAGATATAGTCCTAGAGGGAAACGAGTATATTTTGGACTGTATATACGGATACGTAGTATTATAGTATATACGGGCGGTGAAAATAGGAGCGGAAAGGGTAGAAAGGGGCGTATTTAGGGGCTGAAGGGTTCGAACGGGATTGTCCGGGCATGAATACGACCCGGAAATAACCAAAAAGGGGGTCTCGTTATCTCAAGAGCCTACTCTAACTCGTTTATTTTTCTCTAGCGAATTTCGCTAATATTTATATAACTATAAGGATAGGTAGGTTATATATACCTATTACTATTATAATTAAAGTATTAGAGATATTATCTATCTCGCCTAATTAGGTTTCGGTATCCTTCTAGTCCTAGGCCGTTATTATTTCGAACTAATTCTTTATTAGGGTCGTTATATAGATTCTTATAAGAAAAAGACCTAGGGTAAGAGTTTAAATAAAAGGATTATTATTCTTAGGGATTATTAGGTCTATAAGAAAGGCCCTAAAATCGGCGATAAGGACTATTAAATCGGTTCGAAAAGTTATCGTTAGCTTTTCGCTTACGATCCGATAAAGAGCTACTACTCTTAATTTTACGTTACTTTTATATAGTATCCTAGTAATAATAAGCTATATAAACTATTTTATCCTATATTTTTAGGAGATAAATTTAATAAAGATTAATAGTATTTTAAAGCTTAAATTAAAGCTTCGCGAAATAGGAAGAGCTTCGCTCTTTTTCTATAGGGCAAAGGAAGTATTACTCTAAGGTATCGAGATAGACGTAAAACTCCCTCGGATCCTTATTATATCCTTAGAATATTCGTTTAAGCTAGGTTATAACCTCGGCCTAGAGGTTAGTTATATTTCGAATAAGAGTAAGAGTAAAGTCTTCGAAATACTACTAATTATCCTCGGCGAAAAGCCTATCTTTTAGTATCTTTTCGCTAATATAACTAAACTATCTCTATCGGTAGGTATTATCTATATATATAGTTCTCTATAAGATTTTCTTACTATTTCTACGAAAGTATCGAGGGATATCTTTGAAAGATTAATAAAGATTATTTAGCTATTCTTATTACTACTAGAGGTTAAATATAATTCGGAATATCGAGATATTCTTAAATTTAATCTCGAACTTATTATCCTCTAAATCTAACGAATCGCTAGTATTTTAGCTATTTTCTAGGAGATATTAGTAACTATAGAGATAATCGTTTTTAGTACGAAGATTAGTAACTAATTATATTATTTTATTCTTTTCTTTAAGTTTATAAACCCTCTACTAAGTTAATCGTAGATTTTTGTTAAGTTAGGATATATCGATAGGGACCGTATCGCTTAAAGTTATATTATAAAGGTTTATAGTAGCTACTTCGTTGTCGCTTTAGCTTTAGGACTAGGCCCTTTTTACTATAGATTGAGTCTAAGAAGATATCGTCGTTCTTAGGTAACCGAAAACAAAGAATTAGAATTATTATAGTTAACTACTTATAGGGTAGTAAGCTTATCGGTTAGGTAAGAGACGATACTTAAATAGGAATAGTCTAAATAAATTTAATAAGAATAGAGACTAATTCTTGAAGAAGCTAATATTAGAATAGATAGAATACTCCTTTTTATCGTAGAGAGCTAATATAATTAATATACGGTAAGGAGTAAGCGAGAAGTAGGCGATTCGGTAGGGCTCCGGTAGAGAGTCGTAAGCGGTCCGATCGCGTATAACCTCTAAGAGTTCTAAATAACCTTAAAACTGCCGATTCTATAATACTCTCGCTATCGCAGAAGCCTATTAGGGCGTAGAACTAGGTGCTAGACCTACCTAGATGCATGTAATTAGGCCACAATGTATGATTTAGCGAAATTAAACACCCCAAAACCGAGTAAAATACGCCCATTTTTAGTATGTAAACCAGAATATAGGATTTTTGAAGATTTTTGATAGATGTAGGCCGGGATACGGAGGTTTTCTGACTAGCCCCTTTAGGATAATCCGGCCGGATTAATAATTGTTCCCGATCACATGATACGAAAACCCTTGAAAGTCATGTCAAAACGAGTAAGTCCCCGTCTCCAGAGGAGGCCTGTCAACTTTGTCCATTTTTAATAAATCATGTAAAATCGACATAAATACAAGATTAATATATATTATTGGCAAGCACCTAAACTATATATTTTGTTAATATAAAATATCCATCTTTAACATTGGGGGTGTGGGGTCTCGAAATAGCCCGATTTTATTATGCAGGATCAAAATGCTGCATTCTAGTAGAGTTTTTACGGCCTGAGGTGTCGAGATTCCCCTTTTGGGCTTAGTCACCAAATTATTAATTTTTGTCACGTGCCTCCCCAAATGCTGATGTAATTTTCTGCCGGTAAAAGGTAGTTTTGACCGGCTGGCCCCTATCGCCTGCCGTACGCCGGTGCTTACTCCCCAGCTGGAGTCCAAGCACGTGACTATTCCCCTCTTAGTTTGCAGATAGGCTAGTTTCGAATGGACATCTTTTACGTTCCCACGCTTTTCTAGCTACAGTCAATCAGACTAGATGCTCTATCTTATGACAAATCACAACTCTCATATAGTGAGGCAGGATGTCAGAACAGAAGATCGGAAAATAAACCCCTTACCAATTGACAGAATGACGATCTTCGACCATCTCGAGATGCTCAATCAGGATACATCCGTGTTCCTGTTTTCACCGGCCTCAAAATTCCAGCATCCTCCAATTCGCGGATGAGATTCACCAGCATCAGATCACACCCCGAGATGCGACAAAACTCATGGTGACGGGCATATACTCGGTCTTGAGGGAAACGGTAGAGTTATAAGGGATCTCCCCAACAGGTACGACAAAATCAGGTGCACCTGCCATGACACCAATACGCCCGTCAGAGAAACCTATGGGTGGTGCAGTGGGAGCACTGTACACAAAGTCAGCTGAAGGAGCTTCTCGTTGGGGGGTTTCACTTGCCTGAAATAAACGTTGCGGTACTGTGTTTCACCGATAGTATAGGGGTAAAGGTAGATGCCCTCAGAACAGGTCTCTTTGTGAGCCACTCCAAACCCATCTGATTCCCACCAGTCTTTGAAGATCGTCTTATTCTTCAGTGCAATATCATAGGCCGCATCTCCTCCATTCTCTTGGCCCCATGTCCATCGAGCCAGAGGCCCTGGGTTTATAAAGAGACGACGGTCGCCATTCTTTTTAGCATAGTCTGCGTAAAATGGCAGGGCAAGAGAGTTGTATTGGTAGACCGAGACGAGGGTAGCATATGTCTAAGCGGTGTCAGAATTTGTATCAAATCAAACTCTTGATATGTACTATAAAATGCTTACCGTGTTCAAGAGATCTTGTATATTGCTCGGCGCCTCGCCAGAGTGCGTTTCCTCCCAATGCTTGGAAATATCGACGTGCTCTCTCCTCGTATCCAGGAACTTCTCCAATTTGACAACAAAATTTTCGAGAAGTGCTCCAGCATCGGTACTCACATTTGGAAAAGATGTCTGTGGATAAAGATTTGTCTCGGGTCGCACAGTGGCAGAACATGATCAAGACCCACTGCCCCGGTTGACGGCCTGTTGGCATAGAGTCCTTGCATCCCTCCAGGGCTACGCATAGAGCCACCAGTATCGCTGCCGACGGCAATATCAATCCAGTCATAAGAGGCAATACCAGCTCCACGACCCGATGAGGAGCCCCCTGGAGCCTGGTAGCCATCTCCCTATGGGCGAGTAAGTATGGAAACTGAAGTGAGAAGAGGCTTCACTTACTCTTGGGTTGAACGGGCAGTGAAAGTCGACCCAATCTGCCGTTGGATTGTCGCCATTGGCGAACTAGACAGTTCCCATCTTGCCCACCATGGCTGCGCCGGCGTCGATCAAGCGCTAAAGAGCCGAGCCTGTCGCATTCTGAGGGGGATACAGATCATGGAACGCGCGATTGCCACCGCTGGTTCGTATGCCCTTCACATGAAAGATGTCCTTAACCCCAAGACGTAGCTTTGGAAAATTAGCTAATGCGTGTCAACACTGGTTTCGGGTGAAATGAAACTTACTTCGGCCAGAGGCTTGTCGGAAGTGGGCGTATAGTACAATCGAGAAGGTACGGCAACACTTTTGGTCATAGCACCCTATAATTCAGCAATTAGCAATTCGCACGGAGGCTTCATAAAAGGAGACTTTTACCTCCATCAATGCGGGCAATGGCATGAAGCCGCCATTGCCATCGCTGATGGTTGCCTCCGTGAATGTCAATCGATGATCAGAATAAAGACGAAAGGCTTCGTAGATTCGCCCGGTGCTTAAGGATATAAAGTATGGCCCTTGCGGGATAGGACTTGTTGGGAGTGATAGCTATGCCTACGAGCAAGGGAAAAACTAGAAGGCAAAAACTCCTAAAGAGGGAAGAATCTAGCTATGCATAAACCCCCAGCTATATGGAAGCTGGAGAAGATGGGAAAGCGGTGAGATACTGCCAGTCATGGCCTCACCGCTTTTCCAACAGGACTGTTAAGGTTCGCCCTAATGACGGATCCTCGGGGTTGGTAGCTCGACGAAGCAATCATGATTCTGTTATGGGAACCATGGCTAGTCCAGTTGTGTGAGATATCAATGTGCCTGATATGGATGACCCTGGGAGTACTTGTAACCTCCAGGGCTTCCTTAGAGAACACAGATAATAGAGCTTGGTCGTTTCGACTCTCCTATTCCTAGTGATTTTGATCGGGGTATAATTTACAGTTCTACAACTTTGACCGACTCATCCTTCTACAAAGGCACTCTACAGGCGGAGGAAAAGCGATCATCCGAAGCCCATCTTTTCTAGTTATAGTTAAAATTCTACATTTAGCAGGTCTTTTCCGGTTTGGCTTCAGCTCCGAAGTACCACTAGGTATCACTATCGTTATACTATATAACCATTGCCTAAGTACTTTGCTGACAGTAGTAAGCAGGGTTCATCGGAGCGGGCTTTACTATAATCCATGCTGCTAGTACACTCTCCGCCAAGACGGTTTTACGTACGCTCCCTTCTTGCGAGTGTAATGTCTGATAGCCTAGGTGCTAGGCGGCGTCCAGTCTACTCGGGGATAAACCCTGCTTTGCATTGCCGGTACATTTGCTGCTCATGTATATGGCGCCACATTAAGAAAAAAGCCCGATTTACTGCTGAAGATCTCGGGAGGCTTAACTGTATTCTGGTCCGGATCCATTTTGGAATGACGCGATCTGATCCTCAGAAATAATAGTGGCTGCTGGAGCTATGTATTCCCAACCAATCAAATGATGTGGGAATGTCGTTCTGACGTGCCGCGAGTCACAGACGAGCTGCAGTCCATACTCCCAAGCCCGTTTCCCAGTTTGCGGGGCCCAGGCACTAGAAATCCTGACGATAACTCTCTTTTTTGTATCGGCGCATCCCTTTACCGTATCGGGAAGCTCAAAGTAGGTCTAGATTTACTACAAGATTTAGGACGTGGATTGGAAGCGCGGCAGTGGAGGCGCAGCATGGACCTTCATGTAGAGCGCAGGATGGGAGTCGGGGCATCCCTTGTACGTATTCTCGAAGATGATCAACCTGAGATACTTGATATGGTAAGTTTGGGTAGATGCTTGGCTGAGTCAGTCACACCAACCTCACGGAAAGTGACTACCAGGAACGTCCCGGGCTTGAATGGATGCGTGTTCCCAGTTGTTATCGAAACATGTCGATTAGCGATGCCGTGTAACGATTCCCGAGGTCTCAGGTCAGCAGCGGACTATTTATGGAATGTATGCCCTCCATTATGCTGGGAGATGTCAACCACAAGAGGACATTCTCTTCCGTTAATATGAAGGCACTCCGTGGACTTCTCTTGCTCGCTGGGCCATTTTCAGTCGCTGCGACCCAATTCGCAAGCTTTAGCCCCGCTGGAAATGAAGACCTTACCTACAGTATTCATGTTCCACGAGAAACGGCGACAATGGGGTCTGGGCCCATCTATATCCAGCTCAATTCCACCCGGCAATTGACGTGGTTCGCACTGGGCCAGGGAACCTCAATGCTTGGAGCGAATATGTTCGTGGTATATACCTCGGGAGATAACGTGACGATCTCGCCCAGACTGGGGAAAGGCGAGATAGAACCTCTGTACAACGAGGATGCAAACATCACCACTATGGATGGCACCGGAGTCCACAACGGAGTCATTACTGCCAATTTTCGATGTGACAGCTGCATCTCATGGCAGGGAGGCCACCTAAATCCAAACGACTCTCGGAGCAATTGGATCTGGGCTGTTAAATACGGAAAGCCAGTGAATTCCAATAGTTTGTCCACAACGCTCTACCAGCATGACAGCGTGGGTCAAGGGACGATGGACCTGAAGCAAGCGGCAGGAACAAGTACTGGAAACCCCTTCACGGATCTATCCAGCTCTCTAGGGGACAGTGCGATAGATTCAGGCCCGCAAGTTGACTTTGAAGCATTCCATAGAAAGAGAAAAGCCCACGCTGTGTTGATGACAATCGCCTTCGTTATTCTGTTCCCATTCTTCGCGTTGGCCTTGCATCTCTTCCCATCTGGTATTGTGCCCATACACGGAAGCTTGGAACTTTTCACGCTTATAGTGACTATCGCAGGAATGGGTCTAGGGATTTCCATGGCCAAGGACATTCAGCAACTGAGCCACTATCATCCGGTGATCGGGATGGTGGTGGTAGCCGGTCTAGTGCTGTTCCAGCCAGCGATGGGGTTGTTACAACACCGGCACTTCCGTAAATCGGGAAGCAAGGGACCATTTGCTTATTCGCACCGGTGGTTCGGGCGGATAATGATCGTCCTGGGGGTTGTCAATGTTGGCCTCGGATTTCGATTCACAGGGATCGGCACACCTGGTGCTCCTCGTCCCGCGGTCATTGCGTATGGGGTGGCCGCCGGGGTCATTGGATTGGTATATATCATGGTGATCGCTGTGGGTGGAATAAGGAGGGAGCGTACGCCTGTTTATTAGTTCCAATTGTGTTCATAAAGAAAGAGAGATAAGAGGGGAAGAGAAGAAGAAGAAGGATCGCGTACGAGGAATCAATGACATCATCGCGGATTTCTCCTTTCTAGCTTTGCCGACTCCAACCATGAGCGAGTGTTGGTGGCTGAGCTTTGCTCCGGACTATTTACTCCCCCTGTGCCCTTCTTTCCTTCATCTATCGTGAATGGCACCATCATGCCATTACATACGATCGCACTGTGTGCGGCCTTGACTCCTACTGTCCTCCATACTCTTGTCACTCATGTGGGTCCGCTTTGCGATACCTTGAACTAACTAACTAGTTAGTTAACAAAGATCAAGCTGACGAACTGTTCCTCTTCAGTACCTGAATCGCAAGGCCAATCGTTCTAAACCGACTGGTCACATCACCTACGATGAAGGCATCCACGTTATTCGCCAATTTATGTACTATGCATCCAAACATCCCGTCGAAGACATCCAGGCCTTTACACGTCAAGGGGTCCCCAGCCCGCACTGGGTGAGAACTGAGACTGTCAACATCTCGGATGAGTTTCTGGTGCCCGCAGCTGCTACGATATCAAAGCAGCTCGGTCCAAAGGGCCTCGTGCGGGTCGGCGGAGAGAAATGGTGGCAATGGCGTGGACCGGGCGAGGATCTCAAGGGGGAGTGGATCGAGATGCGCAGTCACTACAATGAAACCCAGAAGTCCCAGCAGCGCTGTAACCGGATTATGCTGTACATCCACGGTGGCGCATATTTCTTCGGCAGTGTCGATACCCATCGCTATATGCTGCAGCGCCATGCGCGCAAATTGAAGGGTCGTGTATTTGCGCCGGACTATCGCCTTTCGCCCCAGTACCCCTTCCCCTGTGGCCTGCAGGACAGCTTGGCGGCCTATCTCTGGCTGTTGAAGACGTACGACCCAAGTGAGATTATCATTGCGGGAGATTCAGCGGGTGGCGGTACGGCATTGTCGATGCTGGTCATCATGCGCGACCAGGGTATACCTCTTCCTGCAGGTGCAATTTTGATCTCGCCTTGGGTCGACCTCACCCACTCATTTCCGAGTATCATGGAGGATAACCCCGGCGATTACATCCCTCCCTACGGATTCCGCTATAAACCCTCTTCGGCATGGCCTCCGCCCAATGCCGACGAGATTGCGAAGATCAAAAAGTTGTCCCACAAAGGAGCCGTCACTGCAAAGGATGCCGAGCAAGTCATCCCTGGGAACAACAGCGCCTCTGCAGAGACGGCTGTTCGAGGCTACACTCTCCACGAGAACAAGGCTGCAACGGATAAAAATGCCTATCCTGGCATGCAGCAGACTCCAGACCCTGACACAGTGCATGCAGAGCCCGATAATATCCATATTGTTTTGGATGGGAAGACGGTTGAGCTCAAGGATCAAATTCAAATGTATACGACCAATCAACTCCTCTCCCACCCGCTTGTTTCGCCCGTCCTCCAACCTTCGCTGGGCGGCCTTCCTCCCCTACAGGTGCTAAGCGGCGGCGGCGAAATGCTACGGGATGAGCAGTTCTATGTGGCGCATAAGGCAGCTAACCCGACGGCCTACCCGCCCGGCGACGTCTATCTGGATGAGATTGACCCCGAGCGAGAAACCTTGAACAAATACGAGCCGACGTACGTGCAGCTTCAAGTTTGGGATGACCTGTGTCACGTCCCCCCTACACTTAGCTTTACCAAGCCTGCCAAGTATATGTTCCGAGCGATTTCGCAGTTTGGTTCCTGGGCATTGGCTCGCGCGCAAAATTCCGAAGTCGATATCTTCGATGAGGCCATTGCCTCATCGGTCTCGTCTACTGATTTAGAAACCGAAAGCCCTGGCGTAGGATTCGGTGGCAGGAAGCCAACCTTTGAACCCGGTGTCCCTGTCGGAAAAGCCGGCGATCCTCTACCATCGTTCGATCGACACATGATCCGGCAGCGTGTTGATAACCATGGCCATGTCTATCCGCTTGATCCGCCATCATCCTATCCCGTCCTGGACATCCCACCCTCCAAGGTCGGTGCAATAAACCCTGAGCTCATTAGAAAATGGCTCGAAGCCAAGCAGGAGTGGGACGACAAATTCTCCAGGGAGAAGCTCCGCGTCCAGAAGCGTCGCCTCAAGGAAATGGCACATGGGTTCCAGGACTTCGAGGGCGAGCAGCCACCTCCGAGCTCGTTAGCTGCCCGTCGTGCCGCTCCTGGTGTGCTGCCAAAGCGACATGCAAAGAAGAACTATGGTATGGCGATGTGGGCTTGCTTTGGTAGCAAGCACGACGAACGCACCATAGGACGAGAGAATGAGGCTGAAAAGACCGGCCGTCATTCAACTTCAACAAGTACGAGTGTGGATGAGGGACAGGCTGGAAGATACTCAAGTATGCCCTCACAGAATCGCCAGCCAGACGATGCCGAAAAGAAAGAGCCGACTGGGAATTCCTCACCTGGACGAACCTCAGAGTCGGCCACTGGCCGCCCTGGTTCTGAGGAAAGTACCGGCCCGATTCCAGTGCTGCCCGAGATGGACAACCACAACCTGAATGATGAAGCCGTTAGCACGAGGGCAGTTTTCCATGCCGCCATGACTTCCGATGCGTCTCTACCGTATCTCAAAGGCAGGCCTTCGTCAGCGGCGGGTCGGAGTGACTTCATGTCCGACGCTGCTAGCACCGTTGGGGGCGATAGGGAATCGATTACACCCTCCGGTGTTGTCCCAGATGGCGTCAGTACTCGTGCTGTGTTAGGTGCCAAGGGCGTGATCGGTGTAATTGGCGCCAGCGAGAAGGGTCGCATGTCCAGCGATACACTGTCCGTACTCTCTGGTCGGGGCTCTACGTCTCTTAGGCCAGAAATGCCCGAAAGAGAAGTCTTCAAGACAGCCCAGGAGATGCAATAGACGTCTGATCTACTCCTTTTTTTTTTTTTGCCATTTTTGCCATTTTTGCACATCAATACTCATATTTTCCTTTGTCTATTCACTCTCTTCACTTTGATCTTTTCTCGAACGAAGCCTTACTCGCACATGCTTATCTTTCTATGTTGCAAACTTCTGAAATGGTCGCAAGACGCCATTGCTCTGTGTTGGATATACCCTTTGACTCTGGTGATGTTGTTGGCACCGCCATATTATGCCATTTTCTCCGAACGAGTCAATGAGTATGATATACGGCGGGGCCTTTTGGTGGAATGCCTAGTGTAACAATTTGAGAGATGAACTCGATTTCGAAAATAAGATGCTTCAAGGCATCGCACAGCTCTGGGGATTATAGTACAAGTAGAATTTTGAGTGCCGGTGAGGACATCACTAGACAGTGACGTACGCAAAGCTTCATGAGTAGTGTACAAGTCATAATGTTGATACAGTCGAGGGAAACATCTCAGCGCCAGTCCAGACCAATCTTTTTGGCGACTCGCTCAGCAACACCGAGGAAAGCTTCACGTCTGACACTACGCTCTGCAGTCTCCTCCGCCACGACAGTCGGCGTACCACGGTCAGCGTCTTCGCATACCTGTGCGTCAAGAGGAATATCCCCCAGGAAGTCGACACCCAAGCGCTTGCACTGAGCCAGGACACCACGTTCCTCGCCACATGAGTGGTCGCTATCGCCATGGGAGAAGATCCGGGTCTGATGTCCGCAGTTAGGACAGGCGAAGTAGGCCATGTTGCGGACCATGCCGAGGACGGGAACGTCCATTCGCTGGAACATGCCAATGCCGCGCACAGCATCTCGTAGGGCAATATCCTGAGGCGTTGTCACAATCACCGAGCCGTCGATGATAATTTCTTGGTTGATGGTCAATTGCACATCTCCAGTACCCGGTGGAAGATCCAAGACGAGAACATCCAAAGGTCCCCATGACACAGAGTGAAGGAGCTGGTGCATGGCTTTGGTCACCATGAGACCGCGCCACGAAATGGGAGTTGTGTCCATGGGGACTTCGCCTGTGGCGCTGTCTGCCTGAGTCTGTGGCAGTAAATAACCCATTGACATAGACTTAAGGCCGTAGTTTGTGAGAGGGACAAGGCAGTTGTCTAATGTAGTAATTTTGTGAGCATATTCCCAGGTGCCCATGTTGAATAGCGAGAGAATCGTGACTTACTTTCATCAAGTCGTGGCTCGCCGGTGAGATTTAGTAATGTTGGAATCGATGGGCCAAATATATCGGTATCAAGAATGCCGGCCTTGATACCTCGTCGAGCGAAGGAGAGAGCGAGGTTTACTGCAAATTGGGTGACTCATTTAGCTTTTCCTGTATACCAATACCTGAGATGCAATTGACGGCTATATTGAAAAGCACGAATAAAATGCATGTAAAGACTTCAGAGATCTATCAACCCACCAGCAACCGTCGATTTCCCAACACCGCCCTTCGCTGATGAAACTGCAATCACTTTCTTGACGTCTCGGATTTTGCGCTTCTCCGGGAGCCCACGACGTCGAGGAAAAGATGGTGGTGTGCCAGAACGTGGGAGACCCTAGTTGGAGGGTTAACTTGTAGCTCATATGATGAAATGGGACAAGCATGCAAGTGGCTTGTTTGGTCATGATAGGAACACATTGAACTCACTAGAGGATTGTCATGGTGCAGTGCTCGAAAGGTTGAGAAGGCCCTCCTATACAAGGCATTTGGACCACCCGGTACAGCCCACATATTAGTAAATGTGAAGGAGGAAAGTTAGGATAGAATGCCAGTTGAGTGACTTGAAGAAAGCTGCGGCATGGGAATTGGTCGATTCTGCCGCGCAAACACAGACCGCTCTAACTGACCGCTCTGCTAGCCCACTCCATAGAAAGGCGCTAGTTCTAGAATGGAAGGTTACTCCGTTATCCGGAAAAACAAAAAAAAGTTGCGGGCATCGCTCAGCTTCTTCCAAAGCTTCATCATCCACCATGGCTCCTGGAAAGACGCGTCCTGGGCGCTCGCTGGCTGAACAGCTGGCAGATCTGGAGGATCCCACTCCCAAGGGTATGCTGGACTGCTCTGCTTATATGTGCTCCCTGTCAGAGACTTCCGATAACTAACATTGGTACTAGATTTTGATCCTGAGGATATCGATCGTGATGGTAACTCCAGCGAGGAAGAGACTGGCAAGTCGTCAGATATAAATGCTGGTAGAGAGCACTATCAGGCTGTTGGGTAAGTGGAGCTTGACGTACATGTTGGCAGAAAAGTACAATTACTGATGACTCGAAACAGCAAAGCAAAACTCAGAAAGCAAGAGCCCGTCGCATTGGGCAAACAGTATGCTGGTTCTCGTGTCAGCAGAGATGCCCTTGACGCCGATAGCGACGACGATCCTTTTGCGGCGCCTACCGATGATGATGAGGCTGAGGATCAACCCTCCAGCGGAGGCCCCGACAGTGATGGCTCCGGAGATGATGACTCCTATGAGTCAGGTGCCGACGATGAGTCGGTCGATGAGCCCGGCGCGAGCGGCCTGCGCTCAGAGTACGACTCGCCCGTCGACGATGAAAACTCCGAAGGCGCCCGCCGAACCACCGGCAATCGGTCCGATTCATCTTTGCGGCAGCAGCAGCAGCAGAAAAAATCAAAAACCCGGGAAATGCCTTCGAAGACACAGCGGCAGGGCAAAGGAAGCAAGCTGTCCCAAGATTCATTGGACGCAATGGACATGACTAGCTCGTCAACCGGCTCGTACAACGGCGACGATGTCTCGTCCAATGAGTCGGACATATCTGCGGAGGATGAAGACGACGATGAGGACGACGAAGATGGTGAGACCGAGGAGGAGGATGACGAGGGCGATGGGCAGGAGGAGGAGGAGGACGACGACGACCAGGATGATGAGACCAATGCGAAAGGCAGTCGACACGCCAACCGGGCACACAAGCAGGATGATCGTGAGGAATTGCGCAGATTAATGGCGTCCGATCAGAAAACGATTGCCGCAACGATCTCGCAGGCGGCTAAGGCGGATGCTGCAAAGGGAAAGGCCGTGAAGGAGCAACGTAGTACTTTTGATGCGCTTCTCAACACTCGAATTAAGCTGCAGAAGGGACTGGGTTCAGTCAATGAGATGTCAAATGTGATTGGGGAAGCCGATAATCACGCGACAGATGCAAGCGAGGCTGAAGAGGATTCGGAGACAATCAAATCGGCTGAATCTGCGGCACTTGCCCTTTGGTCTACACTCGAAGAGCTACGCACTGCCCTGTCTGAAGCACACTCTAAAGAGGGCGCTAAAAAGCGCAAGCGGACTTCTTCGGTTACTCCTGCCACCACCACCTCTTCTCTGTGGGAACGAATGAGCGACCTCGAATCCGAGTCTCTGCCTCATCGCCGTTCCGTTCTCGACAAGTGGTCCTCTAAAGTACGCGGTACTTCAACCTCTCGCCCCAATGTTGGGGGCAAGCTTCTTGGGTCTTCTTCTGGCCTTCAGAGTATTACGACCGTTCTTGATGCTCAAGTGGCAACGGAGCTTGGCGACCGCTCATCCAAACGTGCTCGCCGGGATGCGACTGCCAATGCCTCTGATTCAACAGCTCAGAATCAACCGATCTACGACGACACCGCTTTCTATCAATCCCTACTCCGCGAGCTTGTCGAACAACGTATGTCCGCTGAAACCATTTCTGGCGGCCTTGATTCTTTGCAGCAACTGCCATCTCGCCTTCCCATCCATCCCGTCACAGGGATGCGAAACGACAAAGTAAAGCGAGACGTCGACACCCGCGCCTCGAAGGGCCGCAAGATGCGTTTCAACGTGCATGAGAAGCTGCAGAACTTCATGGCGCCAGAGGATCGTGGAACCTGGACGGTTCGGGCAAGAGATGAGTTTTTCGCTTCTCTGCTGGGAAAAACAGCCAGTGGGCTATTGGGTGAAGACGAGAGTGGCAGTGATGCAGAGAGTGACATTGACCGAGAGGAAGGTGGTCTACGTCTGTTCCGTGGCTGATTTCTAAGTTTGCACCAGATTTCACTTGTATCATACCCAGCCAGGACAGCTAGTTACTACTAGTTACGATTGCAAATTAAGCAGCCAGCTTGTGAGCGTTAAGGTGATCACTATAACCATCATAGTCATGTAAAGGTGTCTATGATGAACTTGCCATGGATCCTTCACAAGTGAGAGCAACAAAAGCCTATACTCTGCGTTTTCGTCGCATCTTTAATCATGTACAAACACAGACTATGTACATCTTGTTCCTCCGATGAGAAGAAGTATAGGAAGTTCGTATTGTGAGTAGTACGGGCCACGTGAATGGCGGCCACTAGGAAAGAATGTACTGATCTAAGTTGGCAAATTCCGCGCTTAAGCGCAAACCCGTAAAGCCGCGACGTAGATGGAATCGTCTTTCGTGCTCGGCAGCATCGCTGAGGTGATTAAACTGACGCAGTTGTGGGGAAATTTCCCCGACTCCAATGACGACAGTGATCGACTATCAAGGGGCTTTTTGAAGCTCTCTTTGCTCTGCCTTATTTTTAACCTTAAGCTTTGATCCGTATACTGGTTATACTGGATTGAATATTCTTCCTTCACTTCACAGATCTCACTGGTTGAAGCGCCCGGCGCGCGCGATCAAGATCCAACCCTCGATCGACTGAAAATGCGACTCAATTTGCAAACGCCCCTAGGACTGGGTTCCCTTTGTACTTCACTATTATCGTTTCTCTGTCGCGACCAGGGTCACATCACTCATTACCCAGTACAGCCGCCCTCTTACCCGCTCGCCGTACGCAACCCATACTTGTCAGCATGGATGCCCAGCGACCGTGTGCAGCAACTTCCCTATGTTGATTCGCAATTCTGGGCTGGCCAGGAACTTGGCTGGGCTGTTATCGTTCGTGTCGATGGTCAGGCGTATAGTCTGATGGGCGTGCCAGACTTGGAAGCCAGCAACATCCTTCCTGCCACAGTGCACCGGGCCGAGTTCACAACAACTCACTCGCTCTTTGATCTCACGGCGGGTGGAATTGCTTTCACCTTGGACTTCTTTTCGCCTGTTTCGCCCTCGAACTACCTCCGGCATTCTCTCCCTTTCAGTAAGTCTGTGCCGTAGATGGAGATCTTTAATCCAAAATCTAATGCGAATCCCTGTAGGTTACTTGACCGTGGAGATTAAAGGTGCTCATGGAGTTGATATTCAGGTCTATTCTGACATTGACGCAAGATGGACGGGTCGTGAAGATGCCTCGGTATATGACTTCAAAGAGCACGATGGGCTTGTCATGCATTCCCTCTCGGTGGCAGATGCAGAACGATATTCCGAAGCGAATGATATGGCCCTCTGGGGTGATGTGATTCTTGCCTCTCGCCAGTCGAATACGAGTACCCTCTCTGCGCTCGCAGGTGACCCGAAAACAGTACGCAACCACTTTGCCCAGGATGGCGGTCTTTTAGGCCAAGAATCCACTTGGTCCCACCAGAATGTCATGGCTGTCGCCCACGACCTGGGGATTGTCTCTAGTGGTGCTTCTGTAAACTTCGCTGTAGGGTACGAAAGGAGGGAGACCATCAATTACCTGGGAGATGCTTACACTGGCTACTATCGAGCATACTACCCGACCACACACGAAGCACTCGCCTTCTTTCTGGATGACTACGGGGATGCTTTGCTGGAGTCTCTGAACTTGGATCACGAGATGGTGACTTTTGCGACCGCCGCTGCCGGTCCCAAATATGCAGATATCGTGGCCCTGTCAACGCGACAGGCATACGGAGGCCTGGATTTGACGATCTCCAACGAATCGCTGGATACCGATGATGTGCTGGCCTTTATCAAAGAGCTTTCCAGCGATGGTAATGTCAATACCATTGATGTCATCATGCCGGCTTTCCCCATCTACTGGGTCATGGATCCGAACTGGATCCGGCTGCTGCTCGAACCTGTCATGAGATACACGGCAGCTGGTCGCTGGAATTTGCCTTATACAATTCATGACATTGGGTCGCACTATCCGAACGCCATCGGCCACGATGACCAGCAGGCTGAGCCTATGCCCATCGAAGAGTGTGGTAATTTACTCGTTCTCGCACTTGCCTATGCGCAGGCTACCGAAGACACCGATTGGACCGATCAATATATGGGCATATTCCAGCAGTACGCCGACTACCTTATTGATAACGGCATTGACATCGCCAACCAGCTTTCTTCCAATGACGCCGCCGGACCTCTCCCCAATGAGACTAACCTGGCCATCAAGGCAGCAGTTGGCATCAAGGCATTCGGCGAACTAAGTGGATACGAACTGTATTCACGGATTGGCGAGGAACGTGCAGACCTCTTATTCTCCGAGGGCCTAGGCACTGATGAGGGACAGACCCATTTCATGTTGCAGTACCCTGACTTCCCGGAGTCCTGGAAGATCCCATACAACCTCTTCCCAGATGTCCTGCTTGGTCTTAGGACATTCTCTGACAAGGCGTACCAAATGGGAAGCGACTTTTTCTCGTCCGTTCGCGGCGAGTACGGTGTGGCCTTGGACAATCGGCAGGACTGGGCCAAGTCAGATTGGAACATGTGGCTCGCAGGTACATTTGACACGAGCACGAGGGACGAGTTTGTTGACGATTTGTGGGCGTTCATGACCAACGGCAAGCATAACTGGCCATTTTCTGATCGTTATGTCTCAACGTCCAAGCACGGCAATGAGCCAGGTACTCCTATTCTGTGCCGTGCCCGTCCAACCGTCGGTGGCCACTTTGCCTTGTTGGCATTGAAAGGACCTGCGTCAATGCAATCTCTGTCCAACGAGTCTACCTACGGTATGCCGGTCCGGAAGGCTGATAAGATGCGGGAGAATCATGTCAGTGAGCTCTGACTGTCCTGTGTGACATTCTGCTCCCTCCACCATCCTTATTTGTTGCGTCTTGATGCATCGCGCTCTTTGTTTGCAGTATAGCTACAACTGCACACTTTAGATGCAGTATTCATGGGCTTAAGTCGAAGCTACATCGTGATTTGGAACTTCTGTTGCAAATGGCGTACCTAAGTAGATTTGACTGTCAAAGGCCATCCTTGAGAGGATATGGACCTATGACAAGAGTCCGATGGTCGGAACTCCCAATGCGTATTCTATGAGGCTTCTATGGGGAAGCATCAGTACTACCGTATATTCTATGGTTATTTGGTTTTTCTCGTAGCCCACGGGGCACTTAGGCGTTAAGAAAGCTATAGCCATGATGAAAGCAGAGCTTACCTAGTAACAACCAACTTCATACTAAACCTATCAAAACAAAGCCATTTAATTCTAAATTAAAACAAAAGGACCATAGTAATCCTCATCATCAACTTCTCAACCTCAATTTTATGGAAGAAGCTGTTGAAGCGCGTTGTTTTTGTCGGCGCCAGGGGTGCTTACCTAATATGCATGTCACGCCTCCCAGCTGTTGCTTCATCGATGCGCAGGTGAATCTTCTTTTTGCCCTTCGACTAAAACCAACCTCTCCTCCCCCTTCTTTTCATTCCTTCTTTCCTTCCTATCATCCCCTGTCTTACTTGACCCCTCCGACCTGTTAATTATCTCCCTCCATCCATGGCTTCCGTAAGTGTCTGTTTCAGCTCCCTCCCCTCTTGCGGTGTTATCCCCTCAGCTTCTCTCCGCGGAGGACCTTCTGATATACTCAGCCTGGAGTCTGACGTGCTAACTTATCATTGCCTCTTTTCAGCCCCGCCCTCACAACTTCGGTCCTCAAGGCTATCCTCTCTCAAACGGTGCGACACCCGCAGGCCCGGCGCCCGGAGCCACGCCGCTGCTCCCCAACAATGGCAGAGTTATCCAGAACGGGCCCACCCGAATTCTGTGCATTGCGGATGTTCGAGGTATGGATCATCAGCTGGCAATCTCATATAAAGCTAGGCTAATTGGGTTCGCGATGCAGGAAACCTGAAATCTCTGAACGAACTGGCGAGACAGGCTCGCGCAGACCACATCATCCACACGGGTGACTTTGGTTTCTATGATGATACTTCGCTGGAGCGCATTGCGGATAAGTGAGTATGGCCCGATCCCGAGCTTTTCAGATACGCCCTTGCTGCCTGATAAGTGACAACACGCTCGTGTCAGTCAGGCACCGAATTTCAGCGGACAGACCCAGCTAATCGCTTTTTTTTGTCATCCACGTACAGGACGCTTAAGCATGTGGCTCAATATTCCCCCCTTCTGCCCGAGAACGTGAAGCGGGCGATTGCACAGGTCCCTCCTGCGCAGTCGATTAAGCAGCGGTTCACGCCCGATCAGCTACCCCTCTCCGAACTGCCCATGCTTCTGGACAAGCGAATTACTCTGGATGTTCCGGTCTACACAGTTTGGGGTGCCTGCGAGGATGTCCGCGTGTTGGAGAAGTTCCGATCAGGCGAGTACAAAGTCGACAAATTGCACATTATCGATGAGGCCAACTCGCGGCTGCTGGATATCGGTGGTGTCAAGCTGCGTCTGCTTGGACTGGGTGGTGCGGTGGTGATGCACAAGCTGTTTGACAACGGCGAGGGCAAGACGACTATCGCTGGTGGCCAGGGCACCATGTGGACAACACTTCTGCAGATGGGCGAGCTGATCGACACAGCTAATCGCGTCTACGACCCCTCCGAGACCCGTGTCTTCGTCACCCATGCCTCTCCCGCTCGTGAAGGCATGCTGAACCAGCTCTCCGTCACCCTCAAGGCAGACTTCTCTATTTCAGCCGGCCTCCACTTCCGTTACGGCTCTTCCTACAACGAGTTCTCGGTGAATCCTTCTCTGGATCACTACCGCGGCAAGCTCGCTGCCTCCAAGGCATCGTTCACCGACGTTTGGGAGACTGTGCGGGGAGAGGTGGAGTCGGCAATTTCCTCAAACGAGGCCCAGAAGACCCTGCTGGACAATGCGTTGGGTGTGGTGCAAAAGATGCCTTCGATCGCCAATGGTGGCAACCCATTTGGCGGCCCTGTCGCTGCTGGTGATGCTGCCGGTCAAGTAGACGAGAGCGCCTTCAAAAACATGTGGAACTTTAACCTGGCTGACGCCGCCTTTGGATACCTGGTTCTGGAGATCGAGGGAGGACGAATCGCGACGGAGATGCGGGCTCAGGGCTTCAACTTCGCCCACCGCAGTGGCAAGCCTCCTGCTGGAGGACCCCAGGCTCTTGCCAGCGGCCCGCCCGCCACTACCGCTTCCCCTGCACCCACCGGTGCTGCTGGTGGCCGACCCACTGCCGCCGCCACTCAGTTTGGCCAAGCTCCCTCGGCCCGCGCTACTCCTGCTGGTCAGCAGGCCCAAAAGGGTCAACCCATCCGCAGCTCGCCGGCTCCCGTCATCCCCAAGGCCGCGACCCCTCAGCCTCCCGCTTCCACTTCTGCTCAGTCCGCTGGGGAGGAGAAGGTTTCTGGTGCTGACGCCAACGGCACCGTTCAGCCTGAGAAGACGGAGTCACCTGCTCCTCGTGGTGAGAAGAAGCCTAGCAACGGACTCTTTGTATCCAACGTCGAGAATGAGCAGGCGGTGCGTGACTTGCTACCGGAGGAAGACCAGGCGAAGTTGGTCAAGATCGAAAAGTATGGCAAGTTCAACCACGTCGTGACGTTCCCGACTGTGGAGGATGCCAAGGCTGCTCTGGACCGCCAGCCCGTGGAGCACAAGAAACCCTCTCCCGCCGGTCAACCTCGCAAGCCCAACTTCAAGTTCTTCGAGGAACGTAACCGTGGCCAAGGCACTGCCGGAACCTGGCAAGGTAGCAGCCGTGGTGGAGCTAGTGCCGGCGGCCGAGGCTACCAGAGCACCAGTGACAGCGAGAGTGCCCGTCGGGGTGGATTCAGTGGTCGAGGTCGGGGTGATCGTGGCCGTGGCCGTGGAGGACGTGGTGGCCGCGGTGGCTTTAAGGGCGCTGGATCTGGCGACTCTCCTGCCCCTTCAACTCCTTCCGGTGATAAGCCCGCTCCGTCTGGCGATGCTTAATTGCCTAGAGTTTTTTACCCTTCATCTCTTTTTCTCTCTCCCCACATTTGGGTTGTTGATACACCATCAGCCGCTCGATTTTCCTACGCCTCATGTTGATTCTATGCCCCATTTCTTTGCCCCATATTCTAATTCTTTTGTGTCTTTTTCTCCGTGAAACATTTCAAATTACCCAATCTTTTTCTTTACTCCCTTTCCCCTTAGCGAGATCGTGTTTCATCGCAATAGTTCTAGAACTTTGTCTGTTCCTCCCAGAACATTCACCTATCTGGACATCGCGAATCCACCATGAAGCACGTTGGAATCGACCAGATGGAAATCTGGACCGCGCGTTTGTTGTGCCACGCAGAGAGTGGGAGACGCAGGAAAAAAAAAAAGAAGCAAAGAATGCAAAAAGAAAAAAAAAGTTTACCATTGGCCCCAGTGTTTCTCCACCAGTTTCTTTGTACTTTAGTTCTTTTTCCCTTTCCCCTGGAAGAGACCAGACATCGATACCCTTACAGCTTCGGTTTATACTCGTCGCTCCTCGTAGACATCTTGCCTAGACATGGTACCACAACCAGATTCGTAATTGGTCTAGGGCTGACCATACTCTGATCTCTACAACCTAGGATGTCTACATCCACAAGCGGACTGAAGCCTTCAATATCACCAAAAATGATATTGTTTACAAGGGTACAATGTCGGAGCCACAAGGAGCGCAAGCCTTCCCATGATTCCCGTTCGCCGAAGTCCAGGCTTCCTCCCAGTGCAATGGGTCTCGTTCCCCAGCGGGCTAATGAAGCATTGGTGAGACAAGGGACCACTGGCGTGGTGCAACCCCCGTATGTCCGTTTGCCAAGCTTGATGTAACAAGGACGCATAGCAGACAGCAATGGCACAACTATTGCAAGCATCGACCAGATGTCGAAAGAAAAGGGAAAAAAACAATGATTGAAATAGAAGTAAATTCGCCAGAATGAAGGCAGCCACCAATACGCCAGTGGATATAGGATTCAATTTCGAAGAAGCGCCAGTACCTCTTTTTTGTTGGTATTCGTGACGCCGTATGTGTTTGAGATGATAATTCGTGGGTATGAGTAAAAAATAGTGTAGTACAAGTTCAATGGACGTGGACAGTTTGCGTGAGTCGTGAAAAAGGGTTGAGACGAGCCAGAGCCGTTATGTTATGGCCGTCGTGACAGGTTGGCTACTTGGCACGGCCCATGATATCGTCGACATCACTCTGATTCACAACCACGCCGCCCTCGGAACATCGAGCCTTGGTCCGTAGCTCAGAGCAGAGGTTGTCGACGTCGATCTCACCGTTGCGGAATTTCTCCATCGATTGCAGACGATCCCTGTAGCGGAGAGTTAGCGGTCCGCGAAAGAAACTGAAAAAAAGCTGGATGGGAAACATACCAGATCTTTGTACATGACAGCATCTGCGCCTTGTCCTCGCCCGGTACAACCTCGTCATCGTCCAGCTTGCTGTCAATTTGGGCCATCAGATCCTTCTTGGGGGCCTGTGTGATGGCCACCTCGGTCAAGTTGTGAGACGGGCTGCCTAAATCTGGGAGTGGGAAGGCGTCGTTGAAGAAGGTCCCAAAGTCCTGGGACAGCACCGCATCCTGCGGCTCACGCCAATCTCCAAAGAGCACGGGGTCGAATTGGCCGCCGTTTTGCTGAGCCAGCCAATCGAAGCCCATGGAGTCGTCAGTGGAGATGGGGGCCGGTTGGTCACTCGAGACAGTGTTGGACTTGGCCCTGTGATCCCGCGCAGCCGGAATCGGGTTCCTGATGTTGCCGCAGGCCATGCCAAGGCGCGCGCAGAAGGATTCCTCACCATCAATGGAGCCGTGGACGCACATATTCCCTGCGCCGGGGTTGCGCTTGACATCGGGTGGGGAGTTCGAGCAAGGCTCCGGTGAGGTTCCACCCGATGAGAGCATCTGGCTCTGGTGCGAGTCGGATGAGGACGATGGAGAATCCGACGTTGATGTGTCTTGAGCAGGGGCGGTAGAAGCCTTGAGGCCAGAGTATGGTGTCTTGACGGACCCGTTACTGCCTTGAGCCCCGTAAGAACCGGCAGTGTTTGCGTTGGGGGTGCTGGAGTTAGACTTGGTCCCCAAACCATGTGGTGAGCCGGCATTCAGATTATCGCGGCTTAGCACACCAGGAGCACGAGCACCGCCCTTCTCCTTGGACTGCTCCCTGTTCTGCCCATTGAAGAGATGGGCACCCGGCAGATCACCAAACTTGGGGAAATCAAACAGGAACTCGTTGTTCTGCAGACCGTACGAGCCCCGAGACTTGGCATTGGGATAGTTGCTCACAGCGGAGAGGCCGCTACCGCCACTGCTCATCCACGATAGGCGCTTGCGGTACTCACGGAGTTCGACTTGAAGCCGCTCTACTTGTGCACGCAGCAACCCGTTCTCCCGGTTGGCCATGTCGGAGGACTTCTGCAAGTCATCCACCTTGGTCTCCAGGTCCTTGAGATGCTTTTCCTTGCGCTCCCGGAATGCCCTCTGAGCAGCCCTATTCTGGGCTTTACGCTTCTATTTCGCGGGTTAGAAAATATTACGTACCACTCTCAAGTTGGGCAGAAGGTAGGAATGCATACTGTAGTGGGCTCTGAAGTTAGCGGCTTCCGGCCAGGCTTCTTGGCCTCGCTCTCACGCCGCTTTTTGCCGGTGTCTTCGCCCCCAACCGACTTCCCGTCGATGGACTTTCGCTTCTCACCCAATTCGTAGTCATGTCCTGAGCCACCCGGGAGATCCCCAATCAAATCCCCGGCTCCAGTATAGTCGAAGTCCACACCCGTGTCGAAGTCCAGATACGGGCTTCCTTCATCTCCAAAGTTACCGAATGGATTAAGATGTGAGTTGGAGTCCAGTGTACCGGATGGAGGGCCACTGAGGCCGTTAGACGAGTGGTCGGGGCTGTGTTCAGGTTTGGTTTGTGGAGTGCCATTGGGTTGCTTGTTGGCGGGGTTGTTGGAGTGGAGGGCCGCCATCAAGAGGTCCTGCTGATCTGGGGAGAGGTATAGCCCCTGGTTGTAGAGCTGCTCGTGATCACCCATGATGAAGAATTGGTTGTGAGGCGGGAGTGATGACGGAGGTGAAGAGAAGCAAAGAGAAGAAGAGAGGGGAAGTTAAATCAAAGTGAGGCTGACGACTGACGACTGGGCCTCTCGCCCGCAAAGGAATAGTGAGAGCGTTAGGCCCAGGCAAGGGGGATCTGAGGATCCTGACGAGAACAATCCCCCGCTATGGATCCCCAGGAAATGGGTTGGGGGTAGACGGGGGGTGATGGGGAAGAAGAGTAGGAGATGAACAGAGTCCTTAGTTCAGGTTTCAAGATTCAAGTTCACGATTGAAAGCCTCAGGCAAAGAGTATAGGTGGCCAGGAATGATGATAGCAAAAAAAGAGGATGATGGAAGATGCAGCGTTTCAGTGGGCAAACCGGCTTCATCATTGGCCCGAAATCCGGATCAGGTAATCGGAGGCCAATCACGGCGGGGCTTGCGGGGGCTTCGTTGCTGCTTAGAAATCACTTTTCCTCTCTCTTCTTCTCTCGTCTATTCGCTGCCTATAGTTACACTCTATACGGGGGGTATATTCTGCGAGCCTCATTGGAGACTGTGAGACTGTGACTCACTATACAGTATCTCTGCAACTTTCCTTCCCAGCTCTGGGCCCCCGCAGATTCATAGAGTCAGGCAGAAACCACGTGTGGCAAAGACGGAGTAGTCGGGTCTAGAATGACGTTTCCACTTTGCCTTACATACTCTTAAGGTTCCTATGGTTCCTATGGACTTTGTTCTCCGGTAAAGGAGGGGATTTACCCGATTTCCCATTCTGACTCTCCGTTTTCGCAGATGTCGATCCCCAATTAGTGGGCTTATCACTGCTTATCAGCATTGTTGAGCTCGTACAAAAGTACCTGAGGCCTGTGTACCCCGCGAGAAGTCATCATGAACATTCTACGGGGCTGTTTAGATGTTATATTTCATATCCTACGACCTGAACTTTGTCTTAACTTGATCCAGACTTCATCTGCCTTTCGTACTCGTGGATCGTCGTACATAGATGCATACAGTAGACTGCAAACTTCTCCGCCATCGGGAGTACACGTGACTGTTCTTCAACCTGCAATGGAACCCCCGTTCACCACTCTCCGCATATCCACTCCAATTAGGGCCAGAGCCGAGCCTCTCTTTCTTTCCCCTTTAAGCTTTTTTTCGATCTCACGGGTCACATACCTTTCTTCATCGACGATCATGTCCGACGTGGCCGCCCTGGAGGCGGAGGTGAAGGAGTTCAAGCTCCAGGTCAGTTCTCGCCTCTTGATATCATAGTCTACCCAATATTGACGTACGTATTTCCAAGCTCGAAACGGTCGATTCTAGCTTGCAGGTAGATCCCGATAACTCGGAACTCCAAAGCCTCAAGACTGAACTTGAAGAACTCATAACCCTCACCGAAACTTCCATCGCCGAACTCAAACCACCCGCGACCTCGTCCAACCCGCCCCCGCCGCCGCCCAAGGAGACATGGAAAGAGCAAGGGCCTCGCAAGTCTAGAGATGAGAATATTGAGGAGGCACATCCCCCACTTCCCGCCTCTTTCCGAGTCAATGACAACGTTCTGGCCCGCTGGGTGTCGGGCGACGGTTCATTCTATCCAGCACGCATCACCTCCATCACCGGCTCTTCTAGCAACCCCATGTATTTGGTGACATTCAAATCCTACTCCACCAAGGAGAATTTGACCTCCAAGGACATTCGCCCTGTCGCGGGCTTTGATCGGAAACGTAAGGCTGATGGGACTCCAGGCAGTTCGGCGTCACCGTCTCCCGCACAGCCACCACCCAACGTGATCTCGGCAGCTGCCGACATTAATCCCGCTCTGGCCAACCAGGCCCGGCAGGAACCCAGCAAGGTTGGAGATGGACTGCCGCGGCCAGCCAAGGTGCCTCGCAAAGTGAAGGCCAACAAGGAGCTCGAGGAGGGAAAGAATAAGTGGAAGGATTTTGCGGCCAAGAGCAAGAGCAAGGGCAAATTCGGAAAGAAGGAGAGCATGTTTCGCACTGGTGACAGTGTCAATGCACGGGGTATGTTCTGTCTGATTATGCATCCCACTTCTTCAGAGCGCTAACCGTCTGTTCGCAGTGGGCTTCACAGGGTCTGGCCAGCAGATGCGCAAAGATCCGACTCGGACACGCCACATCTACCAGCAGGCTGATGATGAGGGCTATTAAAAGGCCGGTTTGAAACGCAGTAGCCTCGGTGCCATGGCTATGTCACGTTCTACTCCGAAATCTGTCTATCTATTTCCTTGGTGTCATTTTTTTTACCCTGGATCATCATGTGCCCATCGCTAACTGGATCGGCACTGCAGATACAGCCATCATGTGTATTTCGCACCGGAGTTATTGATTATAGCACCTCTTTTCTCCTCGGGGTTCGACTTGGCCTCCGGAGTTGTGTAGCTCTCCTATCTGGAATTGGCATTGGGTCCTTGGATTCCTCCCGTGGAAAGGTGGGAAGTCGTTGCACTATAAGCCCACAGAATATACGTAGAATCCTCGTGTTCTCGTAATGGCAAAAAAATCACCAAAAAGATCTAAAGGTGTTTATAGTCGTCAACCGTACAGTGCGGGGCCGGATGTACCCGCCCAGTTCGGGTCTCCGCCTTAGCCCAGTGCACGTCATGCTACTCAGCTTCTTCCTTGTTAGCTGTTAGCTAACGATTAGCCAGTTGTTGCTTGTTTCTTGTTGCATTCCTACTTCTTACTGTCCTCAACCGTCGTCTCTTCTACATTCTGGCCCCGTGTAGCGGATGTTCTCATTGCATTCCTGACCTCCTTTCTGTCTGTCTTGTACCCGTGCCCTGTTTCCTTCCTTGCGATCACAGCCACCGCGGCTCGCGACCGTCTCCATTCGGTACATGGCCATCCTCGAAACGACCGTGAGAAGTGACTTATCTCGATACTGCTGCAGGATAGAGCTTTGAGACCCTCCTGCTCCCCACAACATGCGGCAGCTGGGTTGGGTTTCTGCGCTCATCAGCTTGGGCTCCCTTGCCCTGCAACCTACCTTTGTCGGCGCGCAAGGTGAAACCAAGATACATGAAGAGGGTCGCTGTGCGATCCGCGGACAGTGTGGAAAGCAGTCCATCTTTGGCGGTGAACTGCCCTGCCCCGACAATGATCTGGCACATCAACCGGAAGATTCGACGCGGCAGAAGCTGGTCAATCTCTGTGGCCCCAAGTGGGAGGAAGGACCGGTCTGTTGCCGGGAGGAACAGGTGAGAAGCGTCCCAATATTGGCTCTACGTCGTGGTCGTCTTTGTGGAAGCAGTGCTGATTCGCCTTGTATCGTAAGATTGACACACTTGGCAAGAACCTGAAGCTCGCGGAAGGCATCATTGCCTCTTGCCCAGCATGCCGAGAGAACTTTTTTAACATCTTCTGTACCTTTACTTGCTCTCCTGACCAGTCGCTCTTCATCAACGTCACGGACACAGAAGAAAGGGCCGGCAAGACACTCGTCACAGAGGTGGAGAATATATGGTCAGATGAATACCAGAGCGGCTTCTATGACAGTTGCAAGAATGTCAAGAATGGCGCCTCTGGTGGCAAGGCGATTGATTTCATCGGTGGGGGTGCGAAGGACTACACACAGTTCCTGAAGTTCCTGGGTGACAAGAAGTTCCTGGGCAGTCCGTTCCAGATTAACTACCGTACGGAACCCAGTGGACCCGACCCTGATGGGATGAGGGCTTTGGCAATCAAGCCCAAAGCCTGCAATGACCCTGACAAGTCGTTCCGCTGCTCCTGTGTCGACTGTCCAGACGTGTGTCCTGAGCTACCCGCTGTGCCCTCACAGCAAGCATGCCACGTGGGACTTTTGCCTTGTCTCTCTTTCGCAGTCATCATTATCTATTCTGCGTTTCTGCTACTGGTCATGGGGCTCACTAGCTATGTCACATTCAAGGAACGAGGATTTCGCAAACCCGAGCGAGTGCGCCTGCTCCAGGACCCGACACCGAGTGACGACGAGGATGAGGGAGAGGTTGTACATCGTGGAGGCTACATGGAGCAGCCGCAGGGAGTATACAAACCTAATGTCTTGCTTTCTGCGATCTTCCACCGCATTGGCGGTACCTGCGCACGCTTTCCTGTCATCACAATCGTCTCCAGTTTCATTGCGGTGGTATTGCTGAGCTTAGGTTGGTTGCGATTTACTGTTGAAACAGATCCGGTCCGGCTTTGGGTGAGCCCCTCATCCGCGGCTGCGCAAGAGAAAACCTTCTTTGACGAGAATTTTGGACCATTCTTCCGAGCCGAGCAAGCCTTTTTGGTGAACGAAAGTGGTCCGGTCCTGGATTACCCTACCCTCACATGGTGGTTTGGCGTGGAATCGCAGGTGCGTCGAAGGATTTCGCTTGATCGGGGTCTCAACTTGGAGGACGTTTGCTTCAAGCCAACCGGAGACGCCTGTGTAGTGCAGTCGTTAACGGGCTACTTCGGTGGCTCTGTCTTCAATCTCGACCCCGATACGTGGCAGGATCGCCTGCGCCACTGCACCGACTCCCCCGGTGATGTGAGCTGTCTCCCCGATTTCCAGCAGCCCCTGAAGCCAGAAATGATCCTAGGCGGATACGATGACACCGGTGACGTTCTGGATGCTAAGGCGTTGGTTGTAACCTGGGTGGTGAACAATTTCGCCCAGGGGACTGAAGGGGAAAAGAAGGCCATCGATTGGGAGAACAGTTTCCGTCAAGTGTTCGAGGACGTCCAAAAAGAAGCTACTGAGCGTGGTCTCCGCGTCTCCTTCAATACCGAAGTGAGCTTAGAACAGGAGCTGAACAAGTCGACCAACACGGATGCAAAGATCGTGGTCATTAGCTACGTGATCATGTTTATCTATGCTTCTCTCGCCCTTGGATCAGTCACCGTTACCTGGAAGTCTCTTCTGACCAACCCCGCCAATGCCCTCGTGCAATCTAAATTCTCTTTGGGAATCGCGGGTATTTTGATCGTCCTGATGTCTGTCTCTGCTTCAGTGGGATTGTTCTCGGCTGCGGGTGTCAAGGTGACCCTGATCATCGCAGAGGTCATCCCATTCTTGGTCCTGGCAGTGGGAGTTGACAACATTTTCCTCATCGTTCATGAATTCGAGCGGGTCAATTTCAGCCATCCCAATGAAGAAATTGATGAGCGAGTCGCCCGTGCTGTCGGCAGAATCGGTCCCAGTGTGTTCCTGTCTGCCCTGACAGAGACCGTGGCATTTGCCTTGGGTGCCTTTGTTGGCATGCCTGCTGTCAAAAACTTCGCGGCGTACGCAGCTGGGGCTGTATTCATCAATGCCATTCTGCAAGTTACTATGTTTATCTCCGTGCTTGCTCTCAATCAGAGAAGAGTACAGAGTCTTCGTGCAGACTGTTTCCCGTGTCTCACTGTTCGAAAGGCGAACTCGTTCGGCCTGCCCGAGGAACAGAGTTATAATGACCACGAGGCCGAGAGCTCCTTGCAAACCTTCATTCGTCGGTTGTATGCCCCCTTCATCCTGGATAGCCGAGTAAAGGCAGCGGTCGTGATTATCTTTCTGGGCCTTTTGACTGCCGGCTTGGCCTTCGTCCCGAAGGTTGCTCTCGGTCTGGACCAACGAATTGCGCTTCCTAGTGACTCGTACCTGATCCCCTATTTTAATGACCTCAGTGACTACTTCCGCACCGGGCCTCCCGTCTATTTTGTGACTCGCAACGTTAATATGACGGAAAGAAAGCATCAGCAACAGCTTTGTGGACGATTTACTACCTGCGAGGAATATTCGCTACCGTTCGTTTTGGAGCAGGAATCTAAGCGTCCAGACGTTTCCTATCTGTCTGGATCCGCTGCCAGTTGGATCGATGATTTCTTCTACTGGTTGAACCCCCAGCAGGATTGCTGCAAAGAGAATGGCAAGCTGTGCTTCGAGGACCGTGTCCCTCCGTGGAACCTCACTCTCTACGGAATGCCTACGGGGCCCGAGTTCATCCACTACGCTGAGAAATGGATTGATGCGCCCACCGATGCCTCTTGTCCCCTTGGTGGCAAAGCGCCCTACAGCAACGCCCTTGTAATCGATGAGCAACACATCATGATCAATGCCAGTCATTTTCGCACTAGCCATACCCCGCTGCGAACACAGGAGGACTTCATCCAGGCGTACATCGCGGCACGCCGGATTGCCGATGACCTCTCCTGCGAGCACCAGATCGACGTGTTCCCGTATTCGAAGTTCTATATCTTTTTCGATCAGTATGTCTCCATTGTGCAGCTTACCGGAACTTTACTGGGGTCGGCCGTTGCCATCATCTTCGTTCTGACCTCTGCCATTTTGGGGTCGGTTGCTACTGGTGCAGTGATCACCACGACGGTCGTGATGACAGTCGTCGATATCATTGGGACGATGGCACTTGCTGGTGTTTCTCTGAATGCCGTGTCTCTCGTCAACTTGGTCATCTGCGTTGGCATTGCCGTGGAATTCTGTGCCCATATCGCGCGTGCTTTCATGTTCCCCTCGCGCACCTTGATGGAGAAGGCTCCTGTCAAGTTCCGTGGCAAGGACGCTCGTGCCTGGACGGCACTGGTCAACGTCGGTGGAAGTGTCTTCAGCGGTATTACCATCACCAAGCTGCTGGGGGTTTGCGTTCTGGCCTTTACCCGCAGCAAGATCTTCGAGATCTACTACTTCCGAGTGTGGCTCGCACTGGTTGTGTTTGCAGCCGCCCACGCCCTCATCTTCCTGCCGGTGGCTCTCAGTTACTTCGGCGGTGGAGGTATGTATCACTCTGAACCAGCAGCATTTCATCTAAACTGACCATTTCTAGGATACTTTGACTCTGCCTCTGATGGTGGCCTGGAAGCCAATCTTGCATCGCGAGGCTACCGCTCATTGCTGGTTGATAACGATTACGACTCCGACGAATTCTAAGCTCTTTGGATGAATGCATGTTCATACTCGGCTTGTTGTTACTATTCAATTGACCGATGAGGACGTGTATGCGTTAGATTCTTTCCTTTCTTGTTTCCCTTTCCCTCCATTCTTGTCCCTAATACACACTGGGGGAGGAGTTAGAGTTGTAAGAGCAGGCTGGGAGTTAAAAAAGGGATCTTCAAAACAATACACATCATCTACGACATTTGACATCCTTTGAGTCGTAATATATTTACCTAGTTATCCTCAAGGGTAGGAGTCATGTATAGAACGACTTCACGCCAATACTACTATCCCACAATCGTGGCACAAGGCTTATGAAAAATCAACCGTCCCCATAACTTAAGAAGACCAAACCCTCAAAACAAGATCTCTCATTGGATTAACTAGTCGACACGACCCAAATTCACGCTGGTCAGTGCCCGATGTAAATTTCCAAAAGCGCGTCGAGTTCAGTGGGGTGGTGGGCTGGATTGGGTTTAGGGCAGAGAGAGGGGACCTCTTTTTTTTTTTCCAAAGGTTCTGCCGTCCACATGTTTTTTTTTTCTTCAAAATTTCTCTTCCCCCACCATCCTCTCCTTTTTCCTCACTTTCTTTTTGTTGTGTTCGTTTGATACCCCATTGAGCTTCTTGTCTGATTCAGACAAGCTGCTCATTCTTGTCCTAAATATTTCATTTGAGGGCCTTGGGACACCCTCTGGAGAAAGATCTTGTGACACTATACCTATCGATCAATCACAGTCATGGATCAGCAAAGATTCCTGCAGCAGTTGAGCATTGTCTTGAACCGTATGTATCCCATCCCATCTGTGTTCAGGATCCGCTCGCTAACCCTTGCGTCCTATAGCCACTCAGGGCAATGTGAAGGAAGCGACCGGCATCCTGCAAAAGGAGTACTACAACAAGCCTCAATCCCTCGTCCTCCTCATCCAAATTGCCACTGGCCATGAGGACCCCAACCTCCGCCAGCTGGCGGCCGTCGAGGCCCGCGGGCTCGTTCAGAAGCACTGGCTGAAGGTGGCCGCCGACCAGAAGCCGCAGGTCCGGGAGCAGCTGCTTCGGTCCACCATGGGGGAGAGCTCGTCTCTTGTTCGTCACTCCGTCGCTCGGATAATCTCCGCTGTGGCCAAGATTGATCTGAACGACGGCGAGTGGCCGGACCTACCCAACCTCCTGCTGCGTGCGGGTGAGAGCTCCAACCATGAAGAGCGGGCTGTGGCCATCTACATCCTATTCACCATCCTGGAGACTCTGGGTGAGGGCTTCGAGGAGAAGTTCCAGGACCTCTTCAATCTGTTCAGCAAGACCATCCGGGATCCCGAGAGTGCCGAGGTTCGCATCAACACCCTTTTGGCTCTGAGCAAGCTCGCCATGGTCCTCGACTCTGAGGAGAACGAGGCCCCCGTCAAGGCCTTCCAGGAGCTTGTGCCGTCCATGGTTGCCGTCCTCAAGGACGCCATTGACCAGGGCGAAGAGGACCGTGTGATGCAGGCTTTCGAGGTCTTCCAGACCCTGCTCGGCTGCGACCCTGCCCTCCTCACTGTTCACCTGAAGGACCTCGTGATCTTCATGAACGAGCTGTCCGCCAACACCGATGCCGACGATGACACCCGTACTCAGGCCATCAGCTTCCTCATGCAGTGCGTTCAGTACCGCAAGTTGAAGATCCAGGGTATGCGCCTTGGTGAGCAGCTCACCCGCACCGCCCTGCACATTGTTACCGAGCTGGATGACGCCCCCGTCGACGACGACATCACTCCTCCCCGCTCTGCTCTGGGTCTTCTCGACATGCTCTCCCAGAGCCTGCCCCCCAGCCAGGTTGTCGTTCCTCTGCTCCAGACTCTGGGCCAGTACTTAAACAGCAACGACCCCAACTATCGCCGCGCCGGTATCATGGCTCTCGGCATGTGCGTCGAGGGTGCTCCCGACTTCATCAGCACCCAGATGCAGGAGATTTTCCCCATGGTTCTTCAGCTCCTCGCCGATCCCGAGCCCAAGGTTCGCCAGGCGTCGCTGCACGCTGTTGCCCGTCTGGCTGACGACTTGGCTGAGGACCTCAGCGCCGAGCACGAACGCCTGATGCCTCTCCTGTTCAAGAACCTCGCTAGCGCCATGCAGGAGTACAAGGGTGAGGAGGATGGTCCCATCATGGACATCATGAAGGCAGGTATCAGTGCCATTGACGCCGTAGTTGATGGTCTGGATGAGAAGGATGTTGCTCCCTACCAGGCCGAGCTTGTCCCAATTCTGCACAAGCTTTTCAAGCACCCCGATTTCAAGATCAAGTCTCTTGCTGCTGGTGCCCTTGGTTCGCTCGCCTCCTCTGCTGGTGACTCGTTCCTTTCGTTCTTCGATGAGACTATGCACCTGCTTCAGGAGTTTGCCACCGTCAAGGACTCTGAGGAGGAGCTGGATATCCGCGCAAGTGTCACCGACGCTATGGGCGAGATGGCCGCCGCTGCCGGTCCCGAGCGCTACCAGCCATACGTCGAGCCCCTCATGCGCGCCACCGAGGAGGCCCTGCACCTCGGCCACTCTCGCCTGAAGGAGAGCACCTACATCTTCTGGGGTGCCATGGCCAAGGTTTACTCGGAGCACTTCTCGCCATTCCTTGACGGTGTCACCAAGGGTCTGTTCGACTGCATTGAGCAGGATGAGACTGACCTCGAGGTCGAGCTTGGCGAGGCCGCCAAGGATCTTGTTGGTCGGGAGGTGACAGTTGCTGGCCGCAAGGTCAAGGTTGCCAGCGCTGACGATGATGATGACATTGAGGGTGAGATCGAGGACGTTGACGTCGAGGACGATGAGGATGCCTGGGACGACATTACTGCCACCACCCCACTGTCCCTGGAGAAGGAGATCGCTGTTGAGGTTATCGGTGACCTGGTCACTCACACCCGCACCGCCTTCCTGCCTTACTTGGAGAAGACCATCGAGATGGTCATGCCCCTCGCTGAGCACCCCTACGAGGGAGTCCGCAAGAGCACCATCAGCACTCTGCACCGCTCCTACGCCATGCTCTTTACCATTGCTGAAGAGAGTGGCCAGATGCCCAAGTGGCAGCCTGGTCTGCCTCTGCAGGTCCAGCCGGCCAAGGAGGTCAAGAAGTTCGGCGAGATCCTCATGACTGCCACTATCAAGATGTGGACTGAGGAAGATGACCGGTACGTTTTCTACTTTTCGCTTGTTATGTATTCGTCTTTTCGTCTTTGGATTTTACATGATGAACCCTTCCGCTTAACCCAGCTCACTTTGACACGCAAAGCGTGCTTGATGTAAACGGCGAAGTCTACTCCTGATACCCATTGTTATTCTCTGCAATGTCTTATGATCCGTCTCTGTCATCGCGCATACTGACTGATGGATACTAGTGCTACCGTCGCGGATATCAACCGCAACATGGCTGAGAACCTCCGATTCTGCGGTCCCTCGCTCATTGCTGACGAGACTGTGCTTCACAACGTGATTCAGATGATCACCGACATCATCACCAAGCAGCACCCTTGCCAGATTGAGTTCGGCCCCGAGGAGGAGACTCTCGAAGCCGGCGAGGAGACCTCTGAGTTTGATTGGGTCGTGGTTGACACCGGTCTGGATGTTGTCTCGGGCATGGCCGCCGCTCTCGGCCAGAGCTTCGCTGAACTGTGGAAGGTGTTTGAGAAGACAATCCTCCGCTACGCCAGCAGCACCGAGTCCCTGGAGCGCGCCACCGCCGTGGGTGTCCTGGCCGAGTGTATCAACGGCATGGGTGCCGCCGTCACCCCTTACACCTCCACTTTCCTCAAGCTGCTCCTGCACCGCCTGGGTGACGAGGATCCCCAGACCCGGTCGAACGCTGCCTATGCCGTCGGCCGACTGGTGGAGCACTCCACTTTGGACGAGGTTGTCAAGGAGTACCCGACCATCCTTAGCCGCCTGGAGTCTTGCCTCTCAATGAACGTCTCTCGTCTGCAGGACAACGCCACTGGCTGTGTCAGTCGCATGATCCTCCGCAGCCGCGAGAGCGTCCCCATCAAGGATGTTCTACCGGTGCTTGTGGGCATCCTGCCCCTCAAGAACGACTTCGAGGAGAACGAGCCCTTGTACCGCATGATCTGCCAGATGTACAAGTGGGAGGACGAGACCATCCGCGGTCTCACCCCGCAGCTTCTTCCGATCTTCCAGGCTGTGCTGACCGGCGACGAGGACCAGCTTGAGGACGAGCGCCGTGCGGAGCTGATCGAGCTGGTCAAGTGGCTGAACCAGATGCAGGCGGGCGCCGCCCCCTGGGTCGAGCAGCTGTAAACATGCTCATGACGGAATTTTGATGACCCCTGGCTGGACTACGCGTAATGGTATAGACGGATGATCTTTTGGAACGCGACGAGATGACTAGTAGATACCCCATCTCAAGCGGCGATTCCCGCAATGAGTGATGAATAAAGTTGATGTTGTACATAGTTTAAAATGATTTGCTTGTTATTTATAGACTTGTCATATTGGATGATGTGTGGACCACCTAGGCATTCTATATAAATACAGAATGCAAAAAGAGAGTGAGTAATGGATCAAAACTAGTTAACTACACTACCCGCGCAAAAGTCTGTGTGCATTCCGCCCTACCACCTATCACCCCAACAACCACCTACTATTTTATTTTTCTTCCTACACTACCCCTATAGCCCCGATGGCTATACAAATTGGTACAAAACGTAGCTAAGGGGCTAAACTTTTAGCTAAGCAGCGTACTGCTATCATATATACTCTCGAAAATAGGCTTTCTAGCTAGGCTAAGTTGGCGGAGGAGTTTGGTTGCTATCGCAATACAATAGCTAACATATTTAAACGCTGGTAGGAACGCAACGATACGGAATCACGCCCTCGTACCGGCCGACCCCCTAAATTCAATACCCGATCACGCCGTCTGATTAGAATATACGCCCGCCGTAACCCTTTTGGGTCCTATCGAGCCCTAGCAAGTAGGGTAACTAATACTCTATCAATTAATACAATTCGACGAGTTTTAAAGCTATCGGGGATCGTCCGACGCCTTATAAAGCGTAAGATCCCTATTAGAAGGGCCCTTGCGCTTAAACGAAAGCGTTTTACGCGTCGTTGGCGCTCCGAATTCTATTCGCCCGCGATTCGAAATTGGATCTTCTCCGATGAATGTTCCGTCCAACGAACTTCGAATAGTAGGCCATAATAGTGCTAGCGGCTTACTTCCGAAGCATACCGGATTGATCTTATGAATCCTAAGGTTTATATAAAAGATATTTCGTAGATAGTTTGGGCTATAATCTAGCTTAGAGGTCGATTAAAGTTGGTCGTTATAGAACGGGATAAAACTACGGAAAGAGGTAGATATTTACGCTAGAGTTATATAGATACGCTCGAAGAAGGTCTCCTTCTAATCTATAAACCTAGAATAATATTTTAGCAAGATAACGCGAGGATTTATACCGCGAAGGATACGTAGAATTGGTTTAAAGAGTATAGGGTATACGTTAAAGATTAGCCTCCGTACTCACCTAATTTAAACCCTATTAAACCGGTCTAGAACATACTTAAGCGCCAACTTTTCCGTATGTTTCTAGACCTAATATAGATAGGAAGATTAGAAGCAGATTAGGCCTATTTTAAAAAGTGTATTAGTGCTACTTAGGATGCATTGGATTAGGTAAAGATTGATGCCCTAATATTGAGTATAGGGAGAAGAATAGATAAATTGTGGGCGAATTAGGGGTATTATACTAAATATTAAGCGAGAGAAATTTGAATATAACCCTGATTATTTAGTATATTTAATCTTATATTAATCCAATAAGAAATGGTGGTATAGTATATATATCTATAGATATATATATTTGATGGGGTAGGTGGCGGAAGCGGGATGCACATAGACTTTTGCGCCCCATTGTAGTTAGAGAACTAACTATGTAGTTAGTATTTGTATGTCTACTAAGCAGACCTGGCCGAATATGCAGAACAGAAACATTGATGGGGTGATACTAGGCCCTTTTAAGTGGGGATGTGGGGGTGATTATAGTGATTCCCTCCAAGAAATGGCTGCCTGGAAATGTTAGTTATTTCTTTCCCTCCTTTCCACTTTCCACTCGGCTCATCAGGGTCCATCCTTACCTGCTCCAGGGCTACTGTTCGTCTGAGGTCAGATCTCCGAAATTTTGAATCCCTAGTCATCACCATTGCTGACTCTTAGCGATCTTAGCTACCTTAGCTTCACCTTAACTAGTTATCTTACTTTGCTGACCCTCGTTTCTGCTTGAGTGTACAAAGATGGCCTCATCCGTCTCCACTCCGATCAACTGGACTCTCCCATCCAACAGCTCGGGCAGCTCGATTAAAAAGCCCATCAAAACGATATCCAAGCCTTGCTTCGGCTGCGACTGTGGCGACGAAGAATGCGACTGCTGCATCTGCACGGTGATGTGAGATGTGGCGGTGACGGATGATTTGAAGCAGTGGAGAAGTTGCTACTGGATCTTGCCTTTCCATTTCCATTTTCCTTTTTCCTTTTTCTGCCTCTGCCTCTGCATCTATACTTGACTTTGTCTTATATCCCAACATGTCCTACCTATTTGCTTGAACATTGCAACTGACAACTTATGTCAACTGCCATCTTCCTTTTTCTTAGATATAAAGACAAGCCCGTAACTCAACAGAGAATCAAAGCAGAACCAAAACCGAAAGAAGTTAACAAGTTAGGAAATTGCCCACAGCCGCTGACTCAGCGCATCCACGACGAGCCGAGAAGATCATCGCCGAATCTCTCTTCGCCAATGCATTCAGGCGACGAACCACGCAAGCGCACAGTGCGTGCTTGCGATTCGTGTTACCGACGCAAGGTATTTAGTCGTCTGTCTTTATATAAGTCTCAGGAATATGCTCGCTAATGGTCCAGATCAAATGCGATGCTGCACTCCCAAAATGTAATTGGTGTAGCCACCATAATCTCCCCTGTACCTTCGATCGTGTGGTACAGCGCAAGCGAAAGAACGGAGATGATGATGGGTAAGCTTCAGAGATTCCAAGGTTGTCTCTTATGGTCGTTCCCCACATTCCACTGACATCCGGAGTAGTCGAACCAAAGCCTCGAAGCTCTCGGAGCGGATTAGCCGTATCGAGCAGCTTCTGGCAAAAAATTTGATGCAAGATCCCACATCCGGTATGCATCATCTCTCATCTCTGTGGAGATTGACCTAAATAGCTGACTTCACCTTGATCAGTAACGCCAGATTCCTCGCAGATTGCGGATGGTAGTACAACTGCCAGTGCCTGCCACTCGCCTAGCAACAGCAGTAGCAGCCAGTCTCTGATTACGTCCTCAGTGGGCGTTCATTTTGCTGGTCGAGAGCTCGGTGGCATCAATGTGCTCACGGGCATTCCATTCTTGCTCCCAGAAGGCCGAGAATGGATCCAGGCTCGCACCGGGCAGACCATTTCCAGTGACAGGCTCAGTCCGACTCGAGTACCATGGGAGAAAGAACGAGGTCAGGCCTCTAACACTCTCCTTATGAACCTGCAGAATCAAAATCCCTTTGAGCTGCCCGACTTGCGAGTCATTCGTATCTACTTGGATGCTTACAAGAACTCCCAGGTGATGATGAGGCTCTTCCCCGTCGTGGATCCCGATATGTTCGAGGATACCTTGATCTCCGCTTACCAGCAACCACAAAGTAGCTTTCATTTTGGGCAAGCCAGCACGCGGGCGTGTATTATCGCATTTCTTGCCTTTGCTGCTCGTCTTCCGCCAGTCAAAACCCAGGTCAGCACCTCGACTGCCTGCCCCGTAGACCAGGATGCCATGGCCGCCAGAGCCCAGTTTCTACTGGCCCAAGTCTTACAAGAACCGGCATCTCTGGAGGGGGCACAGGCAGTGATTATGCTGGTACGTCTTTCCTCAACAAAGACATCGTGAATGATGCTAACTCGACTATATTTTAGACTCTTTATGAATTATCATCTGGAAATATGCGGGCAACCAACTACTTTAGTGCGATTGCGGCACGTCTGCTCTTCACGTTGGGCGCCAATCTGACGACCGTCCCAACGAGCTCTGGCGAGCACGGCAAGAAAAGGCAGCAGTTGCTGCGGAATCTCTTCTGGGTGTGCTACTCGCTAGACAAGGATGTGGCCCTTCGCACCGGACAGCCACCTACCATTGCCGATGAGAATTGCGACTTGACCCTTCCCCCAGGCTATGCGGAGCAAGCCCATCATGATGTCGAAAGTGAAGATGTGCACTTCAGCCAGCCGGTATTTCCTTTCGACTTGCGTCTGAGCATTATCAAGTCACGGGCACACAGTGCCTTGTATTCGGTCAGCTCCATGAAAAAGTCCGACGCCGATCTTCTCAAGTCGATCCGCGAGCTGGATGACGAGTTGGAGAAGTGGCGCCTATCACTTCCGCCTCATTGGCGTCCCACAATGTCCTTCTCACCCGATGCATATGATCCCAATATCAGCATGCATTCGGTCATGTTACGACTCAACTACTATCTGTGCATGAGCATCATTCACCAAGCGAGCAGTCGGTGTAAGGCATGGCAGGGAGGAAGTGGCATGATGGACGGCGTCAGCTCGAGTCTAGCGCTCTCTGTGGAAGCTAGTCGCTCGACCCTTTGCTACCTGGAAGCAGCAGAGCATGTGCTGGTCGATGGCGTCTTCTGGTGTGTCTTATTGCGTCCCCTAGTCTTCATTGGTTTTGTGTTTCAAGACTAATATCCGTCTAGGACTCTGATATACTACCCCATGTCTGCGCTACTCTCCATCTTCTGCAGCATCCTTCAAAACCCACTGGACCCGCGCTCACGCGATGATCTGGGCCGCCTGAGGGTGGCCACCTTGATGATGCAGCGCATCTTCTCGCGCAAGCTGCCTGAGAACGAAGTGGTCCACTTCAAGCTGGTGGCTGACTTTGTGGTGGAGCTGAAAAGGTTAGCGGAAGCTGCTATCGATAAGGCGTGGCTTGAGCAGAGTCGCAGTTAGCTTCCAGACCATGTTTTCTTACTTGTATCACCAGGGGGTTAAAGAAAAGGGATTTAGCTATTGATACATATGGTGTGTTAGGATAGAGACGGGTATTTAGACTTGCACGATTTAATGACAACCTCCACAACTACCACATAGTATAGATACCCTACCTAGGTACAAGGCACTTTCTAGGATGGGGAGATGAGTAGCCCCGGGGCCCATCAAGTTCCAAGGTCCTGCATAACCAGAAATGATGTTCAATTGTTCTTCACATCCTATACTAGGTAATTGCTAGTCGGTTCGAGCCCTTTGGCATTGTATCCTAAAAAGTCTTCAACGGACAGCACCTGGCACTCGACAGAAAACGACTCGCAGGTGCTTGCAGGTGTACGGATGTAGTCGACCAATTTCCCGCGATATCCTACGTGGGAACCAGCAAACTCACTGGCCCAAGATCTCCCTTCAGAAGCAGAGACGTTAGGAAGTCGGAGATTGTCTGTATGTGATGCCGCGTTTCCTAGGAGCCCAAACGCATTGCCAGCTTTATAGGTTGCGCTTCGATTCGATTCGCACAAGGCAATACAGTGCTGCTGGAAGATCGTCGCTGAGCACTGCGTGGCATTCTACCCGGGCGTGATAGAGGTATACAAAGACCTGCCCGGGAGGGATCGATAACAGTAGTCACCTGGACGTGACTTTTCAGTCGATCAACATTGGCCCGCAATGAAGTATCTCATACTTCAGATCGACGCCTGCGTCATGGTGGGTGAAAGGGTTGAGAAATGACCGTATCATGTCCTCTTCAGTCTTATTGGTCCAAAAGGTCCCAGACCAGTCGCGAGTCTTCAAGGGCGCGTTGACCAGCTTCCTTCAAGTGACTCGCACCATCTGGCTGCTCTGCCGAGCCCACTTGGCGACCCTCAGCCTCCAGCTGGTCTAAGACACCCTCGATTTCCACCTTTATTTTGTCCATTTGCTTGATCTCATCCTTGGTGCGCCGGAGTTGTTCCTCCATCATCATAATGAGCGATTCACGGGCCTGATGTGGTCGGTAGAGATTCAGAAGATGGTGGGCGTTGATGAACAAATTACGCATGTCCTCTACTTTGGACTCAAATTGCTCGGGTGACACCGAAAGGATTCCAACAAATTCAAGGAAATTGAGAAGCAGCGACTTGCTGATCTTCAGTAGGTAGTAGGCGTGGTTGAGTGGGGAGGGCTTCGAAGGGTCGCTTGAAGTGTCGACTTCTGGTTCCGGATAAAGTTGTTCAATGCCCTGTTCTTTCAGGGATGGCAGGGTTGTTGAGAGCTGTACCAAACCAAGTTAGTCAAGCTCCTTGTAGCAGCATGCTTAGCTCCAACTTACGCTTTGTAGCTCGCCAAAGACGGAGTACTGGCCCGTAGGGATATCCGGTGGCACCAGGAAGCGCAGCTGTTGGGGCACATCTAGAGCGCGCAATTCTGACGGTGACCACTGTTTGTTGTGATTGATGCGTCCATTCTCGTCTTTGGAGGCTTCGTTCTTGATCTTCTCCAGCCGGTCGAGGTTCTCGCGCGTAAAGTGCTTCCACAAAGGCGGCGGAGGCGCAAAGGCCGTGGGGACTGCTGGCTGCTGGCTCGTATCTGCCATGATTCTAATGCTAGAACCAAGTTGCAGAAGTAAAAGTCACTCAGCTGTGAATGACTGGAGGTTGACGAGTGCAAGTTGTAAGTTGCGGGCAGGGAAAAGGTGGGTCTGTGCTTCGGCAACTTGCGACTCTCCGTTTCGTCACTTTGTCTTTGTTATGTACCAGTAAAGGCCCCGGAATATTCGCTTGCTCTGGATACAAGCGCAAATGTCTCCCAGTTGGGGCGATGGGTTCGTTCCCGTTCTGAACCGCGTCGGGCTTGCGGGGTCCCTGGCTCGCTTTAGCCAGCGCTCCTATGCGGCCGATTACATCGCATTGGCGTTTCTGGCATTGGGTTGGATGCTGGTCAGTTGATATCGTTGCATTATCACGGTGAGCTTCGCTAATGTCTCAATCTTTATCTGGAGCAGATCCAATTCATGAATCCCTTCCATCGCATGTTTTCCCTCGACAACAAGGCCATCATGTACCCATTCGCCGTCCACGAGCGAGTCCCTGTTTGTACGACTCCTCCAGCCACCCTGCCCGCTGTATACTTATTCTGTCTCTAGTATGGTCGGTCATACTCGCCGGTGTGATACCTTTCGGCATTATCCTGGCTTGGTCCGCTATGTTGCGTCCTGGGGTACAAAAGACACAAGTCACGGTGCTCGGGCTACTGGTAGCTCTGATGCTGACGTCTTTCCTGACGGACTTGGTCAAAAATGCAGTAGGCAGACCTCGTCCGGATCTTCTCTCTCGTTGCAAACCCGCTCGAGGCACGTCAGCCAACGTGCTGGTTTCATGGACTGTCTGCACTCAGTCCAATCAGCAAGTCCTACAAGAAGGCTGGCGCAGTTTTCCCAGTGGACACAGTAGCTTTTCATTCGCTGGTTTGGGATACTTTTCGCTGTAGGTATCACGTTGCCATATACCAAGATCGTCCGCTAACATTACACCCATAGCTTCATCTGCGGGCAGATGCATGTCTTCCACCCTCGAACTGATCTCGGCCGATGTCTCCTGGCATTCTTTCCCCTGCTTTGTGCTCTTATGGTTGCCATTTCCCGTCTGGATGACTACAGGCACGATGTGTGGGACGTGACTTGCGGTGGGCTTCTGGGTATGCTTGTGGCCTGGTTCTCCTACCGCCGTTACTATCCGCCTCTGCGATCGGCTCTCTGTGATTATCCCTGGAACAAGGCTGAATCGGCCAATGTGGAAGGATTTGCTAGAATGGATGATGAAGAACAGGCTCTGTCGCGGCCGTTCATTCCTCGCCAGGAGCCCACATCGGAGGAAACTTACCACCTGGAGGAAACCCAGCCATCGCCACGAGTATAATGCTTTGGTTCTGTTTGTGTAATAAAAACCAAGACCATTCACAAGTTGGACGTGTCAAGCATACTTCTTACAGGACTCATAACATTTAACATCTCTAGGTTGAGAACATCGATATTTTATATTGAACACCAAAAGCTATGGATTATTCCATGGGATTGGAATAGGATTCAGCAGAGCACTGGAGACGTAACAGTCAGGCACTTTCCGAGGCTCTCTGTTCCTTTCACTGTGTAGGTTCCCCGGACAATGAAGTATAATCCCCACGGCACTATAGAGTACGCTTAGAGTACACTGAGATAGGATTAACCTAGTCAAGGATCCCACTTGATGTAGATATGGGTATCATTCTAAGAATAGGAATTGGAAATCGGACGCATCTGCGGGGCGATTGAGTTTGTAAGGTTTTCTTTTCTTATCGTTGTGGGGATCTTCTCTCCTTCGTCCATCTCCGCCCTACAACATCACATCTCCGGTCTCCTCGAGAGTAGACCCCGGCTTGACATTGCTCTCGTCACTTAAGGAATCCTTGACACGATCAGGCCATGTAAGCATCGTCCTTTGCATGCCGCGCAGAAAAGCCGCCGACCGCGCGGGTCCGGTGAAAACCCGGTCTCGCAGTGGATGTCGAGAATGTCGAGCGAGTCGAGTGCGATGTGATACCAAGAAGCCTATCTGCACACGATGCTGGAAGAAAGGGTTATCGTGCTCCACCAATCTGGTCCTGAAATGGGAGTCGGAGTTTGTCAGTCGGGGCATGGCCTTTGGCCGTGCTGGTGTCTGGAGTAAAACCAGCGACGCAAACTCATCTGCCTCGGAACCGGCTTCGGATGATATGCGTAGTTGGGTGTCCCTCCCGACGATCCAGCCATGGGGCTTCATCAATAGTGGAGTCGCCACATTTGAGCATCCAGAACAGGCGCACGTCGTGTTGAATGAGTCGCATACCCTCGTCCCCGTTGTTGGTCACAACACCAGCAATTGGTCGACTGGCACTTTTGCCGCAATTCTCAAACCGAGTCTCGAGCCGTCTCTCTCACTTTTCCCCGAGCTTTCTCACATTGGAAATGGAGAATTATTCGATTACTATCTCCAGCAGGTTTGTCCTCGTACGACGGCGAGTTCCGTGCTATCCTCTCCATTTGCATCGGTGATCCTGCCCTTCAGCACATCTGCCTCCCCCACGCTCTTCAAAGCCGTTCAAGCATTGAGTGCATGTCATCGATCCCGAGCCGATCCATCCTACGGCGCCCTTGGCCTTGGCCTGAAGTCCGAGACACTACGAGATCTCCGCCGTCGTCTTTCCAACGAGGGACCTGTGAATTGTGCCGGTGATCCCGAGGTTTTGGTCATCATGATGATGCTCTGCCTTTACGAGATTGTAGATAAATGTGATCAGCACTGGACGATACATCTCAAAGGTGCCAAAGATCTGATTCGTCTCCGACGGCAACAAGCTGCGGCCCTTTCCGAATCCTCCAATGCACCAGATCCGGCCACAGCATTCGCAGAGCACTTCTTTGCTTTCCAGGATGTTATGGGCCGTACAGCCTGTGCCAAGGAGGTATTGTTCGGCAGTGACTACTGGAAAGCCGATGATAAAAACATCGACCTGTGGATGGGATGCAGTCCCGAGTTGGTCAATATTCTGTCCACAATCACCGATATGAGCCGGGCGAGGCGACATCTTGATTCGAACGAGGCCAGAGCCACATTTTCCATGCGTGCCGCATCTCTTGAAAATCAGCTCGAACATTTGATCCAGGAAGTCGGAGACGGTGACGATGAGATCCTCGCTTCTGCAGCGGAGGCCAAGCGGCTGGCAGCCGTACTCTACCTGCACTGCGGGCTATACGGGGCGTGTCCTACCACTCCCTTGGTAGTGGACTACGTGCACCAGATTCTTCGCCTTGTCTCGGATCTGCTGAATCGTGGACCCTTGCCCAGTATGACATGGCCCATCTTTGTTGCAGCTGTAGAGCTAAACCCCTCGCGGGACGAGCTCTGGTCAGATCCTAATGCCGAACCGGCATCCGGACGGGCAACCGTGTTGCGAGCCCTGGCTGCAATGTCCGAATCTACCATCGCCAATATTGATCGGACGCGGGCCGTCATTGCTCAAGTGTGGCAGGCACGCGACCAGGACCTAGTGAAGGGACCAATACAAGGCGAGTTCAACGACTGGGAAAAGTACGTTGTACCTGTGAGTGATGCCATGAGCCTGGCGTAGTATGTGTATAATTGGCAACTTTATAATTGTATAGTATTCTTCGCATAATCGACCAAATACTCCGCTGATGATAACAACCTTTCAAAAGAATACAAGCCTGCCAATCTGAACTCGGGTCATGTATAATTTTGTGCACATCAGTGTCTCCACCATTTACTTTCCCGAGCTGGGTATATTTCACTCCAGTGATCGCCGAAGACCAAAAATTCCCGACCATAGAGAGGCTATTACGGGCTACCTCTGATAATATCCTGCCTTTAACGTTCGTAGGCTTTTGTCAAGTTTATCTTGTTCTTAAAGACAGAATCCCGGGCGGTATCGGTGTAGGTATTCAAATTGAATATAAGAGCGTGTATAACTACTATGTACATAGTTATGTACCGGCTAAAGCATGCCTACATCTGTACGGTAACCACCTGGGCAGTGCGATCGCTGAATCTACTACCTAGTATAGCTACCTAGGTCCATGGATATTTACATATTTACCTGTATGTAAATATAGACCTAATTGGGTCTTCATCAAATCATTGAATCATTCCAACTGCGGGGCAACCTTGAAACTCCCTTTTTGGGTTTAGCGTCACCGGCCATGTTCATCGTGAGGTCTCTCTCCGTTCTTCTCTTTCTTTCATCCCATTTCATTCTTAGTGTCTTGAACAATGGCGCAAGTCCGGCCTTCAGGGCCTGGGCGAAGCTTCTCTGCCCATACGTTTGAAAGCAAACTCAGTCAACAATTATCCCAACCAGAACCCGACATTCAGGAGCCTACCCGCTCGCCCAAGTCGCGCTCTCTGTCCGATGCCTCAAAGCCAACATCAATACCCCAGCCAGTCTCGGGGGATTCGAGCCGTCCGCCCAGCAAAGATGATAATGCGCTTCCTTTGTTGCCGGCAACACCCAATCGATCAACCTCGAATCATGCGAACCTGTCGTTAAACATGTCCTCCAACGCACCTTCTCCCTCTATCGCCAACCGCGGACCTTCGTCACCCAAGCTTGATTCGTCTCATATCTATGGATCACCGGGATCGGTACTGCCTCGACGCTCCCGGGGCCTTGACTTTTCGCGCGCCTGTACCAACCTCCACCATTCTACACTCGCAGAGTCCTCGCCGGACTCATCGCCCGCCGTTGGAGGGCGCGGCATGACCATTCCTCAAAGACGCGGCTCTCAGGGCTCAACCTCCGTTCCTCCGTTTTCGACCTCCGGCCCCGCCGACCGCACGGCCATTTCCAGTTCCGTGTCGAGCATGAACATGATGGAATCGGATACCAGCAGCAGTGACGATGACGACGAAGTCGTGATGGCCGACCGCGATGATCCCATGCTCACTACGCCGCAGGCGGCTCGGATGGGCAGCGGGCCGAGTCCGTTCGCGACGGGCAATATTCGGAGTCCCGGAAATGAGTGGATGGGGGGCTACTCACAGGCAGCGACCAATTTCATGAGCTTTCAGCGAGCTCGCTTCCGCAAAGGGCGCAGTCGACACAGCTCAAGCAGTGCCAGTGGGAACAGCTCCAAGCCCAGCCCCGGTCCCGGTGCCCTACATTCTCCTCCGGTCTTGAAGAGTGTGGAAACCTCTGCCGGAGGCTACTTTGGCCCGCGGCAAACAGCATATTCGCGGCGAGAAAGCCTGAGTCTAGGCACGCGTGATCTCCGATTGTCGGATCTGAGTGACGATAGCGAGAGCCGTGCCGTTCGAGCAGGCAGTCCAACAGCGGCGTCCCGTTCAGATGGCGGGCCACTGGGCGTGATTCGTCGTGCTGTCACTCGACGAGGAAGTCTACTAGTAAGTTGTCCTTGCAGTTTTGCATATTTGAGTTCGCCGTCTCACTGTTGAAACAGCCCAAAACGAAGACCTTTGCTCGCATTCGAGCAGCTCTAATGGAAGAGACTACACCTGTCGACAGTGATATGAAACGGGAGGCGGAAGTCATTCAGCAGGTTCGCGACACCGAGCCCGACACTGAGCCCAAGCTCAGCGCATTCCCTTCTCTCCATCCGCCTCCGGATGACGCGGCACCGGATATCGATCCCACGCATGCAAAGGCCGGTGAATCTTCCAGTAGCTTCAGCAAACAGGCTAGTCGCAATTCTGGCGGGGTCGAGTTTTGGAACTCGTTTGACGAATGCTACCGCACTCCACCACCATTGCGCCAAACCGGCACCTCATCTGTTGCGGACGACGATGTTTTTATGGACATGACTCCGTCAACAACCATCGGATCGACGGCTGACTCGAAGGTGCGTTCCCGCTCTTCAACGCCTCATCCTCCTGGAATGGCCATTGGTGAGATCCGGCGCAAGCGGCGTCGGGATGATGACTTCGATCCCAACCTCTTCAAGCGCCGGGCCGTGTCCCCCAGTGTGAGTGCCCAGGGCAGCCCAGTTCTGACCCATTCCTCCGTCGTTGACAACGGGCCAAGCATCTGGGGCCCGCCATCCAAGCTCGGCCCACCCTTCTCCGAGCGTCCTAGCACGAGCTCGGATAACGGGAACAACAATCGGACCACGCCTCATACAGGAAGTACCAAGCGTGTGGGTCTGCAAGGCATGACCGAAGCCAGCGATGGCTTTATGAATATGAGCATCGACTGAAGACAATCGACATGATGCATTTTGAGGACTTTATATTCATCTCGAATTGGCGTTACTGTAGGGATTACACCTCTATTTTTCTTCACTTGGCATGGCGTTGGGGGATCTTCATATATGATACACACTCTTTTTTTTCCCAGCATTATATACCTAATATGATTTGAAACCAGTTATTTGACAAAGTCATGAAGTATACAACTAGAGATCACGGAGAAGTGTAGAGTCGGTGCCGCTTCAAACCACGTGTGGATCTGTGTCGATTTCCGCCCGGAGCTCCCCTTCTCCTACGCCAACCACCAACTCCCCCCACTCCCTCTGTGCTGCTCATTTTCTCTTGCCAGCATGTCTTCCACCATTGAGCTTGCCTCTACCTTTATTGAGGGTGCTCCACCGGGCGAGGTATGCCATCACCGATTGTTTTGGGGATCTTTCCCCGGATTACCCCTCCGCTACCCTGGACAGACATGCTGACCTTGGACCCGATTGCAATAGCTCGCCAATGTCGTTGCCGGTAATACTCCCCCTTTTCGACCCTAGATCTACACCTTCTGGTCCCGCAAGATCACAACCATTCCTCGAATCTACGTTGATGCTGAATCTCCGGCTACAGATGTACAGGCCCTGACCGAGGACGACGACATTCTCGCTTCGCTCACCCCCGCATTCGAGCGTTACAATGAAAGCCAGCTCGCAACTGTGAAGCTGCCCGGATCAAGTCAGGAGGTGGGTTCTACAATCCAATGCCCGCTCTTGCCCGTGGACGCTGACATCGGGTTGCTGCAAGGTTATTGTCAGTGAATTCAACAAGCTGGAGGGCAACCGCTACTTCGACACGGAAAGCCAGACCTCGTTCGAGATTGATCATACCACACAGGTAGGGCGAAGGGAAGCGGATTCGAACTACCGTATTAGAAGCTGACACTTTGGGGTCAAAGACTGCCTCGGGGGCGCAATCAGCGCCGTTGGAATCCCAAAATGCCGACCTGATGTGAGAGAATTGAGCTCCTCGGTCTTGTTCCAGGAATTACTGACTTTGATTCTAGTAAATCGCTTCTCAAGTCGCTGGCAATCCACGCTCGTGAACATTACCCCAACTGTTCCTACGGTGTCTACCCTATCGAGAATGACTCGGCCGTTGCTATTCTTTTGGTTGCGAACCGCTACTCTCCCAGCAATTTCTGGTATGTAGATCCGGCTATTTCGGGTTCTTTTAAGGTAGGCTAACCATTGTTCTTGCAGGAATGGTCGCTTCCGATCCTTCTATCAAGTCCCCGTCTCCTCCTCCTCCACAGCCGTGACTGGCAAGATCCACGTCGACGTGCACTACTATGAAGACGGAAATGTGGCTCTCAACACCAACAAGCCCGTCAGCATCTCGGTCCCTTCGGTGTCTGCCGAGTCGATTATCTCCCGCATCGCTATGGTCGAGCGCGACTATCAGGAGGAGCTGAACAAGGCATTCGTTCAAATGGCGGAGGGTGCATTCAAGGGTCTCCGAAGACAGCTTCCCATTACGCGACAGAAGGTGGAGTGGGAGAAGATTGGAGGATACCGTCTGGGCCAGAATATCCAGGGAAAATAAAGAAGGTAGAGCCGAAGCGATATCAGGGAGGAATTATAAGCGTTGGATTCATACCCCTACTACACTGCGACTTCTAGTTATCATTTGCAGTCATTTCTGAATCATCTGTTTTGCCATGTTTAGCGTGCCAGAGTTGATCTCTTCGCATTTGGACGATTGTATTCTCGGTCCTTTCGCACCCCCGGCACCCCAGACCACACCAACTGCCAACACTTTCCGAGCTGTAGACCGGAGTAGCCTATTACTGCGACTGACATTTTCGATGAGAATCCAGCGCAACAAAAGGAGCTTAATAAGCAGTTAATCTGACCAACTCAGTTGGTTATTATAACTGGCGGGTCAACCCGCTGTCAACACAAAATCCTCTCCACCCCCACGCCTTCTAGGACCCGACAACCCCAGGAGTTCCGCGATGATTGCACACTTCAATCGCTTCGTCAACAATGGCGCCGGTCTGGAGAAGTTCCTCCGTCTGATCCAGTCCGTGGCGCAGATCGCCGCCGTGTTTAGTGTCGGCAGCACCGCCGTGCGATTGACGACCGCCAAACTGCAATTAGCCCTGAGTAAGTGTCCATTGAACCCTAAAACGGTGAAGTGTTGGTCAGGATAGTCAATTGGTGCTAATAACTGCTCTAGCGCGGAGGTATTTCCGTTTCTTTGGTTTCATCGATTCCTTCCAGCGTGTGTCTGCGCTGCTGAACAAGGATGGAATGGGATCTGTGGCCGGGTGGATCGATCTGGCCAAGTGGACTTGCTTCGGTTTGTACTTTGTGCTGGAGGATTTGACCATGGTAGGTTCGAGTCATTTCGTTGCATTATAACGGTGCTTACATGGGAGTAGCTGCATGCAATGGGCGTCTATACGGTGTCCTGGGAGGAACGAGTCATGCGTGAGGCGAATCAGTTCTGGTTCTATGCCCTGTCTCTCTCTCTCTTCGGTGCTATTTACGCACTTTTCTCTCCTGCCGATACATCCAAGTCACAGGACGAAAAGAAAAAGAAGGGCGGAAAGACTCAAAGAGCGGGTCCGGCTAGAGTCAATACCTCGGGCCTGATGAAGCAGATTGTGGTGGACGGCTGCGACCTGCTGATTCCCGCGGAGCTTCTGGGTTGGTATCCCACGGGGGACCTGGTCTTGGGCGTGACTATGGTGATAAGCACGCTACTCACGGGCCACGGTATCTGGTCTAGGGTGTGAATGCTGAATTGAATGGACAAAAAACATTGCATGGGGTCCCTCGGGGGGTTTGTCCGGGATGGATATAGAATAGACATAAGACTAAAATGAACAAGTAGTATTGAAGCCAATATCAGCCGAAAGCCGTAAATAATAGGATTGCTAGTTACCCAGTTTCAACTATTTTCATTACTCCACGATACTGTGCAAGAATCGAATTGAATCCATACAAATTGGTTTTCATGTGACCCTAGTGTGGAGGGAAAAGAATAAAATAAAAAATGGACTCGCGGGGAATCGAACCCCGGACCACCCCCATGCTAAGGGGGTATTATACCACTAAACCACAAGCCCAGTGCATATGTAACTGGCTACATTCTATGTCCTAATAGGAAAAGGTTAACGAGCACGGGATGTCAGTTCATGCTGATCGATCTCAACCTCGGTTCCTCCCTTCGTGCGCCTTGGACAGTGCGACGAGACTAAAGTTTAAACCGTCTTGTCGAAATCGCGCGGCCTACGGTAGGGTACCCAAGCCTCGTGCCGCTGGTTTTCCGCAGCGAGAATCAGGAGGCCAGACAAAGACCAGAACATATCTAAAAAGACCGATTCAACCAGAAAACAGTTCCGATGACAAAGTTGACGTTTTTCGATCCTTGCTCGGTTTTAGGCGGTGTATCAGAGGGATCATCACTGACATGGCGATCGAGATCTGCCAGAGCCTGCCATTTGTACTAGGTGATGTTGACCCATTTGATCATCCCCAACCCGCGCAGGGCAGGATCAGAAAGGATCGAAGGCTGTCGAGGGATTCGCGTTGCTATTTCTGATATTTTTGTCTCCCAATCGCATGGCATACGACTTGTGGTGGCATTGAGCTATAAAAATATCCAGCTGGGTCGTGCAGTCCGAGTAGTAGTTCAGGCATCTCTGATTAGGACTTGTTCACCTATTTAGGCTGGTACCCAATTGAAAGCAACTCAAACTAATCTGACTTCTACTGTACATTCGATTGTTTACGTGCAAACAATCCATGACACGCTCCCAACTTTCACTCTCCCACTCCCGTCACTGCACCTCTGCTAAGCAACTGCAATGGCTCGCAACAAGCCTCGCATCCTGCTCGCACTCTACTCCTGTCCCCAAAACCACACGAACCACATTGCACTCCTCTTTACGGGCAAGATCAAACGCGGAGCCAAGAGAGGCTCGATTCCGGCTAGGAAGTGGCACGCAAAGAACACCATCCAGCTCGTCAACAACGTCTCTACAAGTTCTTGGCGCCGTGAAAGAAATATCATTACCGACATCGACAATGATCTCCACCTGCTGGCGTGTGCCGTGATTGCCAAAGTCCACAACGTCGACGAAGCCGAGAGACTCATGAACCTCGTGCCCGTCTATCAACCCGAGGACGCCGATCAGGACATGGCAGCCGAGTTCGACAGTACCGTCTGGGCAAAGGAAGCAATGAAAGAGCTGAGATGGGCGGGTATTGTTAAGGCAACTCTCTTCACCAAGGCCGAGGATACGTTGAGGTCCTACGTTGAAACTCACCGAGCACGTTTCGATGCCCAGAGCGGTCATGACCTGCGGCGCCAGCCTCCCATCGTTCCCGTCATTGACATGTTTACCGGAAAGGTTCTGAGGGAGTGAATATCATAGTGATAACGTGGCGATGTAATAGAGTTAGGATGCCAATTTGGAAATACGAGTAGCAACTACACGAAATAATAAATTCAAAGATTATTCAAGGACAGAAATCGGTGAGGATCCTTCATCTTGTAGTAGTCTGCAGGTTAGCGTGCCTCTATCTATTAGCTTCTCCTCGATTTATCGTCCGCATTGCATTTTGCTTCATAGATAGACTGGTTCGTCTGTCATTGGTCAACACCCATGTTCACATTGTTTGAGACGTTTGCAAGGTGCCTCGACCTGCGCTTAGATGACACGACCTCCTTTTTTGGAGACTCACTTCAGCACATCTTCCAGGTAGGGTGGACGAGACACATGCAATGTCAATTCCAGAAGGCCCAGATTCCATACACATCGAAAAAGAAATCCCAGTCCCATACGAGCCTCCTCTCGGCGAAATCTTGGGCGAAGGCTCAACTTGCCATATTGCACGCCTAGCGCCAGGTGTAGTTATCAAGTGTCCGCGATTCTCTTGGTGGCATTCTAAAAATGCGGTGGATAAATGGTTCGTTCGTGATATGAAGCGGAGTTTTGAGGTAGAAGAAGGACTTCTACAAATCCTAGGACTACATCCGAGAATAATAGAGTCCGTTAGCCCTAGTTAACCTCCGATGATTAGTGATTGACTTATTCTTAGGTTCAAGGGCGTCTCAGATGATCCATTTGGATTGTTATTTGCCGAAGCAAGCGATGGGAATCTACAGAATTATATTGACCAGCACTATACCAGCACCGATATATCCTTACAAGTCAAATGGCGTACGCAAGCCGCGGAGGCGATTCAATTCATTCATGGAAAGGGTGTGATTCACTCGGATCTTCGACCGGAGAACTTTTTGTTACATACTGTCGCCGGAAACAAGCTCGATCTTCTACTCTGTGACTTTGGGGGGTCAACAAATGGAGAAATAGATGGTATGCATCTTCCGGACTCCGGGTTTTTCAATCCTTGCCATTTGGAATCGACGGAAAGCACGGACATTTTCAGTCTTGGGTCCATCTACTATACCATCATGACCGGCCATTGGCCCTATAGGTCTGCAGGTCCATTCAAGTCTCCGGAGGAGATGGATGAATACCAAGAATATGTTGACGATTTGTTTGCCTCCAAAAGGTATCCGCCGGTTGATGGACTCGCAGCTGGACTGGTGATACAACGATGTTGGACGGGAGAATACTCCGATTCGAGGGCACTCATTGAAGATCAGCGTCTGCAGTTTAAGACTCTGATGCAGTGAGAGCGAATAACTTAACGTTGATGCACTCGCCAAGTATGTGGTTACGTTCAACTTATCCTAAGCCAATTTGCTTCTGCTGTAGACTAGGGATTACCCCCTACAAAAGAGCACAGCTTCTATATCTCAATAAGTTATTGACTAGCAGTTAAATCTGTGTTATAGGCTATTGTGTCTCTATCTACTAGGCGGATGTTGATTTCGCCGAGCTTATCGATCGTGTTTCTTACTGCTACAGACTGTACATAGCTAGGTGCTCATAAAAGACAATAAACGGATCGTCTAGAAAGGTATTACCTAGTATAGATCATTTGCGAATATTGGGTTGCTCAATTATATACTCTACGCTGATATAGCTTCTTTTATTATATACAGGCCCTGATTCCACCCAACTTGAGCTTCAACCTTACCAATTGATCTCTTCTCTCTCACTTGCGCTCGTTCAACAACTCGACGATGTGTTCATTCAGCCAATATCGCTTCAGTGTCTCAGAAGGCATCGTCTTCGCGCCGGAAATCCAGCCCCTGCACTCCTCGGCCCCACAAGTACATGTGAATGGTTGATCCATGTCCCACTCGGTGCTGGGATAGAAGAATGTGAGGGCGTCACCCTTCTTCAATGGCTTCTCATCGACCACGCGCACTTCCATGCGGGCCATGTCGAAGACCAGACTGGGCGCGCATGAATGGTTGCAGTACACCACTGTGGACCGCATCAGTCAAAAAATTCCAATTATTGGAGGTCTGTGAAATGCTTACGGTCAGAGTTCAGCTCGATGTGCGAGTCGCGTCCCGCCTGCACACTGGTGTAAGCCTTCTTGCCGGGTGTGGTACCCGTGATCTTGGCAAAGAGTGCACCCGCGGGCAAATCAACAAGGGATTCGGCAGCGCTGCCAAAGGCTTCGGCACTGCGATTGACGTGGAGGCGATCGGAATGAGTCGGAGCGGGGACGCTACTGAGTGTAGAGATGGCGGGTATCGGATCGACGGAGGGCGCCATAGTGCTGCTGGTGGAATGGTGAAATGCTCAAGAGGCGGTAGAAGAGGGTCAATTGGCTCCTTTTATAGTCAATACGAATAAGAGGGTCAATTGGCTCCTTAATAAAAGTTACGAATGCTCCTTTCAACCGAGGAAAAGGTGGAAGACCAAGAAGAATGCCGTTCTCCTCGGATCGCGGTAGGCCGAGGCCAAAAGGGCCGAGAAATGACGCCAGCGTCGCGGAGGGACGAACCTAAAGGCGGCTAACCCCGAGTAACTAACGCATCGGACTCCATCGTGGAGATTACACTAGGAATCCTCTAAACGGGCAGCCTGGTGGATGCGCAGGAACCACGAAAACGTGTCTCGGTGGATCCACTTTGAGCCAACAATGGAAAGATATTCGGCTTGCATGTGCTTGGAACCGCAACCGTGTGCGTGGAGTAAATGGTCTTTATTAGTTGGATTTTATAGGGTGGCTGGTATGGCTGGTATGTTAGTACGTAAATGCGGTATATGAATAACTGTGGCTAGTTCATTCTGCATAACAGGTCTTGCCCGTTCAACCATCTCTCCAGATTCTCGGCAACCTCCCTGTACCATCCACGAAGTAGATCTTCCTCTCCATAACCCATATGCGGTGACAAGAGCACCTCTGATCGTCCATCCTCGCCCCAAGCAGTGGTGCGCCATGGACTATCCAATGGTAAGGGCTCCGGATCAAATACATCCAATGCAGCGCCTCGTATGCGCCCCGCATTCAGGGTTTCCAATAAGGATGACTCGTCAATCAGCGGCCCACGCGAGGTATTGACGATCATGGCAGTGGGCTTCATGATCCCTAGCTCGGGTGCAGAGACGATACCGCGGCTGCGCTCGGAAAGAACATTGTGCACACTCACAACGTCCGCTTTGGCAAAGAAGTCTGACTTGGACGGGGACACCACGAAGCTGCCGGCGGGTAAGCCCTGGGCCTGAGCCTGCTCGTCGGCCTTGTCCTGCGTCAGATTGGCCGACCAGGCGATGACTTTCATATCAAACGCCTGGATGGCAATCTTGCCCACCTGTGAACCCAGTTTGCCCAGCCCTAGCAATGCTAGATGCTTGCCGGACAGATTGACCCCCAGCGAGCCCTGCCAGGCACCCCGTTTCACCGCGGCGTCATCCCTTGCGATGTGTCGTGCCAACCCCAGGATCAACGCCCAGGTATGCTGGACGGTACTGTTCACACTGGGCGGACGGCCCTCAGTCCCAGCTACGGCAATGCCTCGCTTCGAAAATGCTGGCAGGTCCAGCGAGAGATTTCGTGTACCGGTGGTCAAGAGCAATTTCAGGTTCGGGAGGGCGGTCACGGTTTGGGCAGAGAAGGGAGTACGCTCGCGCATGGCGAGCACCACGTCGAAGGGAAGAAGTCGTTCGATGAGGGCATCGTGCTGTGCGGGGTCGCGGGGATCGAGGGTTTCGGGGAAGCTGGAGATATCGATGCGCGACTCTAGGTGGGCGAAATACGGGGGCGCAATGTCCTGGTAGTCATCCAGGATGGCGAATCTGGGCTTCGAAGTCATGGTAAGAGGGTTACAGAGGGCCACCGGGAGGAGCTATGGAGGTCTTCACTTGCGTCGGCTGTGTCTTTTGCCGCGGGGTTCTCCGAGTGGGGTTGTGGAGTATTTTAGTCTCTATGCAGGTAAATCCCTTGTACGCTTCGAAGAAGCGTAATACGAGTACTATTCAGGCTGGTAAATACCTAGGTATTAAAGAAATATCTATAAAGGTCTAGGTGATGCCCAGGTTGGTTCCCGATCATCTTGGTGAGAAAGACTTTACACGTTACTGTGGGAACCAAAGTGTCCTCAAATTCAAGGTGATGGATTTAGTGTGAGCTTTCCGTTGGAAAATTCATACGCTATATAGCATTATAGAAAGTTTGAGGAAAGATTCAGAACGAGTGACTAGATTAAATTTGATGGCTGGGAATGTCCAAGAACGTTGAATCGTTGGGCAATCATCAGAGACCTAGAAATATGAAAACAACAGTATTTCAAATAAGCCAATAAATCAGCGGACATGTTGAAATATCCCAATAGAAACAAACCAATCAACATAGAAACCAAAACAACTGCATATGCCATTTATTGATATTTGGCTAGCACGGAGATCTGCCCGGCTCTTTTGCGACAGGAAGCCTGGGTACCAAGGGGGTTCCTACCGTAAAAGGTCTGGACAGATCTCCGGGCTAGACATATGCCAATTCCTGGCGCCCATAGGAGTATCCGAATACTTTACCAACTATACTAACTACCAGATGCCATCATAAAGGGGCTTTCTAGACCCTCTCGAGAGGGACGGATGGTACCAAAGCCGTCCCTCTCGTCAGGGTCTGAAAAGCCCCTTTACCAGGGCATATGCTAGCAACTATCGCCGCAAGGGTATACGAACACCCACCGGGAACTGCGACCTAAAGTATCAACCAACACTTAGCAGATGAATACAACCTGGGAACGGGGCGAGCACCTACCCGAGGACATTCACTCGAGCGTCGGTATGACACGCAGATGAAGAATCAACGGACGAATGACCATAATATTCTTATTGCAGTCCAGATAGATGGCGCCAATAATGGCCTCGATGGTGGTGGCCATCAGTCGCCCAGGGACAACGCCCTGGGCTGAAGGGTTCAACTGGATGTAAACATCCAGGCCCAGGGTAAAGCCTATCTGCGCCAGGTTTTGATTGGTGGCCCCAATATTCTGAGCTTGTGTCATATCATCTTTTACCTCATTATTACCCAAACATGGAATGAAGGAGTAAATATTGAGGGGTCTCACAAATGGTCGCTTGGTCTTCATAACCAAACTCATAAAGCACGAGGCGCAGGGCAGCGTCCCCAATAAGCGCAAGCCGCTTATTGCCCTGACTGGCCGCGGTGGCCCCGGCGGCTTCTAGCGCTTTAAGCAGAAGAGATTTCTCCTGAAACTCATACCCAATAATGCCTTCCACAGCGCGGATACGCTCGGCTGTCGTGAATGGAGGCATGGTTGTGGATCGGAGGCAGACCAACCCGAAAAGAGGAGGATAGAAGATAAAGAGGACTAAACGAAAAAGATGGGACTGGAAGGAAGTGAATGTTGACTGGGAAATGAAAAGTCGGCACTGGAACCCGTCTCTCCATAGTTTATATGTTTTCCAAATCAGCCTCACACCGTGATTTTGGTTATATAGGATGACCACGTCGAAATGCAGCGCCACGCGTCCTTGAAAATCAATAGGCTGAGAGATCTTAAAAATCGCGCAAAGCGGGTTCATGCAGCTAGAAAGGAGCATATCATGGGCATCAACGGAGATACAGTTTCCTATCTATCTTTTGACGTGGATCGCAGGTGAAATATTTTGGATGTCCGAGTGCCCGGATTTAGCAGGGTGATTCACTAAGTATTTAGAGTTCTTGATTTCCGTCTAGAAAAACAAGAAGGAAGCCAACACACAACTTGGAGTGATGACCCCAGAGATAAAAAGAGGATATCTCTCGAGATGCGCGACAGGGAAAGCGTGCGACGAGTGTAAACACAGAAGAACAAGCTACATGGAGTGAAAGAAGGCTGCATATTTGTAACCTGTTCCTACTGAAATTCTAGTAGGCCTCCAAAGAGCCGACTATTGAGGAAAAGGATCTCTAATCATAATCATGAATATATCCTGTCCCTGTCCTCCAAATCGAGTACGATCCACAATGATCTCCTCTACAGGCCTCCATCCATACTTGACATATACGGGAAGTCCTTCGCCCGTCGCTTCCAGGTACAACCGGCGACCGCATGCATCAGCCTTGGAAGTGCCCCATTTGAGCATAAGAGACCCGACTCCGCGCCCTTGATGTGCTGGTAAGGTGGCTAGCAAGTCCAGCACTAATTCAGTCAGCACTTTGAACTGCGAAATGAAAGATGACCACTAACCCAAATCTTGATCCGTGGTATGTTTCTTGCGAGATTCCTCTAATAGCCTACGAAACTCGGCATAGAGAGCCTCGTTCATGGGCTGCGGGCAAAAACGGACAGGGTCTTGAGCAAACACCTGTGCTTGTTCACTTAGAGCTGGCTGACTGGCGGAGTCTACCGATGCTGGAATCAACCAGCGACCGTAGCCCACAATCTCTCCGCTGGCGGGATCAGTAACCTTGACGACGTGCATCTGTGGGTTGGCCAGATGTTTCATGGCATAGATCGCTTTGTACTCCTGCAGCCTAGCCTCACTTGCCTCGGGGAAGATAGTGTTGAGTAGTCCTCTGCCCTGAAAGCTCTCGACGTTGATTCTTGCGAGGGCAGGGGCATCTGCCTCGGTGGCATACCCTATCTCGTACGCCATCGTATAGGAGTTGTGAAGAGCTGCAGAGGGAAAAAGCTAAGTACACAGTAAGTGTGGAGTTGACTCATGAAGCGGAGTCTCCGAGTAGTTTAGCGCCCCCACGCCTTTCCCCACAACTGATACAAACCACGCTGAGCTCATTCAGCTACACTCAAACCACCCATCGCGATTCTCCATGGTATCTTGCCCAGGTGGTTGATATTCCATCGAGTCAATGCAGATGTATAGGCATGGGATTATCTTCGATAGCGTCGCTTTTGTTAAAATTCCGCGGCTAGAGCGCGGTGCTAGCATAAAAAGCCAGAAAGAAAGGGGTAGAGCACACTAGAAGCAAAAAGGCAGAAGCTTAGGGTATCTACTGCATATTTTAGGTAGGCGGTGTAGGTGGGGGGTTAAGTATCAGTTAAAACCCGAGCGAATCAGACAGCTTCGTTTCTAATTGGTTGAGGGAGTCAACAATGACGTAGGGGCAGCCGTTGCTAAGAAAAGCGCTGCCCCACCGATCATGATTCCTGCGCACTGCACAGCTCTGCAGGTCTCGAGCTGCTCCGTCCTCCATCCTTTCCCGAAACACCAATTCACCCCCCCCCCCCCCCCCCACCACTAAATATACTGTATCATTGATCCACCCTTGACGCTACGTGTTTCATGACAGACATCGCCCTCTGCTCAGAATAACAATCCCTTCCGTACTTCGAAGACGGAGAGCCCGGGATGGCTCTCACTAGCCGCCTTTCGGATCTTAGTGTGGACGATACGGGCACCCCTGTCTACAAGCCTCTTGTCGCAACGCCTCTGGCAGAAGAAGGAGCGGCGCTGGCAGAACTCACCGAGAGCTCGAATCATGAGCAGGAGAAGACGGAGACGGAGACGGAGGCGTCACGCAAGCAAAACTGCACGGGCTTCGATGCTTCCTTGAGCCGGATCTATCGTTATACACCGGTTCCTACCCTAATTCTGGATGAGAGTCTGTGCGTCGTGGAGGTCTCAGACAGCCATTGTATCTTCTCGGGTCAACCCAGAGATGTACTGATAGGCGCTTGTGCCTGCGACGTTCCGGCCCACACCATCCCTGCGCCGGACATTCCTACTCTTTATGGCGCATTACGTGCAGCTATCACCTCGAAAGAGGTTCAAGTCATGGAGGGAATACATGTCAAAAACCAAAGTTCGATTTATCAGCTTCGCATAACGCCAATCTTCGAAAAGTCATCGTTGATTTACGTCGTATTGGAGGCTCAAAACACCTCGAAAGATCACTGGATAGCGACTGATGAACAGCATGCCTACATGAACGAAACTTACAAGATTTTGGTCGACACTGTGAAAGATTACGCGATCTTTATGCTTGATACTCAGGGCAATATCACCACGTGGAACCCTGGCGCTGCGATTTTAAAAGGATATTCTCTCCCGGAAATCATCGGCAACCACTTCTCCCTCTTCTATAGTCCCGAGGACCGGGATATAGGTAAGCCGGGTAGAGGTTTGAGCCTGGCTTTACAGAAAGGGAGGATGGAAGATGAAGGCTGGCGGTATCGAAAAGATGGATCGCGGTTCTGGGCCAACGTGACGATTACGCCTATTTACCAATATGGTCGTCACGTTGGCTTTGTCAAAGTTACGCGTGACCTCACGGAGCGGAAGGCGGCCGAGGCACGCATTGTCGCATCCTTCGAGGAGTCGTCGAAGATGAAGACGGATTTCTTGGCAAACATGAGCCATGAGATCCGGACACCCATGAATGGTATGCAGCTCGCGCTTGCGATGATGAAGGATACCGACCTTACCGGTGAGCAACTCGAGTACGCTTCGATTATTGAGGATGCAACGTCGGTTTTGCTCCAGATTATCAACGACGTCCTCGACTACTCGAAGCTGTCCTCCGGGTCTTTTTCTCTCAACTCCGACGTCGTAGATATCAAGAGCGTTCTTGATGCTGTCATCCGCAATTGCAGGTCTCTCTTGTCACCTGGTGTTGAGCTGACCTGTTCAATACCATCGGACTTACCTCAAGTTGTGCGTGGCGATCCCCTACGGTATCGCCAGGTGGTTCAAAACATGCTTGGAAACGCAGTGAAATTCACGAAATCGGGCTATATTCGACTATCTACTAGCTTCTCTGTCGACGAGTCAAATGCGCAAGATTACATCGTCACAACGGAGTTTACAGACTCTGGAGTTGGAATTAAGGACAGTGCTCTCAATAGTCTCTTCACCCCTTTCACGCGATTTACCGATTCCGCAGCCCATCAGTACCAAGGCACCGGCCTTGGCCTTTCAATCTGCAAGAGTTTAGTGGAGCTTATGGACGGCACAGTGGGGTATAAGCCTGGTCCACAAGGCAAAGGCAGCGTGTTTTGGTTCACAGCCAGAATGGGCCGCACAGAAATAGCATATTCAAACAAGAAGCATGCTATGCCTCCAACCGATGATCCAAAGGTCCTTTTGAACAAAGTGCGGAACATCGCACCGCGCAAGCATATTTTACTTGTCGAGGACAATCTTGTCAATCACATGGTAATGCTTAAGCTCCTTCAAGGCCTTGGTTTTGAGCGCATCGATGTAGCCTGGGACGGGGCAGAGGCTGTTCGACAGGTCAAGCAAACGCCTTTGTCATACCATGTGATTCTCATGGACATCAGCATGCCAGTGCTAGATGGTTTGGAAGCGACGTCGCAAATCAGAGGCGTGGGCATCGACGTGCCTATCATTGCCCTCACGGCAAATGCGCTTAAGGGAGATATGGAGACGTATCTCGCCAAAGGGATGAATGATTATGTCGGGAAACCGGTTCACCGCGAACAGTTGTTGAAAGTCCTTTGGAAATGGATGGGGTCTTGACGGGCCTTATACCGAACCTTTAAGGATAGTCGAATGGTCACCTCGTTCATCAAGCATCTCTTCTGACGGAAAATTCACATACCCTCTCCCTATTTTGTCCAGCGAGGGGAGACTTGCGAGCAGCTATAAACTTGGAACAGAAATACCCAGACAGAAACACAGGCTACGTGTCTTGTCTCGTTGATGATAATTCGCCCATTCTATCGGAAATGGGGTATGGCTTGGTACCTGAGAGTGAAGTACATATATTGGTGGCCACACAAATAGGTTACTTGATACCGAAACCTCTAGGGTATCTATAGCCACAACAAAGAAGAGTATAACCGCCAGGTTATTCACAAAATCTGGTTGGTGATTTGAGATGGTGAAGGATTTAGAAGGGGAATTGACCGAACGTGCATCGTGGGCGCGAAAAACATGAATCGTCACTCTTCCCATACACAGAGTCGCATGCTCCCCATAGTTAAGAGTTTAAATTAGCTCTAGGAGGCTTAGCCCACGACTAAACTGGGAAGATTGGAACTGAAAAGGAATATTGTACAATCAAGAGCGCTCTTGAAATTGTTTTTGATAGCCGTTACGAGAGGTCGATCTATCCCAGAGCAGGGTGATAAGGATTTTCAAGGTATGCTCGGAGCTCATAAGCTGGGTATAGCTAACATACGAGGAAGCAACGTAGTTGTGTACAGAGCCCGAGGCTCGTCAAAATGAAGGGTATAACGGCAGGCCGTTAAGTACGTCCTCTGTCCCTCGCTTCCTCGGACTGGGCACACGTGTACGCATATTCAGACGCATCTAACAGAGTACCAATATCAAATAAATCATCACGTTGTCATAGAATGGAGCTGAAGCCACGAACCAACAGACGCTCTCAACTTCTCTCCCTCATGGTAATGTTGTACTTCAGCGAGCCTGATCACGATTAGTATACTTGTTTTCTTGGCATGCACTTTTGCCTTCCAGACGATTTATTAGATGATCAATCTTAATCGATCTCCAATCGAGCATGTTTTCGGCCTCTGGTTCATTTATCGGATCATGATAAGGTGGCAAAGGAAAGTGAGGGCCTTTGATGCCGTCGTCCGTTCGTATGGGTCGAAGACAAGTATCTCGTTAAGGAAGTCGATAGCGACAGCAGTTGGCACTCCGTTCCTTCTGTAGGAAGCGCTCAGAAAACATACCTAAGGGATCGACGTCTGACAGAACGGCAGACAATGCCTTACCTTGACTCCTTGGGAACGATAGGATAAAATCCGGAGTCTGCCATGAGAAATCGTCAGAAAATGCTCTCGTTAATTCTTCTTTTGCCGGTAATTCCCAATAATTGGTGGCCTTTACCGCTGTGGAGACCACTGTACCGACATTCTGCATTGTTTCCTTGGTCAACACATGTTCTGGCGGCGACCCAAGTAGCTTGATAATAGCATGAGGTTGAAGAACGGAGTTTTTTCCCTGGGAAAAGAGGCTTTGCCAAGAGCAATTCAGCGCAGATACATCCTGCGTTCCAGACGTCAATTTGCCCATCATAGCTCCGCCTTGAAAGTAAGACTTCGGGGGCCCTGTAGTGCATCGTTGAGCCGTAGGCCGTTGGCCAAGATCTCTGGGCTTGTGCTAGTCCAAAGTCGCTTATCTTAAGATCACAGTTTCGATTTACCAAAATTTTACTTGGTTTTAAGTCCTGGTGAATTATCCACGCTGAATGGGCATGCTTCAGTCCGCGCTAAAGGTTCAGATTGACTTTTGGGAGTCACATCTAAGGAATAACGGATGGAATTGGAATAATATTGCATCCTATATCCGGCAGAATGAACAGGCTCGCCCGCCGACACGCAAGCAAATCGAAGCTAGTCGTTTCTTCGACCCTGATTGCCACGGCCATAATGGAGAATTACATGTCGGCCCACGAGATGAAGGCAGCCAATACCCGCCTCTTATCCAGAAGCTGATAGAAATAGCTAAGAGACACGGTGCCCCCCCAAGAAAGGAGTTCAGTCGTGGCGACCCCTGAGGTGCCTCCATGTTTCCGAGTACGCTACATAGAAATGGGACTCGCTCGGATGCAGCTAGGGAATATGTACTTCCTCACTGGAATAGACCTAAACCGATGGCTCTCATTGGCCAGGAAGTTAGAAGAGTCTTGATCGATCAAAATGTCTCGCCTCCATCTGCACAAGGAGCCAAATTTGGCAGTGAAGGTCAAAAGTTCGTGATATATGCCAAGCATGAAGTCCTCCTGGCTGCCGGTGCCCTCGCTAGTCCTCTCATCCTAGAGTACTCTGGTATTGGACTTAAGAAAGTTCTTGATGCGGCCGGTGTCCCTGAGCAGATCGTGGATTTACCAGTGGGACTCAATCTTCAAGATCAAACCACCATGACTCTTATGGCGGATATTCACACTGACGGTGCAGTTCAAGGACAAGCTGCATATTTTGCAACGGTCGGTGAGTTATTCAACGCACAGGATAACGAGACCGCCCGTGGACTACTGCATTCTCAACTGAATCAATGGGCGGCTGATTCCGTGGCTAAGGCAGGCTTCGAAAATCAAACGACACTGAGAAAGCAATTGGAGATCCATCGCCGCTGGATTCTGGATGACAATGTCGCATATGCTGAGCTATTCATGTATGTGCATACCTTTGGAAGCGTTAGTGTCTGGGTACTTCTCCCATTCACCCGCGGTTATGCGCATATTATGAGCTCAGACCCGGTATCTGGAAAGAATCACGATAAACCTGAGATACCTGGACAATGATCTCGATCGACTTGCTCAAGCTGCCGCATCTCGACTGGCGCGGGACCTTCTCCAAGATCATACCATGCATGAATTCGTCTTGAAAGAGACCCTTCCTGGATTGGTGGTCCCCAATATCGCTACAACAGACGACTGGATCTCCTATGTCGCCCAGAACTTTCAGCCAAACTTTCATCCTATTAGAACGTGTGCAATGATGGCAAAAGATTTGGGAGGGGTCATGAACCCGTCTAGCCGCGTATATGGGGTGAGAGGCCTTCGTGTGATTGATGCATCTATTGTACCGACTCAGATCTCTGCTCATAAGTCTGCGTTACTCTACGGAGTTGCGCAGAAACTCTCAGATCTGATACTTGCTGTTTACTATAAGAAGGCAAACCGTATGGCATAGATGCTGGTTCCAGGATACTTGTCTCGGACCTGCAGAGCGGATGAATTCACCTGTCCGTGGCTATCCCATCCGACTGCCATATCGACCGCCTTTTATACAGATGTGCTTGTTCGAGGTCGAGTGGGGATGAACAGACAAGCCTCATTGGAGTCCTTGGAGCTCGGGGCATTGAATTCGGTCGGTGTTCTGGGTTTGCAACATAACATTGACACAAACCGGCTTTGTGTCCCAGGATCTGAGTGGATATGACTGGTGTTTTCGGGTATTCTTCAAAGTGACTGGACACAGTGGTAGTTGGCTTTTGTATCGGGTTTGTTTGACCTGTTCTTTCCATACCGCCTAGTCGAGGATAATAATAGCCTTCTTCGGAAAAAAGCTACCCATAGCCTCATGCATCGGCTGCATGTGGATGTCTCATATGAATCTTTTCCTTGGTCACGTCCAACTTGTCATGCATGGCATGCATCTTCCGTTTAGTCAATGCATAACCCTCAATCCCAGCAAGAACTGCATATGACTTGCTAATAGAAACACGGGACAAGTCCACGCCCCGTTGTCGAAGGTGATGGTGGAAAGCACGGAAATTGGCAACGTGAGGCCGGTAATGCCCACTAGGGATGTTAACTTTCAGCTATATCGAACAACAACTCACAGAGAGGAGATACCTTAGAGGGGCCAGACTGCGTAATTGACCGTTGCGAATTTTGAGCATTCCGGCTGCAGAGATACGACCTCCGCGCAGAAACGAGGAATGTTGAAAAGTACCGGGCTCTTTGATGCCAACGTAAATACGAAAAGACGCATCGGCGACCTAAAAGAGAGTCAGACAGGTGCTTGTGAGGGGCATAAGAGGTTTCCGGTCTAACAAATATCCACATGCCCTTCTCGAAGGATAGGCTCCTCGCAAACCGGTCATAAATGGCGGCGGGTTTGGCTCGTGCAGGTTCCTTAACGGACTCTCTCAATTCGTGGTCTCCTTGTGTCGAATGAATTTGTTTTTCGTGGTTTTCCTCGACAGTATGCTCAGTATGCCCAGGCGAAGGCGATGATGGTGAGGAAGTCGACTCGGGTTCAGATGGTGTACTTTCAAGGATTGAGTTTCCTTTAAATCCAGGGGTGTCATCTTCAACAGGAACTACGCCGTGAAGGCTGTCCCTATACCGATTGTCATCTGTATCGACCAGTTCGTCGTTATTTGCCCACCGGAACCGCCCAGTGCTGTCTATCTTGACCAAATAGTTGTACCTCTCTTCGGGAGAGAGATATCGCACTTGTTCTTTCTCCAGGCGTTCGCGTGGGCGCTGTGGGAGATCAACATCCTTTCCTTCTCCTTGGTCCAGCCAGTAGAAGAAGTTCTGGCTGGTGGGAGAGTTTTTCCAGAGAGTATGATAGGCACGCAGATTGCTGCCGTGCCTGTGTTTCGCATCCACCATTTCCAGGAAGTATTCCAAATCCATCATCTTGGGTGCCGTCTCGTGCAAGATCTCAGAGTGAGAACCCGCTTTCTTTTGGTCCGCGTGGTTGGTGTCTGCGGTGCGGTCATCGTCGACGCTTGCTTGCATAGCGACATTGACAGCTCGGTGCCAGTTTTGGCGAGCTGGGCTAAAGCTTGTGTCGACGGAATGCGAGATGTATCCCTTGGAGGCATCTTGCTGATATTCCCGGGGCGGTGGAGTGGGCTATAGAAGGGCCAACGATTAGTTCCAATACTGGGGGAGTATCGCGCGGGGTCTTTACCTCGAGTCGTCGCAGACCGAGCCCTCGAAGTTCCCTCCGGGTGCGGTATCCACGATAATATCTCTATATCTACGTTCAGTCGGAGAATACGATAGAAGGGATACTCTCCATCCCAGGGTCGTACCTGAATTGTACGAGCAGCGCGTTCTGGATCCGAACCAAAGGTGACGTCATCTGGATCGTGAGGTACAGCCATGTCACCGGTGTCAGTTGGCGGGTCTCTGTCGCAAGTCGGGACGGTCCAGTTCATATTGCAAGAGAATAGACACTATGTATGTCAGGGGAATGGGGTCGAGTGGTCCATGTCTGTGTTTGGAGTCGAAGTTGTTCATTGAGACGCGGATACCAGTTCCGGTTGGAGGCCTCAGGTGTCATTCCAGCCTTGTTTGTGAGGCTCGCAGAACCAAGGTTAACAACAATATAACTAACTAACTAGTTAACTAACTATTACCTAGATAGTCAGTTATGGTCGAGTACCTTGTGGGTGCATCGTATATATTATTTCCCTCTTAGCCTTCGTCTCATCTTTCATCGTCCTACCACATCTTCGCCATGAACTTCCACTGACACCTCCAGGTTGGTAAACCCGGGCAGTAAACAACATGGGCTGTTAACAACTTCCCTCCGATTGTTTCTCCACAAATCTAGCTATTTGAATGTTCTTCTCATTTGCGTCATAACGGTATTTGCCCGAACTACCATTGCGGTTCCGCGACAACAAGTTGGAGAAGCACCCCGCTCGTGGGATCTCGCGGTGGATTTATTTACCTCTTTTAGACGAGCCCCGCAACAGGCCGCGATACGCGATCCCTGCGGTGGCTGCGGTCGGCTGTCGTCCCGGCGCGCGAGCGAAAAGGCGCCCCTCATGAGGGGAAAGGCGGGATGAGACCATTGGGGTTAACTACTTGCTATCCTGATTATATATACCGGGTGAGAAAAAAAATAAATTGAAAATCGATCTTTCCAGCAGTCTACTATATCTCGATCCAGCCGCTCAATTCACAGAAATCAAGCATGCCCTCCATCCACCCTCTTATCGACAATGGTCTAACCAAGGGAGACCCCAATTTCCCCGGCGGTACTCTGCACTGTCGCTGTCCCTCTAACCAGGTTGTGGTGGGCCTTAAGAGCAACATCGCCCACAATCATGCCTGCGGCTGCTCCAAGTGCTGGAAGCCCGCCGGAGCTCTCTTCTCCATCGTCGGTGTCGTTCCCCGCGACAATTTGACCGTCCGGGCGAACGAGTCGAAGCTTGCAATCGTCGATCCTACTGCTGTCATCCAGCGGCATGCGTGCCGGGAATGTAATGTCCATATGTATGGTCGGATCGAACAGTCTCATGCTTTCCACGGCCTGGATTTCGTTCATGTGGAGCTGTCGGACGAGAAGGGATGGCAGGAACCGCAATTTGCTGCCTTTGTCAGTTCCATCATTGAGCAAGGATTTGATCCCAAGGTATGTGCCAAGTCCTTTTACACTTGGAACATCGTGCCCTACAGCTTATGCACGGCCGCCAATATTTTATGCTAATTTCTCGACAGGGAATGGATCAGGTTCGATCGAAATTCAAGTCTGTCGGTCTGGAGTGCTATGACGTCCTGTCACCGCCCTTGATGGACCTGATCGCCACTTTTACCGCGCAGAAGGCCGGCGTGAAGTTCTCCAACCTGTAAGGAGGATGCATTGCAGAGTCTGGAGAGTCGATGAGTTTACTGCAGTGGCATGTATATATCATAAAGTATTTCCGCTGAGAAATGACTCTTGACCGACACCCTACACTAGGCTTGCAATATGGCCCTGAGACTTTCCCATCAAAGCTGCCTCTTATGCGTGATATGATAGAGAACCAGTCACTAACCCACAACTCAAATGGCCGAAGCCGCCGAATGCAGCAAGGTCACGATCGTACATATTCGCAGAAACTTGCGGCAGTTTGGCAGCGTCCACGCATTTCCAACTCGCGTAGGTCGGAAGCTAACCGTAACACCACTAATGATCGACGCGCTCTACGACCACCTGTCGGGAAAACCGGGCATATACCTCGATGAGATGGCTGTCTTCCTCTGGGATGAGTTTCGCACAATAATCATAACCTCTAGCATCAGAAGAGCCCTTGTCGCCAAAGGCTGGTCTGAAAAGACGGCGCGGCAGCATGCAAAGGAGCGTAACGCCGATTTGCGATAACTCTATCTCCATACTTTGTCCGATTTCGAGTCGTATCATCTAGTTTATGTCGATGAAGCGGGATGTGACAAGCGGGCCGGGTTTAGGCGTATAGGCTGGTCACCGTTTGGAGTGGCCTTTGTAGGTATCGTAGTTCCATCGCGACCAGCGACATCGGATACTACCTACGTATGCCTAGGATAGGATTGTCCCCTCGCTGGTTATAAGCTCCAACATTAGAAAGTCCCTGTGAAAGGTTCGACTAGAAATTACGGTATTATGACAATGACCCATCGATAGTTACCAAGAAATACAATACAGTCTGACAGGGATTACCTGGTGAATGACTAAAATTGGACTAGCCTGTTTCAAGCTAGGATTCGGGACTGAAAGTCGAAGAGTGTAGAGGTAAATCTGATTTCGAATACTGCTGTATTCCACAGACGCTGCATTATTCGAGGACTTCGTTGATCAGCTACTTCGGCGTTATGGAAAGCGGCCTGAGCCAAAGTCCGTTCTAGTTCTGGACAATGCATCTTTCCAACGCTCTGATCGGATTGAGGAAATGTGCAGCGACGCAGGAGTGAAGCTGGTGTGTACCTCCCACCTTACTCACCCGACTTTAGTCCAACCGAAGAGTTCAGTTGAAAGCATCCATCAAAAGGAACTAGGTGCGGTATGAAGAAGGCCAAGAACAAGGGTTTCAGGCTTCCCTTGAATGGGGTAATGGGGTATTGAGGTTGTCTGATCTTGAAAGCAAAGTGCCTTGGGCCATTTTCGACATGCCGGTGTAGTCATCGGACGTGGAGATTAGTTAATAGATTTTGTAGCAGTGTGCTGTTTTGTTGTGACCCTATATATATATCATCAAATACGAGGACTCATGGGTTTTCTGGTGTTTCTTTATTTCCCTGTATGTCTACCGCATTCGCAATGATATAAAGGGAATATATCAAATCGTAAATCGAGAGCCAAGCCAATAGCTATGACAACGTCGTCTTGAATATTTCTGCCCCCTAACATCTTCAGGCTATCACCAGCGAAGCCTCGGTCGGCGGCACGCTATCACTCTATCCAGAGACCGAACCCAAGTACCAATATCTCTAACAAACTGGCGTGCGATACCTACCAGAATCTCTTTGTCGATAAAGGATGATGGATTTTGGTCACCATGAATCAGTTTAAGATCTAGCCCATTGGCCCATGCCACATCATGCGCTTGCCGAAATTGAGCCTTCAAAGCGTCATCCTCAACATTGGCCTCATGCCACACGGTGTATTGTTTGACAGCCACATCTTGTAATCCGAGAATCTTGAGACCATCCTGTACTTGGGCCTGGGCTAACGGAAGCATTTCCGGAATCGCGGTTGAGCTGGAGACTAGTGTTTGAGAGGAAGGGGGCATCCCATTGATGTTGATGTTCATAGAAAGAGAGCTTCCCCAGGAACCGCCTATCTTGTTCTTGGACTGTTGGCTCTCCAGTCTTTGCCGCTCTTTTAAATATAGTTCTTTACGAATATTATTGGGAACGTCGCCATGGGGCTCCAAGGCACCTCGCTTCTTCACAAAGGCGACGAGAAGCTTGGTTACCAGAGTGACTTTGGTCTTCCCCGCCTCATGCGCATCGTAGGTCTTCAGCTTGCATCCGAGGTTGCCATGACCGGACGTCGACTGTCTGGTCAGGAAGCACTTGAGTACCGTTTAATAAATCGCGTCGCGAAGTCTACAGAATCTGTTGTTGACGAATGTCTCGACTGGCGGCTCGCATCTCTAGCTTTTCTCCTGATGGGATCATTGTCAGCCGTCAGGGGCTAAGAGAAGCGTGGGAAAATCCAAGTGCGGAGCAGGCCACATCGCGAACCAGACAGGAAATATTTCAACAAGCTGGTTGCCGGCGACAATTTCAAGATCGGCGTGGAAGGGTTTGCCCACAACACGCGACCGAAATGGGTTCCTTCTCGTCTGTGACGTTGCGTATAACTATTAGGTAGTTATAGGTAAGAGACTGCATCTGCTGAAACCGAGCATGGGTATATAATAGCCACCATATTCCACGTTGAACTCTCCTTGATTCATGTTCCAAATAAGCAACCCTCGGTACCCACGCTGCCATATGATCGCTGCTCGGGCCGAGGCTCGATTTCTACGTCGTTCACCCCTCTCCAGGTACCTATATGCATATCTGCCTTGATAAAGCCTCGCATTTACTTCCCTATATACTACTAAGTGCGACCTGGCAACATGATCCCGGTAATTATTGGCGTGGCCGATGTCAAAAATGGGTCAACCGCGGTTGGTGATTCAAAAGAACCGGCAAGTTTGATGCTCGAGGCGATTGACTCTGCCATTCAAGATGCCAGTACCTCGGAGGATTTTGCAGAGGCCGTGCGATTCAGTATCGATAGTATCGACGTCGTTCGCACTTGGACTTGGCCCTATGCGGATCTGCCTGGACTTCTTTCAGAAAACCTTGGGATTCAAACCAAGCATCACAGCTACAGTGAACACGGTGGGAATCAGCCAGCCAAACTTTTGGATGATGCGGCTCGGCGAATCGCAACCGGCGAGAATAAAGTCGCCGTTCTGACTGGAGCGGAAGCCCTAGCTTCCTGTAAGAACTCATTTCGTTTCATGTTTACCCACACTTTACTGATGAAACAGTGGCCGCCTGTGTAAAAGAAGGCAAGGTTCCACCTCCCGGGTGGACCACGCCGGCAGAGTCAGTGAAGAGTGTCTTCTCACCGACTACTAGGGAATTGACCAAAGGTTTGTATATTTCGTATCCCTGACGGTTCATATCGCTAAAATATCGGAAACTTTCAGATATCGGTGGCCTGCACTCTATAGGCGCACCAATCCATATCTATCCATTATATGAGAACGGTTTCCGGGCTCATCGGGGCCAGTCAATCAAGGACAACCATGAAGAGTCGGCTGCTCTTTATGCCGATTTCAGCAAGATCGCAGCTTCCAGCCCTTATTCATGGAACCATGGAAATGTGACCGAAACGGCGCAGTCGATCGGAACTGTGTCTAAAAAGAACCGCATGATTTGCTTCCCATGTAAGTTATTTTGAAGAAACATCACCGGTAAAACATTCACAGATTCATCTAGATCCTCTTTTGATGAACGCCTTCAATACCGTCAACCTAGGGGCCGCTTGTATATTGACCTCGACGGAATTTGCAATGCAACTACAGATTCCGCGTGAAAAATGGATCTACCCACTTGGCGGTGCTGGCTTCAAAGAGCGTGAGTTATGTAGGTGTATTCCGGAGTCTTCCAGCGAAGGGTCACTGATATGAATCAGTTTGGGAACGCCATAATTTCTTCGAGAGCTCGGCCATTTCGAATTCCATCGATCAGTGTCTTCGTGCCAGCGGGCTTACGCGGAACGAGATAGATATCTTTGACTTTTATTCGTGTTTTCCAATCGTACCCAAACTTGCCTGCCATCACCTCGGTATCTCAATCACCGAACGAAAGAAACCTATCACGGTCCTTGGCGGGCTCACTTCCTTTGGGGGCGCTGGCAACAACTACTCGATGCATGTACGAATTTTCATCCTAGCATCATGCCCGATCGATTCTAACCATCTACTACAGGCAATTACTGAAATGGTCCGCCGTCTGCGCCAAGGAGCCGGGCACAACGGATTGATTCTGGCCAACGGGGGATTCTTATCCTACCAACATGCGATCTGCATTTCTACTCAGCCTCGGACGACTCCCAATTTTTATCCCGACAGCGCCGCGCTACACTCCGGACCATTGGATCCCGTTCCTCCTATCGACTCAGAGGCAGAAGGGGAAGCCAAAATCGAGGTAAATCCCATCCTCTTAGCCCTTGTGATGAATAGAACAAGTCGTCTTTGCTAATACCCGCCCAGACCTACACAGTTGAATTTAATCGAGATGGTAACCCGGAACAAGCGTACATTGTAGGGCGCTTGGCGGGGAGCAACCATCGCTTTTTGGCAAATCATGGGGATCAGGTCACTTTGAAGCAACTTGCGTCGACTAGCGAGGAGCCGATCGGGAAGGTTGGCATTGTGGTGCCCGATCCAACAGGGAAAAAGGGTCAAAGAAGAAACCTATTCTATCTAGACAGTAGCTCAAGGCTGTAGTTCGAGGAAATCGGAGTGAATCCTGAGGTCTCCCATTGATCGCACCTGTTAGCATAAACTATAAAGCACTTGAGCTTGTGGCTTCTGCAGTGCTGAAGTTATCTTTCGAGCTCAGGATGAACAACGCATCTGAGCACACTACGGCTTGGGTCCAAGAACATCCGCTACGGCTTGGGTCACTTCGACCAACTCCTCGTCGCGCATATTTCTGCCCACCAATTGCACACAGCAAGGTGCACCTTCCACTGCATCAGCAATGTCTGCCAAGTGAGAATATGTTGTTAGCCTCAATCGACTTTTTCGGATATTGTGCCCAGGTTCTGGGACATTTAATACTTACAAGGAGGCTTGTAGTCCACATTGCGAAGGAATGCTGCGTCGACAGTCTTGTCTGCTTGGCCAAATGGAACGATGGATGCTGGGTACTGTGTATTCGTGAGTATTAACGTCTTCAAAAAACCTCTTGGAGACCACTCACATCCAGTAGATTCAAGAGGACAGTGTATGGCACGAATCCAAAAACATCATGTGGCTGGGCAGTCCCCTGGTATCCAGGCATGATGATAGCATCAATCCCCGCTTGCACGATCATTGAGCGGAATTCTTCCTTGAATTTGTTTCGCTGCACGTTCAAATCGTAGAGTCCGTCGAGAGTGAGCGGGGCGGGGTCATATTGCATGTATTCATGTGGAAGAGCCGTGGAAGCCAATGCCGGTATGGTAGGTTCTCCACTTGCAGCAATATGCCGAGCCGTAGTGAGAGCAGGGTCCATGTAGAACATGCGGAACGCTAGCGCACAGGCCTCCTTGATTGACGGCGTAGCTAGTGGAACAATTTCATGGCCCGAAGCCTGTAGCTTTTCCGTAGCTTGCGTCAATGTGCGAAGCACTGGTGGATGCAGTGGGAAATGAGCGTCTTCTTGAATAAGGCCTAGTCGTAGACTCGACTTCGAGGTGACGGCACGCCACGGTGAAAATATCACCGACGAATCGAATCGCCATGGATCAAAATCGGTCACCAGCTTCATGAACATCTTCAAGTCCCGAACAGAGGTTGCCAAGGGCCCAGCACACGGCGTGATGCCTGCCATGCCCGCTCGGCCGGAGTTGGTCTGACCACCGTAAGGGATTCGATCCGCTGACGGACGCAGTGCAAAGGTTCCTGAGCAGATAGAGGGGATTCGAGTTGAGCCCGCAAGGTCCTGGAATATAAATTTTATTAGGTGTTGTGACTTCATTCTGACCGCTTCTTCCTCTCTCACCGTTCCTACGCCCAAAAGCGATCCTCGTAAGGCGATCAATGCCCCTTCGCCGCCGGAGGAGCCCCCGGCCCCAAGATTGGAGCGATGCGGATTGAGAGTCCTTCCGAATACGTAGTTGTGTGAGTCGGCTGCCTTGAAACCAGAGAGTTAGTGTTCGTTGACCTTCAAGTTTCAGCGGAAATGTGAAGAGTACCATGATGGTCTGTGGAACGTTCGTCTTGACGTAAGGGATTCCGCCCAGGGCGATAATAATTTCTACGAGTGCTGAATTGGATTTGATGGGCCCATTTTTGATGAATGAGGTGAAGCCAATGGTGCTGGGAACACCCTGGATGTTGAAACAGTCCTTGAAGAAGCGTGAGTGAAAACCGTGGATCTCGGGGCGCTCGCACATACCTTGAAGCTGATGGGCAGGCCATGTAGCGGTCCAACCGGTTTACCTGTCTTTTGCATATGCTCGTCCAAATCTTTGGCTCGCTGGAGAGCGACATCAAAGAATGTCTCCGTGAGACACCGGGTCTAAATGCCATTTTTAACCACATGCACCATCTTTGATGTGCCTAAGGAGAAGTCATACCAGCTGCTGCGCAATCGCTGCACGAATACAAAATGCCTCGGTGACTTCATAGGCAGACAGCTCCTGGCTATGAATTTTCTCTAGCAGGGACGTGGCATCATGGTTCTCGGTAATCTCCAATTGCTTGGGAGTAAGAATACCACAACGACGCGGAACATCCAACACATTGGTGCTGGCGGTCTCGGAGATGTTTGTGTATACAGCCGGAAGACGCCACGGGCCAGGGATTTTGGCAGCAGCCTCGGCCTGCTTGGCCTGCACCAGCGATTCCCAAGAGTCGGTTGTCATGCTGGAAATAGATGATAAAGGTAGATCTGGTGAAGGGAGAACGATGAAGGGTGGACCTCGGGAGATGAAAGGAAGGATGCGAATGAATTACCCGGCGGGGGAGGAGGGGGAAATATTAAGGTAAAGGGGGGGAGCGGGCTCCAATATGTATGCCCCGGTTGCACCGGTTCCCCAGTTGGTTAAGAGTGTGTAGATGATTGATAAGCGAGAAGGGAGTGTGTCTTGAAATTAGCAAGTCTAGTTATAACGAGTGGTATTCGAATTGCTTCTTGTGTCCCATCGGAAATACTAATCAGCTATCCGAAAAGCTTCCGAGACTGGAAGGTGGACTATATTTTGTCCTACTGGCCGCTAACTATCCATCCACTTTCCTTGGACCTCTCACTATCTTAATCCATCGTAATCACTGCGCGGAATCGGACCGATCCCTTAATCATGGCGTCTATAAATGTTGTCAGCGGTCAGTTTTCGAGGGTTTAACCAGGGTGGGAGCTACCGAATGCTTCATTGGCCTTGTCCAATGAATACTCCTGCACCATGCACTTGACATTTTCCAGCTCTGTAAACTGAATGGATTCTTCCGCGTCTATCGCATGTCCACTAGGCCATCCGTGGACGGACAGGCCCTTGGAGACCTGCAGGTAGTGTTAGAAGGACCTTGTTAGAATCAACATAGTTAGCAGTAGAGAGACCCACCATAGCCAACATATCAAAAGGCACCTCACCCGCCACTAAAATTTGTCAATCTGATGTCGTCTCTTCTACCTCCGATGGGTGGCTTACCGGCAAGAAGCAGTATCTTCCCGAGAGGACCCAGGCCCTTCAGGAGCGGCGAGATCACCTGCGGGTTTGGTGCAGTAGCCACGATGAGCGAAGCACCACCCAACTTCTGAAGTGCTGTGGCAGCGTCTTCCTTGCTGGTGTCGATATATTCATGGGCGCCCAGCTCCCGCACAAACTTCTCCTTCTGGGCGTCTCGAGAGATAGCGACCACGCGGAACCCGAATCGATTCGCGTACTGAATAGCCAGATGTCCTAAACCACCCAGACCCTGAATAGCGACCGTGGAGCCCGGCTGTACGTTCATATGACGCATCGAGTTGAAAACAGTCACACCAGCGCATAGAATGGGGGCGTATTCTGCCGCCCGAACGTGGGTGGGAATACGAACACCGGCCTCGGCGCGGAGAAGGCAGTATTCGGCATCTTTCCAGTCATTTCTTGATTCTGTCGGCTCCGGAGGATAAAAACTTACATCCGCCATTCTTAGTGACGCCGTTGATAATACCAAGATCGCACATCTGGAAGTGGCCCTTGCGGCATGCGGTACATGTGCCTGAATTCCAGTCAGTAATTGATTCCTCTTGAGAATCAAAGAGTATCGCACCGTCATGGCCTCCATGCCATGGGCCGCCAATTCTATCACCGATCTTCCACTGAGAAACGGATTCACCAAGTGCGACGACTTTTCCGATAATCTCATGACCGGGAATGATGGGGCTACGTGGGTTAGCGGATCATCGACGTCTGGGGTTGCGACACATACAATTTGCCGTTCAGACCGTATGACTGAGGAATGATATCGGAATGACAGACCCCGCACGCCTCCACCTTGACCAGCACTTCACCAGCCGCGGGCTTGGTGAGCTGCACATCTTCCACGACCAGGGGTCCCCCGGCCTCCTTAAACAGGGCTGCTTTGTACGAGGTGGGTAAAGACATGACGATGTTTCTGGTGATTGTTGCAAAGAGGAAAATGTAAAAGTCGGGGGAAGCGGGCAGTGAGGGGCCTTAGATAAGGACTTTGATGTCATCGACTGGGGTGAAATCGGTGGTAAGTCATAAGCCAAATAATACGGACTTGCATGTTTCTGATTTTATCAAGTTCCCATTTGCTAACGATCAATCATCACATCTAGAGCTTCGCCATGTTGAACCGGCATATGGACTTACGTGCAAGTCCGTCTCCACTGGTATTTGCACTGGGAGATCGGATAAACTCGAGAACCAAGTCATATCTCCGGCCATGGCGACTGTCCAATGCGACTCTTCTTACTGTTGTTACATTCGTAAAATTACGTTCTACTTCCCCGCATTCGGTACAATTAGAATACCAACCACCGGGGGCTGGCTTTAGCCATATTTGGCTTTTTCCCGTGCCACTCGTCCACGGCTCCTGCCACCCGATGCCGGGCACTTTCCTCGTCTGCTCGGGAATCCCCCGGCACACTGGATGAGATACGCATACTGAAAGATGCTCATGCTGGCACGTGTCATCCCTTTGAGACATGGGCGACTGCTCGTAGTTCCCCAGGTGCAACTGGAAGCGTTGATACTACACCACCGACGCGTAGATGGCCTGGCGCAGGAACTGCCAACTGACAGCCTCAAATATCCCGCTCGACATGATGCCTCCCTCGGTGACAACATCGGCGGTCCATCCAGACAGGGCGCCAGTGGGCTATAGAACCCTTCTGCCTTAGACATCTTTTCTTGAACACTAACCCTCGACGGGAACAGACCTTGTCAAGAAACAAACATAGTTCTTTCCAGGGCCTGATTTACGTCCGAAATCCAGTGGGTCTGGATGGCGCTGTTCAAGATTGCGGGCTGCAGGGCCGATCAGCCCATCACCAGGCCCTGCAGCGAAGAGCATCGGCTCCAAAGTGGACCGGAGATGGGCATGGCGGACATGCAACAGCTCCCCGCCAAGCTCGATTCTGCTTCCATTGCAGTTATAATGATGGCCGAGAGTCCCGGCCGACGCCAGAGCCATAGAAAGACTTGGTTCGTCGAATTCACTGCACGGACGTTGCTTCAATTCCATCCTGGTCGCGTTGTGGCGGTCGGTATTTATGGATTCCAACAACCGTGAGTGATATTCATCGCAACCGCACGGGGTTTGCTGTTCAGGATCCCAGGCTCAAGCAGTGTAACCATTTCCAGCCAAAGCGATGCCGACATCTGTCCGGCTGTGATACGATTGACGATAGCATCGTCATCTCCTTTTCTTCACTGGTCTAATCACTATCAGCAATGTTCAACAAATCAACGGTGCGATCATGGTCGAGAGAGGATCCCGACTCACCGAACTGACTGCGCCGGATCTTGACACGGTCAAGAGAGTCCTGGCATTGAAAAGCCTCAATTCTGTCACAACACTGACGATGAACCCGCTGTCTCGGGTGTCTTCGGGTCTCGAAATCACCGACAAGTCGCAGCTCAACAACCTTGACTTGAAAGAGCTAGAAGAAGTGGATGGATAAGTGAGACTTACGGGATCATTCAAAAGGTCTGTGGCGGATTGCAGGGTTTTATGCGAGGCTAACAGATGACAGTGTGTGGCTGCCATCGCTCGAGCAGGTTAATGGCCAAACAACTATTCCTGGCGGTAATTCCACGTCTTGCAGCACGCCGAACAACCTGCGATCGGATGGGGTATTTCAAGGTGGATACTCCTGTTCGGCTGGTTCATCAGGAAACTCGCTGAGTGCCGGCTTCATTGGCAACGTTCTGCTCCCGTTGTTTCTTCTGTGGTACATGGTTCGAAAGCGGCGTCAACAAAAGAGCATTCGCGGAAGTGCAGATTCTTCGCCCTCACCAGCAGTGCTTCCAGTGACCCCCAGCCTTCGTCGCCTGCCTTGTCCAAAATATCCCAAGACACCCGTGCATCACAAACTGATCGGACCACCACCGGCCTTGTTAGATAGTAGGTCGATCCATGAAGCGCCCCATACGCGGTGACGCCCGTCCAGGAATATCATGAGCTGGATGCTGGGCCGGCTTTCAGCACCCACCAGCAGCCAATCAATCCGGGGGATTGATTTTCGAAGCGATACGACTGAATGGACGAATTCGGTGTTTGTCCGAGGATATGTGAAGGCCAGACACTTCACTGCAGCGGTACACTGACTCGAGAGCGTGTGCAAATTCTACTCAGGGATGGAAGTGGCGGTAGCAATAAGAGCGGTAGTGGAAGTGCCAGCAGCACCGCTAGCAATGGTAACTTTATAGACAATCGACGTCTTTCACTACACAGCTTCTGAGATGGACGGCTGGATCAGGAATATGGTCAGGTCGCGGCTACCCAATGAACAAAGCTTCGAACCATGGAACAACCGAGCATTCGATCTACGGAAACCGTTTACATTCGTGACGTTCCTGGTAAATGTTGACTTCAAAGAGATTGTGCTGTATGTGCTCCTCAATTTTCTATGAACATCCTAGCACGTGAATATGCATATCTCATCGATCATTTTCGACATTTCAAACCATAGTTAGACAATCACTTTGTGCTCGGCGGCCTGCTCCTCAGGCTCGCCGAAAATGTTGATGTTCCAGCGAGGCTTGTTGGCAGAGTAGGGGGTGTTGTAACGTTTCCGGTCTTTGCCCAGAGCGCTGACCTTCTCCACCTCCTCGGGGAGGAGCTCAATCTCCTTGAAGTTGTCACGGATACGCGATGGAGTGACCGACTTGGGGATCACGCTGTGGCCACCAACCTGGGACCAGGCAAGGCTACAATATTGTCAGATGATGTTACGGATGGCATGCAATGGGGGGTCGACATACATGACGTGAGCAGGAGAGACCTCGGTCCCGGTACGCTTGGCGACAGCCTCGGCGACCTCCTTGACCTCGGGGCGGGTAATAAGGAGAGGGATGTTAAGCACGTTGTTGCCGAAGGCCTAATCACATTAGCATCCGGGTTCCTCAGGTGACCGATCTGGAGGGCACGTACGGAGTAAGCAGTGATGTGGATGTTCTTCTTCTGGCAGTACTCGATCAGGTCATTGCTCTGCAGCACGGGGTGGCGCTCGATCTGGTTGGCAGCGGGGACAACACCGGTAGCGTTGATGATGGCCTCGAGCTATTCGGGACGTCAGTACGACTTCACAATATCCAATTCCGGTGGAGACTAGACGAACGTGCTCAATGGTGTGGTTGGAGACCCCGACCGAGCGGACCTTGCTCTTGGGGAGCTTGGTCATGGCTATCGACGGGGAAAGTGTTAGTCCATACAACTGCCACGGTATACATCCAATGGGCCTACTTACCCTTCCAGGTGTCGACGATGGAGACACCGTCATCAATAATCACATCACCACCGTCGACGGAGCTGTTAGCAACAAGGGGGAAGTAGTCATCGCCCTTCTGGAAAGCGACGGGCCAGTGGACAAGGTAGAGCTAACTCTGTTAGTGGTCACCCAATCAGATTGGAATAAAAACACCTACATCGAGGTATTCCATTTCGAGCTCAGCGAGACAGGCATCCAAAGCGGCCTCGACGACCTCGGGACGGTGCTGGCTGCGTGCAGTTAGAACCATGTCCTGATCAAACAAAAGACATGCCGGGCTCCGCCAATTTACCTGTTCCATAGCTTGGAAGTCTATGTGAAATAAAAAAGGTTAGGATACTCATCTGCCCGAAGATGACGTGCGTTTGCAAAGCTTACGATGAAGAGGTCCTCACGCTTGAGACCGGGGATATCCTGGTAGGCGCGCTTGATACCAGCAGCAACTTCCTTCTGGTTCTGGTAGCTGTAAGCGGAGAGGTACGTCAGTACGAGTATTGCAAAGGCAATTTGGGCGAGAAGTAGAAGCAGAAGTGCATACATAGTAGCAAGATCCTAGGACACGTTAGCGTCGGCTCCATTTGAGGACGCAAAGGAAGTAAATACATACCAGATGGCGGTAACCGACCTTCAGGGCCTCGTAGACGGCCTCGCCGACCTGGCCAGGGGCAGACTGCCAGGTACCGAATCCCAATAGGCTGTGCGCGCGTTAACCTTCTTGACATTCACTATTTCAGTGCGAGTACATACGGGATCTCATAGCCGGTGTTAAGAGTGGCCTTCTTGCCGAGAGACATCTTGTGAGATTGGATGATGGATGATAAATTTGAGTATGAACAGAAGAGGATGTTTGAAAGGGGGAGCAAAGACTGGTGAGATGCCGTGTCTAATAAACCGACATGTCTCCGGTGGGGGTTGGATAATGCGTGGTCTCGCCATCCCACGCTTGCCCCTCTATCGGAGCAGACCCCACCGCAGATCGGCAGTGATGTATAGTTAGCAACGGAATTATGATTATGTTGCTCTGGTCATATCGAGACGTATATACCAACTATGTTTACTTGTATCATTTATTACCCTATGTATTTCAACCTTATGTATGGTGATATGTTTTCCTGGAAACTGGCAAACTGGACCCTTGTATGCTGACATAATTGGTGATATCATATGGATTATTAATTACCCGCTTTTAACCGGTAATTTACCCGCCGGGCAAACTTGGTGCCGAGCAACATTAAGTTACTGTAGCACTTGGTTTCTCGAGTCTAGTTTCCGTACCTCTACCATGATGCATATCCTAGTTAGTGAAGCTAATGCGTAATGGATACTATTAAATGTTTCGTATTGATGCAGTGAGTGACTGAAACTGATTAAGTTATAATATGTGCAGATTCCGGAATCTGAACTGTCGTATACAAATGTCCGGGTTGATCCATCTCGGCAATACAACCAATAATAAAGGCTTACTGGTCCATAAAGGCCTTCAGCAAGGCTGGGTAATTCGGACTACCCAGGCCAGTGACGGGATCCCAGCCTGCGGCGGCCGAGAACCCGTTAGTGCCACAGCCGGGGTTATCCCCCTGGGTGATATCGAAGAAAGCCTCCGGGTGAGCGTACAGGACAGGGTTGACAAATCCGACAGTGGACTTGCCTGCAGCAAGTCGCTCCTCGTTGATACGGGTCAAGATAGAGGCGAAGACCGGGGTCGAAGCCGATGTGCCCCCAATTGAAGTGGGCAAACCCGCGTTGTAGATGACGATCTTGTCACCGACGGCGGAAACATCGGGGTAACCACGACCGACACGGTTGTAGATACCGCCGTTGGCTGCGAAGCTGCCGTTGTTGACGCTTTCGTAGTACGGGTAGGTGGGCTTGGCCGTGGAGAAGTAGTCGGCCACGGCCTGAGACTGGTAGTCCGGTTGCTTGTAGATGTTGCTGAAACCACCACCAGACGGGAAACGGGACACGGCAACCTCCTTGTGGTCCTTGGAACCGGCACCGAGGGGAATCACGGTCGCTCCCACCGTCGTCAAATACGGGCACGTTGCTGGGAAGTCGGGGTTAAAGACCTTGCCATCTTCACCCAGGCAGTTGCTGGAGCCAGCAACGCCAGAGTCTCCCGATGCGACAACCACGGACACGCCCTGCATGCCCAGCTTCATGAATTCGTGGCACTGGCGTTGCTGGTAGGCGATGGGTAGATCGGCTTCGTTACCTCCGTACGAGATCGAAATTACGTTAGTCGGCTCATAAACACCGCACTGCAACTGGCCCTTGTAACCGCCCGATTGAGGGTCTGGGTAAGGAGGGTCGAGAGGCGAGATTTCGTCACAGTATGAACCATCGATGGCATCCAGGAAGGTGTTCAGGAAGCCACGGAAAGTGTAGTTACCCTCGTAGACCATGTCGTCCGTCTGGAAGAGAACCGAATTCTGAGGCCAGATAATTGGGTAGGAAATCTGGAAGTCCAGATCGGACTCGGGGCCCGCGCTTTGCAACGGAGCAGGTGCTTTGGCGCCATCAATGCCCTTCAGGGTTGGGTGAGTCCCGGTAGGAATCTCGCTAGACGAGGAATGAGCGAAAACGATCTCGTCATTGGGGGCGGAGTTGCAATTCATTACCTGGCAAGGGTGTCGAAGAAGAGATCGAGATCCTCTTGGGCGTAAACGTCGCCAATGCCTTCGAAGATACCCAGTTCGTTGCCCTTGGTGGCCGAGGTGCCCGCCGTGATGTTATACATGTCTGTGTGGCAATCAGCTTGTGTTGATACTCCCGCAAGCCGTTTGATCGCTTACCCCTAATGCACTGGGGAGTGACGGCAATGTCACAGAAACCAAGCAACTGGCCGAGCAATTGCTCAAGTGGCAGCGCGATCGGCTCCAGAATGGGCGGCAGCCCATTCGCGAAGCGCTTTTGGATGCTTCCACCACTACGCTTTCCGACACCGGTCACCTCGCGCAAAGTGATACCCGGAGTGATATAGTCAATATGCTCACGCAAAGATGTCGGGACATAGTACCTAGTCGGAGGTTAACCGAGACTAGCATATGTGCTCGGCCCAGAAGCAAACTTACTCCCGGCATGCAACGTGAGAACGACCAGTGTCGGAGTGAGAGTAGATATAGTATTCTGCACGGAGTAGCTTCTCCAGCTCCTTGGCATCGGCATCAAATTGCATCCATTGCTTGTTCACCGACTGCGAAATGCGGTCCGCGGCGATACCCGAGGACTCCAGCCATCCACGCACACTATCCACGTTTTCCTGGCTGGGCGCAAACAGGTCATGCACATCGGATTCGGACATGTGCTGACCGTAACGGCTCGAGGAGGGATTCGACCTTAAGTATTGGTCCGTTAGTCATCCACCACGGGAAAAAGGCGCCATGTGGTGCCATATCATACATTTCCAGGAGAAGGTCATGACCGATGTCTAGATTGGACTGTGTCAGACCAATTCGCACGGGCAGCAAAGCTGAGCCGTCCAGTCTCTTTCCCTCGATCCAGGAAGATGGCATGAATTCCCGTTTCTCGTGCAGTTCATAGGTGTGAGGAGCCGGCACAGCGATGGCACCGACAGCCGCAGCTCCTAGGAGCAGAATTGAAGATTTCATGATGTGGGAGGTCACTACAGTTCACTCCATACACAACATTGACTGGGACCCGGGCAATGGGGCAGAACAAGCTTTATATCATCTTTGCAGCAGCCGCCGCTACTCGGTGTGGCTCCGTCGGTCTCCTGGATCCTGCGTGGGCTCAATTTTGGCGGGCACCCAATGGGAATACATGCACTGCGCGCAAACTAAGCCCTTAAAAGGGAAGCAGAGTCGTGATCTGGGCTCCGCTTCGTGGTGGAGCTACGATCGGCGCGGAGAGGGGACTCTGCTCACGACTTGGTTCGGTGAATTAGGGACCTTCCTACGAAGAGGAGCGAACGGACGATCGTGGAATGGTTGGACCTTGGGAACAATACACTGTAGACGACAGACAGTGTTTTTGCTTTCACTAGAAATGCCTTTCTGGGATTTCCAGCAAATGTCACGTCCGCGAAAAAGGCTCACTCCGGATCGGCCCTGACCAGCTCGGATTTGGATTTCAATGAATCACGGTCATAGCTGAAGCTATGTGAAGTCTCTGATTTGTCTTTCCGACACCTCCTTCGGTGAATATAGAGAATTGGCATCACTGTCAGGTCGATAAATGGGGCCCGACTTTCAATGGACTTAAGCAATCAGCAACAGCATGAGAAGGGGAACTTCATAGCATCCTGACTATTTTCATCTTCCCCATCTTCATTGCCGTTGCCATTCCCCTTTCCATGTCTCGAAGTGCGGCAGGTGATATACGCCACGTGAAACTTGCTAGGGACGAGACATCGTTAGTGTGGCTGATGTTCTGGACTTTCCAGACTTCCTGTATACTCAAGGCTTCTGGTCTGCCAGCAAAAGCCTAGGCTAGTATCTCGGAGCGAAAGGGAAACCATGTCATCTTGGCCCAAAGTTTCGCTTCGACACTAAGTGGGGAACGGCTTTGTCTCCATCAGGAAAGTCATCGCCTGTCCGTTATCATAGGTTCGGCATTGCTCTGGCCCCGTCCATTTCCCGAGCCCGAGCCGACGATCCTGATATGCCCCTGACTCTGCCTCTCCCTCAGGGACCAAAGCACCCGAGAAGCACTGAAAAGCGCAGTCGAGACTGAGTTGAACAAAAGCAACTCTCTTTTTGAAGCTTTGCAGGCGGCAGAGTTGAGTTTGACCCCAAAATTTCGCAACTACCGTACGACCGGCGCAATATACATATTTCAATTGCGTTCCTAGGAAGCATGTGCTGCACATCCCGACAGATATGCGCTTGGCGAAGGTTTCGGTGCTTCGTGGTTCTCTGTCCACTGTCCAAGGGCGTCAGGAAAACGTTAAATAGCGTAAACTCCAAAACCAAATAATTCTTACGATCTTGTCTTGCACATACGTACTTTGGTGGACTGTATCCCTTTTTTTCTTAAGACAATGGTCCCTATAGATATTCCGTACATCCGAAAGGAAAGAGACTTTCTCATAAGCTTGGTATTACTGATCCGAGGGATATAGAAAATAGGCATCAGTCGCTGCATGATGTATTTTCAAGCCTTGAAAGCAGACATCGTGACTTCTCTTCGAGGACCAAAGCCCGGAGCCCAGAGCCCAGAGCCCACAAATCCGAGCGGGGTATCTGGCCCAATCCACACGTTCCACGCGCATAGACCGAAATGATAGCAGAAGGGCCTACGGAGTCTTCAAGCCGGTATTTTGTGTCCGGGGTCACGCTGGACCTTAACGGTGCCATCGAGACACCTCGCGTTCAACGAACTTTGTAAGGAAGATAGTCTGCCCTGCCGTTATCCTGTAGCGTTGTACGGAGATGTGCCTTCGTGTACATAGCCGGATTTCAATGCCCTGGTCCTCCGTACGACTAGTGGTGCTATCACAGGGAGTGGAGCCAGGATAGGAGAATGATCCGACAAGTGCCAAGGGGAGTGGATTCTGGCGACTGATAGGCTTCATGATCCGCACCATTTCCACAGGACGTCCACCAACTGCTGCCTGTGAACAGGCTTGGCTATGTAGTCATTCATGCCTTTGGCCAGATACATTTCCGCATCTCCTTTCAGGGCATTTCCGGTCAGTGCGATGATGGGAACGTCGACCTTGAGCTGTCGGATTTCTCCCGTCGCTGTCAGGCCATCCATCACGGGCATGCTGATGTCCATCAGAATCACGTTGTAGGCCAGGGGTTTCTGTTTGACCATACGCACGGCCTCGGCGCCGTCCCAGGCCGCATTCACGTGTTCAAACCCCAGCGTGGCTAGAAGCTTGAGCATGATGGTTTGATTGACTTTGTTGTCTTCAACAAGAAGGACTGATTTGTGCATTGCCACCTTTCGAAGGAGAGACGACGTATCGAGAGTGGATTCCCGGGCCTGCGAAACGATGGGCCGGGTCGAGGGAACAATATGGCCCATCTTGACCGACATCCAAAATACACTACCTGGCCCATCGGGATTCGCATGAAATCCAACGGTTCCGCTCATGAGTTCGGCCAGACTCTTGCAAATGGACAGTCCAAGTCCGGTCCCCTGATAACGCTTCGTGGTCGTGTCCGCGAACCGAGTAAAGGCGGTAAATAGCGTGCTGGCTGCATCCTCTGGAACTCCGATCCCGGAGTCCACCACCTGGACGGAGATGGCGTAGAATCGGGGGTCACCCGTGTCCAATGCATAAGATACATTGACGTGGATGTAGCCACTCTCGGTGAATTTAACGGCATTACCGACTATATTTTGCAGAACCTGACGAAAACGTAGGGAATCACCCCTGAGGCCACGAGGGAAAGTCGGGGACACAGAGGTCCGGAGGACGACTCCAGTCTTCAGCGTTGGTTCACAGTTCCTGATAACCGCACTCACTACGGCTGGGACATCCAGGACATCGGCGGTCAGAGAAAAGGAGCCGGATGACAGTCTCGAATAGTCTAGCACGTCGTTGATAACCTGTAGCAGGACTGAAGTCGAGTCTTCCAGAATCGATGCATATTCTCGCTGATCGGGGCTGAGGGCCGTTCCCATCAGCATAGCTAGGGCCAGAAACATCCCGTTCATAGGGGTGCGTAGCTCGTGCGACATGTTGGCGAGAAAGTCGGTTTTCAGCTTGGCGGACTCTTCGAACGCCTCGATCAGTCGCGCCTCTGCGGCTTTGCGCTCCGTCAGGTCTCGAGTGACCTTGACAAATCCCACATGGCGCCCAGACTGAGAGATGGCGGTGATCATGACATTGGCCCAAAACCGACTTCCGTCTTTCCGGTAGCGCCATCCCTCGTCCTCCACCTTTCCGTCTCGCAGGCAAAGTCCAAGTTCGCGTGCCGGCTTGTTGGCCTGACGATCCTTGGGACCGTAAAGGACCGAAAAGTGCTGGCCGATGATCTCATTCGCCGTGTAGCCCTTGAGAATGGCGGCGCCTGAATTCCAGGTCGCAATGTGGCCCCGAGTATCCAACATGAAGATTGCGTAATCCTTTACAGAATTGACGAGAGTCCAGTAGGTCTCGTTGAGGTAGGTCTGTTCGGTGATTTTTGGCGCAGACTTCGACCGCCTCATCGTGTGCGTTTCCAGGACCACGTAGATCAAAGTGTCGCCGTCGTAAATTGGTGTCACGCGTAGAGCGAAGTCCAACTCGTGGCCCGCGACATGAATATCTTCGATTACCTGCACCCCGCGACTGGTGATGGCTGTGCCGATCGCACCACTCAAAGAAACGATGTCTGGCGCAGGAACAACGGCGGGGGTCAGCTCATATACGCTTCTGCCGAGTAGTTGTTTCCGATCACGTTGAAAGAGTGCCAGATGACTATCCGATGCCTGCACCACCCGAAGCGCGCCATCGAGAAGGATTGTCGGGGTGGGTGTACAACGATAGATTCGGGACGTAGGATGATCATCATCGGTCGCATACGCAGTCTCAGGCGTCGGTGCAGTTACAGTGGCAGCAGCAGCTTTGTCCTCTGGTCTTAATTCACTCTCTGCAGGCGGCGTCAAAACCGTGGCGAAATCAACAGGCCGACGATCCTCAAGGCTGAGGTGGAGCATTTGCTGGTCCAGAACCATCACGATCTCAACCGTCCTGCCACTTCGCAGGGACCGCACACGTGGGAAACGAAAGGCGTAGTTGGATCATTCACAATATGGATATCGAATTAGGAGGTGAAGGAAAAGTAAGCGAAGGGTGAAAGATGAGTGAGAGTTAAAATTGGCAAGAAAAGAAAATAAAAAGTCAGAATCAGCCAAAACCTCACTACGCAGGGTAAGTGCCTGGACGAAGTTCGGTGATTGGAGTCAAAAAAAGAAAAAGCCCACTAGAAAACCCCAAAATTGAAGGGCGAAATCAGGCGAAGTCCTGCGCTTCTTTAGTGGACGGCAAAAATGACCGGCTGGATGAGCAGAGCCGCTATCCGGATCTAAAATCCACGATCACTCAATATGTACAAAACTTGAACCTTGGGAACACAAGGGTGGCAAAAAAAAAAAAAGGCTCAGTACGGAGGTAGGTATAGCTACCTAGTGAAGAGCCCTATACTACAGTAGGTAGGGAAATATACCCTACCCAGGTGGTCGCAGAACGTATTTCTGGCACTGTTCAAACTCTCGGAGTCTTCGGAGTCTTGAAAATATAATCCCAAACGTCACTCATGATGGAAATGGATGTCGTAAAAAGCACCTGGGCTGGAAAAAGAACATTGGGCATCGAGCATAGCACATAAAACTCCATGATCAACGAGGGAGCTAACTAAACAATCACGTTCTTGCGCTCCGCTTGCTCCACCATCTTCGTCAGTGCGTCCGCAATCCCGTACGAAAACGCATACCCCCCTCCGCCAAACCCATAAGCCGACAGGACGGTGCGGTCATCCTTCTGTTCTGAATCTAGCCGGAATCCCCCTCGTCGTGATGGACGGATCCCGATAATATAGCTCACGGCGTCGTCGGCGGGATGTTCAGGAACGATGTCGGGGGCGAGTCGATGGGCCCGCGCAATCTCATCGTGAGCGATGTCCAGATCAACCTCCGGGGAACTAGCAGGAACGGTGAGCATCAAGATCACAGTAGAGTGGCCGGATAGACGGACAGGTTACCCTGTTCCTTGACGCCCCCGAGAACAACGCCTTGAGAGAGGGGGCGAGGGATCACGTAGGTGTACTCCTCGCCATTCCGAAAGTAGAGTGTATTGCATTTGTCCGTTCGAAGAAAAACATTCTGTCCCCGTTCAGGGAAGCAGCGGTCATCTTGTACATCCGTCAATGTCTTGCTACCTAGGCCACTGGCGTTGATAAACACGCGAGAGTCCGGGAACATCTGGTACAGCTCCTGTAAAGAGTTGACTCGCTGGCGGATGAACTTGCCTCCAAGGGCTATGATCTGTTTTTTCAAAAACGGCATGTGCCGTGTAGGGTCCGTGACGAGTGTCTCGTAGGCCCAGCCACAGTGGAATATCGAGGAATAGTCCCGCGGGAGCAACTCACGGAACTGGAAGGTGCTCAGTGGGAGACCAGTGTGAAAAAAAGCAGACTCGAAGCCTACCTTGGATACTACCGTCCTTCCCCAGATAGCAGAGTCTGGGGCTGGTTCCTGTTCTAGATATTCACGGGCATTGACCACGCAGACTCCCGATTCCGGATCCTGGGCCATCTTGAGCATCACGCGGTGGGTCACGGCCTGGTAATAACGCTGGTCCGCCGTGATGCCGCCTGCGGCATGCCACGCAGCACCTGCCCAGGCCGATGCATAGTAGATGTCCTGATCTCCAGGAAGGAACTCGGCAACGAGTACAACCGAGAAGCCATGCTGTAGTAGTTGACGAGCTGTCGCGCACCCGATAATCCCTGCTCCGAGGATGACGACGGGTCTTTGCGCAAAGGGCAACTGAAAGTTATCCGGAACACGATTACTTTCACCCATCGTGGGAAGCCCTGGAGGTTCTTGAGTTTTCCGTAGATGGATAGTTGAGGGGAGAAACCTAGTGATACCAGCACAAGGGGAAATATATAGATCACACGGGGCATGTCCCCATGTGTGAGGGGACGGAAAGATAACCAAAGCCTCAAAGATCTCTCAAGCCGTTAACTAGGTATGTATGCTAGGCCATATATGCCCATGAGTGTCGCTTTGATCCGACAAGTGGAGCGTGTGTCGGGCCAAGCCGACTTTCCCGCACTGCAACTCGATCTCGTCGGTCCGTTCCAGAACGTGTCCTGGCACTGAATATCTTCCTTGACTCTCTTTGGATAGCTTTGCAGGATAGATATATCTCGGAATATCTCGTTTTGAGTGTTCGGTAGCGGCAGAGTCCGACCACTTTTTCAGCATTGGAGGGATGACGACGCGCTCAAACAGAGTTTTCATCCGATAGGATCCTGTCCGACCTTCACGCGTCCACCGCGGGTTGTAGCGTCCCGATCCGCTTTTTTGCGTCTAAAACAACTCTATTGGAATAGAAGATCTACTCCGTAGAGATCGTGCTTCCACTCTGGGCCGGATCCCCTCGGGTGTCCCTTGGACACCATGATGGATAACGAGAAGCATCGACATTCTTGGTCCCAGGTAGGTTAGAGCCCCTCTGCCCTATCTCGCATCTGTTCCCCCTTATTTCATAGCTGATCCCATTCCCGACGTCTTTCCCCACTTTATATGAAGGGAAAATGAGGGAGCTAGCATCGCCCCATTTGGTCGCAAGCTCCACGATTCTTAAAGTGGCCCTATGCGCCGATCCACCCCGATGCCAAGATATAGAGCATGATCGTGACATGATTGTTGACTATCTGTTTGGCAGGAGTCTCCTTCGGATCACGGCAGTTATGAAGCCTCCATCCTCCGCGACCGGGACGCTGTAGACATCCTGCCCTACGACGCAGACAACTCGCCCTTCCCCGAAGTGCGTGCGGTCATCCAGCCAGTCGATGATCTTTCTCTACCGGTGAATACGACGCGTATGTGGACAATTGGCCTGGTTTTTACGATTGTAGGTTCGATCCAATGACGACCGGGATGATGTGCAGTGACTCTTACCTTGTTCTTGATACATTTAGATTGGCAGTGGTTTGAACCAATTCTTCAGCCTACGGCAACCTAGCGTCATCATCAGTGCTCTGGTAGCACAACTACTAGCTTTCCCACTCGGCTGCGCCTGGGCAAAATGGATGCCCCTCGGCGCCCTGAATCCAGATCGGCACTTTAATATCAAGGAGCATGGGCTAATTACAATCATGGCCAATGTCTCAATCGGCTCGGCCCAGGCCACGCAGATCATCGAGGCGGTCGTCAAGTTCTATGACATGCCGTCTCACGGCGGATTCGAGGTGCTGCTGTGCATTACTACCCAGCTCTTCGGGTTTGGACTCGCCGGCTTGGCTTCTCGATGGCTCGTCAGCCCGGCGTCAATGCTCTGGCCGCAAGTACTATCCAATGCAGCACTCCTGACCACTCTACATTCTCGTGAAAATGTCATTGCCGACGGCTGGCAGATCACGCGCCTGCGGTTTTTTCAGATTGTGTTTGTCGGGGGCGCTATCTGGTATTTCGTCCCCGGATATCTCTTCACGGGCCTCAGCACCTTTAGTTTCATGTGCTGGATAGTCCCATCCAACGTGGTCGTGAATCAGTTATTTGGTCAGACGACGGGACTGGGAATGTCGGTCTTGACCTTTGACTGGGCCCAAGTCGTCTACGCCAATCAGAGCCCCCTGCTGGTACCATTTTGGGCCGGGCTCAATGTAATGGGGTCGTTTGCTCTGTTCTTCTGGCTGATCTGCCCCATCATCTACTACACGAATACGTGGTACTCGGCCTATTTACCGCTCCTTAACTCGAACACATTCGACAACACTGCTAGCCAATACGACACGGCTCGCATCATGAACGCTGATGGCACCGTAAATCAGACAGCCTACAGGGACTATTCGCCCATGTACTTACCCGCGGGTTATGCGATCACGTTTGGGGTCGCTTTCGCCAATCTCACGGGTATCTTTGTCCACATTGGACTTTATCACGGCCGGGATGTATGGAGGCAGTGGAAAGGAACGAACAAGCAAGACGTCCATGCTCGACTCATGTCGGTCTATCGGAACGTGCCCTGGTGGTGGTTTGTCATCGTCGCGCTGTTGACATTCTTGCTCAGCATCGTCACCAATGAGGTTTGGCACACCGGCCTACCGGCTTGGGCAGTGCTAGTGGCCTTCTTGTTGCCCATGATCTACTTCATCCCGGTGGGCATCATCAAGGCCCTTACCAATATCAGCAGCAATCAGTTGAATTTGATGACGGAGTTCGTCGGTGGCTATGCCTTTTTCGGGCGGCCCTTGGCCAATATGGTGTTCAAATTCTACGGCTACGTTGCCGTTCAGCAAGGACTGGAGTAAGTCGTTCATTTCTTCCCTGGGTCAGATCCTTTTAACACCTTTTAGATTCGTCGCCGATATGAAGCTGGCGCATTACCTCCATATCGCTCCGCGGACTTTGTTTGCTGCCCAAGGTCTAGCCACGCTGGTCGGTGCAATTGTTCAATGCGGAGTGACGGTCTTCATGATCACTCGATTCGGCGGGGTCTGTACGTCCGATGCCGAGGGCAACTTTACCTGTCCACATGGACGAGTCACCTACTCCTCATCTCTTATCTGGGGTATGTTGTACCCGTAACCCCGTGACTGCTCTTTTGAATATTTTGCCGTGATCATTGCTCACCAGAAAGCAGGTGCCGTTGGTCCCAACCGTCTCTTCTCTCCCGGTCAGACGTATGGCAACTTGTTATGGTTCTTCCTCGTGGGTCCGGCGGTGGTGGTAATCACCTACCTACTCGGTCGTCGGTGGAAAGCTGTAAACTATCTGTCATGGCCTGTGGCTTTTGGGGCAATGAGCCTGGTTCCTCCCGCTACAGGCGTGAGCTTCTCCTCGTGGTGGGTGATCAATGCCATATTCAATGGCCTACTACGTCGCCGGAAGCCTGCGTGGTGGTCGAAGTACAGTATGTCTCCCTATATCCTTCTCCGACGACGTTATTACGTTAAGTGCGGTCCAACTTATTTGCTCTAGACTATGTTTTGTCCGCTGCCCTTGACTGTGGTGTCGCCGTTTCGACGGTGATCATATTTTTCTGCATTACTCTGCCCGCTGGCTCCTTAAGCTGGTGGGGTAACACCGTGTATACCCAGACGGCGGATGGGAAAGCCACTCCATACAAACTCCTTCCCGCCCGAGGCTATTTCGGGCCTCCGAAAGGTACGTGGGAATGATTCGGGGCTGGGCTGTGTTTCGTTGTTGCCAGGCGTCTGTACCATCCGCAGGTGCTCCGTTCTCTGATATTTTTATGTATTGAGGGCGTGTACATTTTTCCGGTGTGGTTCAACGGAGTCTTCGTATCTCCTGGTTTGATCCATGATCCCATTATTTTCACCCCAAGGTTCAATGGGGGTGGGGTGGGGGCTCCCTGGCGTTCTGTTATGTATGGATAGTTAACTACCCATTGTTTTCCTTCCAACCCCACCGCGTTTAGTAAGGCGTATAGAGTTTCTCCATAGGTCGTCGAGAGTGGTGTTTATTCCATTCACATCATAGCTGCTATGTGTTCTAGTAAGACTAGACCTTGACCGATCGGCCGCGCACATACACTTTAGAAATGTTGCGATCGTCACCGGTCATAAGGAACTTCTCGAAGATTACCGAGATTGAATCTTCCTCTTCAACGGGCGTCATCACTCCCGGGTGTTCCAGATCGATGGTATGAACCTCGAGCGCATCGAATTCCTTGCCCACAACGAAATTCCCAATCCTATCCTCAAGTCCACAGACTTGGGCGCCACCTAATGTAGCCAAGAAAAATCCCTCCGACAGGGACAACGCAGGGTCTTGGCCCTGAGTGATCATCTGCCGGGCATTTGAGACCACAAAGGCCTGTTTCATGATTTCCAACATCGAAGATGAATGTCCACCGCCGCTGTCAGTGCCCAGTCCAACCTTGATACCACGTCTCAAGTACTCCCGTATCGGCGCAACCATAAACTCCTGCATGGTGGTATTCGAGATGGGGCAGTGGGAGACACTGCAGTTGAGCTCCTTGAGGGCAGACATCTCCTCCTCCTCCAAGAAGATGCAATGAGCAAGAATAGACCGGTCGTTCAATAATCCAAATTTCTTGTACAGATCGGCTTCCGTACGGAAGTCTGGAAACAACTGACGGGTGAAGTTTATTTCCTGCTTCGCTTCATTAAAATGAGTCTGGATGGGTAAATGCGGATTCTCCCGGGCAACATCACCGAGACCTAATAGAAGATCTGGATCGCATGAGATGGCGAATCGCGGGGTCAAGACTGGCTTCACCAGTCGACTCTCGGGGTCAAGTTCTTTGATATGCTGGATTAAACCACGCGTTTCGTGGAGCGAGTCGGCAATCGATGAGTCTCGATACCAATCGGGGGCATTCCGATTCATATTGCACTTGCCGACAAGGGCGCGCTGACCTTTTTCAAAGCAAATGTCGGCCAAGATACGACTCGCCTCGCCATGGTGAGATCCGTAATACGATGCCGTGGTAATTCCTTGCTGGAGGAAGCCTGCCACACAAGAAGAGTAGATACGCCTGGCATGTTCCGGATCCGCGAACTTGGACTCGTGTATAAAAGTGACGTGGTTCAACCAGTCCAACAAGCTCTGCCCGCGCCCAACCCCGCGCTGAGTCCACTGTGGTGCATGGTTATGGGTATCAACAAATCCGGGACACAGGAATTCACCACGCCGAAGACGTTTGATGGGAAACACATCTGGAGCGTATCCGTGGTCGGAGACGATAGTATTGATCTGACTCGATTCCACGTCCGGCTGCATTGCCTGGATCTTACCCGTCTTATCGACGAGAATGAAGCAGTTCTCCAGAATTTCGAGCTCATTCAGATCAAGGGAGTGAATCACCGAGCCATGAAAGGCTAAGGGCAGTCCCGAGGCCTGGGAAGAGTTTTTGTCTAGCGCTTCCATTGTAAAATGAAGGAAGTGAAACGTGAGGACGATTCTGGGGCGTGTGTGGTGATGTGATATTATTGCAGGTGCTTTTATCTTATCTGTGAGGGGTTTGTCCTACAGCCAATAATGACCAGATACATCTATGAGGGCAACCTTGGACACGTATTAAATCACTACATAGGTTCTGAAGCTCTCGAGACAATGTTACACCCAACAGACAAGGTATATATTTAGGTACCTCGCATTACTATTTCATTACCAAGTAAAAGGCTCCAGTGTTACTTCATATGGCTTCTAGTTATAGGTGCAAAATTGGATCGATCGATCGTCAACTGTTTGGGCGATAGCTCCCACACATGTATTTTAATACATACTGAGTAGAAATTGTCAACCGCAGGATGTCAGTACCGACTAGTACGGAGGGAACCAATTGATATGATTGACTGGAAAGTATCAAGGATCGGGATGCTGTTGAGAGCGTCTTATAGCCTTAGGGGCTAGTTTTGGCGTGCTCCGACACGAGTATTCCCAATTTACCCAATTTACCATATAAAGTTAATTGGGGCCCTAAACTTATATAGAGGGATGTATTGTCACTTGATATCACCGTGGACGCAGATCGACAGAAACTCTATAGCGGAAAGTAAACATAAAGCCCCAGATTACTCTAACCTGCACTAACCTGCCCAGTCCATCAGCAAGTCTTGATTGAACCGGAGAAAAACTATGTTCACACCAAGCCTTCTTCGGTTACGAGCCTTTAGCAAAGGCCTTGAGAGAGTCCTCGTTGCCATTCCAGATATCCGAATCACCACCGTAACTGTAGGAATCCGAGTTCTGCCAGAAGCTCTGGTATGGCCAGCCACCAGGCACGGTGCTGATGGAGCTAGCATACTGAGCCAGCACCAAGGGGTAGTCGGTACTGAAGGCAGCGCTGCCGCCGGTGCAGGTGTCCCACCAGTCAGCGGTGGTGTAGATCATGGGGTAGCGACCAGCCTTGCTGTGGTAGGTCTCGCCGAAGTCCTTGACCCAGGAAATCATGTCGGATGGGCTCAATCCGTAGCAGGTCGAACCGGATGGGTCATACTCAATATCTAGCATACCGTGCAGGGTCTGGCCATCGTTGGTCCAATCGCCCCCATGCGCGAGAAAGTACTCGGCTTGAGTTGCACCGGAACTGGAGTCTGGGTGAGCAAAGTGATAGGCGCCCCGAATGAGACCGGCATCGGTGGCACCATCGTAGTGGTTGGAGAAGGAACTATCGATGTAGGTCGTGCCCTCCGTGGCCTAGGAATGATATCAGTGTCTATCCGACTATGCGAGAGACCGACGATCTACCTTGGTCATGAGAAATGGGGCACCGGCATCATAGGCACCAGAGAAGTCCACGTTGATTTGGTAGCTGGAGATATCAAAGCCCTGAATCCCATCGGTGCGGGACTTCAAAGGATTGGCACTCGTAGCACTAGCTGCGAGAAGGAGGGACAGAGCAGCAGTCTTCATGATGGAGGCACTTGGTCTATATATAGAGAAAGAGGACGACAGTCCCTATTTAAGTTGGTGGGAAGTTCGTGATGGTTATGGGGGCGTAGGATAGTGTAGAGACATCTAGCGTTTCAGATAGATGAGAAAGGGCCCTGTGACGCTTTAGCAAAGCTTGGAGACGCAGATTGACTGCCCAAGTATGATCGACCGCGAGATATTCCAGATTTGCGATAGCCTCTTCACTTGATCGGGCCCAATGGCACCCGGCCTCGTATTCTATATCGAACCCTACCGACTAATCAACTAGTTGCAGAGAACCCCCGTTCCTTGCAAATCATTTGCACCGAAGATATAGTTATAGTTCTTTATTGATGTAACATGTCAAAGGTCGAGCTTCCATTTCTCGCAAAATATCACCGGATCAAGTTGATCTCCCGCTAACTAAGCGAATCCCACCTTTGGCCTCACTTCCATCCGCGATTTCTCCGCCTCCATCCCCAGCTCCCCTCCCCCTTCCCCCTCCCCCTCTCCACAACTGTGGCTGAGATGGACTGCGGTTCTAGCCGCCGTCATGAGCAGCCTGGATAACAAGGATTTTCGTGATCAGCTAGGCAAGTTCCGCCTCGACTCCATCGGTGGACCTTCCGCTCCTGTCTGCTCGCAAACTGCCTCCGAGTCCATAGTCCCTCCCGACGGCGCATCGACCCCGTCTTCTCGCAGCAAGCGGGTATCGACGGCGTGCGACTTCTGTCGTAAGCGCAAAAAGAAATGTGATTTTCGCTATCCCAATTGCAGCGCCTGCACCCGCGCCGGGGTTCGCTGTACCATTCCACCGCCCGGTCCTCAAGTCGCCAATGCTTCCGTACCTCGAGACCAGTTGGAAAACCTACAGAAACGAGTGCTATGGCTGGAGGAGGTTGTGCGCCGGAAATCGGGCATCACAGTGGCGGAGTTGGCCACAGGGACTCCGGTGGATGGCGAAGGAGACCCGGACTGGTGGTATCAGGTCCCAGCGATGGTCGCGACGGGTGGTAATCGTTCGTCTATAGCCTCAATGCCGAGCCCGGCAAGTGGTGGCTCGTCCGTGACGGCCGGCCCTGCAGGATCGGAGTCGTCGACCGGGGTAGGCACCGAGCTACCAAATGTGGGCGAGATTTTTCGCGATCAGTTGGAGCATCGTCGACCATCCGTTGCGCGCCCGACGTCGGCTCCGCGAGTACTACATTTGTCGTCGCTGGAGGAAGCGGAGCTCGTGGCGGGGCAGTACTTTGATAGCATGGGCTACCAGTATCCATTCATGTCCCGCCCGGAATTCATAGGCCATCTCCGGCATATCTATACGGGCGGCGTGCCGTCGCCCGAGGTGCATAATACCTACCATATCATTCTTGCGACCTCGCTGTTGATCGGATCCGCAAACGCGTCGCAGGCTGCAGAATTCTACCGTGCAAGCCAGGAGACACTGCCCTTGGCACTGCAGAATGAAGACTTGGCCGCCGTGCGAGCCCTGCTGGGATTGGCGCTATACACCATGTTCGCGACGGCAGGCCCGAGCATCTGGCATGTGTTGGGTGCCACTATGCGATTAGCGATCAGCATGGGACTGCACAAGACTCGATCATACGCGACCGTGGCCGAAGAGGAAATGGCTAAGCGGGTGTTCTGGAGTCTGTACAACCTGGATCGTCTCATCGCGAGCACACTAGGTCGACCTCTCGGCATTGCCGACGAAGACATCAGTGTTGGCCTGCCGCGTGAGTTGAATGATGACGGGACGGAGGCCACGGGTGCCAGTGCCATGACCATTCCACTACAAGTTATGCGCCTTCGGCAGATCTTTTCGCGCATTTATCGATACCGTAAGTTCACGATCATCTTCCCTCTCCTCCCTCCAATCATACGCCGCGCAGCCTAACCTTCTGACTTGGACCTAGTGTACAGCTGCCTCCCCTGTCCGTCGCCGCAGGAAGTTGCTGCCACGCTGGGTCGGTTTCGCCGCGAGGTGGACGACTGGCGCATGGCAGCCCCGGTGTATCCGTCGGCCCTCCTCTATTCCACCTCATACTACGATTACTTGTACTATACCACCCTTTTGCTTATGTATCGTCCCAGTCCGCGCAACCCCACACCCGACGTGACGAGTATCGTCAGCTGTGGCGATTCCAGCATTCAAGTGATCCGATCATACTGGGACAGCTACTCGGTGGGCAAGCTCAAGTGGATTTGGTTGACTCTGAGTCAAGTCTATTTTGCGGGGATTACCATTTTGTGGTGCCTGGAGCAGAATGCGCGTTCATTACGCGAATCACGCCCTGCGCCATGGCATCCCGAAGAGCAGATGGTGCGCCGTGGGATCCAGGCGGTCGTTGTGCTGCTGGAGGAGTTTGGCAAGCGGCGCCCTGGGGTTGACCGGCTGGCCGAGACGTTCCGACATCAGAGCACGGTGATTTTCAGCCAAATGGCGTATCAGCAGCAGCAACTGGACCGACAACAGCAGCGACAGCACCAACAACATCCACAGCCTCTCGTTCCCCCTCAACCCTCCGTAACCTTGGCACCGCCACCTCCACCTCCTGTTCCCCTGGCTCCGGTTCTTGATGATGTGCTCCTAGTTGATGGCAGCGGGACCATGCCGATGATTGATCCGCAAATGGCGGAGCAACTTTTTTACTCGTACAACTGGTTCCAAGAGGAAATGGCGAGTTACTATACCCTTTAAGCAATATTCTCATGATAGATATGTGCCGGCTCTGACGGGAGGTGAGGAGAGTTACGGCCCAATCCTCCCAGTATATTCATTATCGTATGCGAGATCTGAAATAATAGCCTTGAAAGCTTTTATGTGCAATGCCTATACAACCAGTGCCTATGAGTCCCCTTGGCCTTTTTGCTTGTTATGAACGTTGCGGAGAATTGCTATTCCGAGACCATTCTTAATAAGGTATAGCGGTTTGAGAGAATCGAAGGGTGTAGGTGCAAGGTGGCGACGACAGCTTCGGGGCGTACTGTGTATACTAGGATATACAACACTCCAAGTCGCCCACCATGTTCCTCAACGACTGGAAAACACCGTTGGCCTACGTCGGCCTCACAAGCCTCGCCTACATAAGCCTTCAATTCATCCGCCAAGCGAAAACCTACCTCCTTCCCTCGACCCTAACAAAGCGCTACAACCGCCCCGGCAACAACTGGGCCCTAGTAACCGGCGCCACCGATGGAATCGGTTTTGGCTTCTGCCAGGAACTCTGCGCACGCGGCTTCAACGTCATTCTCCACGGCCGCAACCGCGCTAAGCTAGAACGGCGCGTGCGTGAGCTCGCTGCCGAGTTCCCAGCCCGCAAGACGAGGATCGTGGTGCTGGACGCGGTGGGGTTGACAGCGGCCATGGACGGAGTTGCAGATGAAGTGCAGAGTATCCTTCGTGTACATGGGGGCCAGTTGAGCGTGCTGGTGAATAATGTTGGGGGCGACACGAGGCCGTATACCACGCTTGCGGAGAATCGGTTTGAGGAGGTGCAGGCGACCATTGATACAAATGTGGTATTTATGATGCAGATTACGCGTGTGCTTTTGCCGTTGCTTATGCAGGCTGCATCTGGCCTTGTGCTGAATGTCTCATCTATCGCGGCGTATGGAATGCCGTATATCAGTGTTTATTCGTCGTCGAAGGGATTCACAGACACATTTACACGGGCGCTAGAGGCGGAGTGTGCGGTCGAGGGACGAGGGGTGAATGTCATGGGCCTGCGCGTTGGGCAGGTGAAGACGGCTGGATTCGATTATGTCAAGGAGAATCTCTTTGTTCCGACGGGTCGAGGTCTGGCATCGGCTGGATTGAACCGTGTCGGATGTGGACAGGTTATTGTTTGGGCATATTTCTGGCATTGGGTGCAGGGTGTTTCGTTCGACTTCCTGCCGCGATGGATGCTGATGAAGATTACTGTGCAGGCCATGAGATCACTGAAGAAGGCGGAGGAGAAGGCTAAGAAAAGCTAACTTTCTTTGATATTCTTACTCGAGGCTCGAGGGCTCGGCCATAATTACAATCCGAGCTATCTATCAATATTAAGTCGCAAGTCATCGGAAGGTCGCCTAGGGGGCCTGGATGGTGCTTGCTGCAGAGAAACGGGAGATCCCATAGAAGGTGAAGTCAATTAATTAAATCAACTGCGATTGGTAGTAGCAACAAAGCACGAGGAGAATATTCGAGTCCCTGCGGATGTCAAGCTCGGCTTCGTGATCGGGCCACACGGCAGTAAATGGGCTCGGAATGCCGAGTGGATCACCGCCTCATTTACCGAATTCTCGTCCTTTCCTATGTTGTTCCATAACAAGAGAACGGCAGAATGGTAAATCGGCGTTGTTAAACATAGCAGATCTGGCCGTTAAAAGTAAGGAAAAGGCGGGATCTTTGCGATGGGTGATCATGGAGCAACCACCTATAAGTTGACCACTTTGAGACCTCTGATTGCCCAACTGCGCGCCATTCCTAACGAAATATATAAACGATAACTAGTTATAGTTATCCGAATCCGTGATGAGTAATGAACTCTAGTTAACGTATATAACTAGTTAACTAGTTAAAGATAACTATGAGAGGGAAATTACACATCTCTATATGAACTTCATCATGGAAATTCTGCCGCTCAAAAGGCGGATTATCTCATGTCGGCAGTGAAATCGCACTCTGGGGCCGAAGAGAAGAGCCAATGAACACGCATGCAAAAGTGGATAAGTCAGAGAGCACGGAAGCGCGGGGTCGCGAGTCGACGATCCCGGGGAACATTTAGAGTTCCTAGAGATCTCACGGGTAAGTACTGATCCGGAATCAAAGCCGCCCATAATTTATGCGATCCGCCCAGTTTTTAGAACGGGCCCGTTTGAAGAGTAAATCTATAGATCACGTCAAACCAATCGGCATATAGTACGGAGTAGCGGTAGCCCGTTCTTACCTTTTTATCGACCACCGTTGGAAAAGCTCCCCCACAGATGAGAAGCCGAACGATTTGCCGTCGCGGTCCTTTCGGCTTTCCTCACTATCCAGACTTGCCATGGTCTTACGGCCCCTCGGCTTTTCTATAATAAACCTCGATGCCTCTCATATTTTCACTTCTCACTTCTCGTCTTTCTCTATCTCCCTGACTTCTGAATCATCCCTCCCCCCCACTCCACTGCTCTACACATCCACAACATCACAATGTCTACCAACTCGCGCTTCGATCCCAACTTCACTCCCTATGTCGTGAATGCCATGGGGCCCAAGACCCCCGAGCGCGCTCGCGTCATTCTAGGCTCGTTAATTAAGCATATCCACGATTTTGCTCGCGAAGTCGAGCTCACTCCTGCCGAGTGGATGATGGGTGTTGAGTTTATCAACTCCATTGGCCAGATCAGCACTCCTATCCGCAACGAGTGTCACCGTATCTGCGATGTTATCGGTCTCGAGACGTAAGTGTGACTGGAAATTCAAGGAATCCAAGGAAAACCAAAGACTGATCTTTATTAGCCTCGTCGATGAGATTGCCAACAAGATCGTCACCGAGCAAGGCTTGTCACCCACCTCCAACGTCATTCTCGGCCCCTTTTGGTCGCCCAACGCTCCTTTCCGCGCCCTCGGCGACAGCATTATCCAAAACCCCAATCCCGATGGCAAGGTCACCTACATGCACGGCGTGCTCACCGACATGGAGACTGGCGCCCCCGTCGTAGGCGCCGTCCTCGATATCTGGCAGGCCTCCGCCAATGGAAAGTACGATTTCCAAGATCCCGCCCAGACCGAGAACAACCTCCGCGGAAAGTTCAAGTCGAATGAGAAGGGAGAGTTCTGCTGGTATTGCTACCACCCGACTCCCTACTCCCTGCCCACCGACGGTCCCGCCGGTGTGCTGCTCAACCTCATGGACCGCTCCCCCATGCGCCCTGCCCATATTCACCTCATGATCACCCACCCCGACTATGCCACCGTTATCAACCAGATCTACCCGAGCGACGACCCTCATCTCGACATTGACTCCGTTTTTGCTGTCAAGGATGACCTTGTCGTCGACTTCAAGCCCAAGACCAATGATCCCAAGGCCACCCTAGACCTGGAGTATAACGTCAGCATGGCTTTGAAGAAGCATCACCCCAACCCCAACTCTGCTCCTCCAGTTTCATCATTCGAGCGTCAGGCTAAGAACAGCCAGAAGCTTTAAAGAAAGGATATCCATTGTGGTGTTTTACGGAGTTGGTGTATACTCTACTTAGGCATTTTTCTGCATTCAATAGGACGTATCATCTCATGCCTCGCTCAGTCTCTTGTAGTAGCATACCCAGAAGTATAACATAGAAAGGGATGAGAAGAGGTATATATGTAGACATGAATATACACAGGGAGTTGCTAATTCGAGTTGGCAGATAGAACGATTATGTTTCCCCGCAGATCCTAATCACGTGACTGTTTTTGCCCATAACTAGAAGGCCCCTACCCGCCTTATGTAATTTGCCGTAAGCGGTGAGCCCTCTGACGGGCAGTTTCTCACCGCCCCCGCGTTTGCCAGCCCTCATATAGCTGAGGGGTGCGCTAGATAGCTTCTTCTATGATCATGAGTTTTTCCTCTCCTGATTCCCTTCCAGAGTAGGCTAGTTTCTGTCCTTCCTAGCCCTCTTGTGTTTGTCCTCCGGGGATTGAGAAGGAGACTACAGCTCCTTGGATGCTGATTGCGCTATCGCTAAACATCTATAGTGCTAGAGCTTGCTTGCCCGACGTTGAAGACGAGGATATTTCCCAAACCCTCGAGGATTTTGCCACTCAAGGTCGCTCGCGATTCCAAGGAGCCAAGTACCACCACCGGTGTCTCCTAGACAGACCCATCGATCTCGTTGCGTGCCAGGAAGGAGCATGTGACTGTTGAAAGCACAGATCGCAACACGTTCACGACTTTGATCGAGTCGAGCGGGTGTCAAGTCCAAGTCTTGAAGTCGGATCAGACGCCAATCGCTCAGACCGGACCAGTGGTGATTAGGCGGACTCCAAAAGACAAACTTCCCGGAAGGTTTTTTCCAGAGATTATGGTGCAAATTAAAGGCTAGCCATCGTCGGGCATTTTCTGGCGAAGAACCTTCTTGGGTGCCCTCCCGAATGTGTAATGCCAGTTCACCAATCGACATAGACATAAGCTCGCCTACTTTGAGACTAGGCAAAGCGACCACCATAGAAGCGCCATACCAGTCGTTGCTGGGGAAGTCGTCCGATCGTGCCTTCATGCCAGTAGGAGGCTTGGCACGAGCATTGGAAATGGTCACGGGTGAGCTCCATTGCTGAGAATCAAGATGTGCGTGGTTGTGCTTAAGAATCCAAGCATACAAGATATTGGATCGACTGACAACGAGTGGGCCTTGGACCTCGACCCCCTGCTGCTTGCGTCGCTGTTCAACCTCAACAAGATCCCGCCTTGCCTGCTGCTCCAAGTCTTTCACCTCGGCTTCCGGAATGAAAATGTACTTTTGAGAAATACTTTTCTCCGGCCGTGAGATATGGCAGTCCCAAAGGAATCGCGACAGGAAGCGAGCCTTGTCAACTAGGCCATATACCCGCCAGCCTGGGGGCAGTGGAGGGGAATTGGACATGACATCTTTGCCTGCGAGGCGGCCGCCCGGTCCGTAGTCACGGAATGGATCCCGTCCCAAATGTTCAAAGGGTGCGGGGGCTTCCCCATGCAAGGTCCTTTCCCACGCTTTCAATAGGGCTTTAATGGTGAATAAATCTCCTATGATGTGGCTCACGGAAACGGTGATGAGAGTGGCGTCGTTGAATCGAGTCACTTGAATCGTCGCTATGGGGCGATCCGAGCTGATCAGCTCGTTGAGGTCTTTAATGCCATTGAATGCCGTGCAGTGTTGTTGGTCCAATGGATCCGCACCGTCGGCGACAAAGACGCCCCGAGACTGACCGGGTGCATTGGGACTGACCCCGACACCAGGGTAATAGTCGGTGATAGACCGATGTGACTGGTCCAAGCAGAAGAAGTCCTTGAGATGGTTAGGAGCTCTGGCTTGTCTATCTAAGTGCTTAACCATGCCTTCGGGAGTCAAAACATGATACTCAAGGCCCGAAGGGGCCGATGTGGAGCGGCGGACGCGCGCCTGCATAATAGGTCTCGCTTGTAGGGTTTGGTGCCATGATTCTTGGAGCTTCTCAAATGATAGCGGCGCATCAAAGAAGATGCTGACTCGGGCCTACGAAAAGAGTTAGCATATTCTACCGGGCACTTCTGAATGCTCGGGACTCACAACGATATCGGCGCTTTACAGAAAAATTGTCAAACACGATTAGCGCTAGGTCGCTCTTGCTTGGGACTCGCGTCTGATGAGACTCACTTTCCTACCGTCGCATCCAAAAGGTGGACGGGAATGACGGTGTAATCGTCGGCATCCATGTTGCCAACCCACAGTCTCGGTCTCAGCCTTAGTGCAACTCTTGAAGAAGGATAAAGAAGTTTGCCAAAAGGGGTTCCAATGTGCTTTATCCTTCTAGAAAGGAAAGCATCCGTCCAAGGCAGGTGCTACAAGTGCGGAGAAGCAATAGATGACGCTGATAAGAGTCGGCGTGAACTGGGTAGATTCCCTTGGCGTAATAGAGAGAATTGACGGGGAAGGGTATTTTCGAAGACGTAAGAAAGATTGTGTCGCATACTCTCGGAGGGGGAGGCCAGGACACCGATCGTCGCGGTCGGCGAAAGCCTAGAGCTAATAGTGAGCAGCATTTCTCCGATCGATGGTTCCTTCTTGGCAAAGTGGATGAGAAGCCAACAACCTAACAAGTCTGGTAAGATCTCCCACTGTATGTCTGGCAAGATAAGGGGGTTCACAAGTTTTGAGTCCATGATTTCACCGCCCTTATCATCTTCACCGCCCACTTCGTCCACCCGGCTTGTAGAAGCGCGTTTTGTAGTTTATCATGCTATTCCTTGACAATTAAGTATTTCTAAGTTATGCTCGGAGCTAAAGAGTGGTATATGAGTTATTAAAATAGTTTTGTATATAAACAGCAGATGGTTCTGAATGTTTGTGGCGGCAGAAAAATGGGCAGAAACCGCGGCAGAAAATAGGCGGTAAAATCATGGACTCAAACTTATGAACCCCCACTGTATTTACCAGGTTACTTTATTTCACGCTAAAAAATAGTGGTAATTAATAGATACCCGAAAAATAGGTTAGGCTAGAATCCACCATCTTTGGCCTGCCAGTCAGAGGTCTCTGAAATAACTTAAAATCACACAATAAAGTGTAGTCGAGAGATCGGCATGATCTTCATTAAAAGATGCCAATAGAAGGTACCAGCGCCTTGGTTACAGTAGTTAAGTTACGCATACTCAGTTGTGGGGCTAGGGTCCATGGGTACTACCGCTAAGACGAATCTCGTCTACGGAGAAGTCCGTATGCGGTGGGAGCATGATTCTCCATACTGTATGTATTCCCCTGAGAGGATCCAGTTGGATCATTTCATCCCGCGCCCTCCACACTGCATTTACTTGTACTCCGTATTTTGACCAGGTGATCTAGTAGCTTTGTTTAGAACAACAAGTCTCAAGTGCGATACAATCATCTCAACTTGGCGGCCACTTGGTTCACTATGAAGGCGTCAGTCAGCGACCAGCTGTATGAGAAAGCGCTAACAGTGCCGGCTTCTGAATGGAAGCCGACCAGCTCGGGTACTTGTATGGTCCGACATCTTCGTGGAGTTGAACTCATGGTCAACTACTCGGAGCACTTTTGCAATGGAAACGTGAGTCAGCTTTAATATCCCATATTACAAGCTCCTGTAAGCCTGGCTAACGTAGGCGAGTGTGGATAGTTCCAATTGACCTTCATGGTCTCCCTGGAAACTGGCTTGACCTGCGAGCAACTGAAAAGACGCCACCAAGCGGCGTGGTGGCGAACCAGGCGCATGCGTCCAGTCGTGGGGATCACTTTTGATCTAGATCAGGCTGTTTTTGAGCCCCATAGCACCGTTGAAGCGGCCAAACAATGGGCTGCAAAGACGTGCCAAGTGGTTACCAACACGACTGTCTCCGATGTCTACTTGGCCCACTCACGACAGCCATTGGATACTCCGGTCATGACACTGGTTGTCGATCCTGCCCGCGGAGGCCGAGGCTGTGTCTTCAAGACTTCGCACACGCTCATTAGCCATGAGGGGTTCAGAGTTATGCAAGAGTACATGACGCAGCTCGCATGTCCCGACAATGAGCTCGGCATTGACGCCGTCTTTTTACCAGAGACCGCGTCTGAGATCACGCCACGTCTACCCCAAAGCCTCTGCCACGCGTACTCGCTACGATATCAACCTACCCAGGAAGAGTTGCGAGAGGTACTGCAAGCCCAACAACGTGCACAGGAGCGTTGGGCCCGTTCATCCATTGGGGTACCCCTTCGTCCAGACTGGCAATACCGTCAATCCTACATTCATAACAAAACTGTCACATTTGAGCCAGGTGAAGCATTGGCAGCCTTCCAATATCTCAAAAAGGTGGGCATCAGCCTTACTGCGGCTTTCTTCGCCTGTATTTCCTCGGGCATTGCCCAAATCTTTGGCACGGGAGCTGAAGAGGGCGCCCATCTCTTGTATAGTGGCAACGCTAGGCGGTGGTTCGACATCGAGGGTGGCGGGGGTCTTGGCCCCATCACCATGAGTATCATCCCCGGGGGGATGTGGATCGATGCTAGTCAGGTCGATGTCCGAGCAAAGGACAGGCAGGGCCTGATGGAACTAGCTAAAGCCATCAAACAAGCCCAGGAGCAAGACCTTGTCTCACCACATATCATTGCCATGTATGATCAGATGGCTCCTGCTCTGGCAAAAGCCATGGGAGAACCCCAGGGGCCTTCATCAGTTCCGTCCGTTGGTCGCCCTACGCTGACGTCCCAAGGCCACTTCGACGACCATCGTCTTGCCAGTCCCGACCATGACCAAATCCGAATGGCCGACTTTAACACCGGTGGACGCAACACGGACCCGAATGTGTGCTTTGCTCTCAACAGCTTCCGAGACGAGCTACGCTTTAATCTCCTTTTTGATGAGCGCTTCTTTATCCAGGATGACGTGATGCGACTGGCGTATGTTGTGTCAGGCCTCTTTCGTCGGCTGACCCTGAATGACCCGGTGCAAGCGAAACTGTGATTCTATGTCTTGCATAGTCATACTTTGTTTTAGTATCCCAGATATACGTTCTCGACATACCTATAGACATACAATATTGCTTTTCTGAAACTCGAACATGCCAGTGTACCCAAGAGGCAAGAGACCGCCGTACTTAATAGGATCTTGACCCGTGTGGCTGCTGATTTATCGTTTTAGAAACAGAAGGAAGCTGTAGTATAAACATTGGGTTAATTAATCATGAGGCTGTTGAGGTAGGTATGTGCGATAGAGAAGATAAGTTGATGTAGGACATGAGAAACTTATAAAACTTCTGTCTAAAATTCTCTATAGATTCCTAAAGGTGTATTAATCTCGTTTTCCTCGAGAATGATTTATGAGGAACGCATATTAAGCATTTTCTCTCCCCGTTATTTAACGAGCAAACAAAGCAAACAAGAGTCGACATCCTGTTGCCCCAAGGGCAACCACGGCATCCAAGCGCTCAACAGACGCGGAACAAGAAAAGAGACGCAAATCGGGTATCCTTATCCATCACGAACATATAACAATCTCCTTAACAGCCTCTGAATCCTTTTCTGGTATGGATGATATCTCAATGGATAAGGACGGCAGAGTCAAGACAGAATCATGCAATGCGCTCGACTCGGCGTGAGAAAGAATGAGTTTTGCCGCGGAGGCTGTACCGCCACTTAGTTGGTTTCGCACGGCCCACGTTTGGCAATTGGACTTGTAGGTAGGCCAGAGTGGTCCCAGGAGTGTCAGGATCTTGGCCTCAATGTCTGCGACGTCGATGTGCGGGGGCCGCGCGCTACGCAGACCGAGGCGAAATTGCTCGGCATACTTGGCATATTCATGAGTATCGAGCCATTGACTGAGAACCAGCTGTGGGATGGCAAAGTAAACTGCTTCGTTGAATGAGTTTCCGCCTCCGTGGTGGATAAACACTTTGAGAGCAGGATGTGAGTAAACGGCGTGTTGGTTCTCAATCCAGTTGGTAAGTCGAATGTAAGAAGGCAGCTCTTCTATTGAGAAGCCACGGTGAGAATCGATAGGGAAGTTGAGTTTGAAGAGAAAGCGCACGCGACCTTCCCGGCTCTTGTAAGCCGCTTCAAACCCAGCAATACAGTTCCAGAACTCATGCCTTTGCCAAATGAACATGGAGCCCATGTTGATGTAGACCACGTCTTCTTCGAGAGCCGTGGCCTCATCCATCCAAGCGAGCTCTGGACAGGTCGCCTCGGATGTCTCAACAGAGACACCAGCACCGACGAAGATCATCTTGGATGACTGTTTGTGGCAGTCGAGAAGACCCGGGGTGTTGAAGTGAATGCCTGCCAGGCAGTTTTCGTCTTGCCATAAGGGTGGTAAAATCGATACGTCACGGGATCGGCCGAACGATTTGAGGCCGAAGCGCTTAGAGAGAAGCTTTCTTTTTGCAATACAACCGGGATGGGTTCGGCTGTATAGGTATCCGCGAAAATGGAGGTAAATGTCTGTTGGGAAAATGAAAGAGTTAGTCTTGTCAGACTCCGTCTACCAAGAAACTCACATACTCTCGAACAAAGTGCCCCATGAACCACGACGGTTTGAGGCCATCGGATGGGGCTCAAAGGCACCAGACAAAGCAGTCAGTCCAGGAGAACAGGGGATTGTAAGTATATATTTGCGCTTTGTCAGACGAACACCGGTGACGAGAGGGGGAGTCAGAGCGTCGACACAGACTATGCAAACACTGTCAGTCTCAAACCTGGCTAGACGAGGGTGGAATAGAACTCACTTATACTAGGTTCAAGCGCATTGAGATAGTCGCGCACCCTGATGGCGGTTGCGGCGTACTCCTCTACCGAGCCAAGAGCAGCTTCGATACATGTTTCCAAGCTTACGGGATCGCCAGGTTTGCTTCGCATCGACGACATGTGGTCCTGCATAAAAGGCGTGCTACAACGGAGAAGTCGATCAGGATATAGTAATCAAATATTGAAGAAACAGAACATACAAGTCGTCAACAGTGCGCCCCGAACCCAGGCTGATGAAACGGATCAAATGCTGGTCGCTGGCCTGTTGGGATAATTTGAACCGATTGATCTTGCTGCTACACGACTCCGCAGACAGAAATGTGACATGATGACCCTGAGACACAAGCTGCTCAGCCGTGGCCAGTTGAACATTAATCTGACCCGAAGCCGGGTTAGTTAGAAAAGCGATGTGCATGTTGTGAGAGATGGTGGGCTTGTCATGAAGCTAAAAGAAAAGAAGCTCTCTCAAAGAATCCGATGAAAGATTTTGGATAAAGTTTCCCTCGGGGAGTGGCACGGGGATAAAGGCATGATCTGTACGGAGTACTCCAAGAGATCTCTACAGTACAGAGCTCAGTGACCCACTATGTCCGTGTCAAAAATTATGACTAGTGGCCTCTAGTAAAGTGTACCGTAGATACTATTTTTCGAGGTGGGTCCGTTATGGAGTACAATACATACATACATCGTGAGGATGTTACAGGGAAGGTGGAATCTGTATACGCCAGTACCACCTATACCCAGACAATGTCTATCTACATTCGTATCTACCTTAGTAGAATTGAGCCAACAAGTCAGAAGGAATCGAACTGTATAAAAATGGGTGAAAGATATTGTAAATGCTCGTAAACTCAATCTTACTAGTGGCGAGAGGATCGACAAGATCCACATATGTACAATATTTCAGATAAAAACCACATACCCACTTTTCCACTTTTCTAAAAGCAAAGTTTATTGAGGGACCCACATGGGAATGTTCAGCTGAACCAATTCCAACTAATTCGTGTTCCTGCTCCTGTTCCTGAAGTTTCTTTGCTCGGCACTAGCGCTTTTCGGTGGCGCTCAAGTGAGATTAAGATCCACGGTCCCTTCTGTGCCTTCCCCCTGTTCGCTATTTCCAACTAAGCCGATCGATTCACACATCAACCGATCAACCGATCGACTGATACAATATAAGCGATGTTGGGTCCCTCGAATCAACCGTACATTGCCTTTAGCAGGTCCTCAAAGTTTGCTCATAGGAACCTCTGTTTGCAAAGATGATTTCTTCCTCGGCTCAGCCACAACCTTTCTTCAATATCGACAGTCCCGAAGCCCATCATGGATATGGTGGTACCTGGCAGCGAGTCGGCGATGGCCACTGGATGAGGGAGTGCGCTGGCGGCGAACAGGCCATCTCGTATAATCAAAATGTACGTGATGGCCACACAGAACTGACGATTGAGGTCCCCTTCACCACCAGCCTCTCTACGCCGGAACTGATTCAACGCGTTCGAAACACTTGGCTCGTCTCGCATTCGATGCATCCCGAAATTGCGATTCAACTATCCACCGGAACAGAACTTCCTCAGATGATGAGATTCGAGGAGCTTCACTCCGATTCCGACGCCATCCAATGGTTACAAGAGACTTTGCACGTGATAACAAAGCAAAGCGCTCGTGATGTGGTGAACATGACCTATAGCCGGCGTCTACCAACAAAGGGGAAACGAAACATGCTCTATCTCGTTACAGCACCCGTCGCGGATCCCGAGAATCCTGCTCGGCACTGCCTAGTCTGGAATCTTAGCCACGCGCTATCGGACGCCTACAGCATCGTGCAATTCTTCAACCACTTCTTCAAGACCCTCACCCTGGTGCCTGGCGACTGCGACATGACTGTTGATCAACTCGATTACTCTGGTATCCTCGGCCGTTTACCGGTCAGCCCCGTTACTCCCTATGAAAAACAATACAAGCCGACCAGGGAGCAAAGGCAAAAAGCTTTGGATGATGCAGTCCACCAAGCCGAGCTATATGGGTCCAAAGTATGTACGCCCTGTCACAGAGGTTATTCGCTTCGTGTCCCTAATTGCTATTCCTTGCAGATGCCCCAATCCATTGCCATGTATCCAGAAGGAGACGTGGCTAATCGCGAGCACAAAACCCACTGCATTCGGCTGCAGTACACATTGGAAGAATCCGAAAGGCTCCTTGGCGAGCTTCGCGATGAGAAAGTCAGCATCACGTTTGCTGCCGCCGCCGCAACGCTACTGGCTGTCAAACAGATGTATGGCATGGGTCACGAAACTGGCGCGCTCCTCGGAATGACACGAAATGCTCGACGATGGGTGGACACACTTGGTGAGCGTGAAAATGGCGCCTCGGTCCCTCACGCCGCTGATGTCGTCTTTCTTTGGATTCCGTTCGAGCAGCGGTGGTTCCAGGGCTCTACGCGCGATAGCATTCTCTTCCTTGCTCGTGCAATTCGAAAGGAAATGGGACCACATCTTGCGTCTCCGCATTATCTAGCCACCCTTTCCTTTGCGTCTGACCGGGTCGTGGCAGCCCTTGCTGCCGAAAAAGAGCCTACCGCCGCGCCTTGTGCGCCGGGCTTCTCTTCACAGGGCGCTCTGGCTTTTAACCGCGAGTTTTACTCCGAGACTGCCTCTATCAATACACATGACTTTGTTCACACGGGTCGACAAATCAATGCCTCTGCTTGGGTCGGTATGTTTTCGCTATGGAAACAAGTCACATTGTCGATGGGCTTTGACAGCAAATATTACGACCCAGTCACCATGGAAGCCTTTATGGCTTTGGCCAAGTCTAACCTTGGGTCGCTGATCTCTCGGCGCTACCTAAAAGGAATCACTTCTAAACTGTGAAGGAGCACTGTCCTTGTAATACTAATATACCATGGAGCGATCGCCGCGTGCTATTTTATACATTCTAAATTAATGAGCCTTTCGGGGGTGTTTAGACATGTTCAACTTAACTGGTATAAATAGGCGTAACGATACCTAGTTATAGAGCGAAGCTCACAAATTACTATATGTAGGGATTCGCTAGGGGTGCTCCTACCGCGGTGCCTTAGAAACTAGATATCCGCACCTATTTAGGTTTAGTGTAAGGGCTTTTCTGACAAAACATTGGCAAATCCTACACCGCTTTACCTACCACTTCTAACTCTCCTTCCGCATTCTCGCACACATACAACTTTTGCATACGATTTTGCATAAGCCAACTATCAATCAAAATGGTAGCTTTCCATATTGCACTTCTCTTTCTTAAGCCAGACAGCGATCATTCAACAAAATCCACTTTTCTCAAAGAATGGTCCTGATTGGCGTCTCTTAATCGCCTAGATAGAGAAATGACGTAGGTGTGAATATGATATCATTGGTTACTAAGTGGGATTGACCAACTAACTAAGTTAGTTAACTAGTTACTATAAATCGTCTCTTTTGGTCAATTTCATTTTTTGATTGTGCCACAACACGAACACGGCCGAATATCCAAACAATGAGTTTCTTAGACGGCGCACAACCGCCTTATAACCTTGCGAAGGAAAGGGAATTTTACAAGTGAGTCGAGTGACGCGAGTGTCCGTTAACTACTGATTGGGCAAGAGATATTTACCACACGACCACTCGGCCTACCAATACGCTCCATTTGACAATGCTGGTCAAAATACATTTGTTGCACGTTTTTCGCAGGACCGTACCTTAACGGCGTTCGCTCAATTAGGCGCCATGACGCTGGGTGCCCAGCGGGCAATGATTTCGCTCTTTGGTCCTACTCACCAGTATATTCTCGCGGAGGCTACTGGAACGCCGCTAGATCGCAATTGTGACGGCTTGTTGTTAGGATGCTGTCTCTTGCCGAAGGAAAGGGGCATCTGTCAAGACGTTGCAGCCCTGCCATCATCGGAGCCTTCGGACGATCCGGCAATCGCCGAGGGCAACGCTTTGGTGCTATCGGACATAAGGGAAAACTGCCATTTCAGGCAGTCTAATTTCGCAGACAATCTTTCCGAGGTAAGATTTTATGCTGGAGTGCCCATCATCAGTCCTAGAGGCATCACAATCGGGTCATACTGCATCATGGATAAGGAGCCTAGGAAAAGGGAACTTGACGAATCATCTCTACGGTTCATGAGGGAAATGGCAGAGACTGTCATGGAACACTTGAGTATGGTGCAATCAAAAACTCGAAATCATCAAACAGAAAGAATGATTGTTGGACTGGGGAGCTTTGTTGAGGGCAAGGCTACGCTTCGGGATTCATGGCATGAGGCGAGCAAGCAGGATGCTGCAACGGAGCGATCTGGAGAGGCCGTTGAGGGCCAATTGAACAAGCGGCAACAAGATATCCAAGAGGCCCAAGACAGCCCTGAAACCCAGCAACTTCCTTACCGCCCCGCTGCCAAAGTCTCTTCCAAACCTCCTGTTTCGCATACTATTCGCAAAGGCCGGGGCTTTAATGTCCAGCCCCGTTCATCAAATGGGGCCGATTCAAAATCCCTTCCAAGTCAACCACCTTCGAAAAAAGAAAACCCACAAAAGAAAGCGACATTCAGAAACTCTGTTTCAATTGACGACGTACCGGACCGAACTGTCCCACCAGTTTTTGAAAATATCTTCTCCCGGGCAGCAAACTTGATCCGAGAGTCTATCGAAGTGGAAGGGGTTGTTTTCCTTGATGCAAGAGTGGAGTCGTTTGGAGGGCTTGATGAGGACGAATACCGTAACGCGCGTGAAGCGTGGGTACGCGGTGCGACAACAAGCAGCGATGAAAGTAGCGACTCTGGAACCCCGCCAAAATCCATGCATCCCTTCGCCCCAGGCATTGAAAATAACGATACCACTTGCCGAATGCTAGGCGTCTCAACGTCAACGTTCTCCAGCATTGATGATGGTAAGTCGAGCCACGATTACGCAGTGCGTGAGTCGTTGCTGAAGGCTATCTTGAGTCGATACCCGCATGGGAAGATCTTCAATTACAATGAAAACGGAGTGCTGTCCGATGACAGTAGCGGTAACAGTACCTCTCGCAGCTCCGAGACGAATTCAGGCTCGGAAAGGAAAAAGAGCAGGCGGAAGCCTAGCCACACGCAGAATGCCAATGCCTTGGTTAAAGTCCTCAAAGGTGCCAGAAGCATTATCTTCTTACCATTGTGGGATTCGCACAAAGCTAGATGGCTTTCTGGGATTCTTGTTTGGACGAAGACACCAGAACGCGTTCTCACCCCGGAAACAGAACTCGCATATCTTCGCGCTTTTGGTAACAATGTAATGGCGGAAATCCATCGATTCGATGCTGAAATGGCAGAGAAAGCCAAAACAAATCTTGTCAGCAGCATCTCACATGAGCTGAGAAGTCCTCTGCACGGAATCCTGGGAACTGCCGATATTCTTAGTGACACGGCCATGAATGCGCTTCAGCAAGGCATGGTTCATACAATCGAGTCCTGCGGTCGGACGCTGTTGGACACCATCAACCATCTACTCGACTTCACGTACATGAAGAAGTTCAAATCGGACTCGGACGACAGACATGTGAATCACGAGAAGCAAATTGATGTACCGCATCAGAAACGCGCAAAACTCCGGCGCAACCCACCGAGCAGCAGTGAAAGGGCTCATGGTCCTGTGCAGCTCGATTCCGTTCTTGAAGAGGTAGTGGGGAGCGTTTTTGCTGGTCATAGTTTCTACCATCCCCCACGGGCTCAGCCTCAAACCGTGAGCAACCGTGAATCTTCCATGTCCATCTCCCTGCCAACAACGCAAGTGACTGTTATCTTCGACATCCAAGAGGCTACAGAATGGACTTTTCTCACAAGCTCTGGTTGCTGGCGACGCATTCTGATGAATGTTTTCGGCAATGCACTGAAGTATACCCCTTCGGGCTTCATTTATGTTGGCCTGAAGGCATCTCCGTATAATCGCCGGATAAGTGATGGTTCCTCCGGTTCCACAGCCTCTGAGGGTCAGAATAACCGATGCTTGGTTACTCTCACAGTCCAAGACACTGGCAACGGCATTGACGCGGAATACCTTCGAGACGGCCTGTTCACTCCTTTCTCGCAAGAGGATGGACTAGCCCCTGGAAGTGGACTCGGCCTCAGTATCGTCCGCCAAGCGCTCGTCTCTCTTGGTGGTTCTATTGAAGTCACTTCTGAAAAAGGCCATGGCACCGAAATATCAATCGAGGCGCCTCTGGAAATTGCCCCTGTGGCCGATACGTCAGATGGTGCTTCATCAAACGCGGCTTACAGAAAAATAAGGAATATGTCACAGGGAAAAACCATTGGCTTACTAGGATTTGCTTCATCGCTTGTGTCACCGCGAGACGTCACTCTTTGCGAATCCCTGGAGCGGTTATGCGAAGACTGGTTCCATTTCACAGTCAGGCGGGTGTCTCTTCTCGGGAGCAATGATGACCCATGTGATTTTTACATGACGGTTCAGACAGGTCTCGACAGCTCGGACGAGGAGAAAAACCAAACACTCAATGTCGACTCCATCGTCGATGGAAAGAACAGTGGCGTTTCGCCCCTCATTGTGATTTGCGAGTCTCCTGAAAAGGCGCATAACATGTTCACGCGAGCAGCAAACCGAAAGCGAGAACCCATCATTGAATATATAAGTCAGCCATGTGGACCTCGAAAACTAGCGAAAGCGTTGAGCCTTTGTTTTCTTCGGCTGGATGGCCAAGATCCCGAGGCCAATAAGCCAACCCACTGGGTGGAAATGCCCGACTCGTCAAAAATGCCGCTCGATGTTGGGCCCAGGGACCCGCCCAATGAGAGAATGAAAATCAGCAAACGACCAATGACAGACGCGATGGGATCCCCGGAGAAGGAAGATCCCAAGTCTGATCTCGATGACCAACTCGAGAACCTCCCATCTATCGTTGAGGGAGCTCCGCCGTTCACCGCAGCAAGAAGTACAGTCAGTGATGACTTGTCAGTTTTACTGGTTGATGACAACCAAATAAACCTGCAAATACTTGTTGCATATGTGAAGAAAGAGGGCTGGAACTTCGTGACAGCAACGAATGGTCTTGAGGCTGTAGAGGCTTTCCAGGCCCACTCTGGGAGATTTGCAGCAGTCATCATCGGTATGCAAGACTCCATTCCTAATTTAACACGTTATTAATTGAAGAAGACATCTCAATGCCCGTTATGAACGGTTTCGAAGCGGCTCAAAAGATTCGTCGTTTCGAAAGAGAATATTGGAACGCCAATAAGTCATCAGAACTGCAGTGGCACCCAACAACTATAGCGGCATTGACAGCGTTAGACGACGTCGAGGCTCAGAAAGAGGCCTTTGCGTCTGGGATTGATGTATTCCTAGTGAAACCAGTCAAACGGCAGGATTTACGGACTCTATTGCAAAGGGTCGTGAAATGATACATAGGTAGATGGGCTATGAATAGATAGGAAAGAGTACCTGGGCTACGATCGGCCTCGGAAATGTATATTATGAAGATTATGGAATCTTTAGTGATAGAGCTCATGCATGACCCCACGAGCTCTCGTTACAAAACGGCCTGTTAACAGCGATCAGCTTCCACCGGGTACCTAGGTATCATCAACATCTCATGAAACAATCTTTGGTCTTTTTGATTATTAGCCCCTACGCCGTATGTTCGCGATCATATTATGCTAGGTGCATCCAACAACTCATACCGGCCCAATCAGGTTAGCAACTGAGATTTCACTCATTCATTCCTCCACATTCCACATATTGAACTCTTGGAAATCGCTAGGGAGAACCCGATGCCCCCCTCAGCATTTCGTTTAGATTATCTTACATTTGATACCCGTAAAGTATCAATTCAGGGCTAATTTATGTCACATCTCCCGTACACATCGTCACTGTAGTCGGCAGCGAAATTATGTCATCAATCACATCCCTGTCAATTCCATGTCTCTCGGCAAAATTGGGCTATGCAATGCTTTCAAGGTTCTTCCAAACGTGTAAGTGGCGGTTTCTCCGCAGGAGATTCCCCGCACAGGGAGATAGCAGTATGCAACTCCCTGAATATGATTGTGGACCCCTAAGAATCTCCAAGCAATGTGAAGCTCCTAGGTTGATTTTGAGTGGAGAGCACTGTATAAAACCTGCATCCTATCCAGGCTTTCGTTTCTGATCATAGAATCATCTTTGATCCAAGGCCCACGATGGTATATGTTAAGGTTACCCCGTTGAACGCTTCAGTTGTGTCTGTGTCTGTTCTGGCACTCCTTGCTAGCGAAGCGGTTGCCAATAGTCCTTTCCTAGATTGCACGACAGGACCACTGAGTAGGTTCGCACTATGCGACTCATCTAAAGATGTACTGACTAGGGCCAGTTCCCTTGTGGCTGCTATGACTCTGGAGGAGAAAATCAACAACACACAGTACGACGCTTCCGGGGTTTCTCGCCTTGGTTTGCTTGCATACAACTGGTGGAGTGAGGGTCTACACGGTGTCGCCGGTTTTCCTGGCGTTTATTTCGCTGAAAGTGGGCCCTTCAGCTATGCAAACTCATTCCCGTCACCGATCGTTCTAGGTTCGATGTTTGACGACGACCTTGTTGGAAAGCGGTGAGGCCCTATCTCACCGCTTCCCACCTTCACCAGCTTCCATATAGCTGGGGGTTTATGCAGAGCTAGATTCTCTCCTCTTCATGAGTTTTTGCCTTCCAGTTTCTCTTCTGCTCGTAGGCATAGTCATCATTCCCAACAGACCTCGTGAAAGAGATTGCCACTGTCATTAGTACGGAGGGTCGTGCATTTGGCAATACGGGTCACTCCGGTCTCGACTTCTGGACGCCAAACATCAACCCATTCAAAAACCCCTCGTTAGGGTCGTGGTCAAGAGACACCTGGAGAAGACGCTTACCATGTCGCTCGATATGTCTATAACCTTATCGACGGCCTGCAGAACGGAATTGGCCCTGCACAACCCGAATTTGTTGCGACATGCAAGCACTTCGCTGCGTATGATTTGGAGGACTGGGGAAACCTCACGCGTAATACGTTCGATGCCATTGTCCCCATCCAAGATCATTCTGAGTATTACTTACATTCTTTCCGGTCATACGCTCGTGATGCAAAACTCGACGCGGTGATGTGCAGTTACAATGCCGTAAACGGAGTCCCCAGCTGTGCCGACTACTTGCTACAGACGATTTTACGTGATCACTAGAACTGGGAAGGTTGACATCGACGTCACATTGGGTTCAGTGGCTCGAACTGCGGACAATGGTGACTTGGTCTTATACCCCGGGTCCTATACGCTGCGGGTGGATGTTGGAGGCAATTATCCAACATCGGCCTTTCAAATTGTTGGAGGGCAGGAAGTGTTGGATCACTTTCCGCAGCCTACGAGGTAGATGAGCGCATTCGGTGGTCTGATGGATCGGTCCTCAACTTGTTATCCCAAATTCTTCTCTTAGTGGAAAGTCCTACGCAATCCGTCTACTAGTAGCATTTTCATTATTCTTCTCTGTTTGAGCCAAATTGGTCGTATGTAGCTAGCGACCCTTCGTTTGTTATTACACGCATATCATAGTCACAGAGAGCAGCGTGTCCAAAGATATGAATGTCAGTTGTACATGCGACGCAGTAAGCTGTGACAATTTCCTGTCTTAAGTCGAATTAGAGCGACGTAATGGCACAAAAGGGTCTGAATTCGGTTCCAACGGCCCAACTATGTAAAGTCATGACCAGCGCAGGCCTCGCGCTTCCTCGTTTGCTGCACAAATATGAGACATACCACGATCTAGCTAGGTACCCTGGTAAACAATGATTTGCATTTTCACTTGCAGGCGGTAGGGCCACGAAGATCCGGAATAGATACTCGAGAGTCGGTAACAACGCTGCATTGAAGTGAAACGATTTATAAATTCATAAACCTTTATATGCAAGTCATTAATCATACAAATAGACAATTGCACTTCCTGCCCTTCTAAGGTTTCCAGTCGGTGTACGGCCGGTCAATAACCATCTCCTTGACAGTCGGCAACCGATCTTGACCTTTTCCGAATTCCACTGCCATCGCCATAACATCTCTCCATCGCAACCCCGGTGCAATCTTACCAGAGATGGTGTTGGGCGTCAACGTGTCACTGTTAATGGGAACAAGAGCGGCGCGGCCGAGAATAGCCTCGAGAGCCTGCTGAGCGAACGAAACAGCCTCCTTGGCATCGGAAGGAACCCCGGTCTCATCGAGCTTGAGAATCTTCGAGTTTGGCAGTTGGGCCTTGAGATACTTGATGATGTTGGGGTTGCGGGCACCACCACCGCACATGTAGAAACCGGCGATCTTCTCGATATCGATGATGAACTTAGGGAAGAAAGTGCGGTACTGCTTGACGATGTTCTGGGCGGTGATGCGGGTGATGGTCGCGACGGTGTCGTATTTGCTCATACCCAGAGCCAGGCACTCGTCGATGATCTCCTGGGCCACGTTGTCGCCGAAGGTTTCACGCCCAGTCGTCTTGGGAGGCAGGTGGTTGCAGTATTTATTGTTGTCGAGGAACTTGTCGACTACTGCCTGGTTGATGGTACCCTGTGCACCCCATTCGCCGTCGCGGTCATACTCCATTTCGCCGTTGGTGAAGCAGCGCATCGCGGCGTCGATGAACATGCTCCCCGGGCCGCAGTCCCAGTCGACCATGGCGTCGACGCCACCCTCGCTGTCCGGTGGGATGACGCAGAGGTTAGCAATTCCGCCAATGTTCTGGCAGATGCGCCATTCGGTGGGGTGACGAAGGAGGAGACCATCGATCAAAGCGACGAGAGGAGCACCCTGGCGGCCGACCGCCTGTTCAGCCATGCGGAAGTCGGTGACTCTGGTGATGTGGGTCAAGCCGCTCATGACTGTTCCCTCGCCAAGGCAGAAGGCGTACCGGGTCTCGCCAGCCTCGGGCATGGAGAGAAGCCAAATGGTCTGACGGTGGGAGCCGATGAGGTCGATGCTGTCCATGGGTATGTTGTGCTTCTCACAGAAGAGCTTGACGGTCTCGCCGAACATGCTACCGAGCTGAACGTTTAGCTGGGACATGAGGGAGGGAGTAGTCCTTGTTTCGCGGAGCATGGTGAGGATGGTCTTCTTGATGTCCTGGGGAACAGGGATCTCGTCGTACTGTATCATGGTGATTTGTTAGTCCCGAGGTTGAATCACAAAAGAGGTCTTCGAGAGCCGTTGTACCTTGAGGATCTCCATGTGCAAAGGGGCTTCAGGAGAAGCCTGGCGATAATGAACGAGTGCGCAGTCAATGCCGTCCATGGCCATACCACTGTTCATTCCCATCACTGTAATGTCGAGGGTGCCATCGGCAACACAACGATGAGTGCCATTGACGTGAGCAGAGCCATTGACGTGGGTAGAGCCATTGACGTGGGTAGAGCCATTGGGCTCGGAAGTTGAAATGACCATCTTTGTCGTGTGCGTATACGGGATTGGAACTCAACGATCTTGAGCCTAGAGGAGCGAAAACCCGCTTCATATGCCTTCGGAAATCTGACCCTCATTCCTGCTGGACAAACGAGTCGACCCCGTAATTCCTGATGATCCGACGTCACGCGCGCAAGAGAATTGCCGAGAAATGAGGATTATGGAATGCACGCGAGCTACATGGCGATTCCGAGGCCGAGATGCGAACCCGAATTGCCTAATGGGGTATCCTCGAGACGAGGTGCACGGACCGTCAGAACCCCGGAGTTGCGAAAACGTGGAGACCCGTTTAAGCCGTCGTCTCGGGCCGTTTATGCTACCACGCTACCTCCATGTTTCCCGTGTCATTGGCCGAGAAGATCGGGAAACCAGCCCAGGTCCGGAATTTGGAGGGGTTCCAAGGTTCCAGGGTGGTAGCGAATCCCGAGCTCTGGGACATCCCGCTTTTTCAGTTGAATAAGTGAAGATGATCTTTGCGATTAATCTTTGCATAAGAATATTTAAGAGTTCCCTAAATCTGCTGTCGCTGCTTCCTTGGCTTTGAGACCTTGACCTTGACCTTTGCCCGGTCGGATCCATAACAGTCACATCGTCATGCCTTCCGCCACCATGAACGCCCAAGAAGTCCGCGGTGTTTGGACCTCAGACAAGGGGTCAATGGCTAAACAGACAGCCGAGACCCGATGGGCCAAAATCATCCAAGGCACCGTGGACGACATTGGCGAGACTGCCGCGGAAGATGTTGACGACCAGAAGAGAGTGGAGAGCATCGCCATTCAGATTGCCCTCAAGGACGTCAAAAAAGCAATTGAACAGAATAAGGCCCTCACGTACGTACTTCTTCTCCACGAGCCGAAACACAGGGACTAATAGCACTTCAGGCCCCTGCAAGATGACGGCAAGCCCGATGTTGAAGAGTGGAACAAGCAGCTGGCTGCAATTGGCGAGTGTAGTTGGATCAGCTGCCCTTGGCTCTTTGGAGAGTGTTACATGTATAGGTAGGACTGCTGCTGCGAAGATCGGACCGAAGAATTGCGCTGAAGATCCCACCAGACGTATCCAGAGAATCCTGAACTCCTCCAGACACTGGCAGAACTACGATATTTGCAAACGCCAGAAAGACTCTACCTTTGTCAAGTCAAGAGCCGCCGTCGAGGAGCTTGCCAGCCGTTATATGCAGATTGTTGCCGATACTGGACTTACCCAAATTGAGATCAAGGAGGAGGCCAAAAAGATGCTTTTTGCTGAGATGACGGAAATCGCCCTGTGGGGAAACGCCACGGACCTGTCACTCCTCGCTAACCTGACTCTGGAGGACTTGTAAAACCTGCAGGGCCGTGAAGCGATTCAGAAGAGCCAGCGGAACATCGTCGACAACGATGGGGTTGACGTCTGGGCGTATCTTCAGCGTACTGCCGGTCAGGCTAGTCGCCAGATTGACATTGTCCTCGACAACGCCGGCTTCGAGCTCTTCACCGATGTACTCTATGCCGCTTATCTATTGGACGCCGGCATTGCTACCTCTGTCAGGCTACATACCAAGGAATTCCCGTGGTTTGTCAGCGATGTCATTCCATCTGATATCGAATCGCTGTTCGAGCATCTTGATTCCTCCGAATGCTTCCCAGATCGCGAGTATCTCAACCAGCTCGTCCCGAGACTCCGCAAGTTCTTTCAGTCAGGCGCCCTCACGACCACGAGCGACCCCTTCTGGACGACACCATTCTCATTACACGAGATGCTAGCCAAGGCACCCGCCCTCTTCAAGGAGCTCCAGAACAGCTACCTGGCCATCTTCAAAGGTGACCTGAACTACCGCAAATTGACTAGGGATGGGTTGTGGCCTCACACCACCACGTACGAGGAGGCTCTGGGCCCCCTTGGGAAGCAGAGTGGCGTCAAGGTCTTGGCCCTTCGCACGAATAAGTCCGACGTTTGTGTTGGGGTCTCAAGTCAGAGACAAGTGGATAAGTTGAATGAGGAAGCACCCGGTGGCGCCTGGATCAAGAACGGAAAGTACGCCGTGGTATCGTTCAATGAGGGTCAGTGATTGTCCTTTGTTGTATAGACCATGTAGCTTCCTTCTTACTTTCGATGTAGGCATTGTGAACCGATTAAGTCATCGACCATTCTTCTTTTAGAGAATTGACTATCCAGGTCGTCGGCCATGCATGCTTCGCTTCCATATCTCGCAGCAGTCTAATTAATTGATCCCTTTCTGCTGAATCTGTCATCAAAGGACCCCCTGTCGATGTCAGTAACTGCACCGCTGGGATACGCAAACAGAGCTGGACATGGTGCGATTTGCGGTTCTCCTGAGTACCTTGAAGGCCCATATACATGCCCTGGCAATTGAGTATCTCCGGCTACTGCTACTCTATGAGGGCGACATGGAGCTTCCACTCCCCTATACTTATTCAGGCAATAACCCCAATCTTAGACAACGGCCCGCTCGAGAAGGAATATCTAAGGACGCTAAATAATGTATCTTACTGTGATTTTCAGAATCAATCTTGATTTAAAACTGCAAATCTGGCTGACATCTGCTTTGATTTTAATAACTCTGGCGGTTAGGACCCGTTTAGTCAGCTCGGATTGATAGCTCGAACATCTAGACAGGCTTTCTGCATACGCTACGTGCATATTGACGTTTATTGGTCTAATCCCCGGTTGCTAAAGCCCTCTGGTAGGTGTTGCGGAGAACACCTTACCACATTCTATACCACCTAGTGGACCAATGCCTTGCTTATGAGCCTTATTAACAGACCGGCCCTCAATGCGCTATATTTGCTTTCTGGATAATGACGTTTTTTCTTCTTTGTATAGTTTGCAGCGCGTAGATCTACCACTTCTTGCTCCAATAGAAGTATACGCTTTATGACCTGTTCACATGCCTCACAAGCATGATCAAATGCCTCTTTCATGGGCGTAGGTGAGCTACCAGACCAGTATTTCGTTAGCCGTCTTTTGGTGCCTTATGCTTTGAAAGCTGTTTCTTTTATTATTTGGTGTTTCGGAACAATTGATGTTTAATCGGCTTAATGGTCGGTGAGGAGTGGTGTAAGCGGACGAAGCTGAATATTAAGCCTATTAAGGACTTCAGCCGCATTTAGTGGGATTAAACCGGTCACTTTGAATGTATTCTGATTGCTTTGGATTGATTCAATTCCCATTTCCTCGGTCCGTGACGCACTTTTCCTGCAGAGGGATAAATATTGAGCCTGAAATGCGTCTTTGCACGCACGCGGGTAAGCTACAGAAAAAATCAAGCTTGTCGATATAGTTAATACCTATGCGTGTCTTTTGGTCTACTAAGTGACCGTACGATCGCTTTAGAATTGCGAAAAAACCTATATCTGTTTGCTGCAAAAGATGCGAGTAGTCCACCTATTTAGGCTAATCTCGAAGCGCTAGTCCCTTAGTGTATCGCAAAACCATGATTCTATATAGCGCTTATCTTTGAAGATAATCAAGGGCGGCAAAGCCCAGCTTAAAGAACTGGTAGTTTCTACTGTAGTCACCTATTCACGATTGCCTGGCTGTAAAATAGATCTACGGCTATAATACTTAGCTCTAGTAACACTAGGCCTATCGCGAAACCTTTTCGTCGATATTATACATATCATTAGGTAGGATAACATAGCGCGTTATAGTCTCCTCTACGAGCTGAAACTAAGCGTCTAATACTCGTGGATCCTCTTGTCCAGTACTTGAATAATTATATCCACGTGAGAAACGTGATTGAAATACTAGTGTGCGTTTAATATAGCTTCCAACCCAATTCTTGCCGAGTATAGGCGGTTTAACTATTGTAGCCGCTATAAGAAGAATCTTAGCTATCCTACGCTATACTATGCCTAGGGGCTATACCGCGATCATCTATAGATAGAACCTACTAGGTAAGCGTATCTTCACCTAAAGGAGGCTTAGTAAAGGTATAGGCGCGTAGCGTGGATCGCGGTACATCGTAGACGCGCGTAGTAGCAGCAGCAATAGAAGGGATATCCTTGTTCTAAAAAGGTTTGATTGCAAGTTTAATTCTACCCTCTCGTTGCGTAGAGACTTGTTTGTTTCGAGAACAAATTGGTAGCATAGTTTACGTTACAATTCTACCGATCCTAACATAGTAACTACTAAATTCCCCTTCGCTCGGTCTAAATATCATCACAATATTCACTAGCGCCGACAACTATTTTTGATATTACCCTTTCAGTAATATAAGCCATCGTACAGTCTCCGTATTTAGGCAGTATCTCCTAAGCCCTAGCATATCTCTAGCATTGCTAAACTCGCTTTAATCCCTACCTCCGTAGATGTGATTAGCAGATAATCTCCGCCATAAGTAGAAAATTAAACAAATTCGCTTTCCACCATTTCAGGACCCAGTCTTCGTCCGCGTCTCTAATCATATAGTAGGTCCAACTCACTAGCGGCGAGTCTAGATATTTATCAATATCCAATAACAGCGTCTGTTAGGGCGGCTATACTTTTCGCAATGCCCTCCATATTGTTACCAGTTGTTACCATTCGAAGGACCATAAGGCTAAAGATCGTATCATTCGTGTTAGAACTAAACTAAGGTAAAGGGACAGGAAGGACCACATCCCTCCTCCGGATGACTAATCTCCTGGGTCCTAACACATATCGGACATTCCTAGCGGACGGTGAACTTCGCACGAGGTAGACGGCTCGGGGGGGTACTCCTTTTTCAAGTACTCCCGCATCTTGTTCCCTCATCTACAATCCAATCAAAGAGGACTTGATACGTGGATCCAGCTTTTTCACATTCTCCGACTACCAGTCTCTCAATGTCCCTACCAATGTAACTATAGATACCTCAGGAATTATTCTAGATAGTGCGGCTTCGTTTTTGATCTGCAGAGGTCGAGAAAAAGCGGCAAAAAAGGACACGTACGCAAAGAAGAGAGGTGCATCCTACAGGCTTATCAGTTTAGGAGGTCCAGGAGCTAGCCTACTGAGCAGCCTATTCCTCTGGTTCAGCCGGTTCTGCCTGATCCGATTCAGTCAGTTAAAACCGTAGTAGCACCGCCAAAAAGGCGTCAATTTATTTGTCCCCTATGTAGTCAGGTAGGGCATAGGGCAAATGAACGTAATCAGAGATAATTTATAAAAAACAGGCCTAAACCAGAAAAGTGGAACCACTCACCGGTGTGCACCACTCACTGGTGAATTACGTTATGACTTAATATGACGTTGCCATATTTCCCCGAAAACGAAAAAAACAGGGAAGATAAACCACGGATCGCACACTAAGTACAGTATGCAATAATAGTAGCGTAACCGCAAGGATTAGCTTCTTGAATGTATGATGTAGATGATCGTAATCATAGCAATCGGACTTGGTTAAGAGAATAAATTTTTATATGCATAATCACCGACCTACGTTGCTACTCCGTTGATTAATGATGACCTTCAAAACAATCGCTATTTTCGGCTCTACAGGCCAAGTGGGCCGCAATATCGTACAGGCTTTGCTTGACTGCAAAAAGAAAAAGTTCCACGTCATACAAGTTGTCTTGCCTTCCGAAAAGGACGCAACCCAACAAGCGCCAAATGCCGAGACAAAAGTTATAGACCTCAACGTCTTGGGCCAGGATGAAGTTAGTGCCATGCTGCGAGGCGTTGACGTTGTCGTCAGCGCTTTGAATGGCAAGGGGCTTCAGTTGCAGCCCAAAATCCAAGATTCAGCTGCTGCCGCCGGAGTAAAGAGGTTCTACCCCAGCGAGTATGGAATGCACCATGTATATCGCAGGCCAGGGGACGATGAAGGGCACATCCACCCTGTAGGTGTCTCATGGTAATTTTGTACGATGTGCTAATAAATTTCGATACTCTAGTTATGGAATGTTAAAGATATCTACAACGAAAAGGCTCTTCATCACGACGCAGTCAAACATGGCAACATGTCGTACACATTAATCGGCTGTGGAGATTTCTACAATCAAAAGCGAGAGAAGACTTGGTGCCCTTGGACACAGACCGAGGTGGACAGTTATGACTTCCATATAGTCAAGGATGCAGACGCTAAAGCAGATTTTACCCACCTGCGCGACCTTGGAGATTTCCTCGTCGAAACTCTGTGTTCACCAGAGGTATCAGAAAATGCTACCTTGAATGTCGTGAGCGACCACATCAGCTACAACGAGATTGCGGCATTGCTGGTGAAGCACTCGGGTAAGCCGGTCGAGAAGCGAATCATATCGGAAGAAGATATGCACGGCTACGTTGCAAATCCGTCAATGATACCCAATATCTTGTCGGCCGAAAGCAGTTTCCCGGCGGATTTTTGGTTACAGGTTAAGGGTATCCAGGGCCAAGGGCGATTCTGGCGTCCTCGTGGCCAAGTTCACAATGATTTATTCGGTGACTTCAAATCGAGGCCTTTCGAGCGATACTTCCAGGGCCAGTTCTCTTAGTTGGACATAAGGGCAACCAATGCCTACGGGGAATTTTCAAATCAAAGTTGCACTTTCCTTGGTTGTACTTTATGTTTGAAGAAGCTTATATGTCTCCTTACCCGAATTGAAACTCACTATTATGGGCCAAAGCCGGTTTTGATGACAACTTTCTGTCGGGTATGTAGAAGAACTGAAACGCTAGTAGTGGTCAGGAATCAAAATGAGTGGCTTGATTGATGATCTATGTGTAGACGACCGCTGTTGAAGGGTCGTTTTGTAATTTTTTGCGCTAGTATATAAGACAAGAGCTCCTTTATCCTGTCGAGATCCGAATTACTAATATGAAGTGACGGAGGGATATTCTCGGTGTCACGACATGCCTAGGCTTGGTTGTGAACAGTTGCTTTGAGCCATTGTTCGCCAACACGGTCAGCCTCTAGTTCTAGGTGCCATCGTTTGCAAAGGAAATATTTAGTGATTCTACAGTGCCTGGACTGTTGTCCCGCCAGATCGTATAGGGTCCCCTAGAAAGATCGGTCAGCTTTCGGTGGCCTTTGTTAATGTTCCTTGACTTTGACTGAGATTTGGCACGGTGCACCCTTTACTATGATCTCACAACAGACACTGCGTTGACTGAGTGGCCCAAACTCCATTCCACAGACCACTAATGGATCCCAGTGGTATGAAGAAGGCATTTAAGCTATATGTGTGCGAGGAGAACGAAGTATGTTAGGGGAGATTATTGAGGTATATCATTACCAGACCCTGCAGTGCCCCATCCGGGCTTTGTAGATCCCCTGGTGGCACTTTCACAAACCAATCTTTAGGGTAGCTGATGATAGGTCGCATGATAGATCATCCCTCTAAAGATTTAAAAGTGCATAGGCCTTGTAGGCCCTAAGCTGATTAAGAGGATGCGGGCAGGTGGTACTATATCATGGTCTAAATTGATTATTGTTAAGTGGCTTGTGACGAACGTCGGATCGGAGGATGGTTGACCCAAGCACGGGCGGCAGGTGTTCGGAGGTCGGAGGATTATGGTTCGGTATATTAGGCAAATGATAGGTACTAGAGGAAGCTACTACTATAGATTTTTATATTTTTTTTGATACTATTAGATGTTGATGTATGGCGATTTAGCCGTACCGATGCCTTACACAAAAGGCATCTATCCGAAGGTCGGCCTTTCTTTCTCCCGACCGCATGAACCGGAGTAGTCTCATAACTCCCCAGATTCAACAATTATTTTTAGGAGTACCACACTTGGATCCACAAGTGTTGGGATGCAGAGTTTTTCATTGTCTGCGTTCTCCATAAAAGATTGACTCTATGCGAGGGGATATAAATATCCACTACAGGACATAAAAAGCCCTATGTGATGAAACGCCCACCAGATACCTACACATTCGAGCACCGTCACTCGCAATTTACATGTTGAATATTGCCTGAGAGTAGCAGAAACAATAATTATTTCATTCTTTATTCGATAGCTCTTTTCAAAAAAAGATAACAAAGTGCGAGAATGCCGCATTACCAGACGGCACGCACAACTATCACATCAGCTGTTTACTACTATGACGCTAAGATCATCCACGAAAACGTCAGATATAGGTAAGCACAGCTCCACCTCGAACTGCTAGGGTGGACCACCTACTATATTGGTGCGACGAAGTGTATCCCGTGGACTTGAATTATTTATTTCTATTGGTATTCGTGATTTGCCATCAATTCCGATGCAAAAAAGCCTCAAATTACACTATGGAGATTGTTGAATATCAATCTCAGAGAACGGGAATGAAATGTTCAGCCTCCACCGGTTTATGTGCGCTTGGACTTCTCCAGCTTATCTGCTTCCGTCCAGGGATCTTCGTTCTCAAAAATCACATAGTAGTTCTCGATGCTCGTACACAAAGTTCGCATCAAGTCAACGATATGACCCAGGAGGTCATATTGAGTTTGAGCTCGCTCGGCGAAGTCGTTATACCACGCTTCTCTGGCTCCCTCCTTCTGGGGACTGAATACCGATGCGAAAGTGAGTGGCCCTATTTCGTCGCCTCCAGTAAAGCGAGGATTGACCGGAACCCAGGAACTGCATCTCTCTTCGAGAGCTGACCACGGGGATGATTTACTTCCCTGGATGACTTGTTGATTCAAAGTCCTAATCAGGTCGAAATGATAATGTTAGCAGTTAATCCTCCGGGAGAAAGGGTATTTTGAACACAACAAGATTTGAAACTGCGGTATAGGGAATAACGTACTCTCCATAGTTCATCATGGCATATCTAAATGCGCGTCGGTCATTCTCATCGGATGGCATTTCGTAAAACGTTATGTCTGCATCACTGCACTTTCCGACGAATTGTGGAGAAGCAGTCATTCTATGCTGGAGATGCTGTATGTCATCACCAGATATCTCGGAAAATTCCCGAAGATACTGCTGCAGAAGAGAATATGTATCTTCATTGGAGTGAACGGGATTTGAAAGGTCTTGAAGAAGGTCAGCATCACCCATTAACCACGATGCAAAATACCTTGACGATACTCACCAATGAAAAGCAGAATCTTGGCCCAGTCCATTTCTTTCACTAGATCATCGCCCCTTTTAAGGAGTGGGCAGTCGCCCAGCTTCCAAAGTCTCATTTGCAAGGCCTCAAAGGAGCTTTGTACATGCTGGTTGCCGCGTCGTGCCCAGAAAGACATCATGTATGTACCGGTTTTTATAAGACCATGGGGCAGGAATTGAAGCCTAGCTTGAAGCGGAATATAATGTTGAGAGATAGTTGACGCCCTATACCAAGCCCCAGCCGGACCAGCGGCAATGCGCTCAGGGGGCTTTTGTCTTGCCAGCGACATACTCTCCACATGGCAGATGTCCTTCCCAACACTAGTACCAGGAGTCCCCAAATCTTCATGAAGGCTGTATCTTGGTTGCACAGGCTTTTGAAAAGCTGGATGTCTGATTTTGGAAATTTCACAGCCCGTAAAAGAGTCAGACGGCTGAAGTATAGATGCATCATTAGGTGAGACAAAAGCCAACTGGTTTGCGCATACGGACACTGTTGACGACGCATTCTCAACGAGGGGAGATATACGATTGACAAGAATACTTTGATTGCCTCCTGCCCCCAAATTCCAGAGAAGCAGGCCGACAAAGAAGGGATCCTCGGAATCAGTGTCTCTTTCTAGCCACTCTCCACCGGCGTGCACCAATACAGCCTCAGATAAAGCAGCTTGGCAAGGCCGCGAGAAAGTATTATCCCATTTAACTTTGAACTCTGTCCTTCGATCTACCTGAGGGGTAGATGGCGTAGCTGGGAGCTGAAAGGATACTAGCTCCAGATAACATGAGCTCGGTATCTCCAGCGGCAGAGTATGTTGTATGCAACGATTTGAGGCTTGTGCAATATAGCCTAGCATCATACTAAATCCGAAGGACAACTGGAACATCTTCCATCCAGGAACGCCATTCCACTGGATTAAGACGACGACCTGCTGACACGACGACTCGGAAGTACTAGTATCGTTCACTGGCGACCACAATAGCCTTTCAAATCCAGGGACTGTCGAAACACATTTCAAAGACTTCCTCCACAAGGCAGCTGCACACTGCTGTGTATCGGCAATGTCAACTCCGGGGTGAAAAGTGAAATGAAGGATCCCAAGGACGGGGAGATCCGTAAGTTTGTCGAGGTCTTTTGAATAATAGATAAGATCATGAAATCGAGGCAGAGTCTTCACATACTCAATGTTCATGTTGAGCAAAGCGTACTGAGACTGAGACTAACTGAAGACCCCTCAACAGGAACTTGAACTGAAAGTGTTCTCGACTTTCGAGGTCGGTTGATTCGGTGACTTCGGGCCGTGAGTGGAGAAAGAAAGTGGATATGCGTGAAAGTCAATGCGAGCGTCCCTACTTTTTAGCACTAGCAGTGGCGTGCCCCTGCATGCTATTACTTTCAAATTGATTGGGGCGAAGAAAAACAAGATTTTCGTATGGCCTCGTATCTTATGCCAAGTTATCGGTTATCTTCCGGTTATTGAGAGAAAAGAATTCAATTAACGTGTAAGTAGGGGATCTCGCTAAAGTTGAAGCTAGTATGAGTAGCGAGCTAAACTAACTACTAAACAACTAACAGCAAGAACTATCTCCACGGTCGTACCATACTACTGCATTAGTCTACTAATCCTATACGTATGAGGAATACCCCTCAAACTCATATTTCGGCTACGTTAGAAAAGATAGGATAGCGCGAGGTGCCATAATTGAATCTCCTCTCCTACCGACGTAGCTACTAGTCTAGATTGTGGGATATTTTGTTCATTGAAGGAACCGAGTAAGTGGGAGCAATAAGTAAAGTCTAGCTAATGATCACTTCTATGATCTTTGATAGTTAGGGGATTTCCATTATTCGCATGTATCTGTTCCAAATCATATCCGATCGCTAAGCCGTTACCCTGTTCCTCCGCCTCGCAAAAGCCTAGCGCATAGTCATCCACTAGATCGACTTCACCCCCTCGGTAGATTTCCACGAGCGGCCGTCGCATATCGACTCTAAGTACCGATTAATGTATACTATCTCGTAATCAAGAATAACAGACTCACGGCTTATCCTCCAAGATTTCTCTTGCATCTGCTTGTTCGGCTAGAAATGACGGAACTTTCGCCTCACTATCTCTATGCAAGCAGACTGGACTAACAACCTCGCCAGTACGAAAATACGGCTCTTGATGGCGATGGATGGTGGCAAGGATGCAGTGGCAGAATTTGCGCCTATTACACAGATGTTTATATGAAACGCTCCAAAGTGTCAAGGAAGCTTTGCTAAGAAATGGTCTAATTCCGACCTAGGTGAGGTCTCTCACTACCTTAGTCTTAGGATCCAACGCGACCGGGAAGCTGGAATCATGAAGGTAGGCCAAAAAGCCTATATTGACAGATTTCCTGAGCTTCCTCCAACCTCGTCTCCAAAACCACTCATCCCGATTAGCCCTAGCATCGAGCTTAGGAAGGCCGAAGAGCCCGCCGACCAGCAGAGCGTGAAGACCTACCAGTTCTCTCACTGGTAGTCATATCTACGCCAGCACGGCCTCACGTCCTGACCTCTCCCTAGCGCTTGGGATGCTCACGAAGTATAACCTCAAACCCCACGATCCTCACTTCTCCGCCGTCTACCAAGCCGGCCAGTACGCCAAGCGAACCAGCAACCTTGCGATAACCTACGGAGGATCGAAAAAACCCATAAATTGATAATGCCTCATAGATCACATCAGTTTCCGAGCAAAAATGAGATAGAAAATGAAATCCCAAGAAGGCATAATAGCGAAGTTCTGAGTAACGAAACATTATCATAATGAAGATACAGCTGATGCCCTTTCCGCGTACCGAGCTTGAAACCAAGACGACACCTGAGATATTGATACAAGCCCTCAAACAGCAGCCTCAGACTTAGGGGGCCACTTGACACGCTTGTGAGAACGGACATACAAGTTGTTTGGACGGATAAGCTGGAACATCGGATCATATTCGATGGGTCCGTCGCCCTCGCGAATGAACTTGTAGTTGTAGATCAGCTTCGGGAGGAAGACCTTGATCTCTTGAAGCGCAAAGTTGAAGCCGATGCACATACGCTGGCCGGTACCGAACGGTACGTAGGAGGCCTTGTGTCTGTTCTTGACCTCCGGGGTGTCCCAACGGTCGGGGTTGAACTGGTAGGGGTTATCCCAGAGATTAGGGTTGTTGTGAATATGGTGAATAGCAGGGATAAGAACTGCGTCCTTAGGGATTTTGTAACCTCCAGGAAGGACAAGGTCGGTCTTTGCAGTACGTCCAGGTTGGAAAGATGGGTTGTGTCTGCGCTGCATCTCCTTGATATACTTATCTTGGAAAACCAGACGCTCAGTGAAATCAGCAGTGATCTGGGTCTCGTTGTTGAAATCGTTGTCAATAAGCTCCTGGAGAAGTTTCTCCTGCATACCCGGGTAGGTCACCAGGCCGTAGATGAGCCAGGAAAGCAGGGAGCTCGTTGTTGTGAAGCCAGCGGCAGTCGCGACGACAAGAGCCCAGACGAGACTTTCCTTCGGCAGTTTCTCACCCTTGTTATCAGTGGCACGGATGGCATAATCTATATTGAAGTATTGTTAGTTTTTAAGTTGTAGAGGTATATAGAAATACTAACCAACCATGTTTGATGCTTTCAATGCGGCATCTTGCAGAGGAAGATCATCTGCACCACCTCTAGCAGCATTCTGGATAGACTGCTCGACCATAGTCTCGATAGTGCTCTTAACTTCCTTTAGGCGCTTAGGGTCGCCAAAGGGCAGACTGCTGTACCAATTACCCTTAGAAGTGACCTTCTTATTCAAGGAGAGCATCTCGGCAATCAGATGAACCATATCGTGGAGAGGTGCGTCGGGGGAAGTAAAGTGCTGAAAGTCCAAGCCAAGAGTAAGTTTGCCGACGGCCTGAGAACCGAGCTTCAGCATATACTGGTAGACATTCCAGGCTTCACCCTGCTCCTCCAGCTCATCGAAGACTTTGCAGGCATCTTCAACAGTCTTTTGCATAGTCGGTGCGTAGTGGCGAACTGCCTTGGGTCCCAGTGCGGGGGGCAGGAATTTGTGAGCCACTCTCCATTCAGGAGTATCGGTATCACCTAGGAAGATGCCTGCGGAGGGGGTCTTCAGGGCATAAAGGGGATGCGCTTCATTGATCTCTTTCGTAAAAAAGTCGGACTCGGCGAAGGCGATAGCTGCGATGTTCGGGTCATTGGTGGTGTATGTCACGCGACCCATGTTATTGGTCTGAATAACTGCACCGTATTGCTCAAAAAGACGCTGGTGGTTGCCAAGGTGATCGGGATAGATCTCAAAGAAGTTGCCCAAGATAGGCAAACCTTTAGGACCAGGGGGATCGCGGACGGCGTGGCCATCAACGGTGATCGACACCATTCCGTGAGCAGAAATGATGTCTTGAGCTTCGGCGAGGTCGGCATCTTCAAATTGAAATGCAATTCCTACCCTTTGTGTCAGAGTGTAGTTGGAAGTGGTGTAATGATAGATGCTGCCCGGTGTTACTTACCATTTGGCTCGACGATAGCGAAGTGCGCAGCAACCAAGTGCTTCAGTCCGTCGAGGTCAGTGTTCGAATCGATCTCGATTTCTATTGCGGACGTGACGGGTTTGCCGAGGAGATAAAAACTTTGTAAAGGCATGATGACTCTTAGTGTTCGTGAAATGGACTTTGAATTCTTGGCCTGTATGAGTATCAGCTTGCGCGGTTTCTGGACTACATATATATATACCTTTGATGACAGGAGATATTCTCGCCTACCAAGTTCACTCACCAGTCAGATCCGAGTGCCGAATCTTCGATAAGACCGGCCGCGCTCGGTCATTGCGCTGCATATTTTCCATGGTTAATTCACACTTGAACTGGGTCCAACCATTCCCTTCTCGTTTTGTCACCTAAGCAGTGATTGGACACGAAACTTGGGTTATCGAATATTCTGAAAGCCGCTACATCCACCAATCGGCTTTCGCGAACGATATTTACCTCGGCCCTTCGGTTAGGAGCTAAAAATTTGCCACTTGCTTTTCTGAATAACGTCAAAATGCTCTTTATATTAATCATTATAAAAATAGATAAAGTAATATTCATCTCTACAAATCAAATAAAAATTTACTTATTTAATACGCAATGGATAGAGATCAACCTGCGAATAAAGGGTGTTCAAATCGCCTCCGCGGTAATTGTCTCTCTTAGCTCGCTACTCGGTAATAATTATTCATCGCTCGCCCCACGTTATTTTCCACTTTAGCTCTGATAGTTCTTTCCGGGCCGGGATCTCTCGGAGTATGGTTGATAGGTATGAGCGAAGAAGGCGAGATCTTTTTCCATATATATATATATGAGTTGGCCATCTATTCTATGTCAATTTCTTTTTGATTGAGTCGAACAACGAACCATCTACAGTCTACAGTCTTTGACTTCCCTGTCTGATCATTACCAACAAATTCGAAGACCCTCTTCCACTCAGTCTCTTTCAAAATCTCCAACAAGAAAGAGAAGTCTATCAATGGCAGTCGATAAGGTGTTCAGTATGGCCGATGTCGCCTCCCACAAAAACAGAAATGACTTATGGGTCATAATTCACGGGAAAGGTAATACGCGCCAGCATTATGTCCATTGGAAGGTTGACACCTAACGGGGGATATTCTAGTCTACGACCTCACTAAATACGTGCGAGACCACCCTGGTGGCGCGGATGTCCTGTACGATGTTGCTGGAGCCGATGCGACCGAAGCATATGAGGAAGTCGGCCATTCAGAGGATGCGGATGAGATCTTGCAGACGCTTTTGATTGGCACAGTTAAGGGTGCCCAAGAGACCCAAGCTCCTAAGAAGGTTGTTCGCCTGGTCCAGCCAACTACTCCAAAGAAGGAGACTATTATAGCATCGGGTTCTTCTGCACGTGCAGTTGCCTTGGTGGTCGGTTCCATGACTGGTGGCGTGGTGCTTTACTTTGCTTCCCAGCATCATCTCAAGCTACAAATTTCGTTGCCAAAGCTTTCCCTGCCCTCTGTGCCGTCATTACAATCCACATCAACTTCTGCCCTGCCGCAGGGAGGATTCTTCACCGGAATCGCTGCTGCTACCTCTGTGTGTACCACTATTGGCGCCATTCTTGCAGCCAAGCTTTCAGAGATTACTCAGATTGAGTCTGGATTCACCAAATACCCTCCTCATTTCAAGAGCCGGCCTATGGTGAAGGCGGATCCTGGACTTGCCCGTGGTTTCCTACAGCCTAAGGAATACCAAGCTCTTCCCCTAGTCAAGAAAGAGCAGCTTTCGCCGAGCGTCTTCCGCTTTGTGTACCAGCTGCCACGCGAAACTGATGTCATCGGTATTCCAATCGGTCAGCATTGTGCTATCAAAGCCAATATCGACGGAAAAGATGTCGCTCGATCATATACCCCAACTTCCAATAATACAGACCTAGGCAGGCTGGAGCTGGTTATCAAGTGCTATCCAGACGGCGCCCTGACTGGAAAGTATCTCGCCAATCTGAAAGTCGGCGATAGGACCCTCTTCCGCGGCCCTAAGGGCGCAATGAAGTACAAGAAAGGTCTCTGCAAGAAGATTGGAATGGTTGCTGGCGGCACTGGAATCACCCCTATGTACCAGATTATTCGCGCGATCTGCGAAGACGAAAACGATACAACGGAGATTAGCCTAATTCTCGCCAACCGCACCGAAGAGGACATTCTTCTGCGGAAGGAAATCGAAGCATTCGCGAGGAAATATCCTAAGAACTTCAAGTTCTGGTACATGCTCGACAAGCCTCCGCAGGATTGGGCCTATGGCAAGGGCTTCGTCACCCAGGCTGTTATGGCTGCCAAGCTCCCGGCACCTTCTCCCGACACCAAGGTTATGCTCTGCGGACCTCCTGGCATGGTCAAGGCTGCCCAGACTGGTTTGGTATCCTTGGGTTTCCGGGCTCCTGGATCTATTGCGAAGATGACCGATCAAATATTCCTCTTCTAGACTCATTTATGTTTCCTTCCTTCGTGCGGCTCTGCTATTGTTTATTATTTTATGACGAACTGAGGGAGTGGTCAAATACCACTAGGACCCTTCGGGACAGGCTTATTCATCGTTCACCCAATTCCCCTAGTATTAGTATAGTATTCCGGGCAGACTCGGAGGTACGGGGTTGTAACACATCGAAGCTCGATTGTATAGACCCCTGAGATCGTTCAACCGATCTTGTTGAGAGAGGTCACATGACCCTCCTCGTTTGCAGCTATCCATATAGCTGAGGTGCTCCCCCCAGATAGTTCTTGGGATGATCATGATTTTCTCTCCTTTAGGATTCTCTTCCTAGTAGCCAGTCATCGCCTCCCGACAGATCTCAAGACCTTCAATCAATCACCGGATTCTATTTGGCATGTTTAGTACTAGCGAGTACCTGAATTCCTCATTCCGACATTTTATCTTTTTTTGTCTTCTCTTGATTCTTCAGTAGTTGTATTTTTTACTTGACTTTTTTTTTCCTGGACAAAGTTGTAGATCGACTAAACATGGTGAGATCCCGGGCCCGTACACCGAGTCACCCATTAGATCAAAAGGTCACATCCAAATCAATCTATAGGATTGGCTCGACTGCAGCGGTACATAAATGTAGTTTTCGCCCACATGGTCAATGTTGGCGTCCCGTAACATTGTCGTAATTCAGAGGGATGATGATGATGATGATGATGAATTCATTTGCCCGATGTAGCTCGCTCTAAATATATGCTGCTATGCGGGAGTGCTGTCGGGCCAGCCGACAGCTAGAAAGGTGGTTGCTAGCCTACGTGACGACCATGAGAGACTCGCAATCGAGCCTCTGCTTGGTTGTATAGAATAAAACGAGACATAGGAAACAATATGTATGAGCGCGGAAAGCACTCGAGCCGCACCAAGACGGATGTCATTGGTCCTCACCGCCTCCGCTGGGACCGTGCTCCCCACCCAATATTCTACTCCCTTATCTGCTTCACACACCCTTCTCTGCCGCCGGCTGCCGCTTGTGTACTCGTTCCGATCAAGGGAGTAAAGTGGACCTGGCACTGCACTCCTAATGGGCACCATTCTTCTCCTTCAGAGGGATGATGAATTGTTCTTTTACTTCTAAGGGAGTACCAGAGACTATACAACGTGAGGTCCAGGTTGATTTCCAATCAGCTTGTTTCTTCTATATATCGTGGGGGAATTATTTCCGATGATGCGGCTTGGTTTCTGATCTGCACCAGCCTTGTATCACAACAAACATAACTATGCTCTGGGACCACAGTGGTCCGCTCATTCGGCGTTGGGTGCGTCTCGTTTGGATACGCACGATAATGTAAATGCTTCGCATAATGACGATGCATGCGACGCAGGCACACTTCAGATAATTCAAGATCAGGAATACTCAAGGTATCCAGATCCTATTTGAGGGTCCTCGCACCAGTCCAGGCAGCGACTTGACATATAAGGATTGATTCATCACCAGTCACCCCGTTGTAAGATTTTTATAAAAGAATAACCGATCGAACAAAATAGGCCCTTATCATTTTCAAAGCCATTCATAGCTTCTTCCTAATCTTCTTGCCAGTTTCTAAAGGGGATGCTCTAGTCATGTGTAGGACTTCATTGGAAGATAGCAACGAGCAAATGCATATTAATCAGCCCAAAAATATTACTACTGGCTAATGCACCGAGGTCAATAGGAATCTGACCTTCGCTGAGAGCTTCCCGTCGGCCCGAATCTTCATGGCGGATCAAGCGTTGAGGACTTCGGTAATAACCTTATTTGTAATCTCAAGGCCTCACCGGGCCGGAGCCGCGGGTGCCTTCGGCATTTATTCTGAACCGAAGCCGATTTCTTCCTCGCTTACAAGTCGTCGTTCTGAACATAGAGCTCGGATGGTGTAAAAGAGGCGAAATGGAGCATTTAGTATATAAGCTTGGTACTTCAGTCATATAATCCGATGTGCACACTCTGGAATTCAATCGGACCCTTGACCCCAAACAACCAACACTAAACAACTCAAACTTCTCAACTCATTTTCTAGAAAATGACCGTTTCTTGGCAAGCACCCACGGATTACGCCAACCGGCCCGTTGCCATACTTGGTGCCGGTGTGCTTGGTCGTAGAATTGGTATGGGACTCCCATTCCTACGCGAGCGCTTTAAAGCAGAGAACTAATGGTCGTTTATAGCATGCATCTGGGCTTCCGCCGCGTATAACGTGCGAGTTTGCGACCCCAGCCCCCAACAACGTGTCGACTGTGTTACCTACGTCGAGCATAATGTTGCCTCATACGCCGAGAAGACCGGAATATCTCCTGGCAAGGTAGAGGCATTTGAAGACATGGAGTCTGTTGTCGGAAATGCTTGGCTCGTTATCGAAGCTGTCCCCGAGAAAATCCAGTTGAAGATCGATACCTTTGCCGAGCTTGACGCATTATCTCCTGCCGACTGTATCTTGGCCTCCAACTCATCTTCTTATAAGTCCTCCGAGATGCTTGAGAAGGTCTCTGCGGCCAGAAAGTCTCAGATCCTGAACATGCATTATTATATGCCCCCAGCCTGCATGATTGTTGAACTCATGACCAGCGGCTTTACGGCCCCCGAGGTTTTCCCCTTCTTGGTAGAACGCACTAAGGAGGGTGCAACTTCACCATATGTTGCCAGGAAGGAGTCCACTGGCTTCATCTTCAATCGTCTGTGGGCTGCCGTGAAGCGCGAGGCCCTGACTATTCTGTCACAGGGAGTCTCTACTCCGGAGGAAATTGACGCCATGTGGGAGGAGATGTTTGTCAAGGGCCGCACCCTCCCTTGCAAGATGATGGACAGTGAGTACAGCTCCAATTCGTAAATCTGTGATTCAAAGCTAAGATCTTTGTGTCTAGACGTCGGCCTTGATACCGTTGCCTTTATTGAGGGTCACTACATTCACGAGCGCGGCCTGTCTTCTGAACATACCGTTGACTTCTTGAAAAAGAACTATCTGGACCACGGCAAACTGGGCAATAAGTGTGCTACCGGTGGTCTTTACCCTCCCGTCGATACCGCAGCCACCCCTGATGGACCTCGCATTGTTGTCCTGGATATTGGCCTCTCTTCTGATGCTCTCGGTCCCGCGCCAGGTGAAATTCTTGAAGTCACTTTGGATGGAAAACTTAAGCAGGTTTTGGTTTCCGGCCAGTCTTATCCGGACGGCCTTGATATCGACCATGAGGATAACCGGATGTTCTGGACCAATATGGGTGTCCCAGGAAAGGATGATGGTTCCGTTTACTCTGCCAAGACAGATGGAACTGATATTCGCCAAATTGTTCATTCTGGTGCGGTGAACACTCCTAAGCAACTTGTTGTAGTGGCGGAACACAAGAAGATTTACTTCTGCGACCGTGAAGGTCTCCGCGTTTTCCGATGCAACTATGACGGCTCCTCCCTGGACTTGTTGATAGATAACCGTGGATCTGGACCTTCCCAGGAAGTTCCTGATCATTCTAGCTGGTGTGTCGGCATCACTGTGTCCCCTAAGCTGGGCAAGTTCTTCTGGACGCAGAAGGGAGTTTCCAAGGGCGGCAAGGGCCGTATATTCACTGCCAATATTGAGATGCCTAGTGGCCAGTCTCCCAAGACAAGAGACGATATAAAGTGTCTTGTGGCGGGTCTTCCCGAGCCGATTGATCTTGAGTTGAAGGAAGACACTCTCCAGCTTTACTGGACTGACCGCGGCGAGCTTCCCTTCGGAAACACGTTGAACCGGGTTCAGTTGGCTAAATTTGGCCTTCTGACGGAGGCTTCTGCGCAGAAGCATGAGATCCTCACCAAACATTTCCACGAGGCAATTGGCTTGAAGCTCGATACTAAGAACGGTCACATTTACATGACCGATCTTGGTGGCAGCATCTACCAGTGCGACCTGGAGGGCAAGAAGAAGAAGGTCATCTACTCTGATGAGTCTCGCGCTTTCACTGGAATCTGTCTGCTGTAAATGGCATTTTGCCAGTCGCCATTGGAACTCTTTGTCTTTGATATTGTCAGTTATTTCCTTTCCCTACATTGTGACAATAGAAATCGCGTTCCGTACCTTAACTTGTGTCGATATCAAGAGTGAATACATGGATTTACAGGGCATTATCTCAAACAAAGAAACAGAACCAATATAGCTCCCTCTAGGCACATAAAATGTGACCACTGGTACGAGGCATGCCACACAAAAGTGCATATTACAGGGAGTCATTTTGTACCGCACAGATTGTCCAAAAATTGCGGTTTTGTCATTTTAGTTAGCTAGTTAGAAAGTTGAGTAGTCAACTGCCACTGAGGTTACCCACACATTGTCGTACAGCCAGATTTCTGTCAACGTTCGATGAATTATATAATTCCTAAATCATACATTTGCTCGTAACATTTGACTTGTCAATGTCATAGGGATAGTTCGTCTACTATTCTCTTCAGATATTCAAAGCTAGTTGTCGTGTATCAATTGATCGATAAGATGGGGTGTGGAGCTGTTGGAATGGTGCCATTTGTGACATACAGTACAGCATATGTCAGGATAAAGGGGTCAAGAATGATGTATTGTAAATATACGGAAAAAACAAGACTAAATACAGTACAAAGAGTGGATATAGCTTCACGTGACAGCATAATTTACCGCGATATATCCCACGTGACCCTGGTCCGATCCCTAGGCTGAAAACTTTGTTTAGCTACCCAAGGAAACGTGCAAATTCGGTCATAAAACACCTTCATAATGACACCACAACGCTACCGTCGATCGGCTGTTGCGTGCCAAAATTGTCGTGAACGCAAAGTGCGCTGCAGCGTTTCTGTTACCGGCATTCCGTGCGCTGGCTGTACTCAGGACAGAGCCGAGTGCATCGTCCCGGAGAGACGACGGCGAAGGTTAGCACGACAACACCCACGCGCTCAAAACGAGAGATATTTCTTCACTGGGGCTGATATTTATTCAACGATATAGAAAACAACAGATCATATCACTTACCACTCGTCCGCCTCAAGAGACTGTCCAGGTTGACCAGCTAAGAACCGAGCCGAGCAGTTTACCTCTGTCGAATCCTTCAGTTTCTATCGAACGAAAAACCCAAAATGTGGTGTCGCGGGCGTCTCAGTCAGAACGATTGAATTTTCCTAGTGATGATGGAACACTTCGTTCTGTCACTGAGCGACGTGACGATGTAGCCGAGCGTACTGGTGTCGAGATATCCTCGACGGTCTTGGGGCAGGATAACAAAACTGGCCAGGTTCCTTTCTACACAGGTATATAATGGCTACTCAGCGTGTTCTTGCCTTGCTATTTGGGTATCAATAGAACTGACTTTCACAACAGGCGAGTCTCCAGGATTTTCATCCATTCTCGATGTCTGCACACAACCAAACCAGACTGTGCCAAGGCATATTTTGCTTTCACCGAACATATCGGCCTCGCTATCTACCCAGGATCGTGATTTCCTTCAACATAAGGGCGTGTTTACCATGCCGCAGAAAAATACCTCTACCGAACTTCTCCGCGCGTATTTTCATCATATACACCCTATCATGCCGATAGTTGATGTCAAGGTATTCTTCGATTCCAACCAAGGTATTCAAACCAACGAATGGAATTTACTATTATTATGGAGCATGTTCTTTGCGGCAGCAAGTGTAAGTCAGTCTTTCATACACCTGGCTACGTTTGTCTAATGTCTGCTCATAGTTTGTCGGTGAGAGTATTTGGTCGCTCGAAGGCTTCTCATCTCGCAAGGAGATGAGAAATGCTATGTATTCTCGCGCGAAGGTACGTGGTCTGATCGATATACTTTGTCGCAAACAATTTAATGAAATACTAGTGCATGTACGATAATGGCGGTGAGACGGACAGGGTAGTCCTCGTTCAATCGGCTCTCCTCATGGGATTCTGGCACTCGAAGGAAGACGGCCATGCGCAACCATGGTACTGGATAGGGGTTGCGATCAGCCTGTGTCAAATTTTGGGCTTGCACCGAGACCCAGATTCAGCCAAGGTCAATTCGGCCTTTCCTAATCGCCGGCGTCCTATCTGGCGCCGTATTTGGTGGAGTTGTTTCTTCCGAGACCGCTGGTTGAGTTTTACACTAGGACGGCCCCTGAGGATTAATCTTGACGATTGCGATCTACCGATGCCTTCAGCCGCTGATTTGCTCGGCGATGTGGCTGAACTACCAGCGTCAATTATCAGCGCTTATATCCCCAACGACTTACCTCAGTTGGCTGATTATTGGATCATTCTGATCAAATTGAGTAAACTTTTAGGTGAAGTTCTCGCACTCAGTTATAGGCCTCTGGGCGCAAGCCCGACGCTCCAACAGTTTGATTCGCTCAAAATGGAGCTCTTGCAATTCCGGATACCAGGTAGACCTGGGCATGAACAAAGTCGTTTGGCGACCTTTTATCTATCTCACTTACAACTGCATTACCAGTGAGTGCCAGTTTCTGTTCCTTCGCCATGATTCGTTTGTTTCTTACGGTGACAGAGCTGCTTTGATTACTTTCTACCGCCCTTATATCACCAAGATCCCGGAACACCTTCCATCTGCCCATGTGGATGCATGGCAAAGCGGGATACGAGGCCAGCTGGACTCAGCGGCATTGCAATCCAACTCTATTCTTAATGACCTCGTACGAGAGAGACTTCTTGTCTTTGCCAGTCCGATGACGTGAGTTCTTCATATCCACACCATATCCCCGGTAGTTGTATCTCTTATGTCAATTGCTAACCAGTCCTCCTAATCGAATATAGTCCTACGCTATTAGTACCGGCTATGCATGTCCACCTCCTTAATTGCAAATCTACGGATGCTCTTATACGTCGTGTAGGCTTCAACAACTTGGAGCTATGCATGATGGTCCTGGAAGAGTTGCAGGATACGTACTCAGCGGCTGCTTTGTACCGAGGCGTTTTTTCGGTGGCTATAAACAAACTAAGACCCCAATTGTTGGTTGACCCGACCCTGCGAAATTCGGGTGTATCTGATCCGTCTACTTCACGCGTGGAACCCTCTGAAGCATCGGCCATACTTCCCACAGTCAGCGACGATGCTCTCAACGCACTTTTGGATGATACATCCTTCCTCGACTTTTGTGATTTTTTTAACGTCACTTCTAATTCTAATGATACGCCATATTAATTGCCTTTGCTGCGAACGCTTTATAAGTTCCAGTCATCTCTTTCTCACAAACCAGCGGGTTGAAATGAGCAGGTTAATATTAGTGGCCCCGAGCGAAGACCGTTATAGGCTTCTTGGAAGGCTAATTTATCACAAAGCGATTGCCTATGTTTTCCACCAGTGGCATGGGAACAATGTCTCTGAGCTGAATTCCCTAGGATACAGTCTTTGACAACTATGTCCTTCGGGAGTTATCGTCCTGCGAATCCCCTGTAGCAGAATCTGTGGTTATATGTAGGGGGTGATGGTGATTTCTCCGCGGGATCCTATCACACTGAGTTGTTGAGAAGTTGTCGACCTCAGGGTGGTACTAGGAGTCATATACTTCAGCGGATATCTGCCGCACCACTTGTATGGCGAATCGGGTCATGCTCGTAAGTGGACACCTAGTTGATTTAGGAATGAGCCAATGGGAATCCCGTTGATCTTCGTACTGTACCTAGTAAGTTTTAAGAATGCAGGTATGACCCGTTCGCTCGGTTGGCACCCGGTTCAGTTTCCGAACGCCGAGAGCTTACCGAATTCATCCGCGGAAGAGAGTATCCGAGTTCGCCGACTCGGTCATTTAGCCCTAAAATTTTCACTTTGGGATCTTATCTTCTGTCACGATTTGTACTGTATCCGGCCAATCGGAGATATCAATGACTCTGTATTTCATTACCCCTATTTCCTGCAATTTATGCGGCCTTTATAATTACATAACTAGTCTCCGGATATATTGTATACCCGAAGCCATTCGGATCATCTATAGACCCGGTTTCATACAGTATTCATAAGATATTTGCGACACTTATCGAGTGCCGCATCCGCACCTCGCACAACTGCCTCACTTTTTGTTAGACAATTGTCGATGGATGCAATCTTCCCACCCTCTAGATAGACAGATGTTGTAAAGCCCATCAACATTTTGTGCCAATTGGAAGTCTTAGGGCTCTAGGGGTTTTAGGGGCTTTAGGGTTAGGGTTTTAGGGTTTTAGGGTTTAGGGTTTTAGGGGCTTAGGGTTTTAGGGTTTTAGGGGCTTAGGGGCTTTAGGGTTTTAGGGTTT